>CENJ01174051.1_pt1 | contig 67553 bp, 62 predicted proteins | sample 356161 | NCBI WGS metagenome assembly CENJ01 (sample SAMEA2619531, study PRJEB7988) | marine metagenome | biome: marine biome (ENVO:00000447); feature: surface water layer (ENVO:00002042); material: "saline water (ENVO:00002010), including plankton (ENVO:xxxxxxxx)" | depth 5 m
AAAGGGTGCGGTAAGAGCGCACCGCGGTTCTGGCAACAGGACTGGCAGGGTAAACCCCGTCCGGAGCAAGACCAAATAGGGAAAGCACTATGGTGTGTCTTCACATCGCTTTCCGGGTCGGTCGCGTGAGGTGGTGAGTAATCATCATCCCAGAGGAATGGTCGCCGAACCACGAAAGTGGGGAACAGAACCCGGCTTACAGGCCATCTGATCAAATCTCTCCATGGGCAGATTTGGGCTGCTTCGGGCATTTCTGCGAAATTGCGCCCGAAACTGCTCAAACTTGAGTCATTGCCTGGCGTTCGCTGCGAAAATTTTCACGAATTTTCTTAACGTTCTGGGGAAAACGAGCGCTCGCCTCGGAATATTACACGATATAGATGGGTGATGATGGGGCGCTACTAGATATAGATTTCCGGTTTATGCTGATCGGTCGCCCTCAGACATGTTGTTCCCTTAAAATTCACACCTTGTTCCACAATTGTTTCCGATGTGGTGGGTGATTGTCTTAACGATCGCATTTGTGCCCATTGTTGCCCAGATTTCCCCATGGTATCCCATCTGTGAGCTGGTGTGTCCCATAACGGGCGAAATGTCTTTGGCTGCGGGTTGGTCATGTTTCTGTCGACCATAGAAGGAAGTATCGATGCTCGGGGCCGTGTGCTTGTCCCGAACAGCTTCCGTGCAGCTTTAGAAGGGGCCTCCAAATTCTTTCTCTACCCGATCGCCGAAGGCGGTGGCTGCCTTGAGGGCGGCGGTACACAGTTGATGGACGGGTATCGTAAAATCTTCTCTAACCTGCACCCGAATGATGTGCATCGCCGCGCCAATGTGATGGCGATCTTCTCCAATGGCAGCGAAGTCTCCATGGATCAGGCGGGTCGTGCGAACCTGCCGGCCGCGCTGCTTGCGGAAGCTGGCATTGAAAAAGAGCTGCTTTTTGTGGGTGCGATGGACCGCTTCCAGATCTGGAACCCGGATCGCTTCGCTGATTACCGCAAACAAATGGCAGAGCATGCAGCCAACAACCCGGATGCGCTCGCCGTCCCATTCTATCAGAGCCTTGGCAATAGCGGGCAGGGAGGTCAGTCATGAACCATATCCCTGTCATGCTGGATCATGTGGTTGATCACCTCGCGCCTGAGGCTGGCTCTGTCATTCTGGATGGCACGTTTGGTGGCGGCGGCTATTCGCGTCGTATTCTTCAATCAGCTGACTGCACAGTGCTGGGCGTGGATCAGGATCCTGATGCCATTGCTCGTTCCGAGCCGCTCAAGGCAGAGTTTGGTGACCGCTTTCAGCTTTTGCCGGGTCGGTTCGGCGATCTGTCCAAACTGGCATCTGAAGCAGGCTATGCCGCGCTTGATGGCGTCGTGCTGGACCTTGGTGTGTCCTCGTTTCAGCTCGATCAGGCCGATCGCGGCTTTTCTTTCATGCGTGACGGCCCGCTTGATATGCGGATGAGTAAGTCCGGCCCGAGCGCTGCCGACGTAGTGAACGAAGCGCGTGAAGGTGATCTCGCTGACATTATCTTTCAGCTCGGCGAAGAGCGTGACTCGCGCCGCATTGCGCGTCGTATTGTTGATGCCCGCAAAACCGAGACGTTCGAATCCACGCTTCAGCTTGCAGAGCTGATCGAAAAAGCAGTGGGCGGCCGTCGCGGCAAGAAAACTCATCCAGCGACCAAAACCTTTCAGGCGCTGCGCATGTTCGTGAATGACGAACTGGGCCAGCTGCAATCTGCACTCCAGGCGGCTGAAGTCGCGGTGAAAGAGGGTGGTCGCTTCGTAGTGGTCACCTTCCATTCGCTTGAAGACCGAATGGTGAAGTCCTTCTTTGCGGAACGCTCTGGCAAGCAAGAGGGCGGGTCCCGCTTTATGCCAGAGGTCAAATCTACCGGTCCTCAGCCAACGTTCGAAAATGTGCGCCGCGTTACTGCGCCCGATACGGCAGAGATTGAAGCAAATGTTCGCGCGCGCTCATCGCGCCTGCGCTCTGCCATTCGGACATCGGAACCGGCCTGGGACAAAGAGTTCCCACTGTCAGTCAAACTGCCAGACCTCGATGAGGTGGTGTCATGAACCGCTATATTCTGCTCTTCGGTCTCTTCGTCGCGGGCTTCCTCGCTGTTGGCATGTATCAGGCTAAATCTGGTGCCCGTCAGAGCGGTGAGCGCATCGAGGCGCTGCATGATGAAATCGCCGATCTGAACCGTGAGATCGATCTTCTGGAAACAGAAATGGACACGCTGACCGGTGAGGCGCGTATCGCTGAGCTTGCGGCCTCTCGTCTGGGAATGCAGCCAGCCCGTTCGCGTCAGATGATGAATATGCAGGAGGCAGAGGCTTATCTCGGCCCTCTCGTGGATTGGGAGAGCGCTGAATGAGCCGCACTCTCTTTGAAAGCGATAAAACCTCACCATTGCGAGCGCGCATTGTTGCAGGCTGTATGTGCCTTGCGTTTGGTGCGGTCGGTATTCAAGGCGGCGTCGTGGCGCTGACCGGCGATCATTCTGATCGCTTCGCGAATTCCCGTTCGGCCGATAGCCCGAACACGCTAACGCGCGCGGAAATTCTGGATCGCAATGGCGAGCGCCTCGCAACCTCTGTATCTGTCTATTCTCTGTCAGCTGACCCGACCGCAATCTGGGATGCCGACTATGTCGCGACAGAGCTGATGACGGTCCTGCCAGAGCTTGATTACGAGACAATCGTTCGCCGCTTATCGGATACAGACCGCCGCTTTGTATGGATCCAGCGTGGACTGACGCCAGTTCAGCGCCAGCGCGTCTTTGAGCTGGGTCTGGAAGGGCTGAGCTTTAATGAAGAAACGCGCCGTCTGTACCCGCAGCGCGGACTTGCGGCACACGTGCTTGGCTTCACGGATGTCGATGGCAATGGCATTGCTGGCATTGAATATGCTCTTGATGAGCGCCTGACGCAGTCAGATGAGCCGCTGCGCCTGACCATTGATGCGGGTGTGCAGTACAGCCTCGAAACCGAGCTGGAAGCTGCTGCGATCAGCACTCACGCTCAGGGCGGGGCGGGCATTGTTCTCGATGCGCAGACCGGCGAAGTGCTGGCCATGGCATCCTGGCCATTCTTTGACCCGAACCGTCCGCAGGATGCGATTCCGGGTGCACGGTTTAATCGCGCATCTGCCGGTGTTTATGAGCTGGGATCGGTCTTCAAGCCATTCACTATGGCTGCCGGTATTGATCTGGGCGAAGTAATGCTGCGTGAGCAGTTTGATGTGCGAAACCCGATCCATGTCGGCTCCGACACCGTTCATGATGATCACCCGCTGCCAAATGCGCGGGTCGCAACCCCGACCTCCATCGTGGCTCATTCTTCAAATATCGGCACGGTGCAGGTTTCTCAGCGCATCGGGCTGGAGCGTCAGCAGCGTTTCCTTGAATCGCTCGGTCTTTTTGAGGCTGCGCCGATTGAGCTTGCCAGCAGCGCTGCGCCGCTTCTGCCGGATTACTGGTCAGAGATCACCTCAGCGACCGTTAGCTTTGGTCATGGTATCGCGGTCTCTCCGATTGCCTTCACAGCTGCGTTCTCTGCCTTTGCAAATGACGGTGAATACCTCGCTCCAACCATTCTGATGGAAACTGATCCGCTGGCCCCACCGCGTGAGCCGCGCCGGGTCATGTCTGCGCCAACCTCTGAAGTTGTTGTGGGTATGATGCGCGTCGCTGTCACGGATGGAACAGGCCGTAATGCGGACGTTCCGGGCTATCGCGTGGCTGGTAAAACCGGCACGGCAGAGAAGCCAATCCCTGGCGGTTATGACGATGATCGCAATGTTACATCTTTTTCTGCAGTCTTTCCTGCAGATGACCCGAATTATGTCGTATTGATTGTTCTGGATGAACCTACCAACGAGGCAGGCCAGGCGATCAGTGCTGCGTTTTCATCTGCTCCGGCAGTCGGCCGTGTGGTTGAGAGGATTGCTCCAATTCTCGACGTCATGCCGTATTTTGAAGACATCAGACCGTCCGGTCCGCCAATTCGTGCGATTTCTGACAGGAGGTCACTGTGAAATTAAGCGATCTGTTCGGAGACCAGAAGGTCTCAACAGACATCGAAATTATAGGGCTTACGGCAGATTCCCGTAAAGTGCGGGACGGGTTTGTCTTTGCGGCTCTGAAGGGCGTGGCGCTGGATGGTCGGGATTACATCCCGATGGCGCTGGAAAATGGCGCGGCGGCTATCCTTACTGATGAACCAATTGAGACAGGCAATGCTGCGCTGATTGTGGACGCTGAGCCTCGACGTGCTTTGGCGCTCGCAAGTGCGAAATTCTATGCGCGTCAGCCACAAAATATCGTTGCCGTTACAGGCACGAATGGCAAAAGTTCTACGGTAGATTTCCTGCGCCAGATCTGGAGCGGGATGGGGCTTCGTGGCGCAAGCCTCGGCACGCTTGGCGCTGTAGGCCCGAATGGTCGTCTGGACCTTGGTCATACAACGCCTGATCCGGTGATGATCCATCAGACGCTGGATATGCTGGCCGGAGAGGAAGTCACCCATGCTGCCATGGAGGCAAGCTCCCACGGCCTCGCACAGTACCGTCTTGATGGTGTGAAACTGTCCGGCGTGGCGTTTACAAACCTCACTCAGGATCATCTCGACTATCACGCGGACTTTGAAGAATACCGCGCGGCAAAGCTGCGCCTGTTCACCGAACTCGCTCAACCGGGCATGCTGGCTGTCGTCAATGCGGACAGCCCTGAAACGCCTGTATTTGAGGCTGCGGCTCATGATGCTGGCCTGAAGCTGATGTCTGTTGGCTGGCGCGGCGCGGACCTTAAAATCCGCGAGCTTAGCCCGCGTGCCACAGGGCAGGTGATGGACGTGCTGTATAAGGGCGAAGCCTTCGACGTTCTGCTGCCTCTGATCGGTGAGTTTCAGGCCTTGAATGCACTTACGGCGGCGGGCCTTGCGATTGGTCTTGGCGCTGAGCCTCAATCTGTCTTTGACGCAATGACCACGCTGGAGACCGTAAAAGGTCGCCTTGAACTGGTCGGCGAGAAGACTTGCGGCGGCGCTGTTTTCGTTGACTACGCGCACACACCCGATGGTCTGGATGTATTGCTACGCGCGGCGCGTCCGCATACTGCGGGCAAACTGGTGCTGATCTTTGGCTGCGGCGGCGACCGCGACCCATATAAGCGTCCGATGATGGGTGAGATCGCTGCGAAATACGCAGACGAGATCATTGTCACAGACGACAATCCACGCTCCGAAGACCCGACGCTCATCCGCGAGGCCATTATCGAAGCCTGTCCGGAAGCCGTTGAAATCGCGGACCGTGGGGATGCGATCCGTGAAGGTATTGCGCGCCTCGGCGCGGGCGACACGCTTCTCATCGCGGGCAAAGGGCATGAGACCGGTCAGATCATCGCAAATGAAATCCTGCCTTTCTCTGATCAGGACACGGCGAAGGCCGCTCTGGAGGCGCTCTCATGAGGACACCTCTCTGGACGAGTGAAGAAGCGGTTCGCGCCACGAGTGGTCGCGGTGTCGGCCAATGGAAAGTCTATGGCATTTCCATCGACACCCGCACGATTGAGCCGGGCGATCTGTTCGTAGCGCTTCAGGATGTGCGCGATGGGCATGACTTCGTGCCAATGGCTTATGAAAAAGGGGCGGGCGCCAGCCTTGTTTCACGTCAGATTGATGATGTGCCAGCCCTTCAGGTCGATGACACGCTGACCGCGCTGGAAGCGTTGGGCCGTGCTGCGCGTCGCCGGACAGACGCTTTTTGCTGTGCGATCACCGGGTCTGTCGGCAAGACCAGTGTGAAGGAAATGCTCGCGCAGATCTTCCGTGCTCATGGTGAAGCGCACTGGTCGGTAAAGTCGTTCAATAATCATTGGGGCGTGCCGCTCACACTCGCGCGTATGCCGGCTGGCACTGAACGCGCCGTGTTCGAAATCGGTATGAATACCCCCGGTGAGATTGAGCCACGTTCGCTGATGGTGAAGCCGCATGCGGCGCTCATTACCAAGATTGCTCCAGCACATCTTGAGGGTATGGGCACTGAAGACGCGGTTGCTCTGGAGAAGTCCGCAATTTTTGCCGGGCTTCTGGACAACGGCTTTGCCATTCTGCCCCGCGGTGACCAGTTCTACGACTTCCTGCGTGAGAAAGCGATTGAGCAGGCGCCGAGTGCTCGCATCATGACTTTTGGAACCGAAGACAGTCAGGCTTTTGTCACTGAGTATGAAACGGACGGCGTTGGCTCTCGCTTTACACTGAGTGTGCTTGGCGAGACTGTTTCTGTGTCCGTCAGCGCCGTTGGCGACCATTGGGGGCAGAATATCGCGGCAGCGCTGCTCATGGCGAGCTGTTCAGGCATTTCTGCTGTAGACGCCGCCAAAGCGCTGAATGGCTATGCGCCACCAGAAGGGCGCGGCAATGCCGAATGGCTGAACCTGCCCGAGGGCGGGAAAGCCCTGATGGTTGATGACGCTTATAATGCCAATCCGGAAAGTATGCGCGCGGCACTTGCCGGGTTTGCGCTTCGCCCGGCGGGCCGCAAGCTCATCGCGCTTGGCGAAATGAAAGAACTGGGAAAGGACGCCGACTCCCTTCATGCGGAGCTGGCTGGCCCGGTTCTGTCTTGTTCTCCGGCCAGCGTTTTTCTCTCAGGTGAAGGTATTCGCCCGCTCGCAGATGCGTTGAGCGGGAAGGTGGAAGTTCATTGGGCTCCCAAGGCTGGCGAACTTCAAGAAATGGTTAATAAATCGTTAATAACTGGCGATGCGCTCTTGATCAAAGGGTCGAATGCTTCCGGTATGCGGATACTGGCAGACGCTCTTCGGAGTGCGAGTGCCGAGCATGTTGAAGTCCTGGAAGGCGCGAAGGAAGACTGATGCTCTACGAGATTTTATCTTTATATACAGAGGATTATTCGTTTCTGAACGTGCTGAACTATGTCACGTTCCGTGCGGGTCTTGCCTTTGCGACGGCTTTCATTCTCTGCCTGATTGTTGGTGCGCCAATGATTAACTGGCTGCGCAAGCGCCAGAAGAAAGGCCAGCCAATCCGTGAAGATGGCCCTGAAAGCCATTTGCTCACCAAAGTCGGCACCCCAACCATGGGCGGCTTTTTGATTCTTCTCGGCATTGCGGTCGGTACGCTGCTCTGGGGTGATCTGGGCAATGAGTATATCTGGATCGTGCTGTTCGTGACCGTGGGTTACGGGCTGATCGGCTTTCTGGATGACTTCACTAAAGTTACCAAAGGCCATGCGGGTGGTCTGTCGGGTAAATCTCGTCTGGCCGCAGAGTTCGTGATTGCGATCGTCGCTGTGGTCTGGGTTGCGCGTTATGCACCTATCGCTGCGGCGCAATCCTCGCTGGAGCGTGAAGCGGCAAACCTTCTGCCTGTGCTGATCCCAGCGAACTTTGAAACGTCACTCACCTTCCCATTTTTCAAGGATGTACTGATCAATCTGACGGTTTACGGCTTTGCGATTTTCGGTTCATTCGTGATCGTCGGCGCTGCAAATTCTGTGAACCTGACAGACGGCCTTGATGGTCTTGCCATTGTCCCGGTCATGGTTGCAGGCGGTACATTTGCGCTCATCGCTTATATCTGCGGCACGCCGCGATATGCGGAATATCTCTATCTGATCAACACGCCCGGAACATCTGAGCTCACGGTCTTGTTCGGGGCGTTGTTCGGCTCGGGGCTAGGCTTTCTCTGGTATAATGCGCCGCCCGCCAAAGTGTTCATGGGCGATACCGGTTCGCTCGCGCTCGGCGGTATGATTGGTACGGTTGCGGTCTGCACAAAGCACGAGATCGTTCTGGCGATTGTCGGCGGTATCTTCGTCATGGAAGCCCTGTCCGTTTTCGTTCAGGTCGGCAGTTTCAAGCTGACAGGCAAGCGCGTTTTCCGCATGGCGCCCATCCACCACCATTTCGAAAAAGCCGGTTGGGCTGAATCCACTGTTGTCATCCGTTTCTGGATTATCTCCGTCGTCCTAGCCCTGATCGGCCTTGCCACACTGAAACTCCGTTAGAGGTCCCAATTGATCCCCATTCATGAATTCGCAGGACAGTATGTCGCCGTGTTCGGGCTTGGCCGAACCGGACTGGCAGCTGTACGCGCGCTTAAGGCGGGCGGTGCGAAAGTGCATGCATGGGATGACAATAAAGTCGCGCGTGACCGTGCGATTGAGCAGGGCTTTGAGCTGGTCGACATCAATAAGCGCGACTGGCAGCAATATTCAGCGCTCGTTTTGTCTCCGGGTATTCCATACCGCTTTCCAGAGCCGCATCGCGTGGTCGAACTGGCGCGCATGGTGGGTGTGGAAGTCATTGGCGATATGGAGCTGTTTGCCCGTGCGGTGAACGATCTGCCAGAACATTCCCGGCCAAAAATCGTGGGTGTTACCGGCACCAATGGCAAATCCACCACGACGTCACTCATCGGGCATATCCTGAAAAAGGCTGGCAAGGATGTGCGCGTGGGCGGCAATATTGGTGTCGGCGTGCTGGATATGGCGCCGCTGCACGCCAATGCGGTCTATGTGCTGGAGCTTTCCTCCTATCAGCTGGATCTGATGGAGAGCCTGAAATGCGATGTCGCGGTTCTTCTGAACATCACGCCAGACCATCTGGAACGTCACGGTGGAATGCAGGGCTATATCGATGCGAAGGCCCGCATCTTTAACAATCAGTCTGAAAAAGACCTCGCCGTGATCGGCATGGATACCATGTCCACGCAGATCATGATGGCGAAGATGGCCGCGCGTAAGGAACATCTTACCGTCGGTATTTCCTCTCAATACGCGCTGGGGCGTGGCGTCAGTGTTGTGCGTGGCCGCTTGTTCGATAGTCAGTCTGGCCGGGCCATGATGGTTGGCGATCTGAATGATGTGGCGGCACTTCCGGGCGCGCATAATCACCAGAATGCGGCAGCGGCTTATGCGGCGTGTCGTGGTCTTGGCATTGACCCGACCATTATCATGGAAGCGATTGAGAGCTTTCCGGGACTGGCGCACCGCCAGGAAGTCATTGGCAAGATTGGCGATGTAACCTTCGTCAACGATTCCAAGGCAACGAATGGTCAGGCGGCCCTTCAGGCGCTGAAAAGCTATCCCCGCGTCTATTGGATTGGTGGCGGAGTTGCGAAGTCCGACGGCCTTGCAGATGTGCGCCCGTATTTCGGACATATCGCTAAGGCTTATCTGATCGGTGAAGCGCAGAACCAGTTTGCGCGCGAGCTTGGAGATGAGGTGGCGTTCAGCAAGTGCAAGACGCTTGATCGCGCGATCGCGGAAGCGCTTCATGACGCGCAAAATTCAGGTGAGCATGACCCGATTGTGCTTTTGTCGCCTGCCTGTGCCAGCTTTGACCAGTTCAAGGATTTTGAAGCGCGCGGCGAAGAGTTTCGTCAGCTGGTCTTCTCTCTGAAAGATGAAACCGAGCGGTTCAAGGCGACGGTATGACCACGCTCGCGCGTTCTGACAAATCCCTGTTTGCAGAATGGTGGCGGACGGTCGATCACGGCATCATTATCGGTGCGATGGTATTGCTGGCGTGCGGCATGTTGTTGTCGCTTGCGGCCGGACCCACAGCTGCTGGCCGGATCGGCTTTGAAGACCCTTTCTATTTTGTATTCCGCCATGCCTTCTTTGTAGTCGGTGCGATCATTGTCATGCTCGGCACAAGCATGTTGTCAGAAGACTGGGCGCGGCGTCTGGCGCTTGTCGTGTTTCTCATCTCGTTTCTGCTGATGGCGGCCATTCTGGTTATCGGCCATGAGGCGAATGGTAGTCAGCGCTGGATTCGCATTGCAGGCTTCTCGCTACAGCCTTCAGAGTTTGTGAAACCGGGGCTGATCGTCGTTGCCGCCTGGCTGCTGGCTCAGCGCCAGCTCAATCGGACTGTGCCATGGGAGGTGATTACCTTCCTTCTGTTCGCGCCGACTGTGGGGCTTTTGCTCCTCCAGCCAGATGTCGGCCAGACCGTGCTTCTGACCGCTGCATTTCTGGTCGCGTTTTTCGTCTCCGGTCTTCCGCTGCTTTGGGCGGCAGGCTTTGGCGTAGGCGGCATTCTGACAGCTGTGGGGCTATATTTCGCCTTCGACCATGTGCGCCATCGCATTGAGCTCTTTTTGAACCCATCTGAGGGTGGCTTTCAGCTCGATCAGGCACATGAAGCGATCTCTCGCGGTGGCCTTCTTGGTGTTGGCCCGGGTGAGGGGCGTATCAAGGAAGAATTGCCGGACCCGCATACAGACTTCATCTACTCGGTGGCGGGCGAAGAATTCGGCTATATCGCCTGCCTTGGCTTGCTGATCATTTTTGCGGTCATCGCCCTGCGTGGTGTGATGAATGCGTCCCGTCGGGCTGACCCGTATTTGCGGGCTGCAGGTACGGCGCTTTTCTTCCTGTTCGGGTTTCAGGCGACCATCAATATCGGCGTGAATGTGGGGCTGTTACCTACGAAAGGCATGACGCTGCCTTTCATCAGCTATGGCGGCTCGTCCATGCTAGGTTCTGCATTGACGCTGGGACTTGGTCTGGCGCTGACACGCCGGCGCGCTGAATATTTTCCTGATTAATCCCGATTAATATCGACGGAATGGGCACTCTAAACCGTGTCAGGAGTTCATGTGTTTTTACCACACAGGAGTTCCACACCGTGACTAACAAACTGAACATGTTAGAGAAATTGTCAGGGCGCAGTACGCATCTGGCAGATGATCTTGAAAATATTATGCCGCGCCGTAGAGCGCTTGCGCTTCTGGCTGGTGGCGCAACCCTCCCTGTTCTTGTGAGCTGTGGCGGCTCTGGTTCAGATGTTGTAAGTGCGGTGACTGGCGCATGCACAATTCTGCCAGAAGAGACCAATGGCCCATACCCGGCCGATGGCTCAAACTCTGCCAATGGCAGCCTTGCTAACGTTCTGATCACGAGCGGCCTCATCCGTGAGGATATGCGCGAAAGCTTTGGTGGCCTTGAGGGTACCGCTGAAGGTGTTCCGCTTGAGATGGAACTGACTGTCGTAGATGCGGCCAATGGTTGCCAGCCTCTGGTGGGCTATCTCGTTTACGCATGGCACTGCACGGCGGATGGCCTCTATTCGGTCTACAATATGGAAGATCAGAATTATCTGCGCGCGGCTGGCGTGACCGATGAAAACGGTAAGGTGAAATTCACTACCGTCTTCCCGGGCTGTTATATGGGCCGTATGCCGCACATTCACTTTGAAGTGTATCCGAGCGTTGAATCTGCCTCTGAATATTCAGAGCGTGTGCTTTGTTCCCAAATCGCTTTTGACGATGATACAGCGCTCTCTGTTTATGAAAACGTACCGGAATATGAAGACAGCATCCGTCCGTTCAACCAGATTTCTCTGGAATCGGATAATGTGTTTGGCGACAATACCGACGAGGAATTTGCTGCCCAGACAATGTCTATAAGCGGTGATTATTCCGCCGGATTCACAGGCACACTCACCATCGCACTTGATCCGACCGCGGAACCTGTATTGAACGATATGGGACCTGGCGGTCCGGGTGGACCAGGCGGCCCTGGTGGTCCGGGTGGTCCTCCTCCGGGCGATATGCGCATGGAGCCGCCAGAAGGAATGACACCGCCGGGGGAGGCTAGCTCTTCGCCGACACCTGAGGAGTAAACTCTTTGGCAGATACGTCCAGCAACGCGCCTCTCGTCGTAATCGGAGCTGGTGGAACAGGCGGGCATATGTTTCCCGCCTCCGCCTTTGCCGCAGAGATGAAATCGCGGGGCTGGCGTGTCGGTCTTATGACCGATGAACGGGGCCGCATATATACAGACGGCTTTCCGGCTGACTGGATCATAAATGTGAAGGCGGCGACCTTTGCGAGTAAGCGCCCGGACAAGCTGCTGGGCGCTGGTCTGAAAATCCTCTCAGGCGTCAAAGACGCCCAGAAAAAGCTGAAAGCCGAGCAAGCAAGCCTCGTCGCGGGCTTTGGCGGATACCCGGCCTTTCCTGCACTGGCAGCTGCTCAGCGCGCACATATTCCAATCATCATTCATGAGCAGAACGCGGTTCTTGGCCGTGTGAATCGGTTCTTTGCAGGCAAGGCGCGCGTCGTTGCCTGTGGATTTGAACGTCTGGACCGACTGCCAGCCCGTGCTGCGGGCAATAAGCATGTGGTCGGAAATCCCGTGCGTGCGCCAATCCTCGCCATTGGCGATGAGGCATTTCCGCCGGTCGGCGAGGCTGACAAGCTCCAGCTGCTCGTGATCGGGGGCAGTCAAGGCGCCCGCCTGTTTGGAGAGGTTATTCCGCCCGCTATTTGTCATCTTCCAGAAGAGATCCGCGCGCGTCTAAAGGTCGTTCAGCAGGTTCGCGCAGAACAGCTCGACACTGTGACAGCGAAATACAGCGCTGCGGGCGTTGAGGCGGAACTCTCACCCTTTTTCTCTAATATGCCTGAGCTTCTCGCAAGTTCGCATATGGTGATTTCGCGTTCGGGGGCGTCCAGCGTCACAGAGCTGGCGGTTGTTGGGCGCTCAAGTCTTCTCGTGCCGCTGGCCATTGCGATGGATGATCATCAGACCGGAAACGCTGAGACCTTGCGTGATGCCGGGGCAGCGGATGTTGTGGCGGAAGGCGAATTCACGCCGGATCGGATTACCGCAATTCTGACAGAGCGCTTGTCTGATGCTGAAGGGCTCAAAGCCCGCGGCGCAGCGGCGCGATCTGTCGGGAAGTTGTCTGCGTCGAGCGATCTGGCCGATCTTGCTGAGGCGGCAGCAGAGCAGTCCTAATAGACGCTTTCACCATCCAGTCGGAAAGTTGCCCAAGGCGTTGAGCGCGTGAAGATGAAGCTTTGAACCTCGTCATACAGCCGAATATTCAGAATGTTCGTCTGGTCGCGATGGGTATCGAGCAGCGGGCTGTCGCGCACAACATAGATGCCATCTTCTGGAAAGGCGGGTGCGGTCTGGTAGATCCAGATATAGCCGTCTTCTATCTCGCCGCCGACAAGTGTGAGGTCCACGGGCTGTCCATTGCGGGAAATTGAAAAGCGCTGGCTGACATAGTCTCCGAACAGACCCTGAGCTTCCGCGTCACTGAAGATATTGAGGCTCTCACCATACAGACGCTGGATGGCGATTTCGGAATCGCGGACACGAAAACGATGGACGATCTCAGTCAGACCAGTTGTTTCATTGAAGCTGATTTCGGTTTCGGCTTCCTGGCGTGGGTGAGCGCTGGCCGACGGGCTCATCACTCCGACCAGTAGACAGCACAAAAGTGCTGCAGTCAGGGCCTGAAACAGAGTGAAGGTGCGCGCCGCGAAACGGCCTTGGTGCTCAGACTGTGCTGATGCCATTGGCACGTTGGACGTCCTGAAGAATATCGATCTCATCAGATGCTTTTGCGTCGTCAAACCGAACACCGTCAAGTTTGATTTCATCACGAAAGCGCGCAGAGCCGATACGCGCAGCATCGTGGAAGTGTGCGCCATTCATCCAGACTTTCTGATGAAAGTGGCAGCCTTCAAAGTTTGCAATATTGTCGAACCGGCACTTTTCAAAACCAGCAGCAGATTTGAATTCTGACTCAGTGAAGTCAGCGCGCGCTTCAAACCAGCTTGAATGGAACACTGCATCTTTGCGGAAGCGGCAATAGCTTACATCCGTTGGGCCCATAAAGCGCATATGCGTGGCCCATAGGTCGCCTGCGAAACGGCTCTCGGCGAAGTCTGCGGTACGGGCAATGACGCTGGAGCGCAGTTCTACGCGACCGCCCAGAAATGCCCGGTTCAGCCGGAGGCTGCCATAAATTTTTGCCTGATCAAGCCAGAGGCCGCGATCACTGAATTGCGCATTGCGCAGATTGAAGTCGCCATAGACTTCAATGCCGGTGAAAAACGCTTCAGAAAAGAAGATAGCATCATCGGCCTGAATGCTGCCCGGAAAGAGGCAGCCCGCGAGATCGACCGTTTCAGTAAAACTGGCAGCTTGCCAGTCGGTCGTCGCGGCAAATTGGATGGCTTTACTGTCCGGATGGGCAACACGAAGGCGCGTCATTTCTCGCGCCCAGCGATTCCACTCAATGTTTCCGGCTTCCGCGCGACGAATGGATTCGCTGCGGCGTTTCGAGTTCAGAAGCGCGTTGTCGAGCGGCAGAAGCGTGCTGTTGGACAGATAGCGATCCATCCACGGGCAAACCGTCAATAAGTCTTTCTGCCAGAGCGAATCTGAAGCCATTCCTGCAATCCCTTGAGTGTTAATTTTGTTAACACATGGGGTTTGCGGATGTCATCCACATACTTCATATAACGCTGTTAGTGCTTAGCTTTTTCTGCTTTTAGGCGAACGAGAAGAGTTAACCATAAGCGCGTGCAGATCGCGTAAATCCATGCCGGGCATGGCAACGAATTCACGGACGTCAGAATTGGCAGATGCAGTGCTGCGCGAAGATGCAAGCGTATCTCTGACCATGCCACGTTGACGGAACTGAAGAATATGCTGCGGCAAAGGACAACTCCGTGGGCCAGTGAGGGTCCGGAGAAGTTTGATGCTGCGGAGTTAATGAAGCTTGAATCGCTGAACGCTTCGAACGGGGGCATAAAAAAAGCCGGGCTGAATGCCCGGCTTTTCTGTGAGATTTATTCAACCGCCGTTTCGGCTTCGGCAGGTGTTTCAGCCTCTTCCTCTTCATCCGTATCCAGCTCGGTTGTGATGTCATGCATGATGTCACGACGTTCAAAGTTGAAGCTGCGTGATGGGCTGTAAGCCTCAACACGGGATGGCATGATCTGACGTGGGAAAGTGTTGTTGGTGATGTCGGCATCAGCCGTTTCCCAATACGGGTCCACTGTAACCTGCGTCAGCTCCATGTCGTTGTCATAGACGAGCAGTTTGCGCACATTGTGCGGATTACGGCGCCAGATCTCAGCCGGAATATAGACGCGCTCAGTTGAGCCATCTGCGAATTCCAGACCGAGAATGATTGGCATAACGAGACCGCCAACATTGGAGAATTCCAGAACGTAATAATTCTTGTCTTCTTCAACAGCGCGCATGAATGCAGTGCGTTCCCAGTCTTCCAGACCTTCGAGCCAGCTATTGTACTCGTTACGCTCACGGTTGGTGACGGTATAAATGCTGTTATCGTCATAGAAGTCACGAACGTCCGGGAAGCGATCAATCCAGAGCTCTAGGCCTTCCTGCTCGTTCAGCTGAACGCCGATCGGCGTTGGCTTGTCCGCATTTTCCTGTTCCAGACGTGCAAAGTCGATGTCCGGGTTCTCAGTGTCGAGACGCAGCTGATAAACGCGGTCGAGAGAGATATCCACGTGGTCAGTTGTGTAGAACCAACCGCGCCAGAACCAGTCCAGATCCACACCTGAAGCTTCTTCCATTGTGCGGAAGAAATCAGCCGGCGTCGGGCGACGGAACTGCCAGCGCTGTGCATATTCACGGAACGCAAAGTCGAAGAGTTCGCGGCCGAGAATAGTGTCACGCAGAATGTGCAGCGCGGCAGATGGTTTGCCATAAGCGTTCGGGCCGAGGTTCAGAATAGAATCTGACTGGGTCATGATCGGTACCTGATTGGATGACGTCATATAGCTGACCAGATCGCGCGGAAGCGAACGGTTCCATTCCATAGCCGGGTCCCACTCATAGCCCGCGACGCTGTCGAGGAATGAGTTCAGGCCTTCATCCATCCATGTCCACTGACGCTCGTCAGAGTTCACTGTCATCGGGAAGTAGATGTGGCCAACTTCGTGGATCACGACGCCAATCAGGAATTCTTTCTCGGCGCGGGTCCAGGTGCGCGTGCCATCATCCTGAAGCGTAGTGCGCGGACCGTTAAAGGTGATCATCGGGTATTCCATGCCGCCGACAGGGCCGTTGATGGACTGTGCGGTCGGGTATGGATAGTCAAATGAGAAACGGGAATAGACGTCCAGCGTGTGTACGACAGACGCAGTGGAGAACAGCTCCCACAGTTCGCCGCCTTCTTTCGGGAAGAAAGACATGGCCATAACGGTCTCATGCTCTGCGCCCGGCTGTGGGTGGCCTTGCGCATCCCATGCGAATTTACGTGAAGACGCCCATGCAAAGTCACGGACATTTTCCGCCGCAAAGCGCCATGTGCGTGTGCCGGTCGGGTTAGAGCTTTCGTTTGCGAGCGCTTCTTCCGGTGTCACGACATAGAGCGGACGCTCAGCGGTTGCTGCATCACGAAGACGCTGGCGCTGAGTTGGTGTCAGAACCTGATTGGCGTTCTGAAGCTCACCCGTTGCGGCAACGATGTGGTCGTTTGGTACGGTGATCGCGACTTCATAATCGCCGAATTCCAGTGTGAACTCGCCACGGCCGAGGAATTCTTTGTTATGCCAGCCTTCAAAGTCGGAATAGGCGACCATGCGCGGGAACCATTGCGCGATGACATAGATGTCATTGCCGCCTTCGCGCTCATCATCCGGGAAGTGCTCATAGCCTGAACGTGCAGAGACCGCGTCTTCTTCAACAATGTTGAAGGCAAAATCGATGTCAAAAGCGATAGAGCGACCAGACTGAAGCGGCGTTGGCAGGTCGATACGCATCAGCGTGCCGACGATGGTGAATGGCAGAGCCGCGCCACGTGAACCGGTCACTGAGCGGATTTCATAGCCATACTCATTATCTGCCATGGCTTGCTGACGACGCAGCGCACCCATGCTGAGGCGGGCCGGTTCATCAAGATTGCCCGCTGAAACCGTAGGGCCACGACGGCCTGCGCCGCCAAAGTCCTGAGACATCTCAGCCAGAGAATCGCTGCGGAAAATATTCTGGTCCAGCTGGAGCCAGAGGAAGTTCAGCGTATCCGGAGAATTGTTTGTGTAGGTGATGGTCTGCGTGCCTTCCAGGCGGCGCAGTTCTTCATCAAGGGTGACGTCGATCACATAGTCAGCCTGCTGCTGCCAGTATTCATGGCCCGGCGCGCCAGATGCGTTGCGATAAACGTTAGGGGTAGGGAGTACTTCGTCGAGTTGACGGAAACGGTCTTCAAAATTGCCAACAGTCTGTTGGATGCCCTGTGCAGACGCAGCGCCTGCAACGAGAAAAGACGCCAGAATGACGCCAAAAGTCCTGATCATAATTTCTAATTTCTCCGCAAATATGCCTGAAATCGCCTTTGATCGGCCCGAAAGAAGAAAGCTTCATGCCATGCGGTGGTGGGAGTTCAATATTGTTAACCTTTTTTGACGGCGAAATGAGATCAAAATTTTGTGTACGCGGCTTTTAAGTCACTAAATTACAGTCCCGTGAGGTGAAAACAGGCAGGCCCTTCGCGCATAAATTGAGGTTAATCTGAGCCGCTTGTTGAAGGTGAAAATACATCGCCCATTTCGTATTTGCGCAAGCTGGTCTATCAGGCCACACTCTGACCATATCTGTCTGATTTGCTGAGAGTTACATGCGCAATCCATCCCCTTTTGATCTCGGTCCTGTTCACTTTGTAGGTATTGGCGGGATTGGTATGTCCGGTATTGCCGAAGTTATGCTGAACCTCGGCTATGCGGTGCAGGGATCGGATATCCGTTCCAATGCCAATGTGGAGCGTCTGAAGGAGCTCGGCGCGAACATTTTTATCGGCCATAAGGCAGAGAATGTGCGCGGTGCTGGCGCGGTTGTGATTTCCTCTGCGATTAAAGGCGGCAATCCCGAAGTTGATACTGCGCGCGCCATGGCCATTCCGGTTGTGCGCCGCGCTGACATGCTGGCAGAGCTGATCCGCCTGAAATGGACGGTCGCAATCGCGGGTACGCACGGAAAAACAACAACGACCTCTATGGTCTCTGCGCTGCTCGATGGCGCTGGCATTGACCCGACCGTCATTAATGGCGGCGTCATCAACGCTTATGGCTCCAACGCGAAACTGGGTGAGGGCGACTGGATGGTCGTCGAGGCTGATGAGAGCGATGGCACATTTACAAAGCTACGCGCCACCATTGCCATTGTGACCAATATCGACCCCGAGCATATGGACCATTATGGCGATATGGATACGCTTCGCGAGGCGTTCGATACCTTCGTTGAGAACATTCCTTTCTACGGATTTGCCGTGCTCTGTACGGACCATCCGGAGGTCATGTCCCTGGCTGCGCGCGTGTCTGACCGACGCCGCGTGACCTATGGCTTCAACCCGCAAGCCGATATTCGCGCGGTAAACCTGCGCACGGATGCTGATGGCGTTCATTTTGACCTCGCTATCCGCTCTCGCATTGGCAATGCGCATGTGATTTCAGACCTGACTCTTCCAATGGCAGGGCGCCATAATGTGCTGAACGCACTGGCGGCGATCGCTGTCGCGCTGGAACTTGGTGCTGAGGCCGACGGTATTCGCGCGTCTCTGTCAAAATTCGGCGGTGTGAAGCGTCGGTTCACGACTGTGGGCAATTGGAACGGTGTGCGCATTATTGACGATTATGGCCATCACCCGGTGGAGATTGAGGCTGTGCTGCGCGCCGCGCGCGATATGCAGGGCGATAAGCGCGTCATCGCGGTCGCTCAGCCACACCGTTATTCTCGCCTGAAAACGCATTTTGAAGAATTCAGCACCTGTTTCAATGAAGCAGACACAGTGCTCCTCTCGCCAGTGTATCCGGCTGGAGAGGCGCCCATTGAGGGCATTGATCACGAAACTCTGGCCAAGAGCCTGCTTGTGCATGGTCACCGTGAAGCGCGTGCCATTGGCAGCCTTGATGATCTGCCAGCCATTCTAAAGGACATGGTTGAGCCGGGCGATATGGTCGTCTGCCTCGGCGCTGGCGACATTACCGCTCATGCGGGTAAGCTTGAGGAAAATCTGAAAGTACAGGAGTAGGCCGTGGAACTGAAAGCTGAAGACTTCAAAGTACGTGGCAAGCTCATCGAGAATGCGCCCCTCGCGCCCTACACATGGTTTCGCGTTGGAGGACCAGCTGATCTCCTCTTCCTGCCAGCTGATGAAGACGATCTCTGTGATTTCCTGAAAGCCTTGCCGGAAGATGTGCCGGTGACTGTTCTGGGCGTGGGTTCGAACCTTATCGTCCGCGATGGTGGTATTGAGGGCGTGGTCATTCGCCTGATGGGGAAATATTGGGGCGCCATCGAAGCTGTGAATGGGCTGAACCTTCTGGTGGGCGCAGGTGCGCTCGATCTTTCCGTGGCGCGCTTCGCCGCCAAAGAAGGCATTGCGGGTTTATCTTTCCTATCCGGCATTCCGGGCTCGATAGGCGGGAATATCCGTACCAATGCGGGCTGTTACGGGCGTGAGCTGAAAGACGTGCTCAATCAGGTTGAGACTGTGAACCGGCGCGGTGAAAAACGCGTCTTTCAGGGCGGTCTGGTTGATTATGATCTGCCAGAGATTGGCTTTAGCTATCGCCACACAGATTTCTCTCAGGATCTGATCGTGACGCGCGTTCTCATTGCGGGCGATGACCGGGGGGATCCGGAGACTCTGGCCCGCGAGATTGAAGAACATCAGGCCCGGCGTGCCGAGACCCAGCCCATCAAGGAAAAGACATCTGGTTCAACCTTTGCCAATCCGGACCCGCCGGGTACCCCCAACCAGCGCTCTGCCTGGAAGCTGATCGACGCTGCCGGCTGTCGCGGACTTCGTGTGGGCGGGGCTCAGGTCTCTGAAAAACACTGTAATTTCTTAATCAATACAGGTGATGCTCGCGCCAGTGATCTCGAAGCGCTGGGCGAACTAGTCCGCGCGCGGGTTCTGGAAACAAGCGGTGTCGATCTGCGCTGGGAAGTGAGACGCATCGGAAGAATTTAAGCGGAGCTCATCTCCCATGTCTTATTCCTCTCCTACCCTGACATTTTCGCTCGACGTCCTGAATGGCGCTGACTTCGATCTCTCGGCGACCTATGGCAAAGGCGAAACAGAACGCTGTGTGGAAACGCCGTGGGTGGCCAAAACCTTTGCTGAAGCCGAACGGGTGCTGGATATCGGCCTTGCCATGTCGCACCCGGATTATCTCGGCCTGATGATCGGATTTCTGAATAAGGGCGGCGTCATTGAGGGCGCGGACATCATCAAGCCGGAGCGTGTAAAAACCCGCTATCCGGAAGGCTGGCGCGACCAGATTCTCGAAATTCCGGTCCATATTGGCGATGTGCGCAAAATGGACTTTTCCGATAAGCCATTCGACGCCATTACCTGCATTTCTACGCTTGAGCATATCGGCTTTGACGCTCCCTCGGACCGTACCGATACGGCATTTGACCGCCCGACCGAGCTGGATGATCTGCCGGGCCGTTCTCCCGAAGCAGACCGCGACGCGCTTGCAGCCTTCCGCAAGGCGCTGAAGCCGGGCGGCGTTCTGTGCCTCACGGTTCCGGGCGGCGAGGGCGCGACCCGCACGATACAGGATTCAACAGGTCGCTGGGCCGCCTATCTGGAATACGGCCCTGAAACCTGGCCAGCGCTTGCCTCTCTGCCGGGATTTGAGCTTGTTGAACTGGTTGGCTTTTCCGAACAGGAAGAGGGCTGGAAAGCCTGCGAGCCTTTCGAGAAAGTCTATGAGGCCTCCGTTGGCGATGATGGCTTTCCGCGCGGCTGCATTATGGCGATGCTGAAAGCGGTTTAGGCCTGAAACCCCAACCGCTTTTCCAGACGGTTTGAGAACCAGGTCAGGATTTTGCGCCAAAGCTCGTCTTTCAGGACCTGACCTTCAACATCATAATCCATGCTTGGATTGTCGTTGATCTCGATTACGACAACGCCATTTCCGGTGTCTTTCAGGTCCACGCCATAAAGCCCGTCGCCGATCAGGCGGGCTGCGCGCACAGCAACATCTACCACATCAGCAGGCACATCTTCAATCGCGAAGGTTTTGTGGTCGCCTTCGGTCATCTTGCCGTCTTTGCCGTGTTTGACGATCTGCCAATGGCCCCGCGCCATTTCATACTGGCAGGCATAGATGGGCTCGCCGCCCAGTACACCCACGCGCCAGTCAAAGGCAGTCGGTACGAAGGATTGCGCGATAACGAGCGCTGTTTCCTTGAAGATTTCCTTCGCGCCAGCCTGAAGCTCTTCCAGCGTGTGGGCTTTCACCATATGCGCACCGAAAGAACCGTCTGGCGTTTTGAGGATAACCGGTGAGCCAAGGCGTTCCATCACGCCAGCGAGCGGTGTCTTCTCATCCAGAATTTCGGTCGGTGGAATCGGTACATTCGCGTTTTCCAGTATCTCTTTCAGATACACCTTATTGGTGCAGCGGATCATGCTGGTCGTATCATCGATGACAGGCATGCCTTCTTGCTCGGCGCGGCGGGCGAACCGATAAGTGTAGTTGTCGATGCTGGTCGTCGCGCGAATGAACAGCGCATCAAATTCTGAAAGGCTGGTCAGGTCTGACGGGTCAATCACCTCAACCTCAATGCCCATTTTGTCTGCGACACTGGCAAAGCGTTTCATGGAGGCGTGAGAGGAGGGCGGTGTTTTCTCTTTGTCGTCCATCAGAATGGCGAGCGACCATTTCGCGGGCGTGCGGGATTTCTCAGCTTTGATGCGGCCAGCGGTATAGGTGGCCAGCGCATCCAGAAAGAAAGCGCGGCGTTCATCCTTTAGCTTGTGAGGCGGGACGGGTTTTATTCTGGAAATCTCAAACGGCGCTTTTGTGTCGAATTCGATCTCCAGAGCGGGCGTGCGGAACCAGTCAGAGGCCTCTCGTGCGAGGCGCTCATAGCCTTGTTCCGGTGTGCGGGAGAAGGCAACAAACATGCGCTCGACTGTCTCTGCGCCTTTGCTACGCGCTTCGCGCAGGCGGGCATTCAGGTCTGGCAAAGCATGGGCGTAGAGTGCCTTCTGTGACAGCTCTTTCATCGTCAGCACGCTCGGGCTCACACGGTGGCCGCGCGCTTCTGCCAGAAGGGAGGCGTAATAGCCCTCAGACTGATAGCCATAGGAGCGGGCAAGGTTCAGCACATATGGACGGCGGCCCACGAACAGTTTCGGATTGGAGAGATAATCTGCAATCCGCATGACTTTATGGGGCGTTTCAGCCTGACCGATATCGCTCAGGTTTTCGACGAGGATGAGCCAGTCACTCATGATTTATCTTTCTTCTGGCAGGTCAGGTCGAGCTGCATGATGAGTGCATCTTCGCCATCGTCATAATAATGGTCTTTGCGGCCAATCACTTTGAAGCCAGTGCGTTCATAAAGTGAGATGGCGCGGGCATTCGATTTTCGAACTTCCAGACGCAGGCGAAGGCAGTCGCGGTCACATGCGACCTGCTTCGCGGCTGCGATCAGCGCACGCCCAATGCCCTGACCTCCGGCATCAACAGATACTGAAATTGAATAAAGCCGGGCGGTCTGAACGCCTTTCCGGTAAAGCAGGATCGCAGCGCCTGTAACGCGGCCCGAATCGGCAACCAGACAATCTGCAGATGGCACACGTAAAAGTCGGCGCAGGCTGTCGCGTGAAAGCCTGTCATTTTCTTCGAAATTGGATTCCAGTGCGAGAATCTGGGCCACGTCTTCAGAGGTCGCACGGCGTATGTCAGGCTGGTTCAAACGCGTAATGGTCCGGAACGATAATGATCGCCCGAAATACACCTAATTCGGGTCTCTGTCATGCATTCTCACGCGGCGGACATCTAAATTCTGAAGCCCGTAAATTGCAGTGGAAACTGTTAAATCTGCCTTCACGTATTGGCCGGATGGTCTACACCGGATGGATACGATTAAAGGAAAAGGGTGCTCTATGCTGCGTCTGGGTTTCGCGACTGCAATCTCATGTCTGCTCATTGGTTCAATGGCGCAAACGGCGCAGGCAGAATGGGCAACGCCAGATCCTGCGCTGGATGCAGAGGTGCAGGCCTGTTTCGAACAGGACGGTGTGGGCTTCCTGCCGGATAGCGACGTGATTTGCTATAATGCGGCCATCTTCCCTGAAGAGTTTCTCCAGTTGAATGATCTGGAACCCGCAAGCCGCATCATCATCACAAGTCCGGGCGGCAATGTCGCCACAGCGCGGGGAATGAGCACGATTCTGGACAATCGCGCTGAGTCTGTGGTGATTGCAGGGCCGTGTATGTCTGCATGCGCCATGGTCATTCTGCCGGGGTTGGATGAGGTCTATATCCACCGCACAGCTCATATCGCGGTGCATGGTATTACAATGATCCCATTTGGCCGCTGGTATGGCTGGCTGAAAGACGATGAAGAACCAGGCTCTGTCGCGACACTGATCGCCCAGTCCGGATACAATCTCGACTTTGCGTTACATGGCTCTGGCACAACGCATATGCGGGCGCATCTGGAAGGTCAGGGCATTGATGTGGGCTATATTATGGATGTGTCTGACGCGATGGAGGCTGATGCACGCGCATTCACCTCATGCCGTGTCGACGTGAAAGACTATTGGGGCATTCTGAATGCAGAGCATTTGCAGACATATCTGGGAGACCATCTGACGGGCATGGAGCCATTCGTTCAGAGTTGGTCTGACCCGGCAAATGCAGCTTATCTTGAGTGGGGGCATCCGATTTCGGACATGACCTACATCATGAACCGGTCTTTCGGTGAGGCAGAATGTTCAGAGGTCAGCGCCAGCGAGTGATTTTGGCGTGAAGAAATCTTCCAGTTCAAAATTATAGGCGTTGAACGGATCATCTTCCTTGGCGGTGAACAATGCGACGGCGGCTGTCGGGAATTTGATGCGGATCTGGTTGGCGGCGTAGGAATTACGAAAGCCGCCCATTTCCGTTAGTTGAAGGGCCAGTTCGTGAAGGCCCGGATTGTGACCGATGACGATGAGCGCATCAGTGTCGGCGATCTTCTCAATCGAAGCGATGATTTCTTCCGGCGTGGCCAGATACAGGTCTTCGCTAAAACTGTATTTGAGGCCGGGATAGAGACGTTGAAGCTCTGAGAAGGTTTCACGCGTGCGCCGGGCCGAGGAGACAAGCGCATAGCTTGGTTCGACCTTTAATGCTTTCAGCTGGCTCGCAATGATCTGTGCATCTGAGTGTCCACGGTCCGTCAGCTTGCGAGATTCATCCGTACCGGTTTCGGCATAGGGTTCGGTCTTGGCGTGACGGAAGAGGATCAGTTGCTTCATAAAGCGATTTGTAATCCGTATTGATAGCGTTTGGGAACTCATTTCAGCACGCGCAGAGATATATCTCTGACGCGCATCTTCAGAATAGATGAGTCGCTATCGCACGAATATCAATTGGATCGCGAAATAAAACTGCCTGTTTTGGGCTTATGCCTTTGCGTTGACCGCAATGCCTGAGGCGCGGGTTTTACCCGTTGTTGTGCCCATTGCACCATAGGCTTTAGGCCCTGAGGCTTCATTCGCGACTTCGCGGGCAATGGTTTCTACAAGGCCCTCTGTGACCTCACGCATGGCGGACAGCGCCACATTATGCTCGGCCAGAACGGACTGAAAGCTACGCACAACCTCGAAGAGTTCTTTGCGCAGCGAAATGTCAGCCTGAAGCATGGCTTTGGCATTCTGTGCGAGGTCTGTCATTTCCAGACGGTAAGTGTGCGCCAGACGTTCTTTTTCTTCCCAGTCTGTCGATGACGCGTCGAGTTTGCGCGCTTTCAACGCGGCTGTCTCGGTGATCATCAGCTCAGTCAGGCGTTTGGTGAGCGCAATCAGCTGTGTCAGCCGATCATTAATGTCATGTGCTGCCAGTGTCATAGCGTTTGCTCCTATTCGCTGAGCCCCTGCATACGCAGGATTTCAGAATAAACCTGATCGGCGAGACCAATACCGCCCTGTGCGGTCATTTCTTTTGCATATTCCTCGACCAGCATGGGGCGGAAAGCGCGTTCGCCTTCGCCGCCGCCTGTCAGTCCATCAGTGTCCAGCGCTTCAAACATTGGCGCGAGCATCTGGGAGAGGAACATGGCTTCAAATTCTTCAGCGATTTCGCGTGCCGCTTCGCGTGTATCTACGCGGTGCAGGCCCGGCAGGCTGACCGGCATGGATGATGAGAGGGCATCGACTTCATTCATGACTACATCACCTCAATATCGGCCTGCAGCGCACCGGACGCCTTCAAAGCCTGTAAAATGGAGATCATATCGCGCGGCGTTACACCCAGAGCATTAAGGCCATCGACGAGATCGCGAAGCGGTACGCCGCCATCCAGAACCGCAAGGCCGGTACCATCTTCCAGAACCTGAACGCCGCTTTGTGGGACGACGGTCGTTTCACCATCAGAAAATGGCGCAGGCTGGCTGATCGCAGGTTGTTCTGAAATCTGAATGGTCAGATTGCCCTGTGCGATCGCAACAGTGGAAACGCGAACGGTTTCGCCCATGACAATCACGCCAGAGGCTTCATCAATGACGATACGAGCAGGCTGGTCTGGCTCAACGACCAGATTTTCAATCTCGGTGATCAGCGACGTCATATCGCGGTTCGGCGGGCGGGTGATCCGCACTGTGCCGGAATCTTCTGCGACTGCGAGGTCCATGCCCATATAGGCGTTGATCGCAACAGCGATGCGCTGAGACGTCGTGAAGTCCGGATTGCGCAGTGCGAGGCGCAGCGAGCTCTGATGAGCAAGGGCGAACTCGACTTCGCGCTCAATTAGGGCGCCGTTCGGAATGCGGCCAATGGTTGGGACGTTGCGAATGACGGATGTACCGCTATCGCCGCTGGCTGCGAAGCCGCCTGCAGCAACCGGACCCTGACCGACCGCATAGACTTGTCCATCTGCGCCGACGAGCGGGGTAACCAGCAGAATACCGCCAGACAATGAGCCGGCATCGCCAAGGCTGGACACGCTGACATCAATACGTGAACCGTTTGTCGCAAATGCGGGAAGGTTCGCTGTCACCATAACGGCGGCGACGTTCCGCGTGTTGAGGTTCTGGTCGCGCGTATTCACACCCAGACGCTCAAGCATGGCTTCGAGGCTCTGACGTGTGAAAGGTGAATTTCGAAGTGAGTCGCCGGTACCGTTAAGGCCAACGACCAATCCGTAACCAATTAGCTGGTTTTCACGGACGCCCTCAATGTCTACAATATCTTTCAGGCGCGAACCGGCGCTGGCAGGCATGCTGAACGCAGCCGAAAAGGCCAGTGTCAGCGCGAGCGCGGAATGTCTGATGAATTGACGCATATTGAGCGAGCCCTTTTAATTTCCTGCAATTTTAAAAGTGCGACGCAAAAAAACGGTTAACGTCTAATTCACCACCAATCCGCCATAACAGTTTCTTAACCATGCGGATTCGCGCGCGGATTTTGGCGGAGTTTTCGGTTCATGCGGATTGAAAAAACACGATCCACCGGAGTGACACGATCAGGCAGCCGTACAGGCGATGCTGGCGATTCGGCTGCGTTTCGAAATGCGCTGGGCAGCTCGACGGCTGCTGCGTCTGCTACAAATGTCGGTGCGAGTGTCGGCGTTAACTCTGTTGCAGCGCTCATGGCGCTTCAGTCAGCTGAAGATCCGCTGGAAAAACGACGCCGGGTCGAGCGTCGCGGACGACAGTTGCTGGATGGTCTCGATCGGTTGAAGCTGGATATGCTGGAGGGCGGCGACCCGCGCTCAACGCTGGAACGCCTGAAAGCGGTGCTCGAATCGGAGCGAGAAAACAGCGGCGAGCAGGAGCTGGAATCGCTGATCGATCAGATTGAACTTCGTGTTGAGGTTGAGTTGGCGAAGCTGGAAACCAATCAATCCGTGTCCGGAATCTGATCTACTAGTCGTTTTACTGAGTTTTCTCCTGCATTCATCGATTGAAACCCCGGAGCATTGGCTATATAGACCGCTCGCATAACGCAGCCGAGCATCGGGAGTCGAGTATGAGTACGACTGATCTGGATGGCTATAAGCCAACCTCTGACGAAGAGTTCATGAACGATCGTCAGCTTGCGTATTTTCGGAAGAAATTAGAAGACTGGAAACAGGATATTATCGACGGGTCAAAGACCACAATCGGTAACCTCCAGGAAGACTCCAGCTCACTTCCGGATCTGGTAGACCGGGCATCTGCCGAGAGTGATAAAGCTCTTGAACTCAGAACCCGCGACCGCCAGCGTAAGCTTATTAACAAAATTGATGCAGCAATCCGACGTATTGAAGATGGTACGTATGGTTATTGCGAAATGACCGGAGACCCGATTGCGCTGGGCCGGTTGGAAGCGCGCCCTACAGCGACGCTTTCTCTTGAGGCGCAGGAAGCCCATGAGCGGAAAGAAAAAACCGTCCGCGACGATTAAAACGTCTACTGAACAATAGCCTTTATGCAGCCCGCCATCCTATGATTGGCGGGCTTTTTATTGTTCGGGGGAGGAAAAATAAAATGAACTTCGATGATCTGATAAATGGGTTCCGCTCAGAAGAGATTGGCGCATTAACTATGGATGCCCCTCAAAGCTGGGCTCAGGGGCGTACGCTATATGGCGGACTGTCTGCGGCTCTGTGTCATGTTTCTGCGATGGCCAGCGCTGAGATTGATAAACCCCTGCGCTCGGCCGTTATCGCATTTGTCGGGCCGTCCTCTGGTCAGCTGACCGGAAGCGCAGAAATCATGCGGCAAGGTAAATCTACCATCATGATGGATGCTGTGCTGCATGGCGAAAAGGGTATCGGAACGAAGGCGTTGCTGATCTATGGCAATGCGCGCGACAGCAAGCTCAATCAATCTGATCTCGCAGCCCCCCAGGTGGATGCACCGGAAGATTGCCCGTCGCTTTGGGGGGATCGAAAAGCGGCGAACTTTGCGCGAAATTTTGAACTCAGACGCGCTGGTGGTCTGACCCCGATGGGCGGGAATGAGCGCGGAGACATGCTGGTCTGGGTGCGCCATGCAACAGAGGCTTCGGTTGATGACACCGCCGCGCTGTTCGCTCTGGCGGATGTTCTGCCGCCAGCCTGCTTCACCATGATGTCAGAGGGCGCGCCGATCAGCACGGTGACATGGTCTCTGGAGTTTCTGATGCCTGAGGTCGAGGTCGCCAATAACTGGTTCCTGATGAAGTCGGTCGCCGAACACACCGCTGACGGCTATTCCAGTCAGGCTATGTATGTCTGGGACAGGCAGGGTAGGCCGGTCATTGCGGCCCGCCAGAATGTAACGGTTTTCTATTGAGATCAGTCGGGCCACTCTGATGGGCCTGGCAATTTCAAATTTGCAGAATGATGGAGCCTGATGGAGTTGCGGCGATCTCCTTACTGGGATCGCCGCTTATACACCCAACGCTCGGCGTTGCCCGCCAGCCAGATGTTTTTATGTGAAGAAAGAAAACAGTCGGTTACCGGAAAGTTTTCAAAACCTTACTTTAAAAGGAAAATTCGTTTTCAATTTGATCGATTAAGTAAAGATTTGAAACTATACATGAAAAACCCGGCAGAACGTGCCTGCCGGGTAAAAACTGCCTGGTATGTCTTGCCGGATTGTTTAATCAGAATGGCAGGACTGAATTCGCGATACGCTGACCGTATGGTGCGCGCTGTACGGAGGTCAGGTCGCCTCGTCCGCCGTACGAAATGCGCGCTTCAGCAATCTGTGTGTGCTGAATGGTATTTGTCGCGGAAATATCCTGAGGGCGGATCACGCCTGAAATGACAAGTTCACGAACTTCAGCATTCACGCGAACCTCCTGAGAGCCTGCGATCACGAAATTCCCGTTTGGAAGTACATTGGTAATGACGGCTGCGACCGACATTTGAATGTTTTCAGACCGGTTGACTGAGCCTGTGCCCGCGGCACTACGGGATGACGATGTGCCAAGACCCGTATCGAGTGAATTGCTGCCCGGCAGGAAGCGCTCAACCGGGCCTTCAAGGCCAAACAGACCCGTGACAGCGGCATCCTGGCTGCCCGTACGTGACGTCGAAGTGGAGTTGTTGAGTGTCGCCGTGTCGGTGATGTCGATATCAACGGTCAGGATATCGCCAATTGTGTTGGCGCGGTGATCGTTGAAAAAGCCGGTGGCGCCGGTACGCCAGAGCGAATTCATTGCGCCATCATCCTGCACCTGTGGCGGTGTGGGCGCGGAAATCGGGATTGCGCCGATAATGCGTTCCGGATTGGTGATCGGGGTGAGTTGAGGCTCTTCAACTGCGCCGGATACGGTTGCGCAAGCGCCGAGTGCGCCAAGGCAGGCTGCGAGCGCTGCGAGACGAAGCGGGTTGGATTTCAAAGACATGGCTTAGCCTCCTTCGGCGAACATGGTGCCGACACGGGCTTCGCCCGGTGCCCATGCGATCGCATCCATGGAACGGTTGGATTGTAGGTTTTGCACGCGCACGGTTTCGCCTGCGGCTGCATCGCTCATGGCGCGGGCCGCAACAACAAGGCGCAACGCGCCGCGTTCATAGATGAGCTGGATCGGGTCGCCAGAGCGAATGACGGAAACCGGCTGAATGTCTCGCATGGCAAGTGGCTGACCAGCGCGTAGCGTGCGGGTTGCCTCCATGCCTTCCAGAACATGCGCCTCACGAATAAGGCCGGTCACGCGGCGGTTCGGATTCATCTCTTCATAGGCGATCATGTCCGGCGTGATCTCATCGCCTCGGCGCACGTCGACTGTCAGCATTGGCACTTCGTTCTCAGCATGTGGTTCGGAGCTGATCGCGGCCGCCGAGGTGTTGCGGACTGGCGCAGTCTGTGGCGCAGGAGAGGGCGTGACGGGGGTAGAGGCTGAGGCTCTTGTTACCCAGATCAGCTCGCCATCGGGCAGATCAACCGGGTATCCGGCGGCGCGCGCCTGAGCTTCAATGAATTCAGATGCCAAAGGCATGCGTTGGCCTGGCATGGGCGCGGCTGCGATCTGGCGCTGTGCCGGTGCTCCGGTCACATTCGCGACGTCGCCCAAAAGCACCCAATCGCCTGTTATGGCGACATCCGCGCTCGCAGTCGCCATCGCACCGGTCAGGCACGCGCTGGCGAGGAGTGAAAGGAGTGAGTGCCGTGGCTTAATCATGGATTATCCTAGCGGAGCTGGCTGGTAACGCCGAGCATCTCATCTGCGGTGGTGATGACTTTGGAGTTCATCTCATAAGCGCGTTGAGCGACAATCAGTGCGCTGATTTCATTCACCGCATTGACGTTGGAGGTCTCAAGGAAGCCCTGCAGGACTGAACCAAAGCCGACAGCGCCCGGTGTGCCCAGATTGGCAGGGCCAGATGACGGTGTTTCAAGGAACAGGTTGTCGCCAATTGCATCCAGGCCTGCTGGATTGATGAAGCGGGCAAGGTCGATCTGACCGAGTTCCTGATAATCAACTTCGCCTGCAAGTCGGACTTGTACCATGCCGACGGCGCTGATGGTCACATCAACAGCTTCTTCAGGGATGGCGATGCCCGGCGATACGACAAATCCGTCTTCGGTGACGAGCTGACCATCTGCGCTGACAGAGAAATTGCCTGCGCGCGTGTAGGCTTGTGTGCCGTCCGGCATGTCGATGACGAAATAGCCGTCGCCCTGCATGGCGAGGTCGTAAGGGTTTTCAGTCTGGGTCACGCTGCCTTGCGTGGTGATGCGGTAAACTGAACCGGCCTTCACACCTGAACCGACCTGAACGCCAGTTGGAACAATCGTGCCACCATCAGAGGATGTCACGCCCATACGCTCAATATTCATATAGAGCAGATCCTGAAACTCAGCGCGCTGACGTTTGAACCCGGTGGTGTTCATGTTGGCGATGTTGTTCGAGATCACCTCAACATTCAGCTGTTGAGCCTGCATACCAGTAGCGGCTGTGTTTAGTGCACGCATCACATCACCCTGCGTTTAGTTTACTGAGCACTGCCCAGCTTGTTGATTGCGGTTTTGCGAAGCTCGTCTGCGTCTTGTACGAGGCGGCTTGCAGAGGTGTAGGCCCGGGAGATTTCGATCATCCGGGTAACTTCAAGAATGGCGTTGACGTTGGATTGCTCCACAACACCCTGCTGCACTTTTGGCAGCTCTACAGCTTCTGCTTGTTGGTCCGTTGGGGACCATAGGTTATTCCCGACCTTTTCTAGAGCACCGGGGGTTTCGAACCCGTAAACACCGAAGCGTCCGATCTCAAGATTTCCCTGACGGATGATGCCAGCGTCGCTGACGGTCGGTGGCCCACCTTCCGGGTCGAATACGATTTCATTGCCGCCGTCATCCAGAACCAGCGCGCCTTCATGGGTTACGAGGCGGCTCAAATCGTCCAGAGCAAACTGCCCGTCGCGGGTATAATAGGTTTCACCATTCATGCTGACGGCGAAGAAGGCGTTGGGCTCCTGAATGCCGAAATCCAGCGGATTTCCTGTCGGCGTGAGCGTGCCTGCGCGCATATCCCGGTGCAGGCTTTCCACCTGCGTGAACCGAATGTCGGCAGGAGTGTCATTTGCATAGGCTGGGTGTTGAACAGTCAGTTCGTTCAGCGCGACTTCGGCCTTGAAGCCGGTCGTGTTCATGTTCGCAAGATTGTTCGCGACCACATCCATCCGGCGACGGAGGGATTGCTGTGTGTTCACGCCAATGAGAAGTGCGTTGTCCATGAAATGCCCGAATTTAATTGTTCGCCTTAACTATTGGTATGACGCGCCAAGGTTAACGGTTTCCTGATAGGCGCTAACCATGATGAATTCAGGGAAAGCTACTGCAATTTGATCGGTAAATTCTTCCTATCTCTACGCTTCCTTAACCAAGACCGGTCATTTTTGCCGGGTCAGATAAGTAGGATTTCCGGAAGATGTCTGAAGATATTGAAGCCGAAATGGACGGGTCAGAAGGCCAGGACGCTCTTGAAGGTGGTGATGAGTCAGCACCTAAAAAGAAGAAAATGTCGGGCAAGACCCTTGTTCTGTTTATTGTTTTGCCAGCCCTTCTCATTCTTGGAGGCGGCGGCGGCGCGGCCATGATGCTCATGGGCGGCGGCAGCGCTGAAGCTTCTCCGCAGTCTGATAGTCATGGCGAATCGGACGATTCGCACGGCGAAGCTGATTCACATGGTGAAGATGATGGTCATGGCGGTGGCGGCGATGATCATGGTGAGTCTTCTGGCGGTTATGGCGAGAGCACGGTCGGACATGCGACAGAGTCTGAGGGCAATGGCGCTGTTATTCAGATTGGCGCACCGGGCGATCCGTCTTTCTATACACTGCCTGACCTTATCGTGACGGTGAATGGCGGTGGTGGTCGCAGATCTCAGCTGCTGCTTAAACTGACACTCGAAGCGGGAGACCCGGCGATTTTCGATCAGCTGGATGCATATCTGCCGCGAATCACGGATCAGTTTCAGATGTTCCTGCGTGAAATGCGTCTCGACGATCTGAGCGGGTCTGCTGGTGATTACCGTATTCGTCGCGAGCTTCTGCGTCGCGTTAACCTCAGCCTGTATCCTCAAACAATTGATGCAGTGCTCATTGAAGAATTTATTGTTCAGTAGGCGATTGAATGTCTGACGAAAAAACAGATGACGAACTCGCCGCAGAATGGGCTGCGGAACTGGAAGCTGACACAGCGGCCGGTGGCGATGACGGTCTGGGCGATGACTTTGCAGCGGAATGGGAAGCCTCTCTTGCGAATGAAGAGCAGGCGGCGAAAGACAGCATTGCAACGGCTGTTATCGGTAACGGACCGACAACTGAACGCATTCTGAATCAGGATGAGATCGACAGTCTTCTGGGCTTCTCTCTGGATGATGAAGATGCAGATGATACCTCGGGCATCCGCGCGATCATCAACTCCGCAATGGTCTCTTATGAGCGTCTTCCAATGCTGGAAGTCGTGTTTGACCGTCTGGTCCGCCTTCTGACGACCTCTCTGCGGAACTTCACCTCTGACAACGTCGAGGTGTCACTCGATGCGATCACGTCCATCCGCTTTGGCGACTATCTGAACTCCATCCCGCTGCCGGCTATTCTGTCGGTCTTCCGGGCAAAACAGCTTGATAACTTCGGGCTGCTGACCGTCGATTCCAATCTGATCTACTCCATTGTGGACGTACTTCTGGGTGGTCGCCGCGGTACAGTAGCCATGCGTATTGAGGGCCGTCCTTACACCACGATTGAACGTTCGCTGGTCACACGTCTTGTGGAAGTTATTCTGAATGACGCCAAGCAGGCCTTTGCGCCTCTGACGGAAGTCGACTTCGAACTCGACCGGATTGAGACCAACCCTCGTTTTGCTGCGATTGCTCGCCCGGCAAACGCTGCCATTCTGGTTAAACTGCGTATCGACATGGAAGATCGCGGCGGCCGGGCTGAACTGCTCATGCCGTATGCGACGCTCGAACCTATCCGGAAAATGCTGCTGCAAAACTTCATGGGTGAGAAGTTCGGCCGCGACAATATCTGGGAAAGCCACCTCGCGAGCGAGCTTTGGGCTGCAACTGTGGAAGTGCAGACCGTGCTGGACGAAATGCAGGTGCCACTCAAGAAAATGCTCGACCTCGATGTTGGCGATACGATTTTCCTGAACGCGGCTCCGGATTCCAAAGTCAAAATCAAATGCGGTGAAATCAATCTGACTGAGGGTCGGGTTGGACGCATGGGTCATAAAGTTGCCGTGCGCGTCGAACACCCGATCTCTGATCGCGCGCGCAAAGAAATACTGAGGGAACAATGAGCGATTACGGTCTGATTGTAGAGCTCGCGCTTGCTGTGCTCCTCGTCCTTACCATCGTTTATTGCTGGCGGCTGGACCAGCGCCTCAATCGTTTGCGCAAGGGCAATGACGGCATGATTGATGCCGCGCGTGAGCTTGCCGAAACCATTGCGCATGCAGAACAGGCTATTCATGGCCTGAAAAGGTCTGCGGCTGAAACCGGTACAGAGCTTCAGTCGCGCATTGATGAAGCGCGCACGCTGTCAAATTCGCTGCAACGCGGCGGTCGGAGAGGGTATTAATCCATGGCGAAATCTCAGGTCAGACTTCTCCCGGTTCTTGGCATTGTGGCCGCAGGCCTCTTTGCAATCAAAGCGGTCTCAATTGCTGAGGCAGCAGGTGAGATGGCGTCTAACAACCAGCAACAGGCCGCTCATTCACAGCCTGCGCATTCTGAGGCTGCGCCAACGGCCAATGTGATGCAGACCTCTGCTGAACCTATTGAGACGACAGACGCGACTGACCCTGAAAGCTGCCCTGCGCCAGACCTTCTGGCTGAGCAGGCTGGCTTGTCGCAATATGAAATTCAGGTGCTGCGATCTCTGGCTGAGCGCCGTGAGGCGCTGGAAGTGCGCGAGGCGTCTCTGGATACGCGCGAAATGACGATTTCTGCGGCTGAAGCGCGTCTTGATGATCAGATCGCCGCTCTGCAGACCCTTGAGAGCAGTATTGAAGGCCTTTTGGGCCAGCTCGACGAACAGAATGAGGCGCAGCTTGCGTCACTGGTGACGATTTACCAGGCGATGCGCGCAGATGATGCGGCACGCATTTTCAATACGCTGGATGATGAGCTGATGCTCAATATCGCCAAGCGTATGTCACCGGCACCCATGGCAGCCATTCTGTCTTCCATGGAGCCAGAGCGCGCCCGTACGCTGACCACTCTTATGGCTACCCGTTCAGAACCACCTCGCACCGTGGCTGAACTGGAGGCGCGGACGAATGCCCCTTAAACGGGTCTTTCTCCGGTCTGCCTCAGCTTTCTGTCTGAGTGCAGCCATGCTGACGGGGCTAACTTCGGCCTGGGCAGACGGGCGTCCCTTAACCATAACGACCGAACAGAACGCAGATTATGCCCGCATCGTTGCGCGCTGGGCTGATGGCGATCAGGAGGGGCCGGAAATTACGGCCCGTATTTCTGGCCCGGTGCTTATCCTGCGATTTGAAGAAGAGGTCAGCCTCGATCTCGCTGAACTGACGGAAGGCCTGCCCGGCTATATTGCTGTCTCGCGGCTGAGCGATGACGGACGTGAAGCCCGTATTGCTCTGGCGCGCGAGTATCGCATTCACCAGTCTGAATCCATCGATAGATCGGCGATTGATCTGGTGAATGAAAGCCGCCTGAATGATCCGCCGGATATTGTGTCTCCACTTGTCGCCGCTCGCGCGCGTGAGGCAGAGCTCGCCGCAGAACGTGCACAATCGGCTCGTATCGCGGCTTTGCCACCACCGCTCGATCTTCAGGTTCGCGCCTCAGAAGGCGAAGACTTTTCGACGCTGGCATTTTACTGGCCTGAAAATATCGACTTTGAAGCCCGCGATACGGCAGATGGATACCAGATCGTCTTTGCCAATCGCGCCATTGCAGACCTTTCACGCACGCGGGTCGACCCGCCGCGCGGCCTTCTGGGCATTGAAGGTCGCAATACAGAAGAAACCTATGTGGTCGATCTGGATCTTCAGACGGGATATTGGGCGAATGCCGTCGCAGCAGACCAATCTGTTCTGGTGCGTTTTCGTGAGGGATCACGTCCCGATGGCGATCTGGAAGAGGATGTCATTCTGCCAGCGGCGCTCGCAGCGCTCGCGGTAGACCTGCCGCCTGCCAATTATCTGGAACCCCCAAGCCGTAAACCACTCGCAGATCACCCGTTTCGGACAACACCTGAGGGTGAAGTCGAGCTTGTGCCAGAGCCTGATCCGGTGCCTGTCGATCCGATGGACGTTATTGCTGAGGTTCCTGTAACGCCCCGACGTGTCTGGAGCGAGACCCTTCCGCGGTCTGGTGTCGTTGATGTCGATGCAAGCATGTCATCGGGCGTCATGCAGCTGGACCTGAATTTCGCGGCGAATGTACCAAGCGCTATTTTCCGCCGGAATAACGCGCTTTGGCTGGCCTTTCCTGCAAACGGACATTTCGATCTGTCTGGCATTCCGCAGGCGATCGGCACCCGCGTTGACGAAGTGACATCTGAAAGCGGTATGGCGCTGCGGCTCTTCCTGCCGCGCGATAATCTGGTTCAGATCACATCCAGCGGTCGGACCTGGTCTATCGAGGCGGGCGGCGAGGGCGTGCTTGGCGTGTCCCGTATTCGCCCGACGCGCGCTGCAAACGAGGGTGGGTCTGGCATTCGCGCCGTTGTCCCGGATGCGGGGACGATTTTTTCGCTCATGGACCCGGAAGTGGGCGATGAACTCGTGATCGTACCAGCGTTCTCACCAGCTGCGTCCATGATGCAGGAACTCACCTTTGTTGAGGCCTTCTTCCCAACGACAACTCACGGCATGGTGGTTGTGCCCCGCGCCGATGATCTCAATTTCGTTCAACGTGGCGATAATATTCTGATTGGGCGTCAGGAAGGTCTGGCTTTGTCCAGCTGGGGCGTGAATTCAGATCTGGATGCAGGGCAAAACCTTACGCCCGGCTTTCTCGACTTTGCGACCTGGCGTCATGGCGATGAGCGCGATTACTGGGACAATTTCACAGCCTATTCGCATGCGGCCGCGCAGGGTGATCCGGCTGAGTGGGAAGGCCAGTCTGCGCTTTTGAATTTTGCGCGTTTTCTTATGGCGTGGGAGTTGGCGGCTGAAGCCTATGGTCCGCTGAATTTTGCGCGCGCTATGGATGAAGTGCTGGGCCAGGATGCACAATGGCTGACGCTTAAAGGCGCGGCCGATGTGATGATGGGCCGTTATGATGAGGCCGTTCAGACCCTCGACCATTCTGCCGTGCGTAGCGACCCTGCTGCCAATGCATGGCTGGGTATGGCGCTGGCAGAGCGCGCCGACTGGCGCCGAGCGCGTCAGGCCTTTTTGCTGGCTGACCCGATGATCAATGCGCACACGCCAGAATGGGCTGGACGCTTTCACGCCTCTGCCGCGCGAGCGATGATCCGTATGGGCGATGGCGCTGCCGCAGAATCACACGCTTTGGCGGCGAACCGGAGCGGCGACACTACGGCTGAAGGGCAGGGGCGATTAATTCTGGGTGAGCTGGCACGGATTGATGGACGTCCCGCAGATGCGCGTTCGACCTTCACTCAGCTTCTCAACCATGAGAGCCCCGAAGTGCGTGTGCGTGCTGAACTGCAGATGACACGTCTGGAGCTTGCAGAAGACCGCATGTCCTATCTGGATGCGGCTGATCGACTGGATGCCCTTCGCTTCCGTTGGCGCGGAGATGCGTTGGAGCTGGAAATTGTGGGCGATCTGGCGAAGGCATATTTCGAACTTGGTCAATATCGCGAAGCGCTGGTTCTGGCGCAGAATTTTGCTATGGAATTTCCTGATCTGCCGGGCTCTCGTGAGCTGCGCATTGATCTGATGGAATACTTTGAGGAGCTCTTCCTCAATGGTCGCGCCGATCGGCTCGACCCGATTTCGGCTCTGGCGCTATTCTATGAATTCCGCGATCTGACCCCAATTGGTCCGGATGGCGACCGCATGATCCGCATGCTGGCCAACCGCCTTGTCGCTTTTGATCTTCTGGACCCTGCTACGGAACTTCTGGCGCACCAGGTAGAAAATCGAAATCTGATCGGTATCGGACGTGCGCAAATTGCGTCTGATCTGGCTGCGATCTATTTGTTGGACCACCGTCCGGAGGCCGCGCTTCAGACGCTGAACGGGTCTCGCGTGCCGGGGCTTGATGATGAGCTTCGCATTCAGCGTCGTTTGCTGGAAGCCGCCGCGCATATGGAATTGCAGCGCTACGGCCATGCGATTGAACTGCTTGAACCGCTGGATGATCAACGCGCTCTTGACCTTCTTGCTGAAGTTCACTGGCGCGCACGAACATGGGGCGCAGCAGGACGCGCGCTTCAACGAACACTTCCAGAGCCCGGCGAGCGGCTTTCTGAAGCTCAAATTCAGACAGCTGTTCGCGCGGCGGTCGCCTATCGCCTGGATGGCGATTATGACGGTCTTGCCAACCTGCGCGCAGAATATGGTCCTCAAATGGTCGCCACGAGTGAAGAGGATACGTTTGACCTGCTGACCGGGACAAATCAGGTTTCGTCTTCGCTTCTGAGTGACACGGTTCGCGAGCTCGCAGATACGACGACCGCAGATGCTTTCCTCAGCAATCTTCGCCAACGCTTTTCAAATGGCGACGACGTTTTCTGATCTTTTCGCGCCCTCGGGTAAAAGGACGCATTGTAGTCTTTCGGTATCCGATATAAACACCCGGGTATGACGCCTCGCGCTTTCGTAAATCGCTGGACACAAATGGTGTTCGTTTTTGCTCTGGCATTATGTCTGGGCGTGAACGCTATTGTGCCGACTGGCTATATGCTGGACCGCGATGCCGAGGGTGCGATCACTATGCGCATCTGTTCGGTCGGTCTGGATCAACGGTTCGTGACGCTCGACCCTTTAACGGGTGAATGGGTGGAGACCGGTGAAGACGGAAAATTGCCGGGCCCTGATGATGATCAACAGCCTTCTGAGCTTTGTGAGTTTTCTCTCCTGACATCTCATATCGACATGCCGTCTCAGGATTTGGGCATGTTTGCAGAGGTGTTTGGACTGCCGCTTCTGGGCGGCGAAATCTATGTTGAACGGCCGCAGGAATTTGTCGCTTCAACACCTCTTCCTGCGCGAGGTCCCCCGCTTCGCGCCTGATTTTTTCTTAGCATTTAAAAAATCAGTTCGGCCCGGCGCATGTCCGGGACCAGGGGAATACCAATGAAAAAGACTTTACTGGGCGCAACGGGCGTCCTTGCAATGTGTGCTGGCCTTTTAACCGCTCATGCAGAAGAGGATGCGCCAGCGCTTCAGGATGTTGTGCGCGTGACATCTGCGCGAGTTGCGGATGAAACAGAGCTGGCTGTGTCACCAGAGGTGATGCCGCTTGAGGGTGCAGACGTAACGCGGCTGATCGCGCGAACACCGGGTGCGGCACGCATTGGAAACGGTGAGTTGTCTGGCCAGATGCAGTATCGCGGCCTGTTCGGCGAGCGTTTGAATCTGCGCGTTGATGGCCAGCGCTTTGGGTCTGGTGGACCTAACCTTATGGACCCGGCTTTTCACTACGCGCCGTCACCTTTGGTTCGGTATCTGGTGATTGATCGGGGTGTCAGCCCGGTGAGTGAAGGGCCGGGCCTTGCGGGAGGCGCTGATGCCGTCTTCAAGCGCGTAGATTTTTCCGACAGCGAGGAGGCTGTTCTCGGTTATGATCTGATGGCCGGCTATCGCAGCGTTGATAACAGCGTCGCGACAGGCGGCGTCCTTGGCGCATCGACCGATAGCTGGCGCTTCAACCTTCTCGGTTCATTCGAAGAGGGCGAAGACTATGAGTTTGCGGACGGAGAGGTCGCGGGCAGTGAATTCACCCGGGCGGTCTATGGTCTGTCCGCTGGTGTGCGGCAGGGCGCGCATGAGCTGAGCCTTGATGTTCGTCGTCATGAGGCCGGCCCGGCTGGCAACCCGCCATTCCCGATGGATATTCGCTATTTCGACACCGATTTTGCAAAGCTTGGATATGCGGGATCATTCGATGGTTTCGACGTCGCGGCGCATTTAAATTATGCATCCGTCGAGCATGCGATGAACAATTTCGACATGCGGCCCGCGCCCGCTATGGCAAGCCTGCGTGAAGCACTCGCCTTTGCAGATACGCGGGCGGGTGATGTGTCAGTCAGCTTTGACGCCTTTAACGGCGAACTGGAATTGGGCGTAGATGGTGAGCTGAAAGAGCATTCCGTCCGCATCATCAATCCGGCTAATTCCGACTTTCTGGTCACGTCCATTCCGGATGCTGAGCAGGAACGTTATGGCGTATTTGCCGAATGGGAGGGGGCGCTTGGCCTGTTTGAAAGTCAGCTTGGCGTCCGCATAGATCAGCATTCAGATGATGCGGGGCAGGTCACGCTCGGGTCTGCCTTGCCTATGGGCCCGCAAATGCTGGCTATGGCGTTCAATGCTGCCGATCATGGCTGGGATGACACGACAGTTGATGCGGTGGCCCGGTTCTGGACACCGGAAAATAATGGCCTTTCATGGCGCATGACGCTGGCGCGTAAGACCAATACGCCGGGATATCTGCATCGCTATGGCTGGATGCCGCTGAATGCGAGCGGCGGGCTTGCCGATGGTAATATCTATGTGGGTGATCTGAATATCGAAACGGAAACCGCATGGATCGCGGAGGCCGGTTTCGACTATCGCACCACCAATGCCTATATTCGCCCGACCATCTTCTATCGCCAGATTGATGACTATATTCAGGGCGTACCGTTTGATGACACTGTGGGCGTCATCGACAGCACGCAGGAAATGATCGCCAATATGAATGGCGATCCGACGCCACTACGCTTTGCCAATGTCGATGCACGTCTGTACGGGCTGGATTTCGACTATGGATATGACTTTGAAGGCCCGCTGCGTCTGGACGGAGTGTTCAGCTATGTCCGTGGTGAGCGGCGGGATATTGATGACAATCTCTATCGCATATCGCCGCCAAGTCTGTCGGCTGCACTGACATGGCAGGAGGCCAGCTGGTCTGGGAGCTTTGAAGTTCGCGGTGTCGCCGAACAGGACGAAGTCTCTGAAACCAATAGCGAAGAACCATCGGACGGGTATGTACTGCTCAATCTGTTTGCTGACTGGCAGGTTTCAGACCGGGTGCATCTGAGCTTTGGTATCGAGAACCTGGCTGACGAAATCTATCTGGACCATCTCTCAGGTTATAACCGAAACGCTGCTTCCGATGTGGCTGTGGGCGAGCGCCTTCCCGGTGCAGGGCGTAGTGCATTTGTGCGGATTGGAATTGTCAGCTGAGCCTTGCCATCTCAGCTGATAGCTGACCTGCCGCATGTCTGACCCCCTTGCCAGGATTGCCCCGGACATATGACAGGCCAAAGAAAACCCCGCCAGAGATGGCGGGGTTTTTGATTGGGTATTTGCCTGGGTAGATTAGAGCGTATCGAGCATTTGTGCGACCAGCGGGTGGCGCACAACGTCTTCTGCCTGTAGGCGGACCACGGCGACATCCGGAAGTTTTTCCAGCTTGTCTGCAGCTGTTCCGAGACCAGAGAGTTCTGGCAAAAGGTCAGACTGTGCCGGGTCACCCGTCACAATCATGGTGGAATGCCAGCCAAGGCGCGTGAGCAGCATTTTGATCTGCGTATACGTACAGTTCTGTGCTTCATCGACCACAACGAAGGCGTTGTTGAGCGTCCGTCCGCGCATAAAGCCGATGGGCGCAATTTCGATGACACCCTCGGCAAGCATGTCTTTCAGCTGTTTCGGGGAGAGACGGTCCGAGAGTGCGTCATAGAGTGGGCGCAGATACGGTGCGAGCTTGTCTTCCATCGCGCCGGGCAGGAAGCCGATCTGTTCACCGGCTTCAACAGCGGGCCGTGCCAGAACAATGCGTCCAACCTCGCCCTTTTGAAGGGCATCTACGGCCTTGGTGATGGCCAGATAGGTTTTACCTGTCCCGGCAGGGCCGAGCGCGCAGACCAGATTATAGTCATCAATCGCTTTCATCAGCTGCGCCTGACCTTCAGAGCGCGGCTTTACGTTTTTGGTGTAGCTTTGATCTCGTGGAGGCTCTTTTATCTTTCGGTTCGATGATCGTCCTTTGGGTTCCTGATCGGGCGACCAGCCGCCATCTATCGCATACAGGCCTTTGCTGCGGACCTGGGCTTCGTCTTCGAAATAGGCTTCCGTGTTGAACTCGGCATTGCGAATTTTCCGGACTGCAGAACGTTTACCCATGGTGTCCTCCTTGGCTTACCACAAAGAAAAACGCCGCAGGCCAAAAGGCACTACGGCGTTCGAAAAAGGCGGGATAAGAGGCGGCGGCGAATGCCGCTCGTTCGGTGGGCCGGGGCCCGTCTGGCAATGCAAATCCTGCAGCCATCTGCACCTCTTCAAGGTCGGGCAAAGATCGGTCTGATGAGACGAATCTCTGCGAATCTTTAGACAAGTCCACCATACAACAGTTAAGAGATATACAAGACGCGAAAAGCGCGAAATTTTGATGTCAAATGAAGGCGAGATGTGAATATGGCGATCTATGACCTTGGAAATAAAAAGGTTTCTCTACCGGGAGAAGGAAAGTGCTGGGTGGCAGGCAATGCAACAGTATTGGGCAATGTGGTGCTCAAAGAAGGTGCAAGCGTCTGGTTTAACGTGGTTGTTCGCGGTGATAATGATCCGATTGTGATCGGAGAAAACTCAAACATTCAGGACGGTAGCGTACTGCACACCGATGACGGCGTTTCCATGACCATCGGCAAGAATGTCACCGTTGGTCATATGGCCATGCTGCATGGCTGCACAATTGGCGATAATTCGCTGATCGGTATCGGTGCGACCGTGCTGAACAACGCCAAGATCGGTAAGAATTGTCTTATCGGCGCGCATGCGCTGATCCCTGAAGGCAAGGAAATCCCCGATAATTCGCTCGTCATGGGTGCGCCGGGCAAAGTGGTCCGCCAGATTGACGAAGCAGGTGAGCAGATGCTGACAGCATCCGCTCAACACTATGTCGCCAACTGGCAGCGTTATGCCAAAGACTTCAAACTCGTTTCTGAATAGGGCTTAGCCCTTTGGATACAGAACCATTTGCGTACACCGGAATAGCGCCATGCGTTTTCCGGTGTTGGCATTAGTGACTTCGCAATCCCAGACCTCCGTGGTCTTGCCCATATGCACGGGCAGGGCAGTGGCGGTCACGCGGCCTTCGCGCGCCGTCGACATGAAGTTCGATTTCAGCTCAACCGTCGTGAAGCCAGACGCGCCTGCCGGAAGATTGGCGACGCAGGCATATCCGCACAGTGTGTCGGCGAGGGTGACCACCGTCCCGGCATGCAGGAAGCCGTTCGGCGCCATGTGGAAGTCCTGAACGTCGAAGCCGCCTTCAAAGCGATCGCGTGCGACGTGCGTCAGCTCGACGCCTGTATGACCCGGCCAGCGGTTTTCACCACGGGACATAAATTGTTCAGCCGTCAATTCAGCGTCCGGCACCATATATTCCATCACGAATTCCTGTCCTGTGATTTTGTGTTTCAGTGATCACTATTGAGCAAAAGCCGGACGAACGCAGCTTAAGAGACCTGTGAGATCCAGTTCGCCAGATTATAATAGGTGGTGACGCGCGAGATTTTACCGTCTTTGATTTCCAGAAAGGCGCCTGCTGGCAAGCGATAACTCTGCCCGTTCGCCTCGGGCAGGCCGCTATCGGTTTTCTTATAAGTTCCGTTCACGATGAACTCGGCCGCGCCGCGTGTGCCGCTGGCATCGGTCATGACGGCAATGTCTGTGAGCTCTTCATCATAGCAGTCATCCATATGGGCGAGGAATTCAGCGAATTTTGCTTTGCCTCCGCGTTCAGACCCTTCATTCACATCATGGCGAATATCATCAGATAAAAGCTCCAGCATGCCGTCCCAGTCTTTGGCGTTGAAGGCGGTGTAATAGCTGCGGATCAGAGCGTCAGACGACATGGTGCATCCTTTATTGTGAGCCAGGTTTCAGGCCGGAAAATCAGAACTCATCTGGTGGTGTTCGGCTGATTGTACCAGTGGTCTGAAAAAATATGCGTGCGGAAAGTCCGCGCGCCATTGCAAGTCTTCCCAAAATCCACGAATTCGTCTCAGCTTTGCCTTAAACTGGCGGGCAGAATAGCGTCAGTCTTTGCTTGTCGGGAGAGCGTAAATGAAACGCGTCGCAGTCGTGTATGGTGGTTGGTCTTCAGAACGTCCGGTATCGATTTCCTCCGGACAGGCCATGGCCAAGGCTGCACGGGAGTGCGGCAAGTATGACGTTATCGAGATCGATGCGGGCCGTGATCTTGCAGATCAGCTGAAAACGGCTGCTCCAGACGTCATTCTCAACGGGCTTCACGGCCCGTGGGGCGAAGATGGCTGCGTGCAGGGATTGTTTGAAATTCTGGGCATTCCTTACACCCATTGCGGTGTCGCGGCCTCCGCCGTTGCAATGGATAAACGCAAATCCAAAGCGGTTTATGCTCAAAACAATATTGAGATTGCTGCGGACATTAAGGTCACGCGCGCCGAGGCGTCTGCTGAGCATCCTTTGCCGCCGCCTTATGTCATCAAACCGATCGCTGAAGGATCCAGTTTTGGTGTCGTCATGGTGCGTGAGGGCGAAAACGCGCCTGCAGATGTGCTCATGGCGGATAGCTGGACCTATGGCGACAATCTCATGGCCGAAGAATACATTCCAGGCCGCGAATTATCCGTCGGCGTGATGGGAGATCGCGCTTTATGTGTGACAGAGATCGTAACGTTAAGAGAGTTTTACGATTTTGACGCAAAATATGCCAGTGGGGGATCGCGCCATGTTGTTCCGGCGGATTTACCGGGTCAGGTGACACAGAGAGCTCTGGAAGGAGCGCTCTTGGCTCATCAGGCACTCGGTTGTCGCGGCGTGACGCGGTCTGACTTTCGTTATGACGACGAGAGAGACAGGCTGGTCATTCTGGAAACGAATACCCAGCCCGGCATGACGCCGACCTCTCTTGTCCCCGAACAGGCGGCGAGCCTCGGGATCAGCTTCCCGGAACTCGTCGAGTGGATGATTGAGGATGCATCATGCCCCAGGTGAAGGGTGGCAATAAAAGACAAGGTGGGAAAAGCAGCAGATCCGGTAGCTCTCGTTCAGCGAAAGCACCGACGCCTGCGCGCGATGCCGTTGTCAAACGCTCCTCCGATCTTGGCTCCATCTTTATGGGGATTTTCTTTCTCGTCGCTATTCTGATCGCCGCGGCGGCTTGGATGGGCGGCTCAATTTCCATTGTTGAAACCAAAGCCAATCAGCTGGCGGATGGTGTCGCGAAAACCCTGGGCTTTTCCGTTCAGACTATTCACGTGGTGGAACATCTCAGCCCGGAACAGGAAACGCGCCTTCGCAATGCGCTGAGCGTGGTCGAAGGTGACAGCATGTTCCGCGCAAATCCGCATGAGCTTCGTGATCGTCTCGAAACCGTTCCCGGCTTTGGCGGGATTGAGGTTCATCGCTTCTGGCCGGACCAGATTGCGATTGTGGCAACGCCGCTGGAAACCAGCGTTTTGTTGCGGAATGATCAGACCGGCGAAATCGTCCCGATGAATATGACGGGCGAGCGCGCTGCCGATGATGAGCCGCAGGGTGAGTTTCACCTGATTCAGGGTGTGGGCGCGCTGGCGGCCTATCCGGAACTGCATGATGAATTGCAGAACTTCCCGGCTATCGAAACACGCCTGCGCTATGCAGAACGTCAGGGCGAGCGTCGTTGGGACCTCATCATGACGTCAGGTGTACGCGTAAAGCTGCCGGAAGGCATGGACCGTTATCCGGCGCTGGCTTCACTGGCCGCGCTGCAGAGAGAAGCTGGTGTCCTCGACCGCCAGGTTCAGACAATTGATATGAGAGACCCGGCAAGGGTTTATGTGCGTCGCCGCCAGCTTGAAGCAGGCCTCGGCGATGTTGAAAGGGCAGGATAATGTCTAGTCTCGATCAGCGAGTTCTCGCTGGCGCTGTAACAAAGACCCGCAAGGTCGGACAGATCATCTGTTCGCTCGATCTCGGTGCAACCAAGATTGCGTGCCTTATTGCGCGTACGACCGAGCCATCTGCCGGTGGTTTTGAACTGTTAGGTCATGGCCAGCAGTCCAGTCGCGGACTGAAGAATGGCACAGTCATCGATATGGATGGTCTTGAGCGGTCTATCCGTCTGGCCGTTGAAGATGCTGAACGTATGGCGGGCTTGCAGGTTTCCTCGGTTCGCCTGTCTGTGAGCGGCGGCAGCATGAAGACGCATCGCGTCAAAATTGCTATTCCTATGGATGGCCGTGAAATCACGCAGAAAGATGTTGTGAAGCTGCTGGAAAAAGCGCTCGCATCTGGCGAAAGCGACAAGCACCAGATCCTTCACGCCATTCCATTTTGCTATGTCGTAGATGGCAATGATGGTGTGCGCGATCCACGTGGAATGTTCGCAGATGAGCTGGGTGTGGTGATGAATCTCATCACAATGCCGAAGCCGATCTATAAAAATCTCGTTTTATGTGTGTCTCGTGCGCACCTTAATGTGGACAGCGTTTCGGCCGGCTCTGTGATGAGCGCTGAAGCCGTTCTGGTTGAGGATGAGTGGGACAATGGCGTCATCTGTGTCGATATGGGCGGCGGTACGACCGGCATCTCGGTCTATCTCAATGGCACGCTCGCGCATCTGGAAACATTGCCGGTTGGCGGCAATCATGTGACGGCTGACGTGGCGCAGGGCATTGGAACAACCATTCCGGCCGCCGAGCGCATCAAGACGCTGCACGGCACTGTTATTGCGACAGAAACGGCAAAATCTGAGCTCGTGGAAGCGCCGAAACTGGGCGATGATGGTCGTCTGCAATCGGCCCGCATGCCGCGTGCGGAACTGATGGGCTTCATTCAGCCACGTATGGAAGAAACCTTTGAGCTGGTGTCGCGCACACTGTCTCAGTCCGGTCTTGGTGGACGCCTGCCGCGCCGTGTCGTTTTGACGGGCGGTGCAAGTGAATTGCCGGGTGTCCGGGAACTCGCATCCCGCGTTCTGGCCATGCAGGTGCGCCTTGCGCGACCTGTAAATTCCGGAATTCTGGGCGAAGAATGTCAAAGACCCACTTTTTCCACAGCCGCAGGTCTGTTAACGTTTGACCATGCTCGGGGCGGAGACCCCAAAGCAGCACGAAAGAAACTAAAACCCCAGGGTGAAAAACCTAAAGGAACAGGGTTGTTCGCGCGCGTGCTTGAGTGGTTGAGGGAAAACTTCTGATTTTTTCAGTTTTCTTAACACTGATTTAAGCCTGTCAGCCGATTCTCTGTACCTGGTTCGGGGATTTTGTGATCGATAAGGCAAGGCAGATGAGTGTAGAATTACAGCCAAGAATCGTCGTGTTTGGCGTCGGAGGCGCCGGCGGAAATGCGGTCGATAACATGATTAAGGCGCAACTTCAGGGCGTAGAGTTCGTTGTTGCCAACACTGACGCGCAGGCTCTTGCGCGATCTTCCTGCGAAAATCAGATCCAGCTCGGTCTGGAAACGACGCAAGGTCTTGGCGCTGGTGCGCGGCCTGAAGTTGGTACCGCGGCCGCTGAAGAATCTGCTGAAGAGATTAACCTTCACCTCGATGGCGCTCATATGGTGTTCATCGCTGCCGGCATGGGCGGTGGTACGGGAACAGGCTCCGCGCCTGTGATTGCCCGTCTCGCTCGTGAGCGCGGCATTTTAACGGTTGGTGTTGTCACCAAGCCGTTCGGCTTCGAAGGCAAGCGCCGCATGACCCTTGCCGAGCAAGGCCTTGCTGAAATCAAAAAACACGTCGACACGCTGATCATTATCCCGAACCAGAATCTGTTCCGCGTTGCCAACGAACAAACCACATTTGCTGATGCCTTCCAGATGGCTGACCGCGTGCTGTATTCCGGCGTTCGCGGCATCACAGACCTCATGGTTATGCCTGGCCTGATCAACCTCGACTTTGCTGACGTCCGTACCGTTATGGCGGAAATGGGTGCAGCGATGATGGGTACCGGTGAGGGCGCGGGTGAGAACCGTGCGCTTGAAGCGGCTCAACAGGCTGTTGCGAACCCACTGCTCGACGATATCTCGCTGCGCGGTGCCAAAGGCGTCCTCATCAACATCACTGGCGGCTATGACATGACGCTGTATGAAGTTGATGAAGCGGCCAATGAAATCCGCAATCAGGTTGATCCTGATGCCAACATCATCCTCGGCTCTACCTTCGATGAATCCATTGAAGGCCGTATGCGCGTATCTGTTGTTGCGACGGGCATCGACTCTGAAGCCGGTACGCAGGCTGACCCTGAAGCAGCAGCAGCTGCAGCGGTCACCAGCTTCGCGTCCAGCCTGGGTGCTCGTAAGCCGGCTGAAGAGCCACCTGCGGAAAAGCCAGCGATTGTACGCGCTGAAGCTGAAGAAGCGCCGGTCGCGGCAAAAGTCGAGCCAGAAGCTGAGCCACGTCCATGGTTTGCTGATGAAGAGGCGGTTTCTGAGCCTGCGCCAGCTGCGCGTGAAACCGTGGCTCCATCTGCTTCTGGTCATGACCGTGTCCGTGCTGAAGATGTATTCGGCGGTAAAACGCCATCTGATGGTGCGCGGTCTTCTGAAACAGATCGTTCTATCGAACAGCGTACCAACGGCCTGCACAATCTGTTCGGCTGGCGTCGCCCGGCCGGTGAAGACGTTGATGTGCCGTTTGAAGATGTGCACCCAAGCGCAAACGATGCAGATCATGGTGCCTCATCATCAGCGGCTGATGATGACCTGGAAATCCCTGCATTCCTGCGTCGGTCAGCAAATCACTGATCTCTCTGCACTGAATAGAATCTACGTAACGCCCTGCTTTTGCAGGGCGTTTTCGTATCTGGTGCGTGCAAAAACTTGTAGCAAATCAGCAACAGAAGGCTGATTTGTCAGTAACGTTCACACGGAATGTTACAGTCGTGATATCGACTGAGGCTGATAAAATACAATATAAACAATGTTGTGCGTTTGTTTCGATAAAAAGGTAACCGCGATTTTAAGCAAAGCGTTACGAATGGAAACAAAGCGTGTGTTGAGCCGTGAGCCTGTCAGAGCGAGTTATAGCTGACAGGAGTAATGTGCGTGAAACAACAGGCTTATCAGCAAGCTTTGGCAAATACCGCGATCTGCGCGGGTATTGGTGTGCACTCAGGTGAGCGCGCGCGGCTGACGCTGAAGCCGGCTGCGGTTGGAACGGGCATTATGTTCCGCCGTGCGGACGTTGCTGAATCTCAAAGCTGGATCGAAGCGCGCGGTGACCTGGTTCACGATGTTGCGCTGGGTACCAAGCTTAAAAACGCACATGGCACGACCCTTTCTACAGTAGAGCATCTGCTTGCGGCTGTTTATGGCCTCGGTATCGACAATATGATCATTGAAGTCGATGGCCCTGAAGTGCCGATTATGGATGGCTCATCTGCGCTCTACACAGAACTTATTCTGCGTACAGGTGTGAAACAGCAGGCTGCAGCAGCTCAGTATCTTCGAATCCTCGAACCGATCGAAGTACAGGATGGACCAAAATCTGCGCGTCTGCTGCCAACGAATGACGATGCCTTCCATCTGGAAGCCGAGATTGATTTTGCGTCTGAAGCGATTGGTCGCCAGAAGAAGTCGATTTGTCTGACGGCAACATCCTTTGCGCGCGAGCTCGCATTTGCACGCACATTCGGGTTTTACCGTGACATCAAAAAGCTGCACAGCATGGGGCTGGGGCAGGGCGCGTCTCTTGAGAACGCGATTGCTGTTGAGGATGATAAAATCCTCAACCCGGAAGGTCTGCGCGTGGAAGACGAATTCATTCGTCACAAAATTCTGGATGCTGTCGGCGACCTGGCGCTTATCGGTCACCGCATTATCGGTCGCTATGAAAGCGAACAGCCAGGCCACTCCATCAACAATCTGCTCGTTCGCGAAGTTCTGAAGCAGAAAGAGAAATGGGTCCTGGAGACCCGCAAGGCGAAATCTGCTCCGCTGTCTGCGGCGCACATTGCAGCTTGCCTCTGAGTCGTCTTTCCTTCTGAATTACCAGACAGTTTCATCGACTCCCCTGTCGGGCGAGGGCGCATCTGTTAAGCATGCCAGACGCGAAAACTGGTGCAGATACAGGAATTTTTAGCCGGAAGCCGAGTATTAAAGACCTTTCATGGTGAAACGGCTTGGCGCGGCGGATTCAAAAGGCTATCACCAGCAGAACCGGGAAATAAGGTAGCGTATTTATGATCACAAAGCCGACGCCAGCTCTGCTTATGTCTGCAGCTCTTCTGTTTTTAGGCGGCTGCTCTGTATTTGACGGCGCTCGTAATGAGAATCTGGCCTATGTCGCCCGCCCGGTAGAACAGCTTTACAATAATGCATTCGAAGCGCTCTCAACGGGCCGCTATGATGAATCCGTCATGCTTTTCGACGAAGTTGAGCGCCAGCACCCATATTCAGAATGGGCGAGCCGTGCGAACCTTATGTCGGCTTTCGCAAATTATCAGAGCCGTAGCTATGAAGAGGCGATCAGTGCCGCGCGTCGCTATATCTCTCTGCACCCGGGCAATGACGAAACCGTCTATGCCTACTATCTGATCGGCATTTGCTATTTCGAGCAGATTGTTGATGTCGGCCGCGATCAGGGGATTACGGAAAACGCCTATGCTGCGTTTGAAGATGTTGTCCGTCGGTATCCTGAAACTGAATATGCCGGTGATGCGCGTCTGAAAATGGACATGATCCGTGACCAGCTCGCCGGTAAAGAGATGGAAATCGGTCGCTGGTATCTGCGTCGCAACCAGCACCTTGCTGCGATCAACCGCTTCCGCGAAGTGATTGACGAGTATGAGACCACCAGCCACACGCCAGAAGCGCTCTACCGTCTGACCGAAGCGTATCTCGCTATTGGTCTGCGTGGTGAAGCGCTTCGCGCTGCATCGGTTCTCGGCTATAACTATGGCTATAGTGACTGGTACGCAGACGCATATGAGCTGATGTCCGATAGCGGCCAGGCGCCAGAAATTGAGCCTGAAGCTGACGGCTGGAACTTCTTCGGTCTCTTCCGCTGAGAATCATTTGTTCGCATTTTGTTCTCGTGATATAGAGGGTGCATGTTAATTGCATTCTCTGTCCGTGACTTTGTCCTTATCGATTCCCTGGATATTGATGTTTGCCGGGGTTTTACCTCCGTCACCGGTGAAACCGGTGCCGGTAAATCCATTATGCTGGACGCGCTCCGGTTTGTTCTGGGCGGCAAGGCGGATAAACGCTTTATCCGGCAGGGCGCAGAACGCACGAGCGTTTCAGTCAGCTTCCAGCTGCAGACTGACCATCCGGCGATAACCGAATTGGAAGAACGCGGACTTGTCGAAGATGGCGACACGCTCGTCACCTTCCGACGATTGCTCAGTCATTCTGGTCCGTCTCGCATTTATGCCAATGACCAGATTATCAGCGCAGACTTCGCGTCGCAGCTCGGACACGATCTCGTAGAGATTCATGGTCAGCATGATGGCTCGGCGCTTCTGAACCCTAAACTTCATGGCGATGTTCTGGACCAGTTTGCCAAGGCTGAAACTCTGCTGAAGCGTGTGTCTAAAGCCTATTCGGATTGGGCGGATAAACGCGAAGCGTGTGACGCACTTAAAGCCCGCCAGCAGTCTCAGGATGCAGAGCTCGCTCAGTATGAGTACATGCTGGAAGAACTGGATAAGCTCAGCCCGGGCGAGGAAGAGGCGTCCCGTCTTACGCTTGAGCGGGCCATGCTGCTCAACAGCCAGAAACTCATTGAGTTCGTGACAGAGGCTGAAGATGCAGTGAACCGGTCGGATGCTGCATCGACGTTTGGTGTTGCAGCTCGTCATATTGATCGGGCCATGCGCCTTCCAGAGTTTCAGGATGCACCGGAAGATAACCCGCAACTTGCCGCGCTGACGCAGGCTCAGGACGCGATTGAGCGCGCGCTGATTGAGCTGAATGAAGCGAGCATTGCCGTGGAATCGGCACGGGCATCTTTCCATCATGATCCTGAAACGCTCGAACAGGTTGAGCAGCGTCTCTTCTCTCTTCGGGCTGCTGGCCGAAAATATAATGTCGATCCGGATGAGCTGGCTGCGCTTCATACGGAAGCTCGTCAGAAGCTGAACGAACTTCAGGACTTTGATGGCGTTATTGCAGAGGCTGAACGTCGCCAGAAGGAAGCCGAAACAGCTTATCGCGAGCAGGCTGACAAGCTATCGGCGCTTCGTAAGTCGAGTGGCGAACAACTCAGCGCTCTTGTTCAGGCTGAACTCCCGCCGCTCAAGCTGGAGCATGCGAAGTTCCGTGTGAAACTTGAGACGCTTGATATGGCTCAGGCTGGGCCTCACGGTCAGGATAAGATCCTGTTCGAGGTACAGACAAACCCAGGTGCGCCATTCGGGGCGCTCAATCAGATCGCTTCAGGTGGCGAGCTTGCGCGCTTTACGCTGGCGCTGCGCGTGTGTCTTGCCAACATTCAGTCTGCGGCGCTGCTCGTCTTTGATGAGGCCGATCAGGGTGTGGGCGGGGCAGTTGCTGCTGCCGTTGGCGAACGCCTCGGCCGTCTGGCTGATGATCGTCAGGTTCTTGCGATCACGCACAGCCCTCAAGTTGCTGCGTCGGGGCATCAGCATTGGCATATCACCAAGCGTATTGATGACGGTGAAACCACTGTATCTCAGATGAATATTCTGACGGGCGAAGCTCGCCTTGAAGAGGTCGCTCGTATGCTCTCTGGTAGTGAAATCACAAAAGAGGCACGTGCAGCCGCAGAGCGCTTGATGGCAGAGGCAGTTTAAGCCAATTCTTTGGCATGACCGACTCATCTGATCCGCATTTTAACGACGCCCGTCCAGCAAGCCTTACAAAGCCCGTTGCGGACCTGACAGACATAGAGGCCAGCGAAGAGCTGGCCTTTCTTGCGCGCGCACTCGTTGCTGCTGACGCAGCGTATTATGACGAGAGTGAACCGCTCTTCACCGATGCAGATTATGATGAACTGCGCCGGCGCAATAAGGATGTTGAGGCCGCGTTTCCGGGGCTCATCCGCGACGACAGCCCGACAGAACATGTTGGGTCTGCGCCTTCTTCGGATTTTGCCAAGGTAGAGCACCTCGTACCAATGCTCTCGCTCGACAATGCCTTCAATGACGATGATGTCGAAAGTTTTGTTCAGCGCATGCGGCGTTTCCTGAAGCTTGATGCGACGGATAAGCTGGCTGTTACGACCGAGCCAAAGATTGATGGCGTATCCGCGAACCTTCTTTACCATAATGGCGAGCTTGTGCGCGCGGCGACACGCGGCAATGGCCGGGTAGGCGAAGACATCACGGCAAACATTCGGATGCTGAAATGCATTCCGGAACGACTGACCGGGAAAAACATTCCCGATGAGATCGAAGTTCGCGGCGAAGTGTATATGAGCTGGGAGGCGTTTCGGGCGCTGAATAAGCGCGCCGAAGAGGCGGGCACTAAGACCTATGTGAACCCGCGCAACACAGCTTCAGGGTCTTTGCGCCAGATCGACCCTGAGGTGACGCGTTCTCGCCCGCTGGACTTCTTTGCCTATGGCTGGGGCGGTGTCTCTGAACCTTTTGCGACCAGTCAGTATGATGCACTTCAAATGTTCGGGGATTGGGGGCTGCCCATCAATCCGCTCATTCGCCGTTGCATGAGTGTTGAAGAGGTATTGGATCAGTATCAGCTGATCCAATCCAAACGGCCTGACCTTGGTTATGATATTGATGGCGTCGTCTATAAGGCCGATGAGCTGAGTTTTCAGTCCAGGCTTGGTATTGCATCGCGTGCGCCGCGTTGGGCGATCGCACACAAATTCCCCGCCGAGAAGGCGGAAACCCGCGTGGAAGCGATCGACATTCAGGTTGGTCGGACGGGCTCGCTGACACCCGTTGCGCGTCTTACACCGGTCACCGTGGGCGGCGTGGTGGTATCGAATGCAACGCTTCACAATCAGGATTATATTGCGGGCTATAGGCGTACAGAGAAAGGCACTGAAAAGGTCACAGATGATATCCGCGTTGGCGACACAGTTCGCATTCAGCGCGCGGGTGATGTGATCCCGCAAGTTCTGGAGGTCGTAAACCCGGACCGTGAAGACCGGGGAGAGGCATTTCCCTTTCCTGAAACCTGCCCGGAATGTGGCTCGCTGGCTGTCCGTGACGTGGACACCAAAACCGGCGAAGCCGATGCGCGCGTGCGCTGTACAGGCGGGCTTATTTGCCCGGCGCAGGCGTTGGAGCGTTTGAAATATTTTGTCTCGCGTAAGGCGCTCGACATTGATGGCTTTGGCGAAAAGCAGATTGAGCTGTTCTGGTCGCGCGGCATTGTCAAAACGCCTGCGGATATCTTCCGTCTGGAAGAGGCGATTGCGCGCGAGGGATTTGACCCGCTGGGCACGTGGGAAGGGTTTGGCGAAACCTCCGCGGCCAATCTGTTTGCCGCTATTGATGCCCGCCGCAGTGTTCCGTTTGCGCGTCTTCTCACGGGACTTGGTATTCGCCATGTGGGGGATGTGGTTGCGCGCAATATTGCGACAAGCTTTGGCAAATGGGCTGATTTTCATGGCCTTATGTGGGCTGCGGGTGAAGTTGATCATGGGCTGCAGACCTATGAGAAAATCCGTCAGATAGAGGGCGTTCCGGAGCGTGTGTCTCTGGCGCTCTTTGATGTGCATGCCGACGAACTTACGGAAGCGGATGACCAGACCTGGCCTTATTCGCTTATGGAAGCACTACGCAATTCTGGCCTGAGCTGGCGCGGTGATATTCAGGAAAAGCTGATTGAGCTTTTCGTAGACCGTGCCGCGTTTAAGGCCACTATGGAAGAGCTAGCGACTGTGCACACGGCTTTTCGTTCCATCGAAGCGATTGACGGGCTTGGAATGGCGGCGGCCAACTCGCTCATCGCTTTCTATGAGGAAGGTCATAACCGTCAGGTTTTGGCTGAACTTGTAGGGGCTCCGGAAGGTGATGCCGGACTTGTTACGGTTGAGGACGTGGTGGCTGTTGCCGCAAGCGAGGATTCACCTGTCGCTGGACTGACGCTGGTGTTCACCGGGACGCTTCATGAAATGACGCGGGATGAGGCAAAGGCGCGTGCGCTTTCGCTCGGCGCGAAAGTGTCCGGTTCTGTGTCTGCAAAAACGGATATTCTGATTGCGGGCGAAAAAGCTGGATCCAAACGCACCAAGGCCGAAAGCCTTGGTGTGAAGATTATTTCCGAAGCGGAATGGATCGAGATGAGCTCTTAGCGAGCTGTGCTGAATGTGCGCCTAGAAAGGCGCACATGCTGCTTTCAGCCATTCGGCTGTTTCCGTGTATTTCGCGAGGTCCGGAAGCAGTGTTGAGCTGACTTGTTCCAGATAGCTGTTCACCCATTCGATTTCCTCTTTTGTTAGGAGATCAGTATCGACCAGATTGCGGGCATAAGGTGCCAGCGTGAGCGCTTCGAAACCCATGACAGGCACATAGCCGCCTGGCATTTCAACAGGGTCGGTTACATATTGCAGGTTTTCAATACGGATGCCGTATTTGCCAGCGATATAATAACCCGGCTCATTGGACACGATCATGCCCGGAGCGAGCGGCGTTGCGTTCCAGCCTTTGGCAATACGCTGCGGACCTTCGTGAACGCCCAGATACGCGCCGACGCCATGTCCTGTGCCATGGTCATAATCGAGGCCAGCCTGCCAGAGTGGCTGGCGCGCCAGCGTGTCGAGATGCGTGCCCGTCGTGCCCGCTGGGAAGCGGATGGTCGACATGGCAATATGGCCTTTCAGCACGAGCGTGTAATGCTTCTTCATCTCGGCTGTCGGCGTGCCAATGCAGACCGTGCGCGTGATGTCCGTCGTGCCTTCAAAATACTGACCGCCAGAGTCTACAAGGAAGAGGTTATCTGGTTCCAGCGTGGCATTGGAGGCGGTGTTGACGCGATAATGCGCCATGGCGCCGTTCGGGCCGAAGGCGGAAATCGTCTCAAAAGAGATGTCTTTCAGCGCGCCCGTTTCTTCGCGCAGACCTTCCAGTTTGCGGACCGCATCAATCTCAGTCGTTTTGCCGTGCTCAATACCTTCATCCAGCCAGTGCAGGAAGCGGGCAATGGCAATGGCGTCACGCTCATGCGCACGTTTTGCGCCTTCAATCTCGGCGGAGTTTTTCTTCGCTTTTGGCAAAGCGCATGGGTCGGCTGCTTCAAGGATAACCGCCTTATTGCGCTTCAACGTGGAGAAGACCCATTCTGAAGCGGTTGCCGGGTCCGCCATAACGGTTTTGCCGGCCAGACTGGACAGGCCTTTATTCAGGTCTGCAATATCGTGAATAGAGACCTGATTGCCGAGATGCTCACGGATCGCATCCGTCACTTTTTTCGGCGCGACGAACAGGTCTACGCGGCCATCAGAGTGCAGAATGGCGCGGCCGAGTGGCAGTGGAGAGCATTTCACATCCTGTGCTCGGATGTTGAGGAGCCATGCGAGCGAAGGAGGCGCCGTAATGACCGCCGCATCAGCTCCACGCTTGCACAGTGCGATGGCGATTTCATCGCGTTTGTCGGCTGAACTTGTGCCAGCAAAGTCTGTGCTTTGCGGAACCAGCTCCGTCATTGGCTGGCGAGGTCGGCCTTTCCATGACTGGTCGATCGGGTTCTTAGACATCGCCTTTGCCACGGCACCAGCCTGAGCCAGCGCGCCGCGAAGTGCCTTCGCCGTGTGGGGTGACATCACCCGTGGATCATAGCCAATGACTTTGCCAGCAAGATCCATATCCGCGATCAGATCAAACGGCCCGGGCGGAGCAAAAGCGGCGATTTCGAACAAGTCCTGATCGACCTGTTCGAGGATTTGAATGGAATAGCGCCCATCGACATAGACGATCGCTCGGTCAGCCAGAATGAGCGCAGCACCCGCAGATCCGGTGAAGCCGGTTGCCCAGGCGAGGCGTTGGTTCGCCTCTGGCTGATATTCATTCTGATATTCATCTTCGTGCGGCAGGTAAAAACCGTCCACGCCTTTTTTGTTCAGCGTGTCGCGCAGAAGCGGAAGATGAGTGCGGCCAATTTCCGGGCCGCCACGGACATCAAATGTTTGTCTCATGATGAGTGAGATAACAGGGATGATTTCCCTGTAAAAGCCCTGATCGTTAGAATGCATGCTGCGCGTGAGCGCAGGATTCAGGCATCCTCAAAACCATCAAAGGCTTTCAGGGCGTTCATGTCACCGGATTCCAACGCTTTAATGAGTGCTGCAACGTCATCCTTTACGTCAATTTTAACCGGTTCCGGCTTTGCCTTCGGCTTTTGATAGACGAGCGTCGACCAGCCATCGCGGCGAATGCGATCAACCAGCTTCAGGCCGCGACCCGAAAATGCACCGCGCACGCTTGGCTCCTGAAATGTGAGCAGGCCGGAGAGAATGACCACGCCGCCCGGTTTCAGAAGGCGTGCCAGATCGCCAGACAGGCCAATAAGCGGTTTTGCCAGAATATTGGCGAAGATCGTATCGTAAGGTGCGTTCGTCTGGATCAGGCGATTGCGTGCACCGACAGCCTGAAGCACTTTGATTTTGTTCGCGACATTGTTGTTGTCGGCATTTACTTTTGCGACGCGCACACTTTCCGCGTCCAGGTCGCTGGCAATCGCAAAGGTCGCGCCGCGTTTGATCGCGCCAATAGCCAGAACGCCGGAGCCTGTACCGACATCAAAAACCTTGCCGAGCTTGCGTTTGCGAGCGTGGTTTTCCAGCGCCAGAAGACAGCCCGCTGTTGTGCCATGGTGGCCTGTGCCGAAGGCGGGTCCAGCTTCAATCCAGAGCGGGATTTTACCCGGATGCCCTTTGGCCAGTTCATGTGCGCCAGCGACAATAAACGGACCGGCTTCAACGGCAGGAAGGCCTTCGAGAGATACCGCGACCCAGTCTTTATCTTCCAGTTCGGTGACGACAGGGTTCAGTGAAGAATCGACAAGCTCGATAATGCCAGCGCAGCCATGCGCGCTGTCAAAATCCATTGTATAGGCGTCAATCCGCCAAAGCGTTCGGGATTCTTCCTTTGTATCCACTGCCGCAGCAGGAGACGGGTCGAGAAAAGTCAGCGCGTCAGCGGCTGCCTGAATAATGTCGCGCGGAGCGGTTGCGGATACCATAAACATGGGTGCTCATTAACAACGGAATGCACGCGGACGGAATACCTTTTTTCGCAGATGATTAGCGCTTCAGGTTTTGCTTACTGGCCGAGCTGCGCTGCCTCATCGCTGTTCACCGCGAGGCGAGGGTCGATCCACTCTGGAAAATCGAATGGATTCTGTGGTGTAAGGCCGCGTCCCCACACCCCGGCCTGATATCGACCGGTCAGGATTTCATAGTGCAAATGAATGCCGGTGACGTGCCCGGAGGCACCCATTCTTCCAAGCGGTTTGCCGTAATGCACGGTCTGGCCGACCTCAATGTCATCCTCGACATATTCAAGGTGGGCATAGCGCGTATAAACATTCTGACCGTGGTCGATCAGAACTGAGAGACCATAGCCGGAGTTATAGCCGGCTTCGAGAATCGTCCCGGCGCCACCGGAAAACACGCGGCTTGCCGGGCGGGAGGTAATGTCGAGGCCGTTATGCGGGCGCGTGCGGCCATTTAGCGTGCGCATGCCAAAGCCAGAACTAACGCAGGCATTGTTGGCTGGGGCTGTCACCAACGGTACGCCATGCACCACGACCAGGCGGGCATAGTTAACCACTTCGCCGTCTGAATCTGTCGTCGGTTGATTGGACACACGAATACCGCGGCAGAGAAAGAGCCGTTCATTCGGGTAAAGCCGTTCCACATTGGCCTGAATAACAGGGCCGCTTTCGGGCCTTACATTGTCATATTGCTGCGAGCTACCCGTCTGGCCATTGCGGACCGGCGCGGGATTACTGGCGCAGGCGGCCAGAACAAGAAGGAGCGAGGAAAGAGCGAAAGCGGAACGAAACATTGAGCAACCCTAGTCTTTCCTGATGTCTATCAGAACAGGGTTAATGCAGTTTTCCACTGCTCTGCGCAGTTCGGGCGTTTCCGGCAGCCACACAGAAAGTTATAGGCCCATTTCCGGGCCGTTGGACAAAACAAAGAACCGGAGAGATGGCTCTCCGGTTCTCTGCGAATGGTCCTGAACGTATCCCCCATTCAGGCAAACATGCTGAGGAAAGACAGCGCGTTTTCGTTATTCGTCGCTTCGCCCTGTGGGCCATAGCCGGTTGGTTCGCCGCCGCGTCCGCCCGGAGGAGGGCCTTCAGGTGGCTCAATACCGCTTTCAGCCAGATAGGCTTGCAGGCCTTCATGGTCGATTTCGCCGGTATCGGATACGAATTGCGCCGCATCTTCCCCGAATTTCTCGGTCAGATCTGCCGTCATTTCTTCTGTACGCTCTGCAGCAATAATGTTGGTGAGCGCTTCAAAATCTACTGTGCCGTTTTCGCCGACAACTTCAGAGGCCGCTTCCTCACCGAACACTTCGATCAGTTTTGCAGACAGTTCTTCGGTATCAACTTCACCGCTCTCATAAGCGGATTCCAGTTCTTCAACCGGATCGCTTGGCGGCGGTCCTGGAGGAGGGCCCTGCATAGGTCCCATGCCGCCCATGGCGGACATGCCCTGCACGTCATATGCTGATGAATTCACTGAGCCGATCATGGCTTTTGCTCCTGATTCCTTCTCAGGCGCAGATCGGACGGATTGAACGGAACCAGAAGAGTCCCAACACCCATAATTATCATCCGACCCACACACGGGTTTCGAATGACTGAGCAATTTCCTGAACGGGGTGGAGGCTAATCCGCTATGGTTGAGATAAGGTTAGCGAAACATGTAAAAAATTTAACCGACGGAAGCCCTTAAGAGCCGCGTTAAATTGGTGGAGACAGCACGCTTCAATCGTCGACTGCGCAATTTCCTTGAACATCTCTGCTCAGAGACGTGTGCTGTCTCCACCCATATATATTCGGCCTGATTTCAGTCCGCTGGCAAGCATTTTGCGCAGCTCACCAGCGATTTCATTCAGGCGACCACACTGACAAAAGACAAAGCAGTCTGGTTAGCGTTTCCCTCGCCATTTGGAGAGTAACCGGTGATCTGCGCTCCGCCGAAGCCAGTTTCCGGTGACTCAAAGTCTTCACGCGGTTCAATACCCAATTGGGCAAGCACCGAGTTCAATCCCTTCTGATCGACCCCGCCTGTATCGGAAATGAATTCCTCACCATCCACCCCATAACGGGCGGTGATGTCAGCTGCGAGCGATGCGTTGCGTTGCTCGCGGATCAATTCCGAATAAGCCTGAAGGTCGACTGTGCCTTCATCGGTGACGACATTGACGGCGCTCTGGCTGAACGTCGTGTCGGCCTGTGAAGACAGATCTTCATTTTCCAATTCGCTGTTGCGAATGGCGGTCTGTAGCTGTTCCACCGGGCCGGGGGCGACCGGAAGAACGAATGTTTGTGCCGGCAATTCCGGCTGTACGGGCGCCGAGCCGCCAAATGGCTGCAGCGCTGAATAAGGCGAGATAGGTTGTATCGCGTCTACCATGTTGAGTGCTCCTCGTTTCTACAAGGCGCAATCTGCGAATGTCCTTTGGAGCAATTCGGCTCCTAATACCCGAAGTGTCATTCGCACCGCCGAAAATATGCCCGGCAGGTTTTGCGAGTTCCTTGGTAACAAAGAGGCTACGCCCGAAAGTTTTAACAAATCTTAGCAAAAATTACTCAATTACTAACGTCGCGCAGCCGCTTGATTTTATAACGTATAATTCTGAAATAACCGCCTCAGGCTGCTGGTCGGCACCCATGTGTGCGGTGCATTTTGGCATGTTTCAGCCAGTCCCAGCCAAAGGCGTCTTCGCTGTCTCCATGCGTGCGACGCATGTCCAGACGTTCCAGAGCCTCTTCCAGAGTTGGTTCATGGCCTTCGGGCACCCACCACATCACAAAATGCATTTCGCCGAGCACTTCGAACCATTCTTCGCGGCGCTCATAGAATTTTTTGTGCACCGTGCCCCAGACAAATTTTTCCAGGCTTTCGACATCGCGCCATACGGTCATATTGGACACATGCTGCGGATCACCGCCAATCTTGGCGTCAGTATTGCCTTTGCCCGGCTCACCTGAGCCCTCCATCATCCAGACAAAGCCCGGCATGCGTTTGCCAAGGCTGTTGATGAAATCCAGATTGTCCATGAACTCCTTCACGCGAGGGTCATCAGTTGGCGCAACCAGTCGCCCGACATTCAGCTCAGCCAGATTGTATTTCATGAGATATCCCTTCCGTCCTGAATGAAAGGTGGGGAAGGCGGTGAAAATTGGAAGATGAAAAATGACCATCTGCCACCAACCGTCGAAATGGAGCTGCGGCGGCTTAGTGTTTGTTTGCTCGGGGCTGCAGCCTTGCAAGCTTGACGCACCTGCGCTCGACCTTTGGTCGCGTGGAGCACCGTACGCACATTGGAATTCGCCCGTCTGCTTTTGATAAAAGCACAAGCGACCGCGCAGGCGCAGGCGAGCGAGGCAATGAGCGACGAGCCCCAGCATTAAATTTATAAGTTGCTGATCCTCCCGGCCCCCCCCCCGGAGGGCGGAGGGGGTATAGTTATCTCCAGAGAAAAATAGACATGTCCTAGTTCGAAGAATGCACTAAGTGAAATCCCGAGGACTAAGCACGTTCAGCCCAATCTTCAGGGATAAGTTTCAATCCATTATCTCTTGTCCAGCGTTCCGTTGTCGCATTTCGGTATCTCGGGTCTTGTTCGATGTACGCGTGTTCGATGAGAAGAATTTGTAATCCTGATGACATCTCAGTTTGTTTAAAAATAAAGTCTATGATCTGCCTCATCGATCGGCGATCGTCGTCTTTGGAGATGTCCTGAAGACTTTTCTCATCATCAGCATTTTGATCTTTAGGATAATAGGGCCGACTAATCTGATCTATTACCAGTAGTCCAGGCACAGGAGCTACGACATCTTCAAAATGTTTATGCAGTGCGAAAAGTAAGGCTAAGTGAATAGCTAAATAATTCTGATCAGAGCCAACTTCTACTAAACTAAGAGATCTTTGGCGCTGGCTCTCTATTATTCGCAAACGGCCATCGGAAAAAAATTGAAGCCGTGCATCCGTCAACGGCGCAGTAGATGGTAGTTTTTGAAGCATTTCAGTTGCGTAATTTGAAACCATATTCTCCGCAAACGCTATTCGGTCGCGTATCGCTTGAGGATCAACAAGGTCTCGGAGATAGTCGATTTCATCTTGAAGGTTTTCCAAGTCCACTTCCGTCTGTTCGAAATCCTCAACCGTTGTTTCTAGAAACTGAACCACCCTTCCAAGTTGCATTGATCTGGCTTGTGCTAAATCATCTGCGTGCTGAAGGCTCTCATTTTGCTGTATTACCTTCCTAATTTTGCCTTCGACTTCCCGAACATTCTCATTCAATGTCATCAGCTCATTTTCAGAACGCTCAAGTTGCTCTAGCAACTCCGGTCCCACTTGGCGTACTGCAGCGACTTCGCTTTCGATCAACGAAAGTGAATGGGCCATTTCCTTCGACATTTGATGTCCGATGCCACTAGCCTGTTGACACACGGGGCAAAGTTCAGTGTCCAAATTCAAGTGTCGGACGAGGTTCAATTTTTCGAATTGTGACGAGACGGTAGTTTCAAATCCAGATGACTCTCGCACTAGCTCACGCAACGCGTTTCGATGTTCTCGCGTTTCAGAAGCTAGTCGAATGAAACTCTTTCTTTCCTTCTCAAGCTTAGACAATTCGTCGTCCGCAGCATCTGAAGGTTTCCGGACATCAAACAACGATATTTCGCGTAGTGTATTCAAGAGTTGTTGTTCGCCGATATCAGGACCGCGTTGAACGGTCATGCCGAGGTTTGCTGATTGAGCAATCAGAGCACCAGCCCTATCAGAAAAAAGCGACCTACTTTTTTCCCTCGATCGGGAAACACGTTCAGCCTTAGCTAAAGTGATTTCCAATCTTCTCAGTTTTCTTTGGTTCAAAACCGTTTTCTGATCAATCGCCTGTAAGAAATAGGGCATCGTCGCCCTTATGTCTCTGGCCTTGTCAGGGTCATTAAGGTCATGAAGAAGCGTTTTGTTGCTGATGATCACATCGGCGGTGAGAAACAAATATGGCGTTACATGCCTGATTGACGCTTTACCAACGGTACTTTTCTCTTCCGCATCGAAGTCTTCCAAATCCGCAATTCCGAACGCTCGCTCCAAAACCTTTCGCACAGATGCCCGAGGCGCTGGTCCACCCAATTCGTTAAACGATTCCGGTAAACTGAGTGACCGGCCCAATTGCCCAAACATTTTGTCGGTTCCGATGCCACTGTCAGGGACCTCCCTGCCCACGATCAGGTCAACACCATCTTTTTTCCAATGCACAGCTACGCCAATGGTTCTCCGACGAACGTAATCTGGCAATTCGCAGCTTTTTGAACCAAGACAATAATCTATACACGCAATGATCGCAGATTTGCCGGTGCCAGAGCGTCCTGTGAGAATAGAAACTTCATCGAGTTTCAGGTCTATGGTCCTTTTACGATGATCCAGCCCATAGAAGGCTATTTGTGAGATATTCCATCTCGTCATAGGTTCACCTCCAAGGCTGAAAATATCAATGAAGCGCTTCCAGCAGTGGACATCCACTTTCCTAAACGTTCAGCCCGTCTTATGACCTGCTTAGGGTTATCTGGGAGTTTATCTCGTGCGTTAGCGGGAGGTGTTTTTGCTGCGCCCTTAAGCAAAGTACCGTGTGCCCCGATCGTAATAAGTCCGCAATGCAGACATGCCCGAAGTCCGTCCGTGGTCATTTGTCGCGAAGCAACGACCTCACGACCTAAACCAATCCGTACTTCTGGAAATCTGCTCGCCCAAGCGAGTAGCCCTGTGGAAGAATTTGTAGCAGAAAAGCTCGGCTGCAATCGATCTGATAAAGAAATTGGGACAGCTAGATAACATAGACTGAAATGAGGATTGGCTGGCGCAGAAGCATTGAATGACTCAACAAAACGATATAGTAAAAATGAAATAAAGGCCGGGTTTGTCTCGGAATAAAGGTCGTATGAAAGCATAGCTATTTAAACCCTATTCTGGACATATATTGCGGGTGCCATCCAACTCTTCCCTCAATTGATAAGACTTGAAAACTGCCTCTGATGTAGAAAGGGGAGGTGATGGTGTTTTCGATGCTTCCGATTTGGTGCGGAGCGTCATTCATTGCCCATTTCAGGACATCAAGGCCATTGTCAGACATTTGGTTTTCATCGCCTACCAATTCCGGCTCACATATTGGCGTGTGTTGGTAGGACCACTCGATAACCAGCCTATCGTCAAAATCCGTTATCTTAGCGATCTTTGATGGAGCTTCAGTTGCCCATCTAGACCTTTGATTCCTCGCTTGCCACTCTGTGATTTTTGCCATTCGCATCAATGATGCTGGCGCATTCACCAATCTGCACTGCTGGTTCAGAATGTCGTGCGCCGTGTGGACTTCAGGTGGCATTTTGCTCCCGAAGCTGTCCATGAGGGACTCGGACGTTAGCGAACTGCTAATCCCAGAAAGCTGTTCGAGCACTTCGTGGCGTTTGATATAACGAGGCCTTTGATCACACATCGCTCGCAGAATTTGGCGATCCCACCATTCACAGGTTCGAGCTGCTAGAATGTCTCGCTGCTTGGGTGGGTATGCTGTGAGTGTGTTTGATAGCGCTTTCTCGACTTCCCCGACATTCGGGGAGCCCGGCTTTAAAGTTATACGTTCAATAAGATTAAGCCGCTGCTTTTCAGTAAGTGATAGAAATGCTCGAGCTCCCGCAATTCGATCCTTATGAGGCAGAGAGTTTCCTAAGGCTTTTGCGTCGTCATAGTCGTCAACAACTCGTTTCGCTTCTTGTAGCAAAGTGTTTACAACGTTCGTCCGATCTGAGTTATTTTCCGCGAGGGCTTTGAGTTTTGTGTCACTCGCCAAAGGTGCGACTGTTACCAAAATAAGTTTTGATGCTTTGAGGTCCGGACTCAAAATCAAATCACACCAAATTGCGAGCGTCTTCCAAACTTTGGGAGAATATTCAGAGATCGGGGTAGGTTTGGCTTGAATTGAATGTTTTAACTGTTCGAGAAGGTCTGCCCCGCCCACTTGCAAGTGTATGTCGTCCAAGGTTTCAACCGAGACGCAGGCTTCGTCGTCATTCAGCCCAAACAGTTCAAGAAGCGCGTAGCGCTCCTGATATCTAAATCCCAGCGCGGTCCCAGTAGCATCATGAGGTTTTGAAGACATAATTTTTAGTTTTGAATATACAATTTTTCACCCAAAACGACAGTAGATGAAAGCTCCATATTTGCCAACGGTTTGACCCTTCCAGAAAGTTCTCACTAAATCAGATCACGAGTCACAACTTTGATGAGGTTGGGGTTCACTCTAACGACCCCATCACTTTGCAAGTCGAAGTCAGCGCCCGAGAAAGTGCGCTCTTGGATGAGTTTCAGTACAGCTCGGTCTACAACGGGCCGAAACGGCTCCATCAGATCGAGCGCAAAAGATGGTGTACTGTCTTTCAGATAGTGCCGCTGGTCGTGAAGAATGCCAATCATCGGATCATATCCAGCGACAATGGCTTCTATTCGTTTTTGGCTTAGAAGCACCGTGTACGCATAGTTCAGTAGGGCATTGATCGGGTGAGAAGCACGAAGGTTCTTTCGCTTCAAACCAGTATTAAGCGACGAACGCGAAAGATAAGTGCGCCACTCATCTGGGATGGGAAAGCGGCTTTCTGATTTCCATTGCATAGGCACGGACTGCCATGCTCGCCAGTAATGGCTTGCGGCTTTGCCTTCCTGTCCGAGCAGCTCTGATGTGCTCTGAACCTTTCCGCCTTCGATGAATTGCAAACAGTCTTTTGAAGCGATGAGAGCTGCATCGCGAAACCGGCCTTCAGGGATGTAATCCCGCAAAGTAACAACACTTGCTTCGAGCTTCTTCCGCGTCGTTTCGATTGCAAACTTCAAACGCTCTTCGGGATTGTCTCTTGTTTCTATTTGCCAAAAGACCTTCGATGGTTCTGCGGAATAACCACTTGGGCTCATCACTGAAATCTGCGAACCATCAAAACGAATTCGAATAAGTGGGATATTCTGCTCTTGAAGCCAGTCGATGGCATCGAGTGTAATTGAGCCGCTTCCGTCGATGACCACAATTCTAAGAGGTAACTCGAGTGAGCCTTTGAAAAAGGCAAACTCTCGAGGCTCACTTGGAAAGTGGGTCGCGCCATCGCGAATAATCAACCGGCCTTTATAAACTTTGATATTCAACCCGTGCCCTAGTAGGACGAGTGGCTCTTTTGGGCGTTCGCGGCGTTTGCGTTTCGAAAGCGAGGCTTCGTATTCGGCTAACCAATACCTGCTACGCTCAAGCCATTCATCTTGAGAAATTTGGGCATTTAGGTCGTTGTCAGATACGTCAAAAGGCATAGAAAATTCTACCTCAAAACATCAGGAAAATCATGCATTTCCTGGGGCAAATGGTGTTCCTCTTTCGGAAGCCGCCTTTGCTTTTGCGGATATAAATGCCGAAGGTCTTGAACTGACGAAGCGATGCTTGGTTCTTCTAAAACCCGCACTGGATGGCGTTCCCAACGATGAGCCTCCGAATGTTTATCAGGCGTATGAGCCCAAAGATGGGAATGCTCGATTTAACCTTCACTTGCGAAGACAAGAGCACTTGTTTCAGCATCTCTTTGACAATCTTTTTGAAGGTGCACTGGTGGCGCATGGACGGATACTTTCACCGGAATTGAGTAGTGAAGTTTGTGAGATACCTCGTGAACTATTTTCTGAATCAAATCGAATTGGCGATATCGATGACTGGAAGAACGATCAGTTTCGTTCCCTCAATTATCTCTACGGCTCATTAGTCTTGTCTCTAAATATATCACCAGACCTACGACACGCGCTCAAAAGAAAGGTAGGCCGCAAGTCCTCTCCAGGAATCGAGCAAGCGATTGAAGAACTAGTAGAGATCCGCGCAGACTTCTGGCGCATTGAAGGCGGTCGCACGAAGCAGTGTGACCTTGTGCGCGAAAGAATTCATGGCGTCGATGTCGATCATCTATGCCCTCCTGCAGGATACGGCGATAGCGCCATCAAGAACCGCTTGAGAGATTTAGACCCGTCACAAACGTCATAAATTAATTATGACGATTTTTAGAATTTATACCTTTTGATTTCAATGTACTAAGTGCGTCACACTTTCCGAAACGATTGATGTTTCGGAGACCGATGTGGCTCGTCGCAGAGACTACAAAGCAGAATACCAGCGCCGCATTGCGCGGAAGATGGCTCAGGGCTTTTCGCGCTCGGAAGCGAGAGGGCATCCGCGAGCCCACGAGAAAGGCATTCGCCCCAAGCCTGCCAAGCTCGCCCCGCGCAAAGAGAAAGCCATCAAGGCCATGCGGGCTGGCATCCCCCTTTCGAAGGCTGCAAGAGCATTTGGCTACAGCCGCGAAACCCTCACCAGATACATTAAGCGATATGCCGGAGCGGACTTTTCGAAAGGCCGTTGGCATTTCAACGATGAGCGCCGCCGAACGGTTCTTATTCTAACTCGCGGCGACTTTCTAGAAATCACCGTTCCAGACCACCAGGCAGCCGCGCTTGCCGGGTCTCATTATGATGCTGCGATGCGTGCCACCGACACACCCATCACGCCCGAAATACTCACTCCCTTTATCGGCTGGGGCGTGAGTGACGTTGAAGGCCGATACCACGCCCTCGAAACAGACCTCAATGCAATTCTGCGAGCCCGAAACAAACAGGCTCAGCAGTTTCACGAGGTCTATCGAATCCACATGAGCTAATGGAGAAAACTGATGCCCTCATCAGATTATGAAACACGTAAAGAAAGAGCCCTACGTCGCTTAGGTTGTGATGACCCGGCTTGCATTGAATGCGGTGAAACCGACTGGCGATGCCTGGAGCTGCATCACATTGCCGGTAAGGACTATGGCGATGACCTCGTCATCGTTTGCCGAAATTGTCACCGAAAACTCAGTGACCGACAACGAGACCATCTTGAGCCCGCTGGGCCAGAAACCTCAACATTGGAGCGTATTGGTCGTTTCTTGAACGGCATCGCAGTGCTCTGCCCCACAGGGGTGGTCCACCGGTAATGTTAGTCCGGCGG
>CENJ01041235.1_pt1 | contig 67341 bp, 56 predicted proteins | sample 356161 | NCBI WGS metagenome assembly CENJ01 (sample SAMEA2619531, study PRJEB7988) | marine metagenome | biome: marine biome (ENVO:00000447); feature: surface water layer (ENVO:00002042); material: "saline water (ENVO:00002010), including plankton (ENVO:xxxxxxxx)" | depth 5 m
GATGTAAACTATCTTTTTGAAAAATTTCAAGACGGTAGCTTCTATTAGGGACAGAATCAAAATACCCGACAACTTTTTCCAACTGATATATCTTTTTCGAAAAGCTATCTTTTTTAAATTGATCATACACCAAACTATCCACGCGATACACATGCTCTGATCCAACGGAAATTGAGAATGGCAATTGTTCCGTACTGCGTGCATCGGGATTTATCTCTTCGTTACAGGCGGAAAGAATAAGAAAGAATAAGGCGTAAAACAAAACAGAATGCTTCATTTTACGACGCCAAAACTTCTTCATATTATACAATATTACATCAGAATGAAGAAATTGGTTAAAAAGTGTTTGCTACAAACCTGTGAATAAGCGGGTAAAGTTTAGAGGAGCAAATATCTTTGCACATTCATGATTCTGGACGGTAGAAAAACAGCTCAACAGTTAAAGCTAGGGATTGCCGAAGAAGTAGCCAATTTGCCTGGAGAAAAACGACCGCATTTGGTAGCCGTGTTAATTGGTGAAGATGGTGCAAGCCAAACCTATGTAAAAAATAAAAAAATTGCATGTGACAAAGTAGGTTTTCACTCAACGGTAATAAAATTGCCAGAAAACACGAGCGAAATAGCCATTTTACAAAAAATTAAAGAGCTAAACCAAGACCCGCATATCAATGGCATAATTGTTCAACTTCCTTTACCAAAACATTTAAATGCATCGCTGATTACCCAAAGCATTGGTCCTGAAAAAGACGTCGACGGATTTCATACAGAAAGTTTAGGAAAAATGATACTAAATCAACAAACCTTTTTGCCTGCCACACCTTTTGGAATAGTAAAATTGATTGAAGCTTATGACATTCCAACCCGCGGGAAGCATGCCGTAATTTTGGGTAGAAGCAATATTGTAGGAAGGCCATTAAGTGTTTTGCTTTCATCAAACAACAAATATGGGAATGCAACAGTTAGTTTATGCCATAGCAAAACAGAGAATGTGACCAATTTTACCAAACAAGCAGACATATTAATTGCCGCGCTAGGCATCCCAAAATTTGTAAAAGACGAGATGATTAAGCCAGGGGCCACTGTAATAGATGTGGGAATCACTCGGGTAGCTGACGATACGCCTAAAGGCTATACTTTACAAGGCGATGTTGATTTTGAAAATGTTCAGAACAAAGCATCTTATATAACACCTGTGCCTGGTGGTGTGGGGCCAATGACCATATTGGGTTTGCTCACCAATACCCTTCAAGCATTCAAAAAACAAAACCAAATTCATTGAATTACCCGCATATAAATACCTATTTTACCCTTCAAGGCGAAGGCAAATATGTTGGCAACCCAAGTGTTTTTTTGCGTTTGGCAGGCTGCAACGTAGGCTGTGTGTGGTGCGACATCAAAGAGAGTTGGCCCGCAGAAAATTTTCCGCTGAAGAGCACGCAAGAACTGGTAAAAGAAGTCAATCAATACGAAACCAACATGGTGGTCATTACCGGAGGAGAACCAGCCATGTACGATTTGACTGAACTCTGTTCAGCACTAAAAGAACATGGCAAAATTATCCATATAGAAACTTCGGGTGCATATGAACTAAAGGGCAATTTTGATTGGATTACCCTCAGCCCAAAAAAGTTTAAAGCACCAGTACCTTCTATCCTGAGCAGAACAGATGAGTTGAAGGTCATTGTATTTAACTCTAGCGATTTTGAATGGGCAGAAAAATATGCAGAAATGCTTCAGCCAAATACAGAGCTGTACTTGCAAGCTGAATGGGACAAAAAAGAAGAAATGTTCCCCCTAATATTAGATTATATCGAAAAAAATCCCCAATGGAAATTATCCGTTCAAACCCACAAATACTTAGGAATAGAATAATATGTCAATGAAATGCGGAATTGTCGGCTTGCCGAATGTAGGAAAATCAACCTTATTCAATACCTTGAGCAGTGCCAAGGCACAAAGTGCCAATTTCCCTTTTTGCACCATCGAACCCAATGTTGGTATCATTACCGTACCAGATCAGCGACTTTTTGACCTCGAAAAATTGGTACAACCCGAAAAAGTCATCCCCACAAATATTGAAATTGTAGATATTGCAGGTTTGGTAAAAGGGGCCAGCAAAGGGGAAGGTTTGGGCAATCAATTTTTGGGCAACATAAAAAATACCCATGCCATTTTGCATGTTGTTAGATGCTTTGACGACGACAATATTGTGCATGTTGATGAGTATGTTGACCCCGTTCGAGACAAAGAAATCATTGATTTTGAACTCCAACTAAAAGACCTCGAAAGCATAGAAAATCAGATAAGTAAAACCGAAAAAATAGCCAAATCAGGAGACAAAGAAGCCAAGAAAAAACTTGAAATACTTGCCCATATTCAAGCTGAAATTGAAAGCGGCAAATCTGCGCGAAATGCCATTGAAGAAAAAAGCCAATGGGAAGCTGTAAAAGACTTGAATCTACTTACACTGAAACCGGTTTTGTATGTATGCAATGTTGATGAACAAAGCGTTGTATCGGGCAATAAGTATACCGAAAGACTCATGGAAGCAGTGGCCGACGAACAAGCAGAAGTTCTTTTTGTTAGTGCGTCTATTGAAAGTGAGCTTATGGATATGGAACGCGAAGACCAACAACTTTTTTTAGAAGAAATGGGCCTACAAGAAAGTGGTGTTGGACGTTTGATAGCCGCCTCTTACAAATTGCTCAATTACATTACCTACTTTACCGCAGGTAAAAAGGAAGTGCGGGCATGGACCATAGAAAAAGGATGGGCTGCCCCCAAAGCAGCTGGCGTAATACACAGCGATTTTGAAAAAGGATTCATCCGTGCAGAGGTAATTTCTTTTGATGACTTTGTGCAATACAAGTCTGAATCTGCGGTAAAAGACGCCGGAAAAATGCGTGTGGAAGGCAAAGAATACATCGTGCAAGACGGTGATGTTATGCACTTCAGGTTCAATAACTAATTTTGGTGCAGCGCTTCAGCATATAACTTTTATGCCGGTTGGTGGGGAAAATGGATTATGAAAGACATTCAAAACAACATTTTACAAATAGAGAAAAAAAGATCTGAAGGTGAATAAAAACCTTAAGAAATCTTGCTCTTGATTCTGGCTTTTTTGCCAGTTAGGCCTCTGAGGTAGAACAAGCGGGCTCTTCTTACTTTACCCCTCTTGTTTACAACTATGTTGTGGATATTGGGGCTATTTACTGGAAAAATTCTTTCTACGCCTACACCCGAACTCATTTTTCGAATGGTAAAAGTTTCGGTAAGTCCTTCTCCTCTTCGCTGAATTACGGTGCCTTTGAACTGTTGTATTCTCTCCTTACTTCCTTCTTTTATCTTATAATCTACGGAGATATTGTCTCCAGCCGAAAAGTTGGGCAGGTCGGTTCTTATTTGATCCGCTTGTATTTTTTTGATGATGTCCATGGCAATTGTGAAAAATTTGGCTGGCAAAAATACACATTTACCAGCCAAAACGTATGAATAATTTATTTTACTACAGTCATCTCCTCAATTAGGTGAGAAGCTCCAGCAAATTTGTCAATGATAAATAAGGTATACCTGATGTCCACACTAATGGTTCTCTGCAATTCAGGTTCAAATGCTATATCTCCACTCATTGCTTCCCAGTTTCCGTCGAATGCCGTACCAATAAGTTCGCCTTTTGCGTTTATAACAGGGCTACCAGAGTTTCCTCCAGTGATGTCATTATTTGATAGGAAACACAACGGAAGGTCACCCGCTTGGTTGGCATATTGTCCGTAGTCTTTGTCAAAATAAAGTTCTTTAAGCTTCGAAGGCACTTGAAATTCGTGACTTGAAGGGTCCTCCTTTTGGAAAACACCTTCCAATGTAGTGTAGTGATAAAACTTAACAGCATCTTTAGGTTCGTATTCCAGTACTTGCCCATAGGTGTAGCGCATACTGCTATTCGCGTTTGGATAATAGCTTTTGTTAGGGTACATTTCTAAAAGGGCTTTTTTATAAAGTCTATCCGCTTTGCTTCTTAAGACGTCTGCCTCACCAAACATGGCGTCTAACTCAGTCAGATAATACGCATAAAATATTTGCGTCAGTTTAAATCCTAGGTCTTTTCTGAGCGTTTTTTCAGAAGGGTTTTCCAAAAAAGCACCCAATTTTTCTTTGCTCACCAAAATAGACTTATCAAACACCATTGAGGTAAGTTTATCATTGCCGTATTTGTTGTATAAATCATTGAAACGGGCAGGTCTTTGATCGGCAGGTATATCGTTTACATAAGTGGCCAACATGGCAGCAAAAACTTCTTGATCAATTTGTGCATTATAGTCTTTGAATAAGCCACCTAGTCTTTCTTTGGTTGTTCCAACCATACCCTCTAATTGGGCTTCCAGTTTAGTTTTTTCTTGTCCTTTGGCTTTCTTCAATTTGCTAAGGGTAGCGCCTACACCGCCAAGCATGAAACCATGTCGCATCATTTCAATGCCTGTAATGGCCTCAAAAAAGTAGGTTTCTGCCAGTTTGGATTCGTTATACGTTTTATATACGTCTTCATAAAGCGGTATTACAGAAGCGTACGCTTCTTTTCTTTCAGCATTTTCAGCCATCCATTTTTCGAATGCATTTTCCTCGGCCTTCTTTTTTTCATACACCTTAAGTCTTTTTAGCCCTTGCGTTTGCCCTATAAAATATTTCCAGTAATTGCTCACACGCGCGTGCTTTGCAGCGTACTGTATTCTTACTGCGTCGCTTTGATTCATGTACTTTTCATAAATATCCAATTTTTTTCTTCTGATTTTCACTCTTGACGGCTGGTCTTTTTCCGTTTGAAACTTAACTCCGTGAGAAGTTAAAAATCTATCTGTGCTTCCCGGGAATCCAAAAATCATAGCAAAATCTCCTTGCTCTACACCTTTTAGACTAACAGGAAGATGGTGCTTTGGTGTGTAAGGTACGTTTGTTTCGCTATACTCTGCAGGCTCATTGTCTTTGTTTGCATATACTCTAAACATGGAGAAATCACCTGTGTGTCTTGGCCACATCCAATTGTCTGTATCGCCACCAAATTTACCTATGGAAGATGGTGGTGCACCTACCAAACGAACATCAGGAAAGCTTATATACTTAAACCCAAAATATTTGTTTCCACTGAACATGCTTTTAATGTCTAGACTTTGGTACTTCGACAAGTCAGCATCTTCTTGAATTTTCCTTTGGTTGTCTGCAATTTTTTTGGCGCGCTCCTCTTCGCTCATATCATCTGTTACATTTTTTAGCACCAAGTCGGTGAGTTCTGTTACTTCTTGTAGAAAAGAAACAGCAAAACCTGCGGGCAATTCTTCAGAAGTTTTCATGGCCCAAAAACCGTCTGTAAGGTAATCATTTTCTGGGCTGCTTTTTTCTTGGATAACCGAATAACCGCAGTGATGGTTGGTAAGCATCAAGCCTTTATTGCTAATAATTTCCCCCGTACAAAACCCCCGACCAAGACGCACAATGGCGTCTTTTAGGCTGGAATTGTTGATGTCATAGATTTGTTCGGGCGTAAGTTCCAAACCTAATTTTTTCATCGCATCATAATTTTGTGCAATCAGCGAGGGAATCCACATTCCTTCGTCTGCTTTGGCTTGGTTAAAAGCCATTATCGCTACCAATGCTATACTAAATATTTTTTTCATTCGTAAAATCTATTGCTTCAAAAATGAACATTCTTCTGAAAGGAAGCACATTTTATTCGATATAATTTAGTTTTTATCGAACAGATTGTACTTTAAAATGGAGTAAATTGCTCTAAAACCGTCTTTCCATCCTATTTTTTTACCTTCGTCATAAGTTCTTCCGTAGTAGCTTATCCCGATTTCATAAATCCGAATTTTGGGTATTCTAGACATTTTTGCTGTCACCTCTGGTTCAAAACCAAATCGCTTCTCTTTTAGATTTATTCCTTGAATGATCGGTGTTTTAAACATTTTGTAACAGGTTTCCATATCTGTAAGGTTTAAATTGGTAAACATATTGGACACCAAAGTCAAGAATTTATTTCCTAATGAATGCCAAAAAAACAATATCCTATGTGGATTACCGCCCATAAATCGTGATCCATAGACTACGTCGGCCACATCTGCCAAAAGTGGTTTCAGCAAATCATTAAATTCATTGGGATCATACTCCAAATCTGCATCTTGAATAACAAGAAAATCACCTGAAGCACTTGATATACCTGTATGCAAAGCGGCACCTTTACCTTGATTTTTTGCATGTTTTTTGTAAACCACAGCGGCTTCTTCGTGACTGGCTTTAAACGCCAATATTTTTTCCTCTGTTTTATCTTTGGAGCAATCATTGACTACAATGATTTCTTTTTGCACATTATCTCTCAGTTGAAGTTGAACCAATTTTTCCAAAATATTTTGGATGGTCGCTTCTTCATTATATGCTGGAACGATAATGGATAAAGTTTTTTGCGTCATTAATTTGCGAATTTGGTGTTTTTTTGAATAATCGAACAGAGCAATTTAGAAATATATAGCACAGGAGATGGAAGTTTGTCCTTAATTAACCACCACTTAAATGAAACATATCACTCTAGATTGGGTGCTTATAAGGAGTCCATGCATGTATTTATTCAACAAGGACTTCGTCGTTTTTTAGAAAGCAATAACAAGCGTTCTATTTCTATTTTAGAAGTTGGTTATGGTACCGGATTAAATGCCATTTTAAGTTGTGAAGAAGCGATAATACACCAACTTAGTATCCGCTATGAAGCAATAGAAAAATACCCTGTGCCAAGTGATTTACTTGGCGGTTTAAGTTATGCAGATCTGAGCCTTGAAAATAAGGAAGTAGTTCAATTGATTCATTCGGCTAACTGGGAATCAGAGGTGGAAATTTGCACACATTTTTCTCTTTTTAAAAGACAATCTGATATACTCAAAACAGCGTTGAATCATGCCTATGACATCATTTATTTTGATGCTTTCGCTCCGTCAAAACAAGCGGATTTATGGCACTTTGATGTTTTACAAAAGCTTGTTAGATCCTTGAAAAAAAACGGTCTTTTGGTGAGCTATTCTGCCATGGGACAATTTAAACGTGATCTTAAATCCTTGGGCCTTATTGTAACCAACCCTCCAGGAGCTTTGGGGAAAAGAGAGATGACCGTTGCTTGTAAGTAATTAATCTAATGCCTTGTAGGGAGCAAACTTGAGGTAGAAGTAATAAGATACCAGTAGAAGAGCGGTTAAAAAAAGTTGAAAAACAGGGATTTCGCCCATGTTATACTCTGCAATACAAGCAAAAATCAAATTGAAAAACATCCCAGAATAAGCCCAATGTTTAAGAAAAAATTTTCTTGGAATTAGCAAAAAAAGCCCGCCCAAAATCTTGGCCATTCCATGAAATGGCACAAAGTACAATGGAAAACCAAAGGCACGAATTTCATCTAAATAATGTGCTGAAAAAAATGCTTCAAAACCATGTTGAATAAAAAAATAAGCAAGACAGAGATGTAGTATCCAAAAAACCCATTTGTTGTTTGTCATCTAAACAAAATTATTTAATTAATGATAGTAAATTCTGTTCTTCTATTGTTGGCCCTTCCTTTTTCGGTTTCATTGGCGTCTATGGGCTGTTCTTCACCGTATCCTCGTGTAACTATTCGCGCGCGCGCGATGCCTTTTTTAACCAAAAAATTGGCAACTGCTTGCGCCCTATTTCTTGACAAAATCAAATTCGCATCTTTATCTCCTACATTGTCTGTATGGCCACCTATTTCTATTCGTAGGGACTCATTTTGTTTCATAAAATGAAAAAGTTTTGTCAGTTCTGTTATTGATTCATTTTTAAGATTGTATTGTCCTGTTTCAAAAAATACATTGCGTAAAATACTCTTGCCACCAATTTTTATTTTGTCCAATTTTGCCTTAAGTCCCATTGGCTTATTTTTATAAGTTGATTTTAAATCAAAATTTTCCGAGTAAAATAGATAGCCGCTTTTACTTACGTTAAACAAATAAGATTTACCTGCGGTAAGGGTCACAAAGAAAGACCCGCTTTTATTGGTTTGCATTTCTTTTTCTATTTGTCCACTCTTGAGATCAATTAATTGTACCTTGGCGCTAAGCGGCTTACCGGTTTCTTTGCTTACCACAATACCCTTAACATAACTTACCGATTTGGCTCTTGCTTCAGGAGGCAAGGTAAATCGATAGATATCCATACCACCTTTGGAATTGGGCCCGTTATTTGTGGCATAATAGGCCGTTTTGCCATCTCTATCCACTACCAAACTCCACTCCGAGGCTTGTGTATTCAAAGGATATCCCAAATTTTTGGCTTCAGTAAATATCAAATCTTTGGTAAAATTTGATTTAAACAAATCTGATTGTCCCATGCCTGGCCAACCTTGCGAAGAGAAATATAACGTTTGACCGTCAGGATGAATAAAAGGAAATTGTTCATCCAATGAAGTATTTATTGCAGCACCTGCGTTTTTTGCAGGAAGCCATCCTTCTCCTTTAACAAATCGAGAGTAATAGATGTCACTGCCTCCAAATCCTCCCGGACGGTTGCTCACAAAAAACATCAAATTTCCTTCAGAATTAATGCTTGGTTGTGCATCCCAATGTTTTGAGTTTACTGCAGGCCCAAGATTCAATGGTTCTGCCCAACCATTTTTCAATTTTTTACTCAACCATATATCAAATCTTCCAAGACCTTTGGGTCTGTTGGAGGTGTAAAAAATATTCTTTCCGTCCGCCGAAACACCAAAAGCGCCTTCATTATATTGCGTGTTGATGGGGGCGCCAATAGCTTGCCAATCGCTCAACATTCCATTATGAATTGTGCAGAAAAAAATATCCTCATTCTGCCTGTAAGGTGGCAATGACGGATCTCTGCGTGTAAAGAAAATTTGACTGCCATCAACGCTAATGGTTGGGAAATACTCTTCTTGATTGGTATTTAGCTTGTCGCCCAGGTTTTTGGGCACAAAATCGATGGGATTTTGCATCGCTTTTTTGGCAAAATCTGCATTTTGAATATGCATTTTTATGGTCTCCTCCATTTGGGTTGGCAAGTCTTTGAATTGAAAAAAATACTCGCCGAATACAATGGAACTGTCATATTCTTTTTCAAGAAAATATAGCTCAGCTAGCTCGTAATCTGCCAGCCAATATTGCGGGTTTATCTGTTTGATTTTTCTATAGATTGAAATTGCTTTATAATTTTCATCCTGCTCTCTGTATATTCTGCCTGTTAGGTCTAAAGCATCAATGAAGTCAACGTCTTTTGAAAGGGCTTTTACCAAATTGTTTAAACTACTTTCAAATTGTTTATTTTGGAAAAATTGAAAAGCCTCGTGGTACAGTTTATCTGCTTTTTTATTGCTTGACTTTCCAGAGGGAAGTGGCTGTGTGTAGACTTGAATATAAACAAGAATTAAAAGAAAAATACTATAAATTCTCATAGACACATGCAAGATAATTTACTTTTGTTAGGCCTCATAATCATAAGCTATGATGAGTCTATTTAAAAACGCAATACATAAAGTAATATTGGGGGAAGAATTCTATTTTTTGCCTCAAAAAGCAATATTTAGGTCATCTGACAGAGCGCTCTTATTAAGTGATTTACACCTAGGCAAAGCACTAACATTTCAAAAAAATGGGATTCCTCTTAGCCAAACGCCTGAACATAAGGATCTTCAAGATCTTGAAAAATTGATTAAGGAAACAAAGGCAAGAAACGTGTATTTTCTGGGTGACTTGTTTCATAGTAAGATCAATACAACAGTAAAAGAAGTACTTAAATTTATTGCCGCATTTTCGGAAGTCAATTTTGTTTTAGTGATAGGAAATCATGATTTATACAGTTATGGCAAATATAATTTGCCATCAAATATGAGAGAGGTTCATGTTTGGGAGGATACCAATTTTATATACAATCATGAACCTATTAAAACAGATAAGTTTCTTTTTTGCGGGCACATCCATCCTGGGTTTGTTCTAGGTACCAAAAGGGAAAAAATTGCTTTTCCATGTTTTTATTTTGTCAATAATTCTTGTATCCTCCCATCTTTTGGAACCTTAACTGGCTTGCATAAAATGGACAAAAGCGAAGATGCCGAGGTCCTATTGATTGCGGAAAATAAGATTTTTTTAGTCTAGTTTTTTAACCCTTAAGTGAAAAAGCGTGTTGCTTTTTCCTTTATCGTCAAAATAGTAATTGGTAGAAATTAATTGCGCGTCTGGAATTTCTTCAAAAAGTTTGATTTTGTCTTCGTTTTCCATTTGAAATACTGAACAAGTCACATAATCAAAATAGCCTTGTTTATCCAAATATGGCCAAAGAATTCTAATCAATTCGGCCTGTAATTTACCATATCGACTTATTTCCGCTATTTGAAAAAAGAATGCCTTTTCGGGCTCTCTTCTCCAGGTTCCCGAGCCTGTGCATGGGGCATCTAGAAGAATTTGAGAAAATGAAGTTGGATAAATTTTTTCTCGATTCTTTCGATGAGAAAACAATAGGTTTTGGGGCAATTCTTTAAGGTCATAAATTTGGGTAAAAATGCTGTTAATATTTTGTCCTTCTGCTCTTTCATGTAGCTTGTGTATTATAGATTTTCTAATGTCACTTGCAAATATTTTTGCCTTTGGAAACCTATATGCTATGCCGAGCGCTTTGCCTCCACTACCAGCGCAAGCATCCCAAATCTCATGAACTTCTCCTAAATTTTGAAGAAGAGAGATGGTACTCCAGTCTTGAATTAAAAAATGATACGGTGAAGCCCATTGGATGAATTGATTGTATGATTTAACATCTTTAAATGCCAATACATTATATGTTTCATGCGTGATATAATCTATTTTCTTCTCTTGCAAAGCATAAATTATTTCTTTCCACTTAGAAGGTCTTATGTGAAGCCAGAACAGTGGTTCCACAATTGTAGGGACTGTCTCTTCTAAAGCTATTAAATCTTGGCTTTTATAAGTATCATACGTCCGGTAAAAAGGCATGTTACCATACTTTTTTTCAATTTCTTTGAGTCTGTCATCTTTGCTTTCGTGCCACACTATTTCATAACGTTCATAAAACCAATTGGCAGCTTTTTTGGCTTCATGAGAGAAAAGATAAAACCCTATTGCCAATCTCTTTTCTGGGTGGTCTTGCATCCAGTTTCTTCCGAGCCTGTAATAGGAAAACACCATATCTGATATACACCTTCTGTCCGTACTTCCATGTTTTTTATTGTTTCGAAAATACTGCTTTAGTAGCAGGGGTAAAGAGCTATCACCCTTAAACTCAATAGTTATCTTTTGGGCGGTTTTAAGATACGTATCCCACCTCATTCTGGCAAAACTATAAGTTGATTTTCATGGTATTGTAATACGCGCCAAAGTTTATTTTCAAGCCGGTTATTCACCCCAATAAATTCTAGACATGAAGAATTCAAAAAGAACTTTTGATTTTCAATGAAAAATGGGAATGTGCTGCCAAGCGAAATTGAAGCAGAAATAAAAAATTTTGTTTGGTCATATCCCGCCCATGCATACTTGTCCATATCCATTCTATTCAATTGTCGATAGGAATGCATAATATTTCTAGTTTGGGCGTCTAAAGGTTGTGTAAAATTTGATTCCAATAGATGTAGATTTAATTTTTCCCAAAACGCATATTCGTTCCCTATCCAATTAGACCATTTATTCATTCCAAGAACCGTAAAATTGCCCCCCGCTTCAACCAACTTGCCTAGCGATACACTTACAACATTTCTATTGTTAGAAGGAATAAATACAAGACCATTATCTACTGTTTGTAAAGTGCTGTTTGACGAATGAATATTAGAAAATTTTATCCATTCGTATTCTATTTTATTGTTTTCCAGACTCTCCCTCAAAATTGATATAAATGCTTGATTTTGTGAGCTTTCATCATCAATTACTACTACGCTTTTCCCAGTAAAAAACTCCCTAAAGAGGTCAACGACATGGTTTACCTTGGTTTTTTTGCTACCAACTATCGATATCAACAAAGGATTTTCTAACGAACCGTTTATTTCACTAAAAGGGCTAATTAGCGGGATGCTGTGTTTATTTGAAAATGAAGACAATATCTGATAATGTTTTTGACCTACAGGTCCAAAAATGATATCCATCGTACTCAGTTCTGGTAGTTCTACAATTTGTGCAGTAATTTCATGATTGTGCTCGTTGTCATATGTAAAAACCTCGATTTCAGTATTGTCAAATACATTTTGTTGAAGTGCGAGTTTTGCGCCAGAATAATAGCTGCTTGATACTTCCCAAAGTAATTTTTCAGTAGGGTTTTTTTGAGAAATACAAAAAGGCAAAATAAATGCAACTCTGATTTTTTTCTTGTCAAGCTGATTATTTGAATGATTGAATGAAACAGCAGTTTTACTATTTGAAAATACAATTAGAACGAGGCAAGAAACCAAAAATGTTGCTATGTTTTTATTCCCATTCAATAGTTGCAGGAGGTTTGGAGCTTATGTCATATACCACTCTATTTATACCTTTTACTTGATTAATAATTTGGTTAGAAACATCCGCCAAAAAATCATAAGGTAAATGCACCCAATCAGCTGTCATTCCATCAAGGGAATGAACTGCCCTTAGTGCAACGACCTCTTCATAGCTTCTCTCATCACCCATTACACCTACAGACTTTACAGGCAACAACACAACGCCAGCCTGCCAAATATTGTTGTATAAGTTGTACTTTTTTAGCGCATCGATAAAGATTTTGTCGGCTTGTTGAAGTAATTCAACCTTATGCTTAGTAATATCGCCTAAAATTCTGATGGCCAACCCAGGACCTGGAAATGGATGTCGATTGAGGATATTTGGATTCAGATTTAGTTGAGCACCTACCTTTCGAACTTCATCCTTGAACAATAGACGAAGTGGCTCAACGATTTTTAATTTCATTTTTTCAGGTAAGCCGCCAACATTGTGGTGCGATTTAATGGTGGCCGAGGGCCCATTTACTGATATACTTTCAATGACATCCGGATATATCGTGCCTTGGGCAAGCCATTTAATATTTTTAAGCTTTTGTGCTTCCCTATCAAATATTTCAACGAATACTCTACCTATGGTTTTTCTTTTCTGCTCGGGATCCGAAATACCGGCCAATGCCTCATAAAATTCTTTTCTTGCATCCACACCTACTACTTGTAAACCAGTTTCATGATAGCTTTCTAAGACTTCTTCAAATTCTCCTTTGCGTAAAAGACCATTGTCAATAAATATTCCAATAAGTTGCTTCCCTATAGCTTTATGAAGCAATAAAGCGGCCACTGAAGAATCAACACCTCCACTCAAACCTAACAAAACTTTGTCCTTACCAAGCTGCTGTTGCAAGACAGATACCTTCTCTGAAACAAAGTTTGCTGGCGTCCAATTTGATTGATATTTACAAATTCTGCGCACAAAATTTTCGAGTAAAAGTTTACCCTGTTGACTATGTACTACCTCCGGATGAAATTGTAAAGCAAAAATGCTGTCTTGTGGATTCTCAAATGCGGCAACCGGTATTTGGTCAGTATATGCTGTGGCAATAAAATTTTCAGGAAGTTTGGAAATGGTATCGCTATGAGACATCCAAACTTCTGGTGAATTGATATCAAACCCTTCAAATAACTGGCTTTTGTTTGACAAATGTATGGTGGCTCTTCCGTATTCTCTTTTGTTTGACGAAACTACTGTACCTCCCAAACTTTTTGATAAAAATTGCGCGCCATAACATATCCCCAAAATTGGAATTTCCCCTATAATTTCTTCTAAACCAATTTTTGGTGATTCTTGTTCATTTACAGAGGAAGGACCACCACTTAAAATGATGCCTTTTATATTCTCTGATAACCTAAAATTTGTGGTGTAAGGCATGATTTCAGCATAAACCCCGCACTCTCTAACTCTTCTTGCAATAAGTTGTGTTACTTGAGAACCAAAATCAATAATAACTATTTTTTCTTGCTGCAAGTTTCAATATTACATAGAATTTGGCATTAAGACTTCTTGATAAAAATCAATTTTGCAAAAGTTTTCCCGTTTTGGTCCTAACCAAAACTTCAGAACCATAGTATATGGCGAATTCTAAGCCTATTCCTCAACAAACATATAACCCTTTTTTCTAATGACTTTTAAGTATTTAGGCTTTTTGGGATTGGGTTCAAAATGTTTTCGAAGGTGTAAAATAAAATTATCAATGGTCCTTGTTGCAGGAAATACGGTATATCCCCAAACGCTTCTAAGTATTCTTTGTCTTTCAACAATTTTATTTTTATTCATAATTAAGAGTTGCAAAATCATGGATGCTTTAGCAGAAAGTTGAATCTTTTCACCGTGAACATTTTTCGCAGTATAATTTTTAAAATCAACAGAACAGTTACCAAATTTATAGGCGTTTAATCTTACTGGGTTTTCTTTTGGCCTCTTGCGGTAAATTAATTTATGGACCCTCAAAACGAGTTCTTCCAAAAGAAAAGGTTTTGCCAAATAGTCGTCTCCACCACTTTTTAAACCAAAAATTCGATCTTGTGCTGAGCCTTTGGCTGAAAGAAATAGGATGGGCATGTCGATGTTTTTCAACCGTATATTTTCACAGACACTAATTCCATCAATTGAAGGGATTTGTACTTTTTTTTATACTTCTTCATCATTTCTTGATAACAAAGAAACAAATTGCTGGGAACTACTAACTAATTTTGCACTTATGTACTTCAACAACATTCTAGAAACCATAGGAAATACCCCTATGGTAAAGCTCAATCGTGTGATGAGAGAAGTAGAAGCCACCGTTGTTGCCAAAGTTGAAACAACCAACCCGGGCAATTCAATCAAAGACCGAATGGCCTTAAGAATTATTGAAGATGCAGAAAAATCAGGGGCGCTTAAGCCAGGTGGAATTATCGTTGAAGGAACCAGTGGAAATACAGGTATGGGATTAGCTATTGCAGGGGTGGTAAAGGGCTATAAATGTATTTTTGTAACCACTGACAAGCAAAGCAAGGAAAAAGTTGATATGCTTCAAGCTGTTGGTGCCGAAGTACATGTGTGTCCAACAGATGTTGAACCAGATGATGCACAATCATACTATTCCGTTTCAAAAAGACTATCTGAAGAAACCCCGAATGCCTTTTATGCCAATCAATATCATAATCTTTCCAATAGGCAAGCACATTATGAAAGTACGGGTCCAGAAATTTGGGAACAAACTGAAGGAAAAATTACACACTTGGTAGTTGGAGTGGGCACAGGTGGCACCATTTCAGGTGTAGGAAAATACTTAAAAGAGCAAAATCCAGAAATTAAAATTTTAGGCATTGATACCTACGGCTCAATATTCAAAAAATACCATGAAACAGGTGAATTCGACAAAAATGAAATTTATCCATACATCACTGAAGGCATTGGAGAGGATATACTGCCTGAAAATGTTGACTTTTCCGTTATAGACCATTTTGAAAAAGTACGTGACAAAGATGGCCTTATTTTTCAACGAAGACTTGCAAGAGAGGAGGGGATTTTGGTAGGAAATTCTTGTGGTAGTGCTGCTGCTGGAGTGGTTCAAATGAAAAATAGATTTGGCCCAAAAGACCTTGTTGTAGTCATTTTCCATGACCATGCAAGCAGGTACGTTGGTAAAGCATTTAATGACCAGTGGATGAAAAAAATGAACTTTTTAAAATAAAATTTTTAAAAAACAGTGATCTTTGAACTAGATGAATTTAGAAAAAATTATTAAATCACTTTCTTTTTGTTTGATTTTTACGCTAGCCCAAGGGCAAAATCTTCGAGTTCGCCCCAACATTGGCCCGTCAGCCTTGTTAGGAGATTTGGGGGGTAATTTTGAACAAGCAAAAAACAACATATTGGATTATGATTTAAAGAGTACTGGTGTTCATGCTGGGGTAGATTTTATGTTCGGCTTTGGCCAAAAAAGCCGTTTTTCCCAACCAAATAATTATTTGGTTTTTGGTACAAATTTTAGTCTGCTTAGGGCTTCTGATTTGGAAAGTGAAAACGAATTCAAGATAGATAGAGGTTTTGAATGTAATGTTATTTGCGTGGAAGCTAATGTGCTTTTTGAGAAACAATTTTCTCCACAAAACTTGAGATCCAATTCAAAAAATTATTTTATCCCTTCCATCTTTTTTGGTACTGGTGTGAATTACTCAAGCCCGAGCGTTAAAGAAAAAGGTAACACCACTTACACAGAAAATATTGGAAGCACAGCTTCTTTACAATTTCCTTTTGGTATTGGGTTGGCGTACCAGTTAGGAAATAAACAAAGAGTTGGTTTGCAACTTTATAGTGTCAAAAGTACTTCTGACTTAGTAGACGGTGTAAGTAACCAGGGGAATCCAAATAATTTTGACAACCACATTTTATTGAAGATAAACTACAGCGCCATATTAGAAAAAGGTTCAGGAAGGAGCTTCTTTCACTTTATAAAATCGGCTTGCCCTAAGTTCTAAGAACTCTTTGAGCTCCAAGCCACTTGTGGCTTATTTTTTCCCCGTCATGTATATTTTTCTCAACGAGCTTGTCCATTCTCACCTTCCCCGAAGCATGAATTATTTGATTGTCTTCCCAGAAAATACCTACATGGGTAACTTTATTCTTCTTTTCATAATGGGCTTGAAAAAAAAGTAGGTCAAATATTTCAAAATCTCTAGTAATATCTATACCAAGTCTAGCTTGTTGATATGCGTCACGTGGTATTTGAATCCCGATTTCTTTGTAGCAAAGTTGCACAAAACCACTACAATCTACACCAAAGGTGGATCTACCACCCCAAACGTAGGGAACTCCAAGCATGCTATGCGCGAAACTTGCTAGTTTTTGTTTTTGTTTTAGCGTGCGTACTATGGCCTCATTTCTATTAAGTTTATCATATATAGGCAAATTCCCTTCAAATGGGGACTCAATAATATTGTTGGGAACATAACCAGTGTAGGCATCAAAATCTAATTCAATCTTGGCCCAATTTATTCTCTTTTCTAATACCTTGTATGTTTCGCCATACACTATTTGCGAAATTACTTCTGATTGAAAATGCGCTTCTTTGTATATATTGGTGAAGGGTAGTTTACTGATATATCGCATTATAAATGCAATCTCTCCTTTTTTTCTAACAGCTGTTCCACCGTTTCCTCTCTGTCCAAATCTGGCACACAACAATCTACAGGGCAGACTGCAGCACACTGGGGCTCTTCATGGAATCCTTGACATTCCGTACATTTATCTGGTACTATATAATACACTTCTTGGTCGATAGGTGCATGCGCTTTATTGGCATCTGTCAACAAGCTGTTTTCCAATAAAAAATCTCCTTTCACCCCTGTTCCGTCTGCAATACGCCATTCTGCACCCGCTTCATAAATGGCATTGTTTGGGCACTCTGGTTCACAAGCACCACAGTTGATACATTCTTCTGTAATCTTAATTGCCATGTTTCAAAATTAATTGATTACTTGTAAAAGTTCATTTGGCAAAATTTGTTCAGTTGGAAGTTGATTTTTTTTCATTTGATTTATCAATTGTCTTTTCCAATTCAAATTTTGACTAGTATTGGTTAACTTAAGGGCATTTTGATAAGCCAACAGATAATTTGGATCTAGTTGAATGGCTTTTTCAAAATATTCTTTTGCTCTAATAGCCTCGCTCTTTCTTGCATAAATAATGCCCAAGTTATTCCAAACCGTAGCATCTAAAGGATTAATATTTTTTGCCTTTGTATAACTGTTATACGCTCCATCAATATCTGAAATATTTAGTTGTGCATTGCCTAATTTCTGCCAAAAATTAACCATATCTTTTTGTGTTTTACAAGCGCTCTGTAGCCAAACTATACTAGAAACCCAGTTTTCCCTCATTTGATATGCAACACCTATTCTGTAAGCAGTCCAAGCATCTACTTTTTCTGGTGAAATTTTTTTCGCTAAGTTAATTACTTGCGGCCAATCTTCTACCAAATAGAGATAGTGTATCCGTAATTCGATATTTTCAGACTTTTCCAATAGGTCTTTTGCTTTATTGAGATGAATAGGGTTTTTGTCAAACTTTTCAAAATAGGATAAATAGGCAAGGATCATCTTGTCATTGCTTACCTTTCCACCGTTTATTGATTTTAAACCAATTATTTCAGAATTTTCCGTACTATTTTTAGGTTTGGCTTGAATCCAATGATCGTGCACGGTTACGTGAGGTATATCACGAGAATTGCTTACTGGCATATGACAGTTTATACAATTTGATTGAGCAGTATGTTGATATTTTGATTCGGTAAAAAGTGTTGAATTAGGTGAATGACAAGCCAAGCATTGGTCATTGAAATAGTTTTTACCCATTGCCTTGTGGCTAACATGCGGATTGTGACAGCTAATACATGTCATGGGTTTATTGGTATGCTGAGAAGCAATAAAGCAGTTGCTCTTTTGCATTCTTTCTGCATGATTTGCCATATTAAATTTGGGATTTTCTCCTTCATAGACAGGCAAAAAAATCTGAAAAACTTCATGTAAATGCATACCAGGTTTAAAATCTGTAAACTTTTTACCTTCTTGTAAAATATTGTTTCCTTGTAGGTGACATCTTTGACAAATATCTATTTGCAAATCCATTGAAAGTTTGCTAGGATTGACAATTGTAAGATCATTTCCTGTAATTTTTGTTTGTTCGTTTTCCCACTTTTTTACGTGCAATTCACCTGGGCCATGGCACCTTTCACAGTCAATACCTTTTCCAATTTGAACAAATTGGTACGCTGAAGATTCAGCCATTCTTGGCATCGCGTTATGGCAACTCATACATTCTGCATTGATGACTCTTGAAAATCTTTGGTTGTTGCCATTTTCAAAACCAGGTGGCAAGTCCCACTTACCTTCTTGGGTATAAAAGGTTAGCGGTGCTTGATAAATGTATTTGCCTTGCTTAAAGAGATGAGAATTTGTATGTTGCCCAGAGCCAATGATGTAGTCTATTTTTTGGATTAAAGAGTGTATCGTGTCTTTCCCATCTATTTTATATTCCCTTATGAATAGTTGTTGATCTTTCCAAAATGGATAATAATAAAAACCTTTTACCGAGTCAAAAACAATATGATCCTTTTTAAAATAGGCGCTTGACTTTGTATGACTTGCCGAATCAAATGACAGCCCCATTCCTGTATGTTTAAAAGTTTGGTATTTGTCTTGATGACATTCGGCACATTTTTGTATGCCTACATAAGAAACTTTAGGATTATGGTTGAGAAATTGATTTTGTACCCTCTGGGTTCCTTTGCTATTGCAAGCTTCTTGAACGATGATACCTGCAGTAAGCACGAGAAAAAGTACTGCCGTGCCGCTTAGTAAACTTTTTTTACTCTCCGCCGAACTTCGCCAACCATTCATCTGCTCCACCCAATAAATTTCTTACTTGTGTGAAACCATTTTTTGAGAGATAATCTTTCGCAGCAGCACTCCTACCGCCTCTTTTACAATGAACAACAATTTCCTGGTTTTTCCACTCTTCAAGATCATCTATAGCACTTGGAATTTCTCCCAGAGGGATTAGTTTGCCCTTGAGGTTAAATTCATTATATTCTCCTTGCTCTCTCACATCTAAGATGTTGATGGTTTCTCCTTTACCCAATCTTTCCTTTAATTCTTCTACGCTTATATCTGTCATAATTATAATTTTATAATTTTCTTATAAATACCTTTATTACTTAAGTTTTCTGCAAATAAATGATAAATACCTGTAGAAAGCTTTGAAATAGTAATTTGATTGCTTCTATCTTTTTGAGAAAAAACGAGTCTTCCTGTGTGATCATAAAGTTTTATATGCACAAGCGTCCTTTCAAAGTATATTTTGTCAGAAGAAGGATTCGGGAAGATAGAAAAATCAGTTTTCAACCGATCTATTTTACTAGCATTTGGCTGATAGGGCGAACCAACAAATGCCCGAATCATAGGACTTCCATATAAACCATTTACTTTTTCCCAATTACCAAATATGTTGGACCAAATTTTTTGATTTTCTAATACCTTGTGATATCTGTTGCCTCCGTTTTTATCAAAACCTACGTGGAGATTAAAGTTGTCTGTTTGGGTCCATCCTATAAAAAATTTGCCTTTTGGAAGGCTTAAAAAAGTATCCAAATCGTAATAGTGATAGCCATTAATTGAGTCGGTATAAGTAGGTGTAATTTGTGACCTTTCCCACAATAAGTTTTCTTGTCCTTCGTCAAGTTTTGTCCAAACAGCCAATGCTATTTGGGCAGTACTTAAATCTTTTAACTCTTGATTGAAAAATATTGAAAAACCACGTAAAGTGTCAGGTCTATGCATTTCAAATTGGACAGCTATTTTCCCTAAACCTGTACTTAGGTCATTGAAACCAAAGCTTGCCTCAGCTGATCCATCGTCATAGGCGAAATAATTTCTGAATTTTTGTTGTACCCTTAAGATATCGTTGTTTCTATTTTCATTTTGAATGCCATCTTCTTGCATTTCTATTCGTCTTTGAATGGTAAGCATTTCCTCTGAAAAAGAACCAATATCATACATTGGAAATCTTCTTAAACTGTTGCTTTGGGCAGCACAATTTGTTACATTTTGATTGAAGTTTGTTTTAGAAAGCTGCAGGCCAATAGCGCTATCTGCATGTCGTACCTGAAATTGTCTTACAACTTTTGATAGATTGCTTACATAAAACCACGTGCTGTCATTGAGTAAATTTTCCCCTGATAAAAAATGGCTGTAAGGCATAGAAAAATAATCCTTTAATAAACTTGTAGGCATTGACTGAATGGCGTAATCTTCAAAGCCAATATTTCTTGTAGTTCTATTTTTATCCAATAGGATATAGTCAACATGCCATTGGTTGGCATTTCCCCAAGCCGGCGTAAAATTGATAAATCGAAATTGAAAATGTTTATGCAAATAGCTTGGCGCTTGAATAGGGATGGCCACATACTGAAAAGGCCCACCCTCAAGCGTACTATTTTCCCAAGCATTGGCCCAATTTCCGCTACTGTCCTTTACTTGTAGTACCAATTTGTCTGGGGCGGTTCTTTTAAACCCTAGACCCTTCGCTTGAACAAAAAAAGAAAGAACTATTGAATCCGCTGGCGTATATTTCTTGGAGAAAGAATCCTTTAAGTTGATAAAATTTGACGTAAGGGTATCTGCCCCGTACAATCCAGAAGACCCTAGTTGTTTATAAGGCTTTCCTTTTTCGTCAAAAAAATCGAAAGTTGCTACACCGTAAGTTGGCGGTTCTAAAGCAAAATGACCGTTCACGTAAACCCATTTATCTAGCCACAGGTTGGAATCAGGATACACATTTTTTTGAAAAAAATCATCAAAAAAAGGCAGTTGTAAGGTGTCAAAATTTGTTTTGTATACTAAACGTTTATGTTTTTTTGGGAATTCTAGATTGGTGTTAGGAAATAAAACATTCCTATTTTCAGCCAATGCAAATTCCGAAACCTGTGCGAACATCTTGCTAACAGATAATATAAAAATGAACAGAGGTATAGCTCTCATGGCAGTTTTTAAAACGCTTTTTTTCTTATTAAAGTGTGGCATCATAACTTCTCACCAATCCTTAGTTAAGGAATCAATTGATAAAGAGTCTGTGGTTACAGGCACACCTACTATGAGATTTATCTTACTTAGTCTAGGGATTTCTGTATTGGCTTCTATGGTCCTTTTTTCTCCTTTCAACAATTGGTCAAGAACAGGTTTGTCTGAAATACTACCTACACTTGGGTCAGGTCTTTCAATAACTTCCGATAAAATCAATCCGCTTGATAGCAACATATTTTTGGCTTGCCGTAAACTTGTTTTACCAGCCAAATCGGGCATTTTTACTTTAGGAATTTTATCTGAATTGATGGTGAGGTAGATTTTTCTGCCTTTTTTAACCAAAAGATCTGTTTCAGGACTTTGGATAATCACCTCAAGCTTATTCTTTCCATCGATATAGGTGGTGTCGGCTACAATGGTTTGTAGACCCAATTGTTGGATTAAGTCCTTGGCTTCAAAAATATTTAGGCCAACCAGGTTTGGTGTCTTTATAGGTTCTTCATTTTGGCCGGTATATAATTTTAAAAAGTAAAATAGTCCAAATAACAACATTACAGTAGTGCCCAAAATAAAGAAGATATTTCTGAAAACTTTTTTCATGTCGTTCTATTTTGGCCGTAATGTATGATTTGTTGAATAAAATCTAAGGGATTGTATCCAGAAATTGCCGCTTGATGATAAATACAGGTAGCAGGAGTCATACCGGGCAAGCTATTGACCTCAATTATAAAAACTGCTACTTGGCCATCTTCTTTTATTTTTACAAAAGCATCTATCCTGCAATATCCTTCAACACCAACGTATTGTGCAGTTTTCCTTAGCTCATCTTTTACGATATCTCCAATTCGCTTATTTTCATTTGAAGCTAGAGAAAATCTTGCTGGTGTGATGTTTTGCCCTTCTCCTGCTAAAAATTTTTCTTCTAGGCTCAAAATATCACTTTGACTTAACACTTCAGAAGGTTCAAAAATTTCAATTTTTTTAAGCCCATTGGATAATGTTTCTATGAGCATTCCTCCTGTAATTTCAATAAGTTTTTCCCCTTTTTTTGCTTCAACAAATGATTCGCACAATATGCTTTGCTTGCTTGGAAATTCATCGGCAGATTGTAAACCCAAATTTTTTTCATCCTCCTGACTACGTGATTTTCCTCCCCTGAATGCTAGCCTTGCATAACTTTCTAGTTCTTTTTCATTTTTTATTTTTAACACCGCCGAAGAGCAACCTTCATCTACTGGTTTTGCAATCATAGGATACGCTAATTGGCTCAATTCGTTTAGGCATTTCCTTTTATTATTTGTCCAATCTTCTTTGGAAAGCAAATAATTTTCTGCAACCAAGATTCCCTTTGAACGCAGCAAATTATTGGTTTGGAATTTATTTATTGTAAGCTGAGAGCTTGCCACGTCACTTCCATTGAATGGTATGTTTTGTTGCTTCAATTTTTCTTGAATTTCTCCGTCTTCGCCTGGTCTTCCATGCAATGCAATAAAGGCAAAATCAATTTTTTCATGCAATTGTTCTATTTCTATTTTTTGAGGAAGTTCAATTGTTTTTTGATTGATCAACAAAGAATCATCTTTAAATTTTTGGGCAATTTTCTCGGTATACGGATTGATGTCACTTTGATCAATTTTATCGCTAATATCATCCGCATTATCTTTTAAAAGATAGCTTGTAGGCAATTGATAAAGTTGAATCTCATTCTCTCTTTTGCGAAGAAAAATTGGTATGGCCTGGTAAGCATTAGAAGAATTTAATTTTTCAAAAATATTTCTTCCACTTTCCATAGAAATATGCCTCTCCGTTGAATAGCCACCCATGATCACCCCAACTTTTTCTTTTATTTCAAGCTTACCATTACGCTGCACCAACTCCTTGAGTTGATACATCAAATCGCTATATCTTTGGGAATCGACACATTTAGCAATCCCTGTCTTGAGTGAATTTCTAATTATTGTGCTGATTAGGTTTTTGGGGTCGATATAAACTTCCGCCGCTTGATGAAAAAAGAAGCTAGAAGGCATCATACCGGAGGTTGTATTTGGATCGTTCAAGAAGATTTTTCCTGAAGAACTTAAAAAGCCATCAATTCTTGCATACACATTAAAATCAAGAAGTTTATACAATTTGAGGACTTCTGCACTGAGATTTTCCAATTCTTCAAACGAAATTTCCATGGGTGTTTTCTTGCGAGAAATTCCAGGTAAATACTTCGCATCATAATTATAAATTTCTGATGTTTTTAATATCTCCGTTGGAGGTAAAACCACAAGATCCCCCTTTTCATTTTCCAGCACTATGGCTGAAAATTCTCGGCCTTCAATAAACGCTTCAACCAAAACCTCAGACTCATTTTGCATAGATTGCAGCCATGCACCTTTTTCGGGATTGTACTCTCGGACAAGCTCCTCGGGATGTTTAATTTCTTTGGCATCCATCAACATAGGGAAGCCAATAGAATTATTAAGTTTTAAATTGTTGTGTGCAAATTGTTCAAGCTCTTTTTCTGATAAATTTTTGGGTAAGTGAAATTTTCCCCAAGCTTTTTGAAAAACCTTATCTAAATCATCCATCTTATGGGCAATACCCACACCTACACTAGAGCCCTGATTTGCAGGCTTTATTACACAAGGGAAGCCGACCTTATTTTTGATCTCAATTTTATCTGTAGCTGTTAAATTTGGTCTTGTAAAGGTTAAATACTTAGGTACATTAAATCCCGCATTTTCCATCCATCTTTTTTGTAGGCTTTTGTTGATACCAATCGCGCTGGATAAAATTCTAGAACCAGAGTAGGGAATTTTTAGCCACTCCAAAAGACCTTGAATGCTTCCATCTTCACCAAAAGCACCGTGCAAGACCAAAAAAGCAAAATCAATGTGCTTATTTAGGTCTTCCAATGCGATGGGACTGCCCAAGTCATTGTACATTTCGTTGTATGCTTCATTGGACAAATCCAAGCTTTCTGCATATACCCGATATGTTTGGTTTTTTGTAAATTTTTCACTTGGGAAAAAATCTCTGATGGTGCCTTTATAAATGTAAGCCCAATGTAAAATAATCATTTTCCCTTTGGCATCAACAAAAATCGGTACGGCTTCAAAAATAGACTTGTCTAAGTTGTCATAGACTGTTCTACCGCCAGCAAAAGAAACTTCCCGCTCTCTTGATGCACCTCCAAAAAATATTCCTACCCTTATTTTTTGTACCAATTTTTTTTTGATTATACAAGACAAATGTAAGTCAACGCTTTTGCTTTCTGCATCCTTTGGAAGTTTTGTGTAAAATTGTAGTCGAAAGGCAAGTTATTTGCTGTAGAAATCATTATGAACTGTTTAAAAATTAAGAAAATTGCCCTTATTTCATTTGTGTTATTTTTTTCATGTCAAGCTTTTGGCCAAGAGGTCACCGAAAAGAAAGCACTACCTAACTGTGAAATCAAAAATATGGATGGCACAACAGTAGATGTTGCTGATTATGCAAAAAATGGAAAAATAACGGTATTTTCTTTTTGGGCTACTTGGTGTAAACCCTGCATAAAAGAGTTGAATAATGTTGCTGACCTAGCTGAAGATTGGGCCGAGGATTATAATGTTGAAATAGTGGCTGTAAGTGTAGATGATAGCCGTAATATTCAAAAGGTTAGACCGATGGTGAATGGGCTTGGTTGGGATTATGATATTTTGTTGGATCCCAATGGAGATTTACAGCGTAAAATGAATGTAACCAATCCACCAGTTACATTTTTGGTAGATCTAGATGGCAATATCGTTTATACCCATACTGGCTACTTGGAAGGAGATGAATATGAACTGGAGGAAGAGATCAAAAAATTGGTTGAAAAGGAATAATTCAATCAAATTTTTTGGGCATTGAAATTTGGCCCAAATTAACAAATGCTTGCATACGTTTGTTTATCTCTGTGGAGCTAAGTTCTAACAGACGCTCTATGCCAAATTTTTCGACACAAAAACTGGCCATACTTGAGCCGACAACCAAGGCTTTTTTCATGTTTTCAAATGAAACGTCTTCTGTTTGAGCCAAATAACCCATGAATCCTCCGGCAAAAGTATCTCCCGCTCCTGTTGGATCTAAAACCTCATCTAAAAGAAGTGCCGGGCAAGAATAAACTTGATGATTTTTTCCGAAGAGTAATGCACCATGCTCCCCCTTTTTAATTACCAAATGTTTTGGCCCCATATTCAATATTCTTTGCGCTGCTTTTTTTAGGTGATAATCACCGCTCAACTGTCGTGCTTCTTCGTCATTGATGATGAGCACATCTATTTTTTCAATCACTTTTAGTAAATCTTCCAAGGCATTATCCATCCAAAAATTCATTGTATCTAGTGCAATTAAATTGGGTTTCTGTTGCAGCCTTTCTAGCGTGGTTAATTGTACTTTTGGGCTAAGGTTGCCCAACATTACATATTTTGAATTTTGGTAATTATCAGGAATGATAGGGTCGAAATTGCCCAAAACATTTAGCTCAGTTATTAAGGTATCCCGTGCGTTGAGGTTTTTGTGGTATTTTCCTTGCCAAAAAAAAGACTTCTCACCTTCTTTTATTTGCAAGCCTTCCAAATCAATTCCAGCATGTTGCATTTTTTCTAATTTGCTTATGGGGAAGTCATCCCCCACAACAGCAACCAAGCGAATGGGTTTTATAAAGTAGGAAGCAGAGAAAGCAATATAAGTGGCTGCCCCACCGATTATTTTGTCTGTTTTGCCAAAAGGGGTTTCAATAGCGTCGAAGGCCACGCTTCCGATGGTAAGTAAGCTCATAGGCACAACAAAAATTGCTTGCTTTGGCGAAATAAAAAAATTTGTCTAATTGAAGTTGTTCTAATGAATTAAATTTTATTTTTGCCTCCCTTTAAAAAAGTAAACGCCTCATTAGCTCAGTTGGTTAGAGCGACGGACTGTTAATCCGCAGGTCCCTGGTTCGAGTCCAGGATGGGGCGCTTTAAGCAGTTCAATTTTTTTCACTTTCCTTCAAACCCATTATTGAATCAAACCGAAATAAAAAATCAAATATTCATTATTTCCTCACAAAAGGAATGCCGTTTGTGGCATTGAGGAGAAAAAATATTTTTGGTGAAATTTTAATTCAAAAAATTAAATTCAAACCCGTTTTGATTCTTGTGTCATTAAGCAATAAGCTACTTAAATATGGCGTAGTATGGTATCTAGTTTTGCCTTTTAGGCTAAAACTAAAATACTCTGAAAATTTAAAAATGAGTTCTGGGTCAAATAAAATTCTTAAATCTCCAGTATTTAGAGCATTAAGTTGAACGTATGCGCTTTGAGCGATCAATATTTTTTCAGAAATCTTAAATGAACTAAATACATTTAAGTTGACTCGCCAATTATTTGCCGTAAAAACCTCATCATTACTTTCATAATCCTCATACTCATAAAAACTTCCAACGGCTATATCAAGATATCCTTTGTCACCTTTGTACAAATTGTGCCTATATCCAGTCCCTAAAAGTGCGCGTAGTTTCATATTTAGTGGCATAGAGTTGCCCCTTTGAATAAAGAAAAATATTGAATTTAGTGAATCTTTGAAAAGATGAAGATTGTTGCGTGCATGAATTACTAAATCAGATTTGAGTCTTCGCCTATCTTGAGATCTATAATCATATCCAGCTATAAACCTTAATTCATTTTTATTTATCGAATGATGATAAGATAATTTTGTCTCTGAGGTAAGGGTAGCAAAATTTCCAATATTTAACTCACCTTTATCTTGACTCAAAAAAAAGTGTCTATTTTTATCCGTTATTGATTTGATATTTTCAACGTTTAAAATTTGACCTGTTGAATGGGCAACGAAAAAAAAAGAAAGAATTAAGGCAACAGATTTCAATTTAAATGACTAATGATAAGGCAGAATAATTTAATATCACATAAGCTAAAGCTAATAATAAATAAATCGACAATGACCAATATTTTTCACTCTTAGTTATTACTCCATCAGCTTTAGTAATAATTGAAATTAAGACAGTCACTATGATAATGATAATAATGGTAATTAATGCAAATCCATTGATAAATTCAGCAAGCGTAATGATATCTGTGGTTGGTAATTTTGAAGATAAAATAATACTTGAACCAGCAGCAGTGAACAATGATCCTACCACAAATCTAGAAGGGTCTTTGGCCAAAGTTCCTAAAAAAGCAACTATTACCGCCACATAGACAATTAAAAATAATTTGAAGACCCCTTCAATGCCCCCTCTTTTTATTGGGACAGACATCCTAATTTGTGAAAAATCAACCTTAAAGCCACTTGGTAAATTTGGATTGCCTCTAGCTGATTTATATGCATGAGGCTTTTCTATAATTTTAGAAGTTTTTCTAAGAATTTTGTAGCCTGTTATAGAAACTCGAGAACTAATTTTCGTATCATTTGTATCTGGAACTAACAATACTTTTTGCCTATTTAACCAAGCGTGTTCAATAGAAACTAAAAGATCATGTGCATCAATTGGGAATAGTGTTACATCAAAAAATTGAGTTATTTGGGCTTTAACTTTAAATTGAACATAAGACAACTCGTTGGGGGCTAATGTGATATTTCTAGAAACTTCATTAAAAGACTCAATTTCGCCGTTAATTACAGATATTGGCAATGAGCTTAAGTTAAGCTCATTCATAATTGACTTTAACTTAAGTTCATTTAGGGTATTTAATTCATACTGTTTTGCCAATAATGGTCTTATACCTAAAAAGTCAACCTCCGACTGATTCCAAGTAAACCATAAATAAAATTCCCCTGTCCATTGTGAGTTTTTAATTGCAAGAGACTCAATTCTTTCGAAATAAATACCTGTTTTGACCTTAGGTATATTTTTTGGTTTTTCATAAGAAACAGCCGCAGTTTTGCCTGGATCAGGCGAATTCTCATCCATTATCATTTTCTTATGCAGGCTTATCTCATTGTGTTCTTTTTCTATGAAACTATAGAAATTTCGAATAAAAATAAAAGATATAACCGCTACAAGTATAAATACTATGGCTAGAAGATATTCTGATTTTAAAGATTTGATTTTGCAAAATAAAAAGAAATATTTCATACTTATTAAAAATACATCACTTTACAAAAAGATAATGTAGAGCGAAGTTTTCCTCCCCTTTCGTTTTACCAAATTTTTAGGATATTTTCCATTTACGAAAAATTTTAGCCTCTTATTATTGGCATTATCTACTTTTATCGGTTTCAAAAAGGCAAAAGCAATCCATGCCATGGGTGCAGACATTACATTTGCTAGAATATTATTCTTATGGAATATGGGTTTACTTTAGGGTACATTTAACCTAAAACTAAAAAAAGAATTTATCGACTATAAATTCTGCGCATGAGTTTATGTATTCTAATTATTTTATCAAATTTTTCTCAACAAAACTATATGACAAATTTCAGTCTATAATTTGTTTCACCATGAAAATTTTATTACATATAAAATAATGATTATCAATATTTTATACTGAAATAATAATTCCAGGATGGGGCGCTAAGCAGTTCAATCTTTTTCACATTCTTTCAAATCCTTTCTAGGTAAGCGTTTTATTAATTTATCACTTGCAATTCTTTTCGTAGGTAGTTTCTTCGAATACACATAAAAATCCTTATCTAAGTTTTTATAAAATCTTCACTTTTTTTCTTCTTAGAAAAATCTTTAAACGTCTTTCTTCAGACCCAAATAAAAACCGATTTATGCGCGAACTGTTTAGCCTACTTCAATTGTCTATCTTTGTAGCATTTATGCTTCCCATAGCCATAGCTGAAGATTTTGATGATATTGAATTGTACCAATACGATTTTCGCTATGCGAAAATGCAGTCAGGTATTTTGTATTTGGGCTTAAAGTACAGAGGTGGATGTGTAGCACAACATCATTTTGAATTGACTAGAGACAAAGGCCTCACCGAAGACGGGATCCTTCAACTTTTTTTGTTCGACAGAACGCTAAACGACGAATGTTTGGCGATAGTTCACACCAAAAGGGAATTTGATCTACATTATGTTTTGGAAAAAGAAAAACCCAAAGCCATTCAAATAAATGACCCAGGTATTTTAGTCCCTATTTAAGTCAATTTCGCTTTTATCTTGTTCAAAGCACTTCCTGCTCTAAACCATTCTATTTGCGTTTCGTTGAATGTATGTTTTGCCTCAATGCTTGTTTTTGTTCCATCTTTATGATTGGCGACCAATGTTAAAGATACATCTGGACCAAAGTTTTCTAAACCAATTATATCAAAGGTATCGTTCTCCAAAATACGGTCGTAATCTGAAGGCTTGGCAAAAGTAAGTGCCAAAACTCCTTGCTTTTTGAGATTTGTTTCATGAATTCTAGCAAAAGACTTGACGATTACCGCCCTAACGGCGAGATGCCTGGGCTCCATGGCTGCATGCTCCCTGCTACTTCCTTCGCCATAGTTTTCTTCGCCCACTACCAAACTATATTCACCTGCTGCTTTAATGGTTCTTCCTACTTGTGGAACACCTTCATATTTTTGGTTAATTGGGTTGAGCACGTGGTCTGTTTTCTCGTTAAAAGCATTTACAGCACCTGTTAACAAATTGTTTGAGATATTGTCCAAATGCCCCCTATATTTTAGCCAAGGACCTGCCATAGAAATATGGTCAGTGGTGCATTTTCCTTTCGCTTTTATGAGTAGTTTGAGTCCTTTGAGGTCTTGACCCTCCCAAGGAGAAAAGCTTTCGAGAAGTTGTAGCCTATTGCTATTGGGGTCAACCACTACTTTTATTTTAGAACCGTCTTCGGCAGGCGACTGATAGCCAGCATCTTCAACGTCAAAACCCAGGGGTGGGAAATCCAATCCTTTAGGTTCTTCCAAGCTTACTTGCTCTCCATTTTCATTGGTCAATGTATCTTTTAGTGGGTTAAAGGTCATTGAGCCCGCAATGGTCATGGCAGTAACTATTTCTGGAGAAGCCACAAATGAATGCGTATTGGGATTCCCATCATTTCTTTTTGCAAAATTTCTGTTAAAAGAAGTAATGATTGAATTTTTCTTTTCTGGATTGTCATTATGCCTTGCCCACTGACCGATGCACGGTCCGCATGCGTTGGCCAAAACAACACCCCCTATTTGGCCGAACTTTTCAAGAATTCCGTCACGTTCTGCTGTATATCGAACCAATTCAGAACCTGGGGTAACGGTAAATTCGGCTTTAACTTTCAATTTTTTTTCAATGGCTTGCTGAGCCAATGAAGCAGAGCGGCTCATATCTTCATAACTTGAATTTGTACAAGAACCAATCAGCCCCACTTCTAATTTTTCAGGCCATTGATTTTCTTTTACTGCCTCGGCAAATTTAGAAATGGGTGTTGCAAGATCAGGGGTAAATGGGCCATTAATGTGTGGCTCTAAAGTATTCAGATCAATTTCTATTACTTGATCGTAATATTTTTCTGGTTGATCATATACCTCTTGATCTCCTCGAAGATGCTCAATGACTTTGTTGGCAGCATCTGCAACTTCAGCTCTTTTTGTTCCTCTAAGGTACTTTTCCATCTGCGGACCGTATGCAAATAAGGAGGTGGTGGCTCCAATTTCAGCACCCATGTTACAAATGGTGCCTTTTCCAGTGCAGGATAGGGCATCTGCGCCTTCTCCAAAGTATTCTACTATACAACCAGTACCACCTTTTACCGAAAGAATACCAGCTACTTTAAGGATTATATCTTTAGCAGAGGTCCAACCACTCATCCGGCCAGTCAATTTTACCCCAATAAGTTTTGGAAATTTTAATTCCCATGGCATCCCTGCCATTACATCTACAGCATCTGCACCACCAACGCCTATAGCTATCATACCTAATCCTCCTGCATTTGGTGTATGTGAGTCTGTTCCAATCATCATACCACCCGGGAAAGCATAGTTTTCTAAAACCACTTGGTGTATAATGCCCGCTCCTGGCTTCCAAAAGCCCAAACCAAATTTATTAGATACCGATTGGAGGAAATCATAAACTTCTTGGTTTGTATCAACTGCTGTTTGTAAATCCTTTTCAGCACCTACCTTGGCTTGAATTAAATGATCACAATGCACAGTAGAAGGAACAGCGACTTTATCTCTGCCACTTTGCATAAACTGCAAAAGTGCCATTTGAGCAGTTGCATCTTGCATGGCCACTCTATCAGGGGCAAAGTCTACATAGGATTCTCCCCTGCGGTGTTCATGAACTTCATTAGACCATAAATGCCCATATAATATTTTTTCTGTTAATGTTAAAGGTCTACCGAGCGTGCGACGTATTTGCTCAATTTGATTTGGTAATTTTTGGTAATATTTTTGGATTAAATTTAGGTCGAAAACCATTTGGCAAAACTACAACATTTTGATTTTTTGTAGCTTCTAAAGTGCTAAGTTTTTGTCTATACCTACTTAATTTATTCCCCTGTAAAATTGGCTTTTCTCTTTTCAATGAATGCGGCGACCCCTTCCTTATAGTCTTCGGTTTGTCCTGCAATTTCTTGGTAATATGCTTCAAGTTGCAACATTTCTTCCAAAGAAGATGAATTTGATTGAAGCAACATTTTTTTCATCATGGCAATGGCTTTTGTAGGCGCCTTGGCGTATTTTTTTGCCACTTCGTTTGTTTGAAGGTCCAATTCATCATGTGGTACAACTTTATTTACAAGGCCTAGCGCCAAGGCTTTTTCTGCATCTACTTTGGTTCCCAAAGTTGCAAGTTCGAATGCTTTTTTGGTGCCCACCAAGCGCGGTAAAAAATAGCTCGAACCAGAATCCATTACCAAACCTACATTAACAAAAACTTCAATAAAACTGGCTTTATCCGAAGCTATGAGGAAATCACATGCAAGCGCCAAGGAACAACCTGCACCTGCAGCAACACCATTTATTTTACCTATAACTGGCTTATCTAAATGACAAATGGCTTTGATTATCGGGTTATATCTTTTGTATAAAGATTCAGATAAAGATCTATTGCCTGTATTATCTTTTATTGATTTTAAGTCTTGTCCTGAGCAGAATGCTTTTCCTTTTCCGGTTATCACCACTGCTCGAATTTCAACATCTTTCTTGGCCTTTTTTAAGGCATCCTGCAGCTCATGACTTTGTTGCTCATTGAAGGCATTAAACACTTCAGGCCTGTTTAATGCTATTGTTAAAATGCTGTTTTCTTTTGAAAATTCAATAGCTTGGTAATCCATAATACAAATAGAATACAATTCCATTAATGAACAAGCCCAAAATGCTTCCATAAATAGTTTCTATAAGGGTGTGGGCCTTCAGAAAAAGCCTGCTCCACAAAACAATTGGAACAAAGATGGTGAAAATGAGTAGCCAATATGTTGACAAATGATTGTTCATTGAAAAGAGGTAAATCATTTGCGCGATAAATCCGAGTAAACCTATCATATGTAGGCTTGCCTTTACTTTTAGATTTACCACAAAAGCGATGCAAAAGGTGATACTTGAAGCCAATAAAGATACTTCTATAAAAGGTGATATATCTCCTCTGAAAAAAGAATAAATAAGCAAAAAGTATACAGCGAAAATGAACAAGTAAATGTGCCGGCTTTCGCGCTTAGGCAAGCTAATTACTTTTAACTTTACACTTTTCTTTCCAATCATTAATAACCCAAGGGGAAGAATAAGGTAAAGAAGTACAAAAATGAAAAAGTAATAATTCGTTTCACCGATAGCGAAATAAACATTGTTGTCTTTGTATAGCGCAAAATAGGTGCCGAATAGTGCCCAGGTGGATGGGAAAAAGAAAGCCGATATAAATTTGGCTAAATTTTGCATTCTATAATTGTTTTCTTAATCTTCCAACTGGAATGTTAAGTTGTTCTCTATATTTTGCCACAGTCCTTCGAGCAATTTTATATCCCCTCTCTTTGAGCAATTGCATTAATTTTTCGTCTGTTAGTGGTTTGAATTTATCTTCTTTATCTATTTCCTCTTGTAAAATTCTTTTCACTTCTCGGGTGGAAACTTCCTCTCCACTAGCCGTAATAATTCCTTCAGAAAAGAAAAATTTAAGCACGAAAATACCATAACTAGTTTCAACATATTTGCTATTGGCCACCCTTGAAATTGTAGAGATATCCATATTAATTTTATCTGCTATATCCTTTAATATCATCGGCTTAAGCTCCTTTTCATCACCTGTAAGAAAAAAGTTTTTTTGAAAATCAACAATGGCACGCATTGTACTGAGCAAAGTATTTCTCCTCTGTTTTACAGACTCTACAAACCACTTTGCGCCATCAATTTTTTGTTTGACGAATTGCGTAGCTTGGTTAAGCTGTTTATCTTTTTTATCGGAGTCGCCATATGTTCGAAGAGTTTCTTCAAAAGATTTACTTATTCGCAGCTCTGGAGAATTTCTTTGGTTTAAAATGATCTCTAACTCTCCATAGGATTCTTTGACAATAAAATCTGGAATTATATAATCTCTTTTTTGCAAGCCCCCTGTCTGGGCAGCGGGTTTTGGATTCAATTTGGAGATAAGCTCAATACCTTCCTTTAAATACGCTTCTGATATTTCAAGTTTGTCAATAATTTTTTGATAGTGTTTTTTCGAAAAATCTTGAAAGTGGTCTTCCACAATAATTCTGGCCAAAGCCAAAATAGGATTCTTCCCACTAAGCTCCTCTCTTCTCTCTAATTGTAAAGTCAAACATTCTTGTAAATCTCTACACCCAACGCCAGGAGGATCAAATTCCTGAATTAGTTTTAATATCTCCTCGAGCTTTGCTTCAGTAGTTTGAATATTCTTGGTAAAAAGTAAATCGTTTACAATTGACTTGATAGGTCTTCTCAAATAACCATCATCCTCGAAAGACCCTATTAGCTGTTGAGCAAGCTCCTCATCTTCTTCATTTTCAAGAATTGGCAAGACCTGTTTTTCTAAAGTTTCTCTAAAGTTTTCAAGTGCAACAATGGGCAATTCCTCTTTATCCTCATTAGGATCGATACTTTCACTCATTCGCACACCCCCAGTATCATCGTCTTGCAGGTAGTCCGAAATGTCAAAATCATCTTGAAAATCGGTGTCCGAACTCTCTTCTTGAAAATCTACTTCATCATTTACAAGATCTGCACCTTCTTCTAAGGCAGGGTTTTCAATAAGCTCCTCCTGAACCCGCTGTTCAAAGTTTAGCGTATTCAATTGCAGTAGCTTAATAAATTGAATTTGCTGAGGAGAGAGTTTTTGTAAAAGCTTTTGGCTTAATGTCTGTTTAATAAATGCCATTTAGATTGCATTTTGAGATTGTATTTTTGCCAAAAGTAATTGAGGCGTAAATATTTTTCTCATGAGAATAGAAGATTTAGCAAAAAAAAATGGGCAAACCGCACAAATTCAAGGTTGGGTTGCCAATAAAAGAGAGAGTAAAGGTTTGGTTTTTCTCAACCTAAGAGATGGTTCTGGAATAGTTCAGTGTATTGTCTCAGCAGACAATATTGATGAAAAGTTATTCCAAGAAATTGCGTCTTTGGGCTTGGAGAGTAGCCTTGAAATTGCAGGTAAAGTTGTCCAAGACGAGCGGCAAATTGGCGGATATGAAATTCATGTCGATGAGGCTAAGATAATTCAAAACGTAAGCGAATATCCAATCGCCAACAAAGAACATGGAGCGGAATTTTTGATGGATAAGCGACATTTGTGGCTTAGAAGTCGGAGACAATGGGCTATCATGCGTGTTAGAAACACCATCATATTTTCCATTCACAATTTTTTTCAAAAAGAAGGTTTTGTGCAAATGGACGCACCCATTTTAACTGCCAATGCCTGTGAAGGTACGACGGATTTATTTACGGTAGACTATTTTGAAAATGAAGCTTACTTATCTCAATCTGGACAATTGTACGGTGAAGCAATGGCAATGGCTCTAGGTAAGATTTATACTTTTGGCCCAACTTTTCGTTCGGAAAAATCAAAAACACGGAGACATCTTGCAGAATTTTGGATGATTGAGCCAGAAATGATCTTTTGCGATATTTTCCAAAATATGGATGTAATAGAAAAGTTTATTCAACATGTTGTTGCAGAGGTTTTAGCAAAAAATGAGAAGGAATTGAACGTTTTGGATAGAGATCTAGAACCACTAAGAAGCGTGGAAAAATCATTTACACGTTTAAGTTACGATCAAGCCGTCCAAATACTGAAAGGACAAGAAAAAGTAAATGGTCAAAGTACCTTGGACTTAATTCAAAAAGAACTACAAGAATTAAAAGAGGAAAAAGAAAAACTTGAAATGGACAATGAAGAAAGACAACATATTATCACTAAAGGCGGGATCAAAAAAGGAAAGTTGGCATTTCTTCAAAGCACCATTGACAAACAAAAACAACGTATAAAGCAAATCGAAGAGGATCAGAGAAATTTGCCCCAGTGGCTCGAAAGTGCCAAAAATTTTGCTTATGGGAATGACTTTGGAGGAAGTGACGAAACCGTTTTGACCAAAATGTTTGATGTACCTGTAATGGTTTACGATTGGCCACATGAAATAAAAGCTTTTTACATGAAACGAAATCCAGATAACCCAAAATTTGCGCGAGGAGTTGATTTACTTGCGCCAGAAGGTTATGGAGAAATTGTAGGCGGAGGAGAGAGAGAAACAGATGTTGAGTGGCTTAAAGAAAAAATCATAGAACATAAATTACCTATGGAAGAGTTTGAATGGTATTTAGACTTAAGAAGGTACGGAACAGTTCCACACTCTGGTTTTGGGCTTGGTTTGGAAAGACTGGTCAGTTGGATTTGTAAATTGCATCATGTTAGGGAAGCGATCCCTTTTCCAAGAATGTATGGAAGAATAGAGCCTTAACTATTTTCTTTCATATATCGTAAAATCAAAGGGAAATTCATTCCTTTCGTTTTGCTCAAATGACTCCCTAGAAATTTGTTCCCATTTACTCCAATCTACCTCTGGGAAATAAACATCTGCGTCCACGATATCAGTTTGAATATGGCTGATATACATTTTATTGCATTTGTCAATTAGTTGGGCATAAACCTCACCTCCACCAAGTACAAAAAGCTCTTTTTCATCTAAGTCTTTAGCAAGCGAAATTGCTGACTCAAAAGAGTTGCAAATAATTACGCCTTCTGGATTGTATGTATTGCTTCTTGTAATTACTAAATTGGTTCTATGTTTTAAAGGCCTATTACCCATGCTCTCCATACTTTTTCGACCCATCATAACTACGTGATTTAAAGTAGTTTGACGAAAAATTTTCATGTCGTCTTTTATGCGCCAAGGTAGATCGTTGTTTTTACCAATGGCTCTATTTTTTGCCATTGCCACGATAATGGATATATTCATTTACATGTTCAAAATTACAAGGTACAAAGATTAACTGTAGGATGATTTTCCCACAATTTCTGAATGCCTTTGAACCATTGGCGTACAGTAATGTTTTTAGATCATGGGCATATTTTCTAAAAAATCTCCGAAGGAGAAACTACAAAAAACTTATGAAAAACTATTGAAAGAGGCCTATAATTTGTCTCACACAGACAGAACTGCCGCTGATAAAAAAACGGCTGAGGCAGAAGAAATCTTAAGTCAAATAGAAAAATTATAGATTTAAGCAATGTCAATGAGGAGACTGATGTCCAAGCTTGTGTAGCTATGCGTCAATGCTCCTACTGAGATAAACTGTACTCCAGTTTCAGCATAGGATACAATAGAATCTTCGGTTATTCCACCGGAGGCTTCTGTTTGTATATGATTTGGAACCAATTTCAACGCTTCTCTAATTTTTTCTGGACTAAAGTTGTCAAACATGATTCTATCTATTTTCTGGGTTGCAAGGACTTCTTTTACTTCATCAATGCTGCGAGTTTCAACCTCAATTTTGAGCTTAAGTTGATTCTCTTTTAAGTATCTATAGGCATTTTCAACAGCACTAGTTATGCCACCAGCACAATCAATATGGTTGTCTTTTAACATGACCATATCATAAAGTCCAAAGCGGTGGTTTACTCCCCCACCTTGCAAAACTGCCCATTTCTCCAAAATTCTCAAGTTTGGTGTGGTTTTTCTAGTGTCCAAAATTTTACATTTTGTGTGCGCGATTTTATTTGTCATTTGGTATGTTGCTGTAGCAATGCCACTTAAACGCTGCATAAAATTTAGCAACAGTCTTTCTGCCTTGAGTATGCTATGAACACGACCAACTATTTTCATAGCTGTTGTTCCTTGGTTGACTTTTTGTCCGTCTTCCACCAATTTTTCAATACCCAAAGAAGAGTCAACCACATGTAATATCTCCTCAGCCAAATCGATACCTGCAACTATCCCATTTTGTTTAATTAACACAAGAGCATTTACATTTTTGCTATCTGGAATAGAAGCCAATGTTGAGTAGTCTTCTGGGCCAACATCCTCTTTTAAGGCATTGGTAATGATAGCTTGAATAGATGCTTGCTTAAAATTCATGGTACTAAACCTATTTCTTGAATGAGACTATTTTTTTTGCTTTGGTGAAGAAAAATAGAAACTCTAAATTCTTTTCCTGCCAAACTCAGATATTGACCAATAAAAAAAGATGATTGATCTTCTGATTCTCCGGAGTGTATTATTGTAAAGGTTTTTGGTAGGTGCTCTTTAAAAAACTCTTGCAAAATCAAAACGCATTGTTTTTGCCCAAAAACACCAGTTTTTGATGGCAAGTCAAGCTCCACTAGAGGCGCCAAGTAGGGCAACAATTCTTCAGCGTCTCCTTTTTCAAAAAACTTAATCAACATGCTGCTCTTATCAATTTCTTGGGACTTACTTTGTGCTGTAGCACCCAAAGCTAAACCGAACAGCAGGAAAAGTAAAAAAAAACGCACGCCTAATGTATGTACCAAATTCATGCCAAATATTTAACTCCTTGTTAATTCTCCAAGCTCAAACTCAAGTCCATCCAATGTTGGATTCACTTTTATTTGGCAGGCCAAACGACTGCCTTTTTCATCCAAAACAAAAGCTTCATCAAGCATTGCCTCTTCTTCCTCATTCATTTCGGGCAACTTGTGACTTGATGTGATACGAATATTACAGCTTGCACATAATGCCATGCCTCCGCAGGTCGCCTTTATTGGAAGCTCATGAATTCGTATAGCTTCCATCAAATTTAAATTCATGTCGGTTGGAATAAGTAAAATGTGTTTTTTACTTTCCAAATCAGTTAATGTAACTTGTATGTCCTTAGCTAAACTCATGGATACCCGTAACCGTTGTGTATTTCAGCACCAAATTTTTGTCTGGATATATTTTTTTAAATGCGCTTTGGACCATTAGTGTAGCTTCATGAAATCCGCACAGGATAAGCCTTAATTTACCTGGATAGTTGTTGATGTCTCCAATGGCATAAATGCCTTCCACATTGGTACTGTAGTCTAGTGGATTAACTTCAATAGATTCCCTATTTAGATTCAAATTCCACTCTGCAATTGGCCCCAATTTTGGAGACAATCCAAAAAGCGGTATGAAAAAGTCTGTGTCTATACTAAATTTCTGTGAAGCTTTGTTTGCGATAATAACTTTCTGCAAGAAGTCGCTGCCCCGAAGCTCCACTACTTCTGACTCTAGTACGAGGTTTATTTTCCCAATTTCTGCAAGATTCATGCACTTTTCTACACTATCTAGAGCACCTCTAAAGCTTTTTCTTCTGTGCACGAGTGTCAATTCCTCTACGATTTCTGAAAGTTGAATAGTCCAGTCTAAGGCACTGTCTCCTCCACCCGCGATGACTACCTTTTTGTTTTTGAACTTTTCGGGATTCTTGATGATATAATCCACGCCATTGTCTTCAAATTTTTCCAAATTTTCTAATGCGGGTTTTCTTGGTTCAAAACAACCCAAACCTCCCGCAATTGCAATTACTGGTGCTATATGCTCTGTTCCTTTATTGGTGGTTAATTTAAATTTCCCATCACTTAACCTTTCTATAGATTCTGCACGCTCACCGAGGGTGAATCCTGGTTTAAAAGGAGCCGCTTGTTTCATTAAATTTTCTACCAATTCACCTGCCAAAACCTCAGGATACCCTGGGATATCATAAATTGGCTTTTTAGGATAAATCTCTGTCAATTGTCCACCAGCCTGAGGTAGTGCATCAATCAAGTGACAGTTGAGTTTAACCAATCCTGCCTCAAAAACAGTAAATATACCAGTAGGACCTGCGCCAATAATAAGAATATCGGTATGGATAGCTTCTGCCATTTTGTTGGGACAAAAGTATTGTTGAAATTGTTCATGACATAACTAATTATTTTTTGAAGCATCCTGTATGTGAGTAGCTAAGTAAAATTTATTTTCGCCTTATTGAATTGGTCTATTGAAATAGATTACCCAAATTGGTATCTACTATTGGTTATTGCGGGGTCTTTTGTAATTTCTGGTTTAAGCTACTTGAGAAACCAGAAAAACAAGGTGTTTCTATCACCATCATGGCTTTTGCCTTTTTTGTTTATCTGTAGATTTCTTCTTGCCTTTATGTTACTTTTTTTACTATTAAATCCAGAAATAAAGAAAAGTGAATCTGTATTTGAAAATCCAAAAATTGTTATAGCGGTAGACAATTCCAGCTCCATGAAAAATGATATTAAAAAAATTAATTCGCTGATATCGGTTTGGTCAACAAAGCTTGAAGAAAATTTTGACCTAAAACTTCTTCAGTTTGATAGAAATACCAGAATTGGTATAGACTCTCTCGATGCTTCAGGAAAAAGGACGAATTTGTCTCAATGTTTGTCAACTAGTGAAACTCTGTTTGGTGAAGAAAAAATTGAAGGCTTTGTACTGTTAAGCGATGGCATAATAAATGACGGGCAAAATCCTAGGTATCTTTTGCCAAAAATTAAATTTCCAATTTACTGCGTGATGTTTGGGGATACCTCCCAAAAACTTGATTTAAAAATTGAAGGTATTCGCCATAATGAAGTCAATCGAAAAGGAGACTATACACCAATATATGTGGATATTTCTTGCATCGGTGCCAAAAGTGAAAATTTTAAAGTCTCTATTTTTTCTGATGGGAAACTGCTCGAACAAAAGAGTATTCATATTGAAGAAAAGAGATTTTTTGCTACCAAAATTTTTTATATAAAACTACCCAAAAACGGGCTAAATAGGATTAGCGTAAACTTGTCATCACTCAAAAACGAACACAATGTTTACAACAACCAAAAAACCATTTTTATAGATCAGGTTGACAAAAAAGTCAAAGTTGCAGTTGAAACCGATGCGCCACATCCCGACATTAATGCATTAAAGCAAGCAATAAACGGTTTGGCTAATCTCCAATGGACTGCCAACAAAGATTCAGCAGATATTTTTGTTTTTCACTTAAGTAAATTAACCGATTCCAATACCAAAAAATTACAAGCCTTACAAGATAAAAATACGCCTTGTTTATTTATCCTCGGCAACCAAAGTCAAAATTGGCCGCAAAACATACTAACTTTATCAGAATCCAAACTATCCTATAGCCAATCCGAAAGTTATTTGAATCCAAAATTTTCTCCTTTTGCTATACCTGAAAAAAAACTTTCCTTTTTATATGGGCTCCCACCCTTAGAAAATAGCAAATGGACTATGAAAAATGAAAATACTTCCAATGCGCTATTGAACAAAATGTTTGGTAATATTCAATCAAATATTCCTCAAATTTTCTTTCAAGATTTGGCAGGAAAAAGAAATGTGTTTGTCTTTGGTACCGGAATTTGGCGCTGGAGATTTTACAGCTACAAAGAATTTAATTCCCACGAGGAATTTGATTGGCTCATCGAAAAAATCTTTCTGTATCTGACATCAGGTGCTACAAATAATGAAGACCTTATTTCTCCTGACAAAAAAGTCTTTAAAGAATTTGAAGATGTCCGCTTCTCTGGAATTTACCGAGATAAAACCAATCAATTATCTACCCGCCAAAATTTGTCCGTCGAAATCATAAATGCCAATGGCTTTCAAGCACAAAAAACAATGATTCCAAGAGGCTATCAATTTCACACAAATTTTAAAAAGTTAAGCCCAGGAGACTATAATTACCAAATAATTGAATCAAAAGAAATCATAAAAAAAGGAAGCTTTGCCGTTTCTGAAAACAGAATTGAAGAAAACAATAGCAGCGCAAACCACAAACTACTTCGATATTTATCCCAAACGACAAATGCTGCATACTTTTTACCTAATCAATCCAACATGATACTAGAAATCTTAAAAAACAAGCACATTCAGAAAAAAATTTATTTCCGAGAACGTCATCAAAGTATTTTAAGCATTTTTTATTTTCTCATAATAACGACTTTACTTACAACGGAGTGGTATCTCAGAAAATATTTTGGTAGATTATAAAAGTTTCTACCCAATTTAGCTATTTTTGCAACCCATTTTAAGAATTGGAGATGCGCGTAACTGCAGAACGGAAAAAAGAAATTTTTAAAGAGCACGGAGGTAGTGAAAATAATTCTGGTCAAGCAGAAGCTCAAGTAGCCATGTTTACTGAGCGAATTTCACACCTAACAGAACATTTAAGAACAAATAAAAAAGACTATTCTGCAGAGAAAAGTTTGATTACCCTTGTAGGGAAAAGAAGAAGACTTCTGAACTACATGGCGAAAAAAGATATCTTCCGATATAGAGATATCATCAAAAAATTAGGCTTGCGTAAGTAAGTTTTAACCATTGTGGGGGCACGTAAAACCCAAAAAATACAAATGTTTGAAAATTTTCAAGAAAAGACCTTTGACTGTGGAGATGGCAATGTTATCACCATTGAGTCGGGCAGATTGGCACGACAAGCCCATGGATCCGTTGTGCTTAAATGTGGGAAAACCATGATTTTAGCAACGGTTGTGTCCAAGTACGATGCAGATCCAAAAACAGACTTCTTACCACTCTCGGTTGATTACCAAGAAAAATTCGCTTCTGTAGGAAGAATTCCTGGGGGATTCCTCAAGAGAGAAGGGCGCCTTAGTGAGTATGAAATTCTAATTTGTCGACTAGTTGACAGAGCCCTTCGTCCTATGTTCCCTAGCGACTATCACGCAGACACTCAAGTAATGGTTAGTCTAATTGCTTCAGACGAAAATATCCTACCAGACAATTTTGCAGGCTTTGCTGCTTCTGCGGCCATTTCAGTTTCTGACATCCCATTTGATGGACCGATCTCAGAAGTGCGGATCGCAAGAGTTGACGGAAAGTTTATAGTTAATCCAAAGAAAGATCAATTGGAAAATTCAGACGTGGATTTAATGATAGCGGGCACCAAAGAAACCTTAAATATGGTTGAGGGAGAAATGGATGGAATCTCTGAAGACGATATGCTTGAAGCCATGAAAATTGCGCACCAAGTAATTCAAAAGCAATGCGATGCCCAACTTGATTTGGCAAAAGCATTGAATGGTGGACAACTGCCCACAAAAAGAACTTATGACCATGAATTGAATGACGAAGCATTGGAAAAGGAAGTGCACGAAGCCACCTACCAAAGCATTTATGACGCAGCAACCAATGCATCTTCAAAGAACGAGCGTGCGGAGGCTTTCGATACAATTCTTCAAGATTTTAAAAATACGAAAGGGGAAGTAGATGATGATACGGCCTTTTTAATCAAAAAATATTTTGGAAAAACTAAAAAGAAAGCGGTGCGTGAAATGGTATTGTCTACTTCTCAACGACTGGATGGTAGGAAATTTGACGAAGTACGCCAAATTGAGAGCATGGTAAATTACCTCCCTACCGCGCATGGTTCTGCTGTATTTACAAGGGGTGAAACTCAATCCCTTACAAGCGTAACCTTTGGCTCCAAACTAGATGAACAAATGCTTGATAGTCCTATGAATTCAGGTTACAACAAGTTTATTTTACATTACAACTTCCCTCCTTTTAGTACTGGTGAAGCAAGGCCCGCACGCGGACCGGGAAGAAGAGAAATAGGGCACGGAAATTTGGCCTCTAGAGGATTACGAAAAATGCTTCCAGATGACGTCCCTTACACCATTCGTATTGTTTCAGATATTCTTGAAAGTAATGGTTCTAGTAGTATGGCAACGGTTTGTGCTGGCTCTATGGCCCTAATGGATAGTGGTATTCAGTTAAAATCAGGGATTTCAGGTATTGCCATGGGTATGATATCCGATGAAGATTCTGGTAGGTATGCCATTTTAAGTGATATACTTGGAGATGAAGACCACCTTGGAGATATGGATTTCAAAGTGGTAGGAAACCGAAACGGACTTTATGCATGCCAAATGGACATAAAAATTAAAGGACTTAATTATGATATCCTTAAAGAAGCTTTGTTGCAAGCTAGAGCTGGTAGACTCCATGTCCTCGATGAGATGGAAAAAACCATTAAAGAAGCCTCCAATGACTTTAAAGACCATGCACCTAGAATAGTCAAATTTGAAGTTCCAAAGGATAAAATTGGAGCAATTATTGGAACTGGGGGTAAAGTTATTCAGGAACTTCAAAAAGAGACCAACACCACTATATCCATAGAGGAAGTTGATGAACAGGGGGTTGTTGAAATTTTATCAAACAACAAAGACGATATCAATAACGCCTACACGCACATTCAAAACTTAATCGCAGAACCAGAAATTGGAAAAGAATATACAGCCACGGTAAAATCAATAAAAGATTTTGGCGCTTTTGTAGAGTATTTACCCGGTAAAGAAGGACTTCTTCATATTTCAGAAATTTCTTGGAAAAGACTGCCAAGTATGGAAGGCGTGCTAGAAATGGGTGAACAATTCCAAGTTAAGCTAACCGATATAGATAAACAAGGCAGAGTGAAGTTGTCTAGAAAAGTACTTCTTCCAAAGCCGGAAAGATCAGAAAAATAGACATGAAAAATTTGATTACGGAATCGGAATCAAATTATAATAATTTAGAAAATAAGTCATTCACAGACTTATTGAATTTCATCAATAAAGAAGACGCCCTTATCGCCCAATCTGTTTCAAAAGCAATTTTTTCAATTGCAGAAATGGCCGAAGCAATTTATGCCAAATTAAAGGATAATGGTCGCCTTTTTTACATTGGGGCAGGCACAAGCGGACGCTTAGGAATTTTAGATGCTTCTGAATGCCCACCTACATTTGGCGTTTCCAGTGAAAAAATTGTAGGGATAATTGCAGGAGGAGATAAGGCAATAAGAACAGCAGTGGAAGGCGCAGAAGACGATATCAATCAAGCATTTATTGACCTTCAAAAATTTAACGTAAACCAAAAAGATTTCGTTCTTGGTATTAGTGCTTCGGGTAAAACACCCTATGTTATTGGTGGTCTTCAGAAATTAAAAGAAAATCAGATAAAAACAGGCGCATTAAGTTGTAACCAAAATTCTAGAATAGGTGAAATTGCAAAACACAAAATTGAAATAGAGGTTGGCCCTGAAGTAATAACGGGCAGTACGAGAATGAAAGCTGGAACAGCTCAAAAAATGGCGCTAAATATGCTTAGCACTAGTCTTATGATTAAGTTAGGTCATGTAAAAGGAAATCAAATGATTGATATGCAATTAAGCAATGTCAAACTTATAGATAGAGGTACCGATATGATCGTTAAAGAGACGGGTTGGGCAAGGGAAAAAGCAAAAAAGAAATTATTGGAATTAGGTAGCGTAAGAAAAGTTCTAGAATCTCTTTAGTTTTTCTTCAATTTAACCTGTTCTAAGCTTGTTTGATTGGCTTTAACCACTTCGATTTCGAAACCATCAATAAGCAGTTTTTCGCCACGTTTTGGAATCTTTTCATACTTACTTACAATGAAACCACCTAATGTTTCATAATCACCTACTGGTAGACCCAATTTATAAACGTCATTCAAATGATCTATTTCCAAAATACTTGAAAATAGATATAAACCCTTGTTGAGTTCTTTCTCAATTTTTTGGTCAACGTCATGTTCATCTTCTATTTCGCCAAAAATTTCTTCTAAAATGTCTTCGACGGTAACAATTCCTGCTGTGCCTCCATATTCGTCTACGACAAGGGCTATACTCTTACGTTTATTGCCCATTTCATTTAACAATTCACTGGCATTTTTACTCTCGTTAGTAATGAGTATAGGCATTAAAATAGACTGAATTGTTTTTGGATTCTTGAACAATTCTATTTGATGAACATAACCAATAATTTGATCGATATCTTCCTTAAAGATTAAAATTTTACTATGATTTGTTTGTTGAAACAAATGTGCCAACTCTTCTATACTTGCTGAAATATCTACGGCTTTTACCAAAGTTCTAGGAATCATGCAATTTCTTACTTGCACTGTATTAAATTCAAGCGCATTTTTCAAAACTTCTGTATCAACTATTTCATTTTCTTCATCACCATAACTACTTGCAATAAAATGATTTAAATCTACTTTACTAAAGACTCGACTGTCCTCAACAAACTTCTCTTTAAACAATACCCAAAATGTACCCCTGGAGATAGCTACAATCAGCTGAACAACAGGCCACAAAAGCCAATAAAAAATTTGAAACGGATAAATTAGTGTAGCTAGGAAACCTGAAGGATTAATTCTAAAAAGAGCTTTTGGCAGGAACTCCGCTGTTACCAAAACAATTATAGTTGACAAAATGGTAACCAACAAAAACTGCAAGCCAGCTAATTGTTGAGGAAAAATCAACAATTCTGAAAGCAAATTTCCCATCACGATCCCATAAATCACCAAAGCAATATTGTTTCCAATTAGTAAGGTCGCAATAAATTTGGAAGGCATGTTCATATAATTGCTCAATATCTTAGCCCAACGATGTCCGTCTTGACTTTTTAGTTCAATACGCAGCTTATTGGCCGACAGAAAAGCTATCTCCAAACCTGAAAAAAAACCTGATAAAACTAACATGGACAAAACCATGAGTAACGAATAGAGATTTTCCAAAATCTAATCAAATATAAAACTTCGTTTTCAAGACAATAGATTATATTTTCAATCAATATATTTGAACAATTCGAATGAACCCAAGCGTAAATCAAATTTTCTTACCTTTTGTCTGGGAATCAAAAACGAAAAGTAAAAAAAAGCAACTAGAACAGCTTGAAAATTTTGAAGCTAGCCACGTTTTATTAGTACATAAAAAAAACGAACATCTTCTTGAAAGTTTGGGGAAAAAATTATCGACCAATAAAATACAATACAAAAAGGGTCATTTTTATTCTTTTTCATTTACTAAAAATAAAGAAGGAGATAAGGCCTCTGTAAAAAGAAAATTACAGAACTTTTTAACTCAACTGTTCACGCCAGTGAAGGCAGCAAATTGCTCCGCTCTTTTTTTTGTGGTTGAGAAGTCTACTTTGATAGATTACATCAAAAAAGTAGGGTGTATCGATACTTCTATTGCCTGGAAAGCAAACTTAAATGGATACGCTCTGAGACAAGTAAAACTACCCTATAAAAAAAATTATCACTTTAAAAAAGCCAATGCCAGTGTACTCAAAGATTTCTTTTCTTCAAGATTTTATTGGTTTATCCATCGTCCTATTCAACAAATCAAAAGCGATGGTTGGAATTTGAGTAAAGGCAATGCGCCTGTTTATCGTATTGTATTCGCTGCGATTTGCATAAAGTTATTAGTGGCAATGCCGCTTCTGAGTTTTGATTATAATATGACCTGGGATGAACCAGAAGACAGAAACTATTTTACCAAGGTTCTTAGCTATTTTGAAACATTCGGCAAAGACGATAGATGCATTACCACACAACTTGGGAATAAAGACTACAACCTGCATGAACATCTAATATATTATGGCCCCTTGGTAAATTTAACTACCGCTTTTGTAAATAAATATATTTCTCCCTTTCCTGTTTATGAAACCCGCCACCTGATCATATCATTATTCGCTCTCATAGGTTTCATATATACAGCTATGGTTTTGAGGATGTTACTACATTGGCGCGCCGCAGTTTTGGGTATAATGTTTATAGCCCTCACACCTACAATTTTTGGCCATAGCATGAACAACCAAAAAGACATCCCTTTTTTGTCTTTTTATATTATGAGTTTTTTCTACATCCTACAATTTGTGCGGCAACTGCCGAAGGTTAAACCAGAAACTATTTTTATGATGGGTATTTCTGGAGGTTTGCTCATGAGTGTTCGTATTGCAGGATTGCTTTCTTTTGCCTATTTAGGCCTGTTTACTGCTACGTTTTTTTTATGGGCAGTTCGAAATAAAAAAATTCGCTTTGGTATACATTCCATTATTGAATACTTAAAACCCTTATTGATATCATTTTGCATTGCTTATGCTATCACCATATCCTTATGGCCTGCGGCTCACGCCAAACCATTTAAACACCCATTTGAGGCGCTAAGCAATTTTGAAAAATTCGGATTGGTTCACATATATGAAATATTTGAAGGTACTAGGTACTATATGAAAGACTTTCCATGGTACTACTTACCCAAATCAATATCAATTAGCATACCCGTGTTTGTACTTTTAGGATTAGCTATATTTTTAGTTAATACACCAAAATGGATCAAATCCAAGCAATCCTCTTTACTCTTAATGACAGGATTTGTATTTATTTTCCCGCTGTTATACATCATCTACAAAGACTCAACTGTATACAGTTCTTGGCGCCACGTACTATTTGTTTATCCACCAATTCTCATTTTATCTGTAATTGGATGGGAAAAATTATTTCAAATACGAATTAAAGCTATAAGATGGTTTGGCATTGGTATTTTACTCACACTTGCGCTTAAAACAGAATATTGGATGTATAAGAACCATCCATACCAATACATGTATTACAACGAACTGGTGGGAGGTGTAAAAGGTGCTTATGGAAAATATGAATTGGATTATTGGACCCAATCTCCAAAAGAAGCAGTCAAATGGATTTTAGATCAAGAAAATGACACCTCTAAGATAAGCATCGCTTCGAATAACGATTGGCATACTTTGGATTATGTAGCCAATCATGAACAAATTGGAAGCGATGAATTAATTCTTTTACAAAAAGAAGCCACAAAACTCGGAGAAGAAATAAAACTAATCAGACACGAAGGGCTCAAAAATAATTGGACAGATGCCGAGTTAAGCGAGGCAATAAAGACACTTAAAAATGAAAAACAGATTATAGGGCAGAAAATAAAAAAAATTAAACAAGTCACTATACGTTGGGCGAGAGAACAAGAGTGGACTGAGAAATATTGGGATTACGCAATTTGGACTACTCGTACACTTAGTCAAACTCAAATGAAGAATGGTGCTTTCCCACCAAAAGGTACAATTAAAACAATTACTGTTGATGGCAAACCAATTGCCGCAATAGTAAAGAGACCTAACCAATATGCCCACCTTGCTTCTAAGTTTCAGAAAAAAGGAAATATTGATAGTGCAATTTGGTACTATAACCAATACCTACAGTTTGATAGTCTTGAAGAAGAGGCGCATCGAGGCCTAGGCCTTTGCTTTTTACAAAAAGGACAATTTCAAAAAAGTAAACATCATCTATACAGATCTATTATAATTCGTCCAGAAAATTACTATGCTTGGAATTTATTGGGTGTATTATACAATAATGAAAATAATCTTGATTCTGCCATCAACGCTTATGAAAATGCAGTCAGATTTAAAACAAATTTTAGCACTGCATATGCAGGATTAGGGGAAATATACCTGCAAAAAAATCAACTAAAGAACGCTTTAGCGCAATTTGAGAAGGCAGTTGAGTTTGGTGGAATGAATATCCGGTATGCAAATAATCTTGGAAGAACCTATTTTCAGATGGGTAATGATCAAAAAGCCGGGAGCTACGCCTCATTTGTTTTACAGAATGACCTATCCAATCGCCGAGCCAACTACATCATGGCTCAAATACTTCTCAGAAATGGTCGAAAAAAAGAAGCACAGAAGTATATGCAAAGAGCACAGGGTCGATAATAAAACTATTTCGACTTCTTTTTCGTTTTGAAAGTTAGAGTTTAATTGTATCTTTACTTTTCCTTGCGATGGATTAATTTAAGATATCACCTTTTTTTATTATTAGCGCTGTTCACACATGTTCAGTCCTATGCTACGCATATAGTAGGTGGAGAAGTATATTATAGGCATATTTCTGGTAACCGATATCAAATTACCATGGCCATGTATATTGATTGTTACAATGGTAATCCTGACGCCATTTCACAAGATGTCGATGCTGATTTTGGTGTGTTTGATGCTAGCACCGGCGTATTGCTTAACACATTTACGCTTACTAGAAGTTCGCCTACGAGAATAGTAGACAAAAATTATGAATGCGTTAAACCACCAAGTCAAGCATGTAACGACAGGTATATATATACCAAAAGCGTAACACTACCAAACAATAGTAATGGCCTTATTATCGCATACCAAAGATGTTGCCGAAACATAATTATTGACAACTTAACAGATCCTGAAGGAACGGGCGCGACATATTGGACATTGATTCCTCCACCTTCAAAAACTGGTTTCAATAGTAACCCTGTCTTTAAAAATTACCCACCAAATTTTTTATGCACTGATGCACCACTTACATTTGACCATTCCGCAACAGATGTTGACGGTGATTCACTCGTTTATGAATTTTATCACCCATTCACTGGCGCCTCGAGAGATTCTCCAAAACCAACAATACCGAGCACCCCTCCCTTTAATCGAGTTGTTTGGAAAAATCCATACAATACAAATTTTATAATTGATGGGAATCCACAATTGAGCATCAGCAGAAAGTCAGGAGAAATACAAATTACACCAAATAAAGTAGGTTCATATGTCGTTGGTGTAAGGGTCTTAGAATACCGCAATGGAGAGTTAATTGGCTCTACCATGCGCGATTTCCAGTTCAATGTCTATAAATGTGAATTTGATATTATATCAAGATATTTTATCCCGAATTCCCAATTCACAGTAGATGGTCTATTTTTTTGTGACGACACCGTTAAATTCAACGATCAAAGCTATAAAGCAATCGAATATTTTTGGAATTTTGGAGATTTAACAACCTTGTCTGACACATCTACAATGATAAATCCCACCTATGTATATCCTAGTGACGGAGACTACAAAGTCACGCTAAAAGTAAAAAATAATATTTGTGAGGATGAATTCGAACAAGTAGTTAAAATCAGGGAAAATATTTCTATTGACTTAGGGCCGGACAAAATATTTTGCGAATTAGATCAAATTGGATTTATAGCCAAACACCAATATGACGATGCTACCAAAACAATATGGACGGATGGAACCATAGGACAAAATAGGTTGATACAAGATACAGGTACATTTATTTGCTCTGCTTACTTTGGAGATTGTCAAGCGACCGATTCAATTTATGTTTTTTTAGATCCCGTAGACTTTTCTCCCCTAAGAGACTCTCTTTTTTGCGATTCTGTGAATACCATACTGCAAGTAAAATCTTCAGACGCAATAAAAATTCAATGGGATACTGGACCTAGTGATACATTAGCCCAGTTGAAAGTGAATAAAGTAGGTAGTTATATGGTATTCATGCGAAATGAAAATTGCTCTGCAATGGATACCGTAATGTTATATAAGTTAAACCCGCTTGACATAGGAGATTCTGTTTTTTACTGCAATGAATTTACGCACACATTGGATGCAAAAGAAAGGCTGTTCGGAGAATACCTTTGGAATACTGGAGAAACAACTCCACAAATAGTTGTAACTAAAAAGGGTCGATATAGCGTAATTGTCAAAGAAAAACAGTGCGTGCAGTACGACACATTCAATGTCCGCAATAAAACAATAAATCTTGACCTGGGACCAAACACGCATTTTTGTGATTCGATATTTAAAAAATTACTTATCCCCAATAAGGATTTAACATCTATTCAGTGGAATACAGGCAGCCAAGACAGTGTTTTAATCGTTACTCAAGCAGGGACCTATAGTGTTTTGTTAACAGACACCTTGGGCTGTCAAAAAAGCGATAGTGTAGAATATACCCTAACTTATTCGCCTTCCATAGACTTGGGCAAGGATACTTCAATTTGTGTAAACACTCCTATTTCAATCGGAGTTCCAGATTACTTTGTTAAATACTTTTGGAATGAAAAAGAAGGAAACCATATGCTTGAAGTAGCAGACTCTGGATTTTATAAGTTACGTATTATAGATGAATATGGTTGTGAAGCCGAAGATATCTTAGAGGTTAAAATTGATGAAAACGCTTTACCCAATTATCTTTATATTCCTAACGCATTTAGACCAAATGGGAACGGAATTGCCGACCGTTTCCCCTATACGAAGACCATTCGACAGCCAGAGTTTCATCTTCTCGTATTTAATCGTTGGGGGCAAAAACTTTTTGACTCAAAAGACATGAGTGATGGGCCACAAATGTGGGATGGTACATATAACAACATAATGTCTGAAGAAGCTGTCTATGCTTATTTGATCACTTACAAAGCGTGTAATGGTCGTAAAAAAGTTGAAAAAGGCACTTTCCATCTTTTTAGATAAGCCTATAATTGATAAAAAGTAATTGTTACTTTGCTTTGTTTTATGCCGAGCACCATTCTAATTAAACAAGCTACAATTATTTCAAACAACAAAAGTACTGTTCAAGACATCTTTATAGCCAACAACCGAATTGAGAAAATTGCGCCAAAGATTAATAAAAAGGTGGCCAGGGAAATAAATGCAGAAAAACTTACATTAATACCTGGTGTTATTGACGATCAAGTTCATTTCCGTGAACCTGGTTTAAGCCATAAAGCGGATATTTTTTCCGAAAGTAGAGCGGCTGTTGCAGGGGGGACAACAAGCTTTATGGAAATGCCCAATACCATACCTCAAAGTACAAACAAAATTGAATTAGAAAAAAAATACAGCAAGGCAAAAAATGTTAGCCCCGCCAACTACTCTTTTTATCTTGGTGCAACAAACAATAACCTAGACGACATAAAATCAGTTGACGTAAAAAATGTTTGTGGAATTAAGATCTTTATGGGGTCTTCAACAGGGAATATGTTGGTTAACGAATCAGACGCGCTAGAAAAAATTTTTGAACACGCGCCAACCATTGTAACAACTCACTGTGAAGTAGAAGAAATAATTAAAACAAATACAGAACTGGCAAAGAAAAAATTTGGAGAAAACATACCTATTTCAGCACATCCAGAGATTAGGAACATAGAAGCATGCTATCAATCATCAAAAAAAGCAATCAAATTAGCAAGAGAAAACAATACCAATCTCCATATACTGCATATTAGCACAGAAGAAGAACTTGAACTTTTTGAAAAAGGAAATATTGAGGAAAAACAAATTACGGCAGAAGTTTGCGTTCATCACCTTACCTTCTCAAGTAATGATTACGAAAAGTTAGGAAGTCTAATAAAATGCAATCCTGCCATAAAAGAAGCAAGACACAGAGTTGCTTTGTGGGAAGCTATAAAAAACAAACAACTAGACATTATAGCCACAGATCACGCACCACATACTTGGGAAGAAAAACAAAATGCTTACCTCAAATCTCCTTCTGGGGTACCCTTGGTTCAACATGCTCTTTATTCCATGATTGATTTTGTAAAAAAAGGCCATTTAACTTTGGAAAAAATGGTTGAACTAATGAGTCATAATCCTGCCAAGAGGTACCAAATTTCAGACAGAGGGTACATATCAGAAGGCCAATATGCAGACTTAGTCCTTCTCGATCTAAATAGCACACATACCGTTGAAAAAAATAACATACTTTACAAATGCGGATGGAGTCCTTTTGAAGGAAGAAAATTTCTTTCTAACATACTAATGACGATTGTTTCTGGTCAAATTGCTTATGAAAATGGAAAAATTAATAACGATTGTAAAGGCATGCGCCTTTCTTTTGATCGGGACTAAGCTACCTGCACAAACTGGAGATACTTCGATTGGCCAAAATACAAATATTTGCGTGATTGTTGATCGTGGAAAAAACCAGCAAATCAATGAACCCTCTATAGCAATTAACCCAAAGAGCCCAAACGAAATTGTTATTGGTGCCAACGTCAATAAACTATACTATTCTAAGAATTTTGGAGAAACTTGGGTTTACAAACAGGCAAAAAGTTCTCTCGGTGTATACGGAGATCCTGTTCTACACTTTAACTCAAACGGTAAACTATTTTTTGCACATCTAAGCAAGACACCCGAAAAAAAATGGGGCGCATTTTTTGACAGAATTGTCTTTCAAAGATCCCTTAAAACAATTGATTCTTTGCATGACGGTATAGGTATCGGGTTCAACAAAAATAAAATGCAAGACAAACCTTGGATAAGCTCAATGCAACCCAACAAAACTTGCCTTTCATGGACTGAATTTGACCAATATAATAGCTCAAACCCTCTTCATAAAAGCAGAATAAAATTCGCTATATCACTAGATAGTGGAAAAACATTTTCGGACGCTATCCATATTTCAGACACCACTGGAGACTGCTTAGATAGTGACCACACACTTGAAGGTGCAACAACTGCTTTTAACTCAAATGGCACGATATATTGTGCTTGGGCGGGACACCATAAAATTTATTTGGATTCATCAACAAATAATGGCAAAACATGGAATCGAGACAAAATAATTGCTCCGCAAAAAAGTGGTTGGGATTTAGACTTAAGACAATTCCCAAGAAGCAACGCCTTGCCTTTTTTAATGATTAACCAATCTAAAAGTACATACGGGCAGCGCATGTTTCTTCTTTTCGCTGATAATATCTATGGCGATATGGATATTTTTATTTTGTATTCAGACAACTTTGGGCAATCTTGGTCAACACCAATTAGAGTTAATCAAGATCTAAAAAGCAATGGCAGTGACCAATTCCTACCCAACATGGCTATCGATCCTATAACTGGTCATTTATATGTCATCTATTATGACCGCAGGCATTCTAGTACAAATACTTTTGTTGCTGCGTACCTTAGTTATTCTTTAGATGGCGGAAAATCTTTCAAAGACATACAAATCGGCAAAAACTTTGCTCCTCCTGGAAAGAACTATTTTTTTGGAGACTACCTAGATGTAGATGCATACAATGGAATTATTCATCCTGTATGGACAGAACACCACACAACACATGATGAAATTTTAACTTCGACCCTATTTCATGACCAATTGAAAAATATTTACCCAATTCCCACTGAATTTCAATACTTTATTTCAAAAAAAGAGTTGGTTCTTTTTCATCCAACCAATAATTTTTCATACAAAGTGATCGTAAAAGATAAAAACAAAATTTTGTTTAGAAAATCCTATCGAGGTAAAGATAAGAATGAATATTATTTATCCCTTGAAGAGACTCATCAACCTAAATTGAAAATAAAAATGACAAATAATAGTTCCTCCAGAACTTACAGACTGCTTCCATAATTGTCTTTTGCTATTGACTTCAATAGGCAAAAAATGTATGTTTGCTGACTATTTTTAAAAACCTCCATGGCAAAAGGACATAAAGACACGGAAAGAGGCGGAGTAATTCAAAAAATTCAGAGACAATCGGGCTGTTTATTAGTAGCCATTGGTTTGGGTATGTTGGCATTTTTATTGCCAGATATTTTCAAGAATATTGGAGGCGGCGGAATTTCAGACAATACCCTAGGAATTATCAATGGAACAAAAGTTGATTATACCGATTTTGATGCCAAGTACAAGGAATTCTCAAATCGATATTTAAGTAATAATCCACAAGCAACAATTGGCAAGCAAGAACAAGAGTTAATTAGAAATTCTGTCTGGGATTTTTTCAAACAAGAACTCCTTTACAAAAAGGAGCAAGAAAAAGTAGGTTTAATTGTACCCCCTGATGAACTTGAAGATAAAACCTATGGAAATAACCCACACCCAATTATTCTTCAATTTTTTCCAGATAAAGAAAACGGAGGGGTTAATAAGTCAGGATTACTCAATTTTCTTCAACAAGGTATTAGCTCTGATCCGCAGGCAAAAGAGCAATGGCTATTAATCGAAGATGCAATTACCAACAATATTTTGGAAACCAAATACACAGCCTATTTACAAAAAAGTATTTATACTACAGACCTAGAAATCAAATACAATCATGAGAAAATGAATAAATCCTCCAGCATAGAATTCGTTGGGCTAGAATTCAATTCAGTAAAACAGGATGAAATTTCTTTTGACAATGATGACTTGAAAAGTTTCTTGAATAAAAACAAAAGCAAATACCAGCAAGATGAAAGTAGAGATATCGAATACGCTATAATTAATCTGACCCCATCGAAGGGAGACTCAATGGCTGCAAAAGAAAGTCTTGAAAAAGACCGTGAAAATTTTGCAAATACAGAAAATGACTCCACCTTCTTGGACATTCGTGGTATTTCCGCAGAAAATATTTTTGACTTTCAATTGGTAACAAATCTTACGCCTAAATTGGCTAATGCTTTTTGGGAAGCACCAGAAAATACTGTTTCTGAGGTAATGTTGGATCAAAACCAATATGTAATGGTAAAAGTATTGGCTAGCCAACCAGACAGCGCACAAACTGTGCGTGTAAGACAAATTTTAATCCGAGATGTTAAAGGACCAAATGAATCGAATTATCTTTCAAAAACCTCAACAGAAGTAATTGGTCGCATAAAATCTGGGCAAAGTACTTTTGAAAAAGAAATGAATGCTAGAGGTAAAATCCAATTTGGAAATAGCAACGGTGACCTCGGATGGATAAGAAAAGGAGAACCAAATTTCTCTGTTTCCAAAGAAATAATTTCCGAAGCATTCAAACATAGAAAAGGAGAAATCTATACGGTAAAAACAAGCCAAGGAATTCATATTTTACAGAACGAAACTCCTGTTTTTAGCAACCAAAGACAATTTGCAATTTTGAGCCAAAAAATTTCCATTGGAACAAATACCGCCAAAGAAAAGTATCAGATAGCAAATGAACTTATTGCATCTCTAGAAGACGCATCATCTTTTGAAGATGCTCTTAAGGAAATAGGTATAAGCAAAAGGGTAGCAAGAAAAATCAAAGAAGATGACACCTCTATTCCAGGTTTTTCAAATCCAACCAAATTAATTACCTGGTTGTATGGCAAAGGACAAAAAGAAGGTAGCCTTATGCAGGAAGCCATGGAGATGGACAACAAATACGTAATAGCAAAAATTAGTAAAATTAGGAAAGAAGGCACGCCCTCACTAGAAGATATTCGTCCAGATATAGAGCCACAAGTAGTAAACCTTAAAAAAGGTGAGTTTTTGAAAAAGAAAATTGAAGATGCCCTGTCAAATAGTAAGGATTTAAGTGAATTAGCCAACCAACTTAACACCCTTGTTAGGAAAGATATAGCATTTCAATTGGCAAAAGGCTCAATTGAAGGAATTGGCGGGGATAGAAAACTGATGGGTGTTGTTGATCAACTTCCTACCAATAAGATGAGTGAAGTATTGGTTGGCGAAGTTGGGGTTTTTGTTTTCAACAAAATTGAGGAAAAAAATGCTACTGAGATATTGGAAACAACAAGAATTAAAAAATTGGAAAGCAACGCGTTAGCAAATCGTTGGATAAATACTATGAGGGAATCTTTGGAGAAAACAGCTGATGTAAAAGACTTCAGAAATAAGTTTTTTAACTAAATTAATTTTTGAATTAATTCTTCAATACTTAAACCTTCTTCCTCTGCCTTATAATTTTTCTGAACTCGATGCCTAAGAACAGCAGGCGCCACTTCTTGAACATCTTCTATATCAGGGCTTAATTTACCATGTAATAAAGCATTACTCTTAGCACCAATAATTAAAAATTGACTTGCCCTTGGCCCTGCCCCAAATGAAATAAATTTATTGGCTAAATTATTTACTTGACCAATATTAGGTCTTGTTTTTGTTGTCAATTTCACTGCATATTCAACAACATTTTCTGCAACAGGAACTCGCCTCACTAAATCCTGAAAATGAAGAAGTTCTTTTGCCGATAAAATTTCTCTTTGTTGAATGTTTTGTGCTGAAGTTGTTTTCTTCACCACAGCTATTTCTTCTTCAAATTTTGGATAATCCAAATTGACCTGATACATAAATCTATCTAATTGGGCTTCGGGAAGCGGATAGGTGCCCTCTTGTTCTATAGGATTTTGAGTTGCTAAGGTAAAAAATGGCTTTGGCAAAAGATAATCTTTACCTCCTACCGTAACTTTTTTTTCCTGCATTGCTTCTAGTAGTGCAGCTTGAGTTTTTGGAGGTGTCCTATTAATCTCGTCTGCCAACAATAAATTGGTAAATATAGGCCCCTTAACAAAGGAAAATTGTCTGTTTTGATCAAGTATTTCAGCACCCATGATATCTGTTGGCATTAGGTCTGGCGTAAACTGAATTCTACCAAATTGAAGCTGTAGGACTTTCGCTAAACTCTGAACTAAAAGTGTTTTTGCCAAACCTGGGACGCCAACTAATAAACTATGTCCATTACTCAAAATAGCATTTAACACTAAATTTATTACCTTCTCTTGACCAATGATTGTTTTGGCGAGTTCCTGCTTCAGCTGAGCCATTTTTGTGGTCAGAAGGTCGGCAACTTCCACATCTCCCGCATTTTTACTTATTTCTTTATTCTCATCCATTGCTGCACCTCTTTGCATGATTGATATTCTGAATCTACTTGTATAAAAACTGTCTTTTTGTACTCTTGACTCCATTTTCTTACTTTTTCTTCTTTCTTTTTTTCTAAAGCAAGTAGTTGAAGTTTAAGATAGTCTCTGTTAAAATCTGCTTTATGTGGCTCAGAAATTGATTTTAGATACAATAATCGATATAGAACTGAACCATCTGGGGAATATGTTTGGTGAACGTTTGAAAATTCTCCTTCTTTTAAAAAATCAAGACGGGCTGTTAGCTCGGCATCCAAATTGGAAACTGGAATTACTTGAGCACCTGTCATCGGATCCAACAGAAAACCACATTGTGCTTTTGTTTCTTCGTCTTCACTATATTTTTTCACTGCTTGGCACCAATCCATTTTTCCTGCCTTTATTTCAGCTGCTACTTCTTGAAGGTATTTTTCTGTTTTCTCAAAATCTGAGGCTACAATTTTGGGTCTTATCAAAATATGCCTAGCATTTATTTCTCCTCCCTTTCTGTCAATAAGCTGAAGTATATGATATCCATATTTTGTTCTAATTACGGGCGAAATAGAATCCTTATTTTTTAGTCTAAATGCTGCAGCTTCAAATTCAGGCACCATTTTACCACGTGAGAAATAACCAAGTTCTCCTCCTTCTTTTTTACTTCCAGGATCATCACTATATATTTTTGCCATCATAGAAAAATCTCTTCCATTTTTAAGTATTTTATCTCGAATGTCCTCAATGGTACTTTTTGCAAAATCTGACGCAAAGGAGCTAGGTTTTGGTTCAATAATAATTTGTGCAATTTCAACTTCTGACTCAAAAATGGGCAAACTGTCTTTTGGCATACTGTTGTAGAATTGTTTTATTTCCGTTGGACTTACATTTACCTGAGAAAGTAAAGATTGCTGGGCTTGTTGAACCACCATTTGTTCTTTGATTTTAGGTCTTATCTCTGCTTTATATTCATATACTTTTTTGCCCAAGTATTTTTCTAATGCGTCCATTCCTCCTGCTTGCGAGGCATAAAATCTAATTCTTCTATCAATTTCTCCATCAACCATTTCATCTTGAACTTCAATACTGTCGGTTTTTGCCATATGAAGTAACAGTTTTTGTAAAACAAGCTGATCAATCAAAGTACATTTTAATTCAGCCTTGGTGGAATTACTTTGTTCTTTGATTTGTAAGTACTCTGTTTCCAAATCAGAAAGCCAAATTACATTTTCTCCTACAAGCCCAATAGACTTTTCGATGACTGTAACTTGGGCATTCGATATGGTTTGAAGAAAAAGGAAATATACAATCGCTTTAAGATTTCTCATTATTGGTAGAGCTTTAATTGGTTGTTATTAATTGCCTGACGAATAAGTTCATTTTCAAAGCTATCCAAATAGCTTATTTTTCTCTTATTGATTAAAATTTCACGAATTTTTTCTTTTTCAAATTCAAATGGTGACAAATCATCTTTTATTTTAAAATTGACAATTTTGATGAAATAAGTAAATGCTTTGTCCCGTATTCTTAAAAGTTGATTGTTACTCAAGAAATGCTCTTCATTGTATAGGTTAATCGGGAGTTCTTTAAGGACATCCACAAATCTCAGCCACTTCTCCGTATTATTGAATACATATCCATCATTTTGATTTACATATTCAGTAAGCTTGTTTAATTCTATTGTATTATTCTTTTGGAACGCCCACCATGCTCTGTCAAAGTTGTTGTATTGATTCGGTATTTTGATGTAATACAGCTGAACTATATTTTCTTTCAATTCAAAGTTCTTTTTGTTGGATTGATAGTAGGCTCGTATATCCTGATTGGTTATCTTGGCGTTGGTGAGCTCCTTGATATACAATTTGCGTAACTCATGGATTTTTAAATCTTGTTCGTACGTATCAATTAGCTTTTGTTGTTCTTGGGAAAGTTCACCAAGTTTTTTATTGGCTTGGTCAATTAACACCTCTCTTTTCATCCAATTTCTTATAAACTTTGTTGCGAGAAAAAAGCTATCCTCTGAATTTTTCGCCATAACAGTTGCTCCATTAATTTCTTTTTCAGTAAGTAAATCCTTGCCAAAGGAAGCAACAATATCATTTGGTAAGTCTTCCTTTTTTTCACATGAAAAAAAAATAAATCCCAAGCAGATTAATAAAATAATTTGATGACCTCTTATCAATTTGATTTAAAAAGGTGTTTTACTCCTTCTTCATTTATTTTAACTGGATATAATTTTTTTAATTGTTCAATCCACTTGATTTCAAGATATTTCTGATAATCTGCGGTGACCAAACCCTTTGTTTCAGATAGTTCTTTTTGTGTTACTGGCAGTATATTTTTGACATGAACTATTTCAATATGCCCATTCTCCAGTTGTTTTTTTTGTATAATGCCTATATGTTCAATATTTTGAAGATAATCTTTTTGGGATTTTTCATACATTCCACTAGAAACTGATGCTGCCAAAGGGTCTTTTTTATTGAACTTCTGTATTATCCAATCTTTATCTTTGCCTTTATTAAGAAATTTAATAACTTTTTTCGCGATTTTTCCCTCCAATTCGTAAACATCCACTTCTGCCCTCTCCTCCCACATGTAATTGGTTTTGTTCTTCTCAAAAAACTCCTCAATTCCTGAAGAATCTTGAGATGCTTTTGACCAAACTTCTTTATCCATAAGCTCAAAGAGTAGAATACCCTCTTCGTATTCTCGCACCAAATATTTAAAATCTGGGTATTTGATTGCCAAATTTCCTTCTTCAAAATTCATAATGCTTTCATTTTTAAAATTTATATAGTATTTCCTCAATACTTCGTAAATATTTTGATTTTTTGGAAATCGCCTTAGCTTGATATGTTCAATAAAATGCTTTTGGGTGTAATTTTCAGTTTTAATAGTAAACAATACTTGGTCTGAAAATAAGTCTTCGCTGGGCGTCCAATTGGGTTTTCTTACAGAATCCCCAACAATGGCAGAAAAAGTGTTTTCAATTTGTTTTGGGAATTCAGTAATTCCATTTTCATTGATTAACCGATCAATCATCGCCGCTTTGTTAATTGAGTTTCTTCCGTCTCTTGACACCCGAATTTTCATCTGCTCCTCAAGCATTTCAAAACTTCCAATTGGCTTCAAGTCAATCCTTTTTATGATATGCCAGCTATATTTTGTTTTCATTGGCGAAGAATAATCACCATTGCTTTTAAGTGCAAAAGCTGCTTCTCTGAATTCTAAGGGGATGTTGTTATCAGTAAATCTAAAAGCTTGCAGTTCACCTCCTCTTTTTCTAGAATTAAAATCTTCCGAAAATTGATTCACCAAGCTTTCAAAAGTTTCTCCCTCATTCAATCTTTTATAAATTTCTTCAATTTTTGTTTTGGCATCTTCAACTTCTTGTTCGTTATTGAATCTTTTCATTATATGAGCAACTTTTATTTTGCCTTGACTCATTCGTCTATCATGAACTTTTACGATGTGGTAACCAAACCGTGTTTTAAATGGTTTTGAAATTTCTCCTATTGGGGTGTTGTAAGCCACGCCTTCAAAAGGATAGATCATAGAAAATGCTGTAAAGTATCCCAACTTCCCAAAGTTTAATTTCGCAGACTGGTCTTCAGAAAATTGATAGGCAGTAGAATCGAAATTTAGTTCACCACTTTTTATTTGATTATAATAACGAATGGCCTTTTTGTAGGCCTTTAAAGTATCCGCAGGAGAAGGGTTTGTAGGTAAAGAAACCATAATATGACTTGCATTTACCTCCTTTAGATACCGTTCATAAGCCTCTTTGATAAGTTTTTCGTTTGACTTTTTATCAACCAAATAGGGTTGAGCGAGTTGTTTACGGTATCCGGCTAGCTCATTCTTAAAACTTTTCTGTGTGTCGAGTTTTTGTCTATAGGCCTCTGAGACTTTCAACTTAAACTTTATATATAGCTCAAGATATTCCTGTATGGCACTGTCGGAAGGACTTTGTTTATCAAAGTTGTTATTTTTTGAAAACGCCCTTTCAAACTCTGTTTGGTATACTTGGCTCCCTCCATAAGAAAAGATAAGATGACCTTTATCTTGTCCAAAAAGCTTGGCACTAGAAATTATAACAAGAAAAATCAAATAATTTTTTCGGTAAATCATAGTTTGCGAATATATAAAACCTTGTTTCTACATATTGTTCATTTAAATATTTTTGGGTTGTAAATTTCTATTTTTCTTTATTTGAAGAGTTATGCAATTAAAAAAGTCTCTTTTTTGCCTGTTTGTGGCAAATTTTGCTCTTTGGTCAACTAGTCAAGCACAGATAGAAATTCCAAAGAAAAGTCCCTATTCCAAGATTTTTCAAAAAGTAGGTCTAACGGATATTAGCATCGAGTACTCAAGACCATCTGCTAAAGGAAGAAAAGTATTCGGCCATTTGGTTCCATTTGGAGATTTATGGAGAACTGGAGCGAATGCCTCAACGAAAATAAAATTCAATAAACAAGTAAAAATTGCTGGACAAGAATTGGCTGCAGGACAGTATGCCCTATATACGATTCCAAACGAACAAGAATGGGAAATTATATTGCATAAAAACACCACACTTTGGGGCACCGGAGGTAAAGACTATAAAGAGGAAGAAAATGTCCTACGCTTTTCTGTAACACCACAGAAAATATTAGATTTCACAGAAACATTTCAAATTACTATCGAAGATATTTCCGACGAACAATGCCTTATTGTTTTGTCTTGGGAAAAGACTCGTATTAATTTTAAAATTAATTTAGAAACAGATTTAGATGTTTTGAAGAGTATTGATAAAGCTATGAGTGGTGTTCAAGCAAATACGTATTATTCTGCTGCAAGCTATTATTTAGAAAAAAAGCTCGATTTAGACAAAGCCTTATCTTGGATTAACCTTGCTTTGGCACAAAAAAACAGCTATTGGATGTTACGAAAAAAAGCACAAATACTTAAAGCTAAAAACAAAATTGACCAAGCAATTAAGGTAAATACTGAAGCCCTCATTTTGGCCGAAAAAGCTGGTAAAGAGATGTATATGAATAGCATTAAGAAAGAGATTACCACATGGAAAAAAGCAGAATAAATATTCTGCTATCTGATATTCGATTTTGGATTCTAGTTGCTTTTTTACTAAGACTCTACGGGATAACATTTTCACCCCTTGAGGTAAACCACAATTGGCGTCAAACTACGGTAAATATGGTGGCGCGCAACTTTTTTGAAATTTCAAATAATATTTTTTTACCGCGAATTGATTTCGCGGGTGACCTAACTGGAATAACGGGAATGGAATTCCCATTTTTCAACTATTTAATTTACCTATCTTCTTTAATTTTTGGTTTTGACCATTGGTATGGTCGTCTTATCAACCTTATGATTAGCTCTTTAGGCATTTGGTATTTTTACAAGTTAATTAAGCAGTTGTGGAATACAAAGCTGGCCTTTTCAGCCAGTTTTATTTTGTTATTTTCACACTGGTTTAAATACAGCAGAAAAATTATGCCTGACACCTTTGCTGTTTCTTTGGTAATGATAGGATTGTATTTCGCATTTTGCTATTTACAGAGAAAAAATCAAAATATTTTGTATTTGATAGGGGCTACATTACTGATGCCCATTGGCGCACTCGCCAAGTTGCCGGCAGGCTATGCTTATGCATTTTTTATTATTCCATTGATAAACAAGCAGTTTGAATGGAAGAAAAAGGCATACTTATTTGGTGGTTTAACACTTGGCTTACTTAGCGTCTTATTTTGGTATTTTTATTGGTCACCCTATCTCACTACCCATTACCAATTTTATCACTTTTTTCAGGGGAAGTCGTTACAATCAGGTTTTTTTGACATTTTGTACGAACCAAAGCTTTTTTTAAAAAATTTTTATGAATACCCTTTGCATTTCGTTGGTTTTGGCCTATTTGCATTGGGCATATTTTCTGCAATTAGAGCCGATCAAAAAGATGTTTTAACCATCCTGTCTTTGGGAATGGTCGCATATATCCCTGTAATACTCAAAGGTGGCTGGACATTTATTCATCATAGTTATTATATGGTTCCAGTTACACCTTTAATGGCTTTGATTGCAGGTATTGGCCTAAATTCTATTCCCAATAGATATATTTTCACGCTATTTTGCTGTGCATATTTGGTAGACAATGGACTAAGTCAGATGGATGACTTTAAGGTTAGAGAAAATTACTTCTCTTTTGAAAACCTAGAAGAAGATTTAAATTCCTTGGGTGTTTCAGCTACGGATTTAATCGTTATAAATTCACACCCAAATCCAACACCTTTTTATTTTAGTAATAGAAAAGGTTGGCTCCTGAGCAATGATCAAATTGTGAACAGTCAGACGCTTTTTGAGATTACCAAGGGAAAAGCAAAATATTTGGTAGTGACCAAAGAGTGCTTCGGAAGCAATATCAGCACAACAACAAAACCTATCTATTCAAGGGATACTTACGATATTTACAATCTATCTGAATTCTATCCGCCAAAAAAGTAAATGCTTGCCGCCATAGCTAAACCGGTTAATGCACTTAATGCAATAGTATTGATATTGGATTTGACAAGTGTACGACTCGCAAAATTTTTCTTTATATCAGTAACCAATTTTAAACCAAAAAGAAGGGAAAATATCGAGACACCGAGAAAAACCATGTTTCCATTTATGCTTGAGATATAAAAATATGCGTAAATATTGGCCAAAAAGCTGAGCAGTAAAATTATAAAGTAAATACCAATAGATTTCTTTTTTCCATAGGTCACAACTAGGTGGTTTTTGCCAGTGGTGGCATCACTTTTGGCATCTGGGAATTCATTAATTAACAATATGTTGGCTGTTAAAAACCCAGGTGCTAGACCAATCATAAAGGCTGCTAGACTTAGTTCTTGGGTTAGTACATAATAAACGCCCAAAGTGACTAAGGGACCAAAAGCCAAGGATATGGCAAGTTCGCCCAAGCCTCTTCGAGCAACTAATCGTAATGGAGGGGCAGTATAAAAATAACCTAAAAACAAACCTGCAAGACCAATTGCTAATGCTTTTACGCCTGTTACGTAGGCCAGGTATGCGCCTATAGACGCTGCTGCCGCAACCAACAACCATCCCAATCTTTTGGTTCCTTCAAGAGTTATCAGCCCTAATTCGATAGCTCTACTGCCTCCAGAAAATTGCAAAAAATACTCATTGTTTGCTTCGTCAGTTCCGTCTTTTACATCAAAATAATCGTTAAGCACATTGCTACCCAAATGAAGGAAAACAACACCAAAAATTGAAAGTATAAAGTGAAATGAATTAAAACTTCCATCGGATAAATTTAAAGCTGCTAGAGCGCCGGCAATCAAAGCTGGCATGATAACCGCAGAAATGAAAGGAAGCCTAGTAATGGCCAAGCCTTTGATTAATTTGGTTGAAAATTTGATAGGTACGTGTACATCTTTTTCTAGAATCTCTGTAACACCGCAATAACCCGTTTGTCCATTCTCTTTGCCATTTGCAAAAGTTGGCGTAATACGTATATTGGCATTTATTTTGTGACCATCCTTGTGAACAAATTGAGTTTCAGTAAGATACTCTCCTTTTGTACTTGCTTCTTTAAGCCACATGGCCACATTCTGCAAAACAATTTCACCAGGAGAGAACATTGAAACTCTTTTTTTACCTACTACTTCTTCGGCTTTGTATCCAAAAATTTTTTCCGCTCCATCACTAAATGTTTCGATGATGCCTTCCATATCGCAGGTAATTACACTTTTTGAATTCATAATGTAGAACAAAAGTAAAATAAAACTGCATCAAACTTCTATAACTTTCAATAATTATTGAAAACAATTTTATGTCTGTAAAATACCCACATTAAACGACTCAATGTTGCTGAAAGAAGCTAATTCTATGCCCATATACAACCATTTTCGCGTTTGAATTGGATCAATTATTTCATCTACCCATAATTGGCTGGCTGCATAAATAGGGGTTGTTTGTGCGTCATATTTTGAAATAATATTATTCAACAAGTTTTTTTCTTCTTTTTCATCAATTTGTTTGCCCTGCTTATTCAATCTTGACTTTTCTATTTGTAGAAGGGTTTTTGCTGCTTGTTCACCGCCCATAACCGCAATTTTTGCGCTTGGCCAGGCCACAATAAATCTAGGATCAAATGCTTTTCCACACATAGCATAATTCCCAGCCCCATAGCTGTTACCAATAATGACTGAAAATTTGGGAACAGTGCTATTGCTGACTGCATTAACCATCTTTGCTCCGTCTTTAATTATACCGCCTTGTTCACTTCTTGAACCAACCATAAATCCGGTAACATCGTGCAGAAATACGAGAGGGATTTTCTTTTGGTTACAATTCATAATAAACCTAGCTGCTTTGTCCGCACTATCACTATAAATTACACCACCGACTTGCATTTCACCTTTTGCACTTTTTACTAATTGTCTATTGTTGGCTACTATGCCCACATTATAGCCCTCAATTCTAGCCCATGCGCAGATAATTGTTTTTCCATAATTTGCTTTATATTCTTCGAAGCGACTGTCGTCAACCAAAACTTCAATTAGTTTTTTTGTCTCATAAGTTTTTGTTCTATCTATGGGCAAATACCTATAAATTTCAGAAAGTTCAAGTTTTGGTTCAATTGGGGTGTGTCTCTCAAAGGTAGTCTTAGGTTCCATATTTGTTTGCCCCATTAGATATTTTATTCTATCTAGCGCCTTTTCCTCACTTGGGAATCGATCGTCAATGACGCCGGATACATCCGTTTGGGTTTTTGAACCTCCTAAATTTTCGTTATCAATATCTTCTCCAATAGCAGCTTTTACCAAATACGAACCCGCTAAAAAAATAGAACCAGTTTTTTCGACAATAATTGCATCATCGCTCATGATGGGTAAATATGCACCTCCTGCAACACAACTACCCATGACCGCAGCTATTTGAGTAATCCCCATACTACTCATTTTAGCATTGTTTCTAAATATTCTGCCAAAGTGTTCTTTGTCCGCAAATATTTCGTTTTGCATAGGAAGGAAAACACCCGCGCTATCAACAAGGTAAATGATAGGGATTCGATTCTCCATCGCAATTTCCTGAAATCGCAGATTTTTCTTACCTGTCATTGGGAACCACGCGCCTGCCTTTACGGTAGGGTCGTTGGCCA
>CENJ01056037.1_pt1 | contig 66269 bp, 58 predicted proteins | sample 356161 | NCBI WGS metagenome assembly CENJ01 (sample SAMEA2619531, study PRJEB7988) | marine metagenome | biome: marine biome (ENVO:00000447); feature: surface water layer (ENVO:00002042); material: "saline water (ENVO:00002010), including plankton (ENVO:xxxxxxxx)" | depth 5 m
AGAATGGTCGCCGGTGTTGGGGTGCCTCAATTGAGTGCGATTATTGATTGCGCAGGTGTAGCCGGAAATGTTCCGATTATTGCTGATGGTGGAATTAAGTTTTCTGGAGATTTTGCTAAGGCGATTGCAGCTGGGGCAAGTTGTGCAATGATTGGGTCGATGGTAGCAGGTACTGATGAAAGCCCTGGAGAGGTTATACTCTATCAAGGCAGATCTTTTAAAGCTTACAGAGGAATGGGATCTCTGGGCGCAATGGCAAGAGGCTCAGCTGATCGATATTTTCAGAAAGATGCTGCTAACGATAAATTAGTACCAGAAGGAATTGAGGGGCAGGTGCCTTATAAGGGTGCAGCAGGTGCGGTTATTCACCAGATGGTTGGTGGATTAAAGGCCGCAATGGGTTACACTGGTTGCCGCTCAATATCTGAAATGCGTAAAAATTGTAAATTTGTAAAAATAACAGGCGCTGGATTGAAGGAAAGCCATGTTCATGATGTGCAAATAACGAGGGAAAGTCCAAATTATAGGGTAATTTAAGTATGACCCCTGCAGCACAAGTTTTTTCAGCTAGTCAAATTTTGCAAGAAATCCTTGACGGTAAAAGGGCTAAGTCTTCGCTTCAGCAATGGAGTAAAACGAACAGATATGCAGGTTCAAAAGATAGGCGTGCAATCAGAGACTTTGTTTACGATAGTTTAAGAATAAAGCGTAGCGCTCTTTCTAAAATAAAGGCACCACACTCTGGTAGAAACTGGGCAGTGGGGGTTCTTCTAGAGTTAAATGAGGATTTGGAAAAATATTTCAACGATGAAACTTACGCAAGCCCTCGCTTAACGGATAAAGAGAAGTTTGCGATACAAAAGGCTAAAGAATATAAAAGTCCACCTGACGTAGAATTTAATATACCAGCTTTTCTTTGGCCTATATGGACGGCAGACCTAGGTGATGAGGCGGTGACTGTGGCGAAGACATTATGTCAGCGAGCTCCTGCATTTCTTAGAGTAAACATTCGAAAAACCACCATCGAAAAAGCGCAGAATATATTGAGTGGAGACGGCATTCAGACTGTAAAGCATCCTTCCATAATAACGGCTCTAAGGGTCACTGAGGGTCAAAATAAAATAAAAAACTGTATGGCTTATAAAGATGGCTTTGTTGAAATTCAGGATGCATCTAGCCAAGCTAGTGTTATCGACTTACCACGAGACAGTAATCTAAAAATCTTAGATTATTGTTGTGGCTCTGGCGGCAAATCACTTGCTTTAGACGCATGGACGGAAGGAAAAATCTTTGCTTACGATGTTTTTCCGGATAGATCTTTTGATTTAAAAACCAGAGCAGAAAGGTCAAATGCACAAATTACAAAGATTAGTAAGCCAATAAAAGAAATGTTTGATGTAATATTTTGCGATGTTCCATGCTCTGGAAGTGGATCATGGCGAAGAGATCCGGATGGAAAATGGAAATTAAATGAGCACAGCTGGCAGAATCTTTTAAACACACAAATTGAGGTTCTTGATGAGACTAAAAAACTTTTAAAAACAGATGGTATTTTAATTTATGCTACATGCTCTGTATTGCTAAGTGAGAATTATAAGCAGCTCGAAAAATTTTGCTCAATAAATCCGGAATTTGAAATTAAAAAAGCTCATCAGTTCTTACCTTCTGATCTAGGAGATGGTTTTTTCTATGGATTTTTGAAAAAAAAATAAAATTTTCTTGAAATGTTCTCGTTTTGCCTCCATAAGAGAACATTATAAGAACAAACGAGTGATTGCTGTTTAGTATTCACTATGAAATAAAGAGGTATTAACATGGCAGAGCTTTTATCAATGAGCGACAAAAAAGACGACGACAGACAAAAGGCATTAGAAAGTGCTTTAAGCCAAATTGAACGACAATTTGGTAAAGGTTCAATTATGAAGCTTGGCGGTGAAAACGCTATTCAAGAAATTGAGGCGACATCAACAGGTTCGTTAGGCCTTGACATAGCATTAGGCATAGGTGGTTTGCCAAAGGGGCGTATTATAGAAATTTATGGGCCTGAAAGCTCTGGTAAAACAACTCTTACATTACATTGTGTTGCAGAAGAGCAGAAAAAGGGTGGAGTATGTGCATTTGTAGATGCAGAGCATGCTCTTGATCCGCAGTATGCAAAAAAGTTGGGAGTGGACTTAGATGAGTTACTAATTTCGCAACCAGATACCGGTGAGCAAGCTCTTGAAATTACAGACACACTAGTGCGATCTGGAGCAGTTAGCATGGTGGTTGTTGACTCTGTTGCTGCTCTTACGCCCAAGTCAGAACTTGAGGGCGACATGGGGGATCATAATGTCGGTGTGCAAGCACGTCTCATGAGCCAGGCTATGAGGAAGTTAACTGGATCAATAAGTAGATCAAATTGTATGGTAATTTTTATTAACCAAATTCGTATGAAAATTGGTGTAATGTTTGGTAGCCCTGAAACTACAACGGGTGGTAATGCTCTTAAATTTTATAGTTCTGTTCGGCTTGATATAAGGCGCATAGGTGCAATTAAAGACAGAGATGAAGTAGTTGGGAATGCTACGAGAGTTAAAGTGGTAAAAAATAAAGTGGCACCACCGTTTAAGCAGGTAGAATTTGATATCATGTATGGTGAGGGTATTTCCAAAAATGGCGAGCTTTTGGATTTAGGAGTAAAGGCTGGTGTTGTGGAAAAATCAGGTGCTTGGTATAGCTACCAAGAAGAGCGTATTGGACAGGGAAGGGAAAATGCTAAAATTTTCTTAAAGGAAAACCCTAATATCGCACTGTCAATGGAAGATAAAATTCGAGCTGCCCATGGTTTAGATTTTGATGTGGAAAATGATGTGGGTGGTGAAGTTTTAGAAGCTTAGATTTTAAGTACCATATTGAAATGGGGTAGCAATTTTGCTGCCCTTTTTATTGTTTTACGTGTTCGTTATAGACAACAACCATCGCAATCATTAGATCTAAAAAAAATATGAGAAAATATAATGCGCGCGTTAAATGATATAAGGTCTACATTTCTAGATTATTTTAAAAAGCAGGGACATGAAGTTGTTCAATCTAGTCCATTGGTCCCTAGAAATGACCCTACCTTAATGTTTGCCAATTCTGGAATGGTCCAGTTCAAAAATCTATTCACAGGAGTGGAATCACGAGATTACAAGCGCGCTGTAACTGCCCAAAAGTGTGTTAGAGCAGGTGGAAAACACAATGATCTTGATAATGTTGGCTATACTGCACGTCACCATACATTTTTTGAAATGCTGGGAAACTTTAGCTTTGGGGATTATTTTAAATCTGAGGCAATACCGTTTGCTTGGGAACTTATCACAAAAGAATTTGATATTTCAAAAGAACGTCTTCTCGTAACCGTTTATCATACTGATGAAGATGCTGCATTGCTTTGGAAAAAGGTGGCAGGGCTTTCTGACGACAAGATAATTCGGATTTCATCCAATGATAATTTTTGGATGATGGGACCTACGGGACCATGTGGCCCATGTACGGAAATATTTTTTGATCATGGTGAAAAGTATTGGGGCGGCCCACCAGGTTCGCCAGAAGAGGATGGTGATAGATTTGTGGAAATCTGGAACCTAGTTTTTATGCAATATGAACAATTTAAAGATGGTACAAGGAAAGATCTTCCTAATCAGTCTATTGACACAGGGATGGGCATCGAACGTGTCGCTGCTTTGCTTCAAGGTACAAACGATAACTATGAAACGGATCTTATGAGGGCTCTTATTGAAGCTTCTGCAGAAGCCACGGGTTCAAAGTCAGATGGTGACAACTCAAACCATCACAGAGTCATAGCAGATCATTTGCGATCTACCTCTTTTTTAATTGCTGACGGAGTAATGCCTTCAAACGAGGGCCGCGGCTATGTTCTGCGGCGAATAATGAGGCGCGCGATGCGGCATGCTCATCTGCTTGGTGCTAAAGATCCTGTTATGCATCAATTAGTTTCATCGCTTGTTGGGCAAATGGGAGCTGCATATCCAGAATTAGGTTCGGCCAAAGAGTTGATAGAAGAAACATTACTAAATGAAGAAACAAAATTTAAGCAAACTTTGGAGCGCGGATTAAAATTGCTAGATGAGGAGCTTGATGGATTACCTACCGAAATTCCGTTTCCTGGGCAGATTGCTTTCAAGCTTTATGACACTTATGGTTTCCCTCTGGATTTAACTCAGGACGCTTTACGAGAGAAGGGCCGTGTAGTTGATGATGAGGCTTTTCAAACTGCTATGGATGAGCAAAAAAGAAAGGCGAGAGCCGCGTGGACTGGTTCTGGCGAAACGGCTGATACGGCAACATTTTTTGATATTGCTGATAAACATGGAGTTACCGATTTTCTAGGTTATGACACCGAGGTCGCACAGGCTCAAGTTATTGCTATCGTTAAAGATGGTGCATTGATCGAAAGTGCAGATAAGGGCGATAGAGTTCAGTTAATCTTCAATCAAACCCCATTTTATGGAGAAAGCGGCGGTCAAGTCGGAGATACTGGAAATATAAGATTTGAAAATGGTACAGCAAATATTGTTGACACGAAGCGTTCCGTCGGTGTTTTTGTTCATTTTGCAGAAATTAACTCAGGAATATTATCTTTAAATGAAGCAGTGGAATTGGAAGTTGAGGGTTTGCGTAGATTTTCCGTGCGTGCCAATCATTCAGCAACTCATTTGTTACATGAAGCACTACGAAATAAGTTAGGCAACCATGTTGCGCAGCGAGGCTCGCTTAATGCAGCTGACCGATTAAGGTTTGATTTTAGTCATTCGAAAGCACTCACAAAGGATGAGTTAGTTGTCGTTCAAAGTTCAGTAAATTTTTATATTCGTCAAAATACTGAGGTTTCTACAAGGGTTATGTCTCCTGATGACGCTAGAAAACTTGGGGCTACAGCTTTGTTTGGGGAAAAGTATGGTGAGGAAGTTCGCGTTGTATCAATGGGCTATGACCAGAAAAGTGGTAAGGGTTTAGATGGAAATGGTTATTCTTTAGAACTCTGTGGTGGAACCCATGTAAAACGCACGGGAGACATTGGTGCATTTGTGATTTTGTCCGATGGTGCGAGTAGTTCGGGTGTAAGACGAATTGAGGCGCTTACCGGCGAAGCAGCACTGGACCATCTCGCTAAACAACAAAATTATCTTGCCGAAATAGCTCTAGAACTTAAAACTAGTTCATTTGATATTCTGTCGAAGGTGAAAAGTCTTACGGCAGAACGAAAATCTCTAATTAATGAGCTCTCTCAGTTGAGGAGAGATATTGCATTAGCGGAAGGTGCCGGAGAAAGCGATGAATTAGAAAGTGAAGATTTGTCCGGTGTGAATTTTGTAGTAAAGAAGTTAAGTGGTATACCTGGGAAAGAGCTTCCTAGCCTAATAGACGGTTACAAGCAGAAGCTTTCCAAAGGGGTTATACTACTTATTTCAGATAACGATGGGAAAGTTGCGATTGCTTCAGGGGTTACTAGTGACTTATTACCGAGCGTTTCTGCTGTAGATGTGGTCAAAGTAGTTGCTGCTAAGCTTGGGGGTAAAGGAGGCGGCGGTAGGCCAGATTTAGCTCAGGCAGGTGGATCTAGTATGGAAGGTATGGCCTCTGCTATAGAATCAGTCAAATCGTTAATTATCTCGAGATAAAACTATAAATTTACCTTACTAATTTTGCCGTTTAATTACTGCGTGCTTGCCTTTTTCTCTCATGAGTATCCAGAAAACGCTTGCGCAATCTGATATTTGCCGGAGTTACTTCAACTAGCTCATCATTATTTATATAGGATATAGCTTGCTCTAGAGTAAATTTAATGTGTGGCGTTAGTCTAACGGCTTCGTCGGTGCCTGAAGCCCTAACGTTGGTAAGTTTTTTCCCTTTAAGTGGGTTTACCTCTAGGTCGTTGTCACGGGCATGTTCGCCGATCACCATTCCCTGGTATACTTTGGTCTGTGGTCCAACGAACATTTTTCCTCGTTCTTCGAGGTTCCAAAGGGCGTAAGCTACAGTTTCTCCATCTTCTATGGAAATCAAGACACCGGCACGCCGTCCCTCTATGGTGCCTTTATAGGGCGCCCATCCGCTGAAGACCCTATTCATAACGCCAGTGCCGCGTGTATCGGTAAGAAATTCTCCATGGTAGCCGATTAAACCTCTTGCAGGAACGTGGGCAATCAATCTTGTTTTCCCTACTCCAGAAGGCTTCATTTCAACTAAATCACCCTTTCTTGGTCCAGTAATTTTTTCTATAACTGCACCTGTATATTCTTCATCAACGTCAATTGTTACTTCTTCTATTGGTTCTAATTTCTGGCCGTCTTCCTCTTTCATCAATACTTGAGGTCTAGAAATTGAGAGTTCAAAGCCTTCACGCCGCATATTTTCAATTAAAACACCCATTTGCAACTCACCGCGCCCAGCAACTTCAAACGCATCACCGCTTGGAGTGTCTTTTATTTTTATCGCCACGTTACTTTCAGCTTCTTTCATTAATCTATCTTTAATTACGCGGCTTTGAACTTTAGAGCCCTCTCTTCCTGCAAGTGGACTGTCATTAATTCCAAAAGTAACGGTTATTGTTGGAGGATCTATCGGCTGACTTTCTAGTGGAGTCTCTACTGCCAATGCGCAAATTGTGTCAGCAACGGTTGCCTTAGTCATGCCAGCTAGTGATACGATGTCACCGGCAACCCCCTCGTCAATATCTTGATGTCCAAGACCTCTAAATGCTCTGATTTTACTGACTCTAAACTGTTCTATTTTCTGGCTAGATCTGCTTATGGCCTGAACCGTGGAGCCAACTTTTATAATCCCACTTTCAATACGACCAGTAAGAATTCTGCCTACAAAAGGGTCACTCCCTAGTGTCGTTGCTAGCATTCTGAAATCATCTTTAATATGCTCTGCCTGTCGTGGGGGTGGAACATGATTAATGATCAGATCAAATAGGGCGCTAAGATCCTTTCGCGGCCCGTTTAAGTCATGATCTGCCCAGCCAGATCTACCTGAGGCATACATATGAGGAAAGTCTAATTGATCGTCGCTTGCGCCAAGATTCGCAAAAAGGTCAAAACACTCATCTAAAGCTCTATCTGGCTCGGCATCACCTTTGTCTACTTTGTTTAAAACAACGATAGGTCTCAGACCCAAGTTAAGAGCTTTTGAAGTGACAAATTTTGTCTGAGGCATAGGTCCCTCAGCAGCATCTACAAGCAAGACAACTCCGTCAACCATCGATAAAATTCGTTCTACTTCTCCACCAAAATCAGCATGTCCAGGAGTATCAACGATATTTATCCTATTACTTTTCCACTCGACAGAAGTTGCCTTAGCTAGAATAGTTATTCCCCGTTCTCGTTCGAGATCATTACTGTCTAATGCGCGCTCCGTAATGGTTTGATTTTCTCTAAATGCTCCAGATTGTTTTAACAATTCATCAACTAAAGTTGTTTTCCCGTGATCAACGTGAGCAATTATTGCGATGTTTCTTAATGTCATTTAGAGGGCCTGTTCTATATTCCAGGGCCACCTATATTGATTTCCGTCGAAATACCACCCGTTAATGTGAGTATGTGGATAAAAAATGCTTTAAGACGGTTCCTTAAGCTATGAGCATTGTTCCATATTGTAGCTTAGGACTAATTATTAAGATTAAATCTGTAAATGAATATTAAATTTTGATCGAATTTTACCATCAGTTTCGGCATCCAATGCTGCGGATGACCTTTTACTCAGTATTTCGTTCTTTTTAGCAATTGCCTTTTCTAGCAAATCTGGTTTCCCAAGCTCTAGCCATTCCTTAGGTGATGTTCTGTCACCTAAATCTGGATATATATACTCGGTTTGCATCAGATTTAACGTTTGCTCCGAACCAAGATAATGTCCAGGTCCCTCGATGCAAGTCGCACGAATTACATCTAAGCTGACACTATCTTCTGTAACTTCAATTCCTCTCACACATCTAAGAGCCTGGCCTATAAGATCATTACCTAAAATTAAACTTTCCAAACAGAAGCCCAACAGAGAAGCGTGCATGCCTGCTGCTTCGTACACCATATTCAGGCCGGATAAACCGGCCATAACATTTGAGGTCGCTTGCTCCCATCCGGCTTGCATATCTGGCAATTTCGCGTCCGCAATGCCTGCAGCTGCACCACCTGGCAGATCATAAAATCTATGCATCTGCGCACATCCAGCGCTAAGTAAAGCCTGTTCACCACTGCCGCCTGACATCGCTCCTGTTCTTAAGTCTGAGACAAAGGGCCATGTTCCAAAAATAGCTGGGAAGCTTGGCGATATAGAATTTACATAAATCAGACCCGCTAAACATTCAGCAACTGCTTGAACTATAGCCCCGGCAATCGGGGCAGGTGCTGTGGCCCCGGCCTGTCCAGCTGACAAAAGAAGAATTGGCATACCGCCGTTAATACATTCTTCCATAACTTTACAACTTTCTGTTGCGAATTTCATCGGCGGGACAACAAAACAATTTGAATTTGAAACAAATGGCCTTTCCCTCCATTTTTTTTCTCCACCAGACATTATCGACAGCATTTCTAAAGCGTCTCGTGCATAAGCTGGCTCCGTAAAAGATGTTCCAATATGTTTTTTTGTTCCAGTGCAGCAGGCATAAACGGTATTTAAATCCATCTCCCTGTTATCAATTATATTGCGGGCTACCATTGGTCTTTGCACAAAGTGAATATTATCGAGCTCGTGGGCTATTCTGGCGGCATCATGTAAATCCTGAATTGTACTGTCTCTATAGTCTTGGCTTTCTAGATCGACGAGATGAACAGCAGCACCAGCAGTTCCATAATGAACTCTGGTGCTTGTTAAATCCAGGTCATAATCAGGGTCCCTTCCACACAAAGTGATATCTCGTTTTGCAATGGAAAGCATGTCTTCCACGAGACTACGAGGAAATCTAATACGCCCATCATTCCCAAAAATTGCGCCAGCCTTAACCATACTTTTCATTCCGCTTTCGGGAACATCTCCTAAGCCGATAGTTTCCAGCGCATCTAATGCGGCAGAATGAATTCGCTTCTCCCCTGCTTCAGTCAGTGGATTGTAAGCATTGCTTTTCATACCTGCTCGTACAGGTTTTAAGTCTGGTGAAAGAGGGGCTGCTCTTGCTGCTCGCCGTGCATTTCTGCCACCTGTTCGGCGGCTATTTTTATCTGTCATTGTAAGGATCCTTATTTAATAATCTTAAAGAAACTAAAAGCTATGACGGCCTGCCTCTAGCAGCTCTACCACGATTGGCACCAATCGTGATAATTACCAAATAAATTTTGGATCTTTGATTTTGCACAATAATAAACCTTGCTTAACTAATTTTTGACAAAGCATACATTTTGTCGGTGATCTATCCTAATAACGACTAATGTCGTTTTTACCCAAAAAGCAAATGAATTGAGTGTTCTTAATTTGTCTGCTAAAGTTACAACTAGTGAAAATTTAATTTTCTAAAACAGCTTCCAAACTTCTGCGTTCTATGTTTTTGTTGAATAAGGTTTGGGTTATATTTTTTATGGATTTTAAATGTATTTTTGGCGTCTTTCTCGAAATATCATAATTATAATTTTTTGCGCCTGCTTTGCGAAGGCAGATGCTATTTCTGATTTATATGATGCGCTACAAATGGATCGTGTAAATGAAATAATTCGTGTTGAAGGTATACGTGATGCGCAGGGTACGGGAGAGGCTTATTTATCTGCAAATTCAGTTGAGCGTTTTGTTGATCAAGCAAAGTCAGTTTATAAATTGGATAGTATGGAAAAAGAGTTCAAGCGACTTTTGACTGAAAATTTATCCACCTCAGATGCGAATGAAATATTGTTGTTCTATCGACGCCCTATCGGAAAGCTCGCATCAGAATTAGAGGTAAGTGCAAGAGTAGCAATCTCGGAAACTGAGATAGAGGAAATGGCAAAAACCATGCTCAAAGAAGCTAAAGTCTTAAAAAACACACGCCTTGATGAAATTGAGTCTGTAATTAAAACTCTTGAGCTTGTTGAGCAAAATTTAATTGGGGCATACGCAGCTCAGTTTGCATTTATGTATGAGCTGTCAAAGCTTGGCGTTTTAGAACTCAGCCGACAAGAGATGATTGATATAATAACTAATGATGAAGAAAAACTCAAAGGTGAAATATTGGAGTGGCTTATGGCCTTTTCTCATATGGCCTACGCACCTATGAGCGACGAGCAGTTTAGTGTTTATAATGACTTCTCAAAATCAGATCTTGGCATTGCACTCAATAAAGCTCTTTTTTCGGTGTATAATGAGATGGCGAAGGATCAATCTCAGGGCCTCGCAAATATACTAGGAGAGTTCATGAAATCTGAAGATTTGTGATTTAAAATAATTGTGGAAGTGTTGACTTTCCCGCAGATTATTGCAATAGCGCCTAAATCAATTGTTTTTCTGATTAACAACGCCATAAGGCGCGCAGTTTTAGGCACAGCATTTAGTTGTAAACGTTCTTTCATAGAAGGCCAAAAGACGCGAAAAAAAGGATGATAAAGTTGTTTGCTGTAATTAAGACAGGTGGTAAACAGTATAAAGTTCAAACAGGTGATTTGCTCAGGCTCGAGAAGCTTGCGGCACACGCTGGAGACAAAGTACAGTTTAACGAAATTATGCTGCTCGGTGGAGATAAAACGGTGGTTGGCACACCATTGGTTAATGGAGCTGCAGTTCAAGCGGATGTAGTTGATCAGATTAAGGGTGTGAAAACCATTAAATTTGTTAAACGCCGAAGAAAGCATGGCTCACAAAGAACAAGAGGTCATCGCCAGCACTTAACCTTGGTGCGTATTACCGATATTTTGGCTTCAGGTGCAGAAAAGTCGGGGGTAAAGTCCGCGGTAGGAGCTCGTTTGGGAGCTGCTGAGATGGAACAGGCCCCTGCACAGTCCAAGCCAAAGGTAAAAAATGCCTCTGATGACAAGCAAGTAAAGAAAAAAACTGATACTAAGAGTGCTTCAAAAGTAAAAAATGACGATAAACCAAAAGCTGCTTCTGAAAAGATCACGGACGACCTAAAGCAGCTGTCTGGCGTGGGTCCTGCTCTTGAGAAAAAACTTAATGGAGCAGGTGTAACATCATTTTCACAAATAGCTGCGTGGACAGCTAAGGATGTTGCTGCTATTGATGACTCTCTCTCTTTAAAAGGTAAAGTAGAAAAAGAGGGTTGGGTTAAGCAGGCAAAGAAATTGTCTAAGTAGGAGGACGGATAGATATGGCTCATAAAAAAGCAGGTGGTTCGTCACGTAACGGCCGAGATTCTGCCGGGCGTCGGCTCGGTGTAAAAATATTTGGCGGTCAGAAAGTGATTGCAGGCAATATAATTGTCAGACAAAGGGGAACAAAAATGTTTCCTGGTGAAGGGGTTGGTATGGGCAAAGACCATACAATATTCGCTACTGCCGAAGGCAAAGTACAGTTTAAGAAAGGTCTCAAGGGTAGGACATTTATATCCGTTTTACCTGTTGCTGAAGCAGCAGAATAATTATCACAATTTTGTTTACATTTTAGGGATCGGATCGGCTCGGTCCCTTTTTAATTATGTTTGTACGAACTAGATTATGATTAATTTGTCGTTTATACCTTTTGCGTTTTCCCAAGTTGCCACTCCAGGTCCGGCAAATATGGCTATGTTGGCAACGGGTGCACGCTTTGGGTTTCGTGCGGCGCTTCCCTTTGTAGCTGGTGTTATTTTGGGAAAGCAATTAATTATTTGGCCAATTGGATACGGTATTATGGAAGTCGCTTCTCAAATACCGATCCTATTTGAAATTTTAAAGTTTTTGTCTGCTCTCTATATAATTTGGTTGGCGTGGCGTGTAGCAAATATGCGTCTAAGTTCTGGTGAGCCCTCAGTAGATGCACCTGGCTTTCGGTCTGGTTTGTTAGTTCATCCACTAAACCCAAAAGCGTGGGCTATGATACTTGTTGGTTTTACAAATTTTGTAGAGAGTGATACTACAACTTTTTTTGCCACATTATACATAGCTGCTTCTTTATTAATTATTCAGATTATTTGTCATCCGATATGGACTTTATTCGGAGATCGCATCGCAAAGTTTATAATTGGAAAGAAATACGAACGCGTCTTTATGTGGTTTTTAGCGCTGGTTACAGTCATTTTTGTGCTTATGGCATTATTTGCATGAGTAAATAAGACTACATCGCAAATGACATTCGAAATTAATTAAAAATTATTGAAAACAAAGCATAATTCATTGAGATCTTGAGCATTTACGGTAAAGCGGCTAATGCTCTCTTTAATCACTAAACGAGTTCCTCAAGAATGAAATTTCTAGATTTAGCAAAAGTATTTATTAGATCAGGGTCTGGGGGTGCTGGAGCAATAAGTTTCAGGCGCGAAAAGTTTATTGAGTATGGTGGTCCTGATGGTGGTGACGGTGGGCGTGGCGGTTCAGTATGGGCGCAATCGGCAGATGGTCTAAACACTTTGATAGATTTTCGATATCAACAACATTTCTTTGCAGACAATGGTAAATCTGGAATGGGCAAGCAGCGTTCTGGAGCAAGTGGTGCTGATAAAATATTGAACGTTCCGGTAGGTACAGAAATTCTTGATGAAGACAAGGAAACAATATTGGCTGATCTTACTGAGATTGGACAGCGTGTTCTTTTGGCAAAGGGTGGGAACGGTGGTTTTGGGAATTTGCATTTTAAAACATCAGTAAATCAGGCACCACGTCGTTCGAACCCGGGTCAAGAAGGAGTTGAGCGAACAATCTGGCTACGTCTGAAATTAATCGCTGACGTTGGATTGCTCGGTATGCCTAACGCCGGTAAGTCAACATTTTTGGCAGCGACATCAAATGCACGACCTAAAATTGCAGACTATCCATTCACTACCCTGACGCCAAACTTGGGTGTGGTTGGGGTGGATCAGACAGAATTGGTAGTTGCAGATGTGCCCGGTTTAATTGAAGGAGCAAACGAGGGACGAGGATTAGGCGATCTATTTTTAGGACATATTGAACGATGTGCCGTTCTTTTACATCTTGTTGATTGTACTTCGGGTGACCCAATAAAAGACTATTTTACAATTGTTAATGAAATTGAAGCTTACGGAAGTAAGTTAACATCAAAACCGCGTCTTACAGTCCTAAATAAAATTGATGCTGTTAACGAGGAGGACAAGTTGCTTCTTAGGCAAGAATTTGCCGAAAAGGTAAGTTCAAGTGTTCTAGTTATGTCGGCCGTGAGTGGTGAGAATGTCCAAAATGTATTGCGACAGCTTAAAAAATTTGTAATCACAGATGTTGGCAAGGAAAATTCTTTAGGCGGGACTGAAAAGGACGATTCACCATGGAATTTTTAAGTGGTGCAGCTAGGGTCGTGATAAAGATCGGCTCATCTCTTTTGGTGGATGAACGAACAGGTTCCATTAGATCTGAGTGGCTCCAATCTTTTTCCGAAGATATTCGTGATATGCATTCTAAGGGTTTAGAAGTAGTAATAGTCTCTTCCGGCTCTATTGCTTTAGGACGAAAAGTACTCAGCTGGCCGGACTCCTCTTTGTCATTAGAGCAATCTCAGGCGTCTGCTGCAGTTGGTCAAATTCAGCTTGCTCAAGCATACCAGGAAGCACTTGCGCAACACGATATAAAAACGGCCCAAATACTTGTTACACTCGAGGACAGTAAAGATAGACGGCGTTATCTGAATTCGCAGGCAACTGTGGAAACTTTGCTGGAAATGGGTGTTGTCCCAATTGTTAATGAAAACGACACTGTTGCAACGGATGAGATTAAATATGGTGACAACGACCGTTTGGCAGCTCAAGTCTCAGTAACTATTGGAGCCGATCTACTAATACTTTTGTCGGATGTCGATGGTTTCTATTCAGGCAACCCAATGGTTGACACTAATGCAAATCATTTTAACACAATCGATAGAATTACTCCAGAAATTGAGGCAATGGCAGAGGACACAAAGTCTAAATCCTCTAAAGGTGGTATGAAAACTAAGTTGCTAGCTGCAAAAATTGCGACGGCTGCTGGCTGTACTATGATCATAGCTAAGGGAACAAATTCTAATCCTATCTCTTCACTTGGCGATAGTGTTAAATCAACATTATTTAAAGCGCAGATTAAAGATCCCCAAACAGCTAGGAAAAAATGGATATCAACTATGAAACCCCTTGGTGAATTGGTAGTTGATGAAGGAGCAGTAAATGCGCTCCTCTCTGGTAAAAGCCTTTTGCCGGCTGGAGTTTTGATTGTTCAAAAAGATTTTGAAAGGGGTGACGCTGTGTCAATCTTAAACACTGAGGGTGAAGTGTTGGGACTTGGCTTATGTGCATATTCTAGTGATGAGGCAAGGTCCATAATAGGTCATCAAACGAGTGAAATAGAAAAAATCCTTGGGTATGCTGGTCGCGGCGTTATTGTGCATCGGGATAATATTGCTTTTTAATTGGAGAATTCTTTATGTCTGGATTTGATAGTCAAATGCAACTTTTAGGTTCGCAAGCTAGGGCGGCGGCGGCCACGCTTGCTTATTCTACCGTTAAGCAGAGATCCTTGGCAATTTCTAATTCAGCAAAGTCTATTTTAAATAATAGTGATAAAATTTTATCAGCGAACGAGATTGATATGTTAAATGGACGCGATAAAGGCTTGGGTGCCGCAATGCTTGATCGTCTGTTTCTAGACAGTGCGCGGGTAAAGTCTATCGCAAATAGTCTTCAAGATATAGCAGAATTGCCTGACCCGCTTGGTAAGGTTTTAAGCCAATGGGAGCGACCATCCGGCCTGAAAATAAGACGTGTTACCACACCTCTAGGAGTTATCGGTGTAATTTATGAAAGTAGGCCTAACGTAACGGCTGATGCTGGCGCTTTATGTTTGATGGCAGGTAATGCGACAATCCTGAGAGGGGGGTCAGAGAGCGCCAACTCATCCAAGGCAATTTTTGACTGCCTTATTGAAGGCTTGGAGCTGGCAAATTTGCCAGCTGAATCGATTCAGATGGTACCAACTCAAGATCGCGCAGCTGTAAAGTATTTGTTGAGGATGACAGAATTTATCGATGTTATAGTGCCTCGTGGAGGAAAAGGCCTTGTCAGTTTAGTTCAAGAAGAGGCCCGCATTCCTGTTTTTGCCCACCTAGAGGGGATTGTTCATATTTATGTTGATAAAATGGCAGATTCAAAAAAGGCGTTGGATGTTGTTTTGAACGCAAAAACTAGAAGATACGGTATTTGTGGCGCCGCTGAATGTCTATTGCTGCACGAAGATATATCTACAGAACTGGGTGTGGAAATAATTAACCAACTTAGTCAATCCGGTGTTGAGGTCAGAGTTAGTTCCGAGTTTTCTAGACTAACTGATGTGAAGTTGGCAAGTGATGAAGATTGGGGAAGAGAATTTCTTGCACCAATCATAGCAGTAAAAGAAGTAAAAGATATAAACGATGCAATTGAACATATTACCAGGTATTCTTCAAGTCATACAGATTGCATAATTACTGAGGATATTCCTGCAAAAGATCTTTTCTTTTCGAAAATTGATAGTGCGATCGTTATGTGTAATGCATCTACACAATTTGCTGATGGAGGAGAGTTTGGTTTAGGAGCCGAAATTGGAATAGCTACTGGAAAAATGCATGCAAGGGGCCCTGTGGGTGTTAATCAGTTAACATCGTTTAAGTATTTGGTGGATGGCGATGGAACTGTGCGGAGTTAAAAGAAACGGGACATCAATTTACTATGATTTATATTTATACTTCGTGTTTTATTTAATTACTATTTATTTTAAGTACTTAACGGTCTTTGGAAAGAAGATATGGTGAAAGAGAATATCGACTTGAACCCTTTTTTAGAGCCTGGTGCAATTGTTTTAAATCCCAATGCGCCAGATTGGGGTAACGGTCAGGTGCAATCAAAAATAGGTAGTAAGGTTACCATAAACTTTGAAAATATGGGAAAGTTAGTTATCGACGGATCATTAATTGCGTTGGAAATGGTGAATTGAATGTTGTCCGTTCATGCTTGTGAACCGATTTTAGTTTTATTTTCTAATTCTGGAAAGATGTCTAAACGGTAATGTGGGACAAATATAATTTTGATAACTTCACTGTAAGGCTTGCCTGCGATTTTGAGGAAATAAAGGCTGCACAACGTTTAAGATATGATGTTTTTATTGATGAAATGGGTGCAAATTCTGATTTCGTAGATCATAACGCTCGGTTAGAAATAGATAAATTTGATGACTATTGTGATCATCTTCTTTTAATTGACAACAATAAACTTGAAAAAAATATGGGGATTGTTGGTGTTTACCGCTTACTCCCTGACCATAAGCTTCCCTCATTTGCGAATTACTATTCTCATGAAGAATATGATCTTAAAAAATTGAAGACTTCGGGTAAAAAAATTATGGAACTAGGCCGTTCTTGTGTTCATAAGTCGTATCGCGGTGGTACAGCATTGACCTATCTGTGGGCCGGTCTCTCAAAATATGTTGAATACAACAGAATTGAAGTTTTGTTTGGGGTAGCAAGTTTTCATGGAACTGACCCTTCTAAAATAGCATCTTCTTTAAGTTTGCTGCATTATAAATATCTTGCTCCTTCCGATCTGATGGTAAATGCGAAATCGCCAAATAAGCAAAGAATGGATTTAGTTGATGTCCGGGAAGTAGATCGTGTTGAAGCTACGAAGCAAATTCCATCTTTAATAAAGGCTTACCTAAGGATCGGTGGTTTTGTGGGAAAAGACGCATATATCGACTGGGCATTCAATACAATAGATGTATGTATGGTACTTGATTTGGAAAGGGCCAATTTGAAAAGGCTGTCCGTCTACAAAAAAGAAAATTATTTCAATGACTAATTCCTGGCGTGGGAGAAAAGAACCTACAGTGAGTGAGCTTTTGTTAGTTAACTGGCTACTTGTTCTTTTGCGCGGAATTCCTGTAGCCTTGGTAGTTTTCGGGGGGCTATTAATTCATACATTTTTGCGTATGTTTGAATTTCTCTTTCTGGGCTCAAGGCGATCATGGACGCAGTATCTGACGCAGATCATCTGCAGAACTTCTTTAATTCTCTTAGGTATTTCATTAAAAATAAAAGGTACACCAATGGCAGAGCAGGGAGCGGTGGTTGCAAATCACTCCTCCTGGTTAGATATTTTTGCACTAAATGCTACCCAAAAAATTTACTTTGTCGCAAAGTCAGAAGTTGCAGGTTGGCCAGGAATAGGTTGGTTAGCGAGAGCGACTGGTACAGTATTTATTCAAAGAAAAACAGCTCAAGCACATAGACATAAAAGTCTATTCACTAATCGGTTATTAGCTGGTCATAAACTATTATTTTTTCCTGAAGGAACCTCGACTGATAGTTTACGCGTACTGCCATTTAAAAGCAGTTTATTTGCAGCGTTTTTTGAAGAAAATATGCCTGTAAATTTATTTATTCAGCCCGTTACAGTGGTTTATCACGCTCCATCTGGTACTAAGCCATGGTTTTACGGATGGTGGGGAGAAATGAGTTTTGGTGCTCATCTCGTGCACACACTTGCAAGTGCTCGGCAAGGTTGGATAGAGCTAATATTTCATCAGCCTAGAGCGATTGCAGACCAGCAAAACCGAAAGCAACTGGCGAAACTATTGGAAGCAGATATCAGAAGTAGTCATTTGCACCACGGTAAATTTGATGAAGTTGAGTAGATCAGTTTTCGTTAAAAAAGTGTGCAAGAACTTTGGATGGATTGTCAGCATCCCAGATTTCCTCTCTAAATGCCAGAAAGTCACAACATATTTTTAATTGTTCTACCAGCTGGGGCGTAAGTCCAATTTCAGCAATTACTGGAAATTCAATCATTTCCCCCCACCACTCGAACAATTGAGGATCTGCGTGCTTACCATCTCCTAAATCTCCAGACATTGGGCCAAAACTAACATAATCAGCACCAGCCTCAGTAGCATTAATGCCATCGTGCTTTGATTGAAAACAGTAAGCTCCAACTATTGGCTCCTTACCAAGAATTTTTCGGGCAGCCCGAATTGACTTAGCCCCGTCTTTCAAATGCACTCCATCAAGCCCAAATTTTTCGACTAGCATAAAATGGCTTTCAATTATAATTGGTATGTCTCGTTTATGACAAATCTCTCGTAAAGTATCGGCTGATTTGCCAATAATCATTTCATCTCTTGTTGACTGTTCCAGTCGAACGCAAGCTACTTCGTGTTCATCCAGAACTTTTTCCAATTTTCTGGAAAAAACATTTAGTTCAAATTCGGAAGGGGTAATCAAATATTTAATTGGATTATTATGCTGCATTCTACACTACTTGGCACTTTTTTTAAAAATCATTATTTATGAGAATATTAGGGTTTTAATCTTACTACTTCTATCCTAAGTGCTTTAATAAGAACAGGATTTAAAATATGCCCTTGACCAAAAAACAACCCTCAATAATTTTGGTAAAGCCACAAATGGGTGAGAATATCGGATCTGCCGCTAGGGCGATGTTAAATTTTGGACTGGAAAACATGCGAGTTGTGGCTGCAAGGGATGGTTGGCCAAGTCAAAGTGCTGTAGCAACTGCCTCAGGAGCGGGCAGAGTACTTGATCAAGCTAGACATTTTTCCAGCTTCCATGATGCGGTAGGTGATTGTCATTTCGTATTCGCAACAACGGCAAGGGGCCGTGACTTAACAAAACCTATTTATGATCCAAAAAAAGCAATGAAAATAGCTTTTGAAAAAATTTCAGATGGTCAAAAAGTTGGTATTGTTTTTGGCCCTGAAAGAGCCGGATTAGAGAATACAGAGGTTGTCCGCTCTAATGCATTAATAACAGTACCGGTTAACCCTGACTTTTCATCCATTAATCTCGCTCAAACTGTTCTGCTTCTGTCTTATGAGTGGTTTTTAGCAACGGATATTTATGAAGAGAACTTTTCTTATACCAGGAAAACAAGCGTTGCATCAATCTTGGAGATCGAGAAGCTTTCTGAGCAGTACGAAAATGAATTAGAGAAAATTGGTTTTTTCTTTCCGGAAGAAAAAGCTACTTCTATGAAAAGTACGTTAAGAAACATTTGGTCAAGGTTGCCTCTAACGGTGTCCGATGTAAGAGCTTTTCATGGCATTTTACGTCATCTGTTAAAGAGACGTGATTTGTAATTGTAAAGTATTATATTATTCTTAGGTTACGGTTACCGATAATGCAGAATTTGGGAAAAAAAATGGGATCCAAGCGCAGTATTTTTGAGGAAGTTTCAGAGCTCGAGACAAAAAGTGTCAATTCAAATATAAAGACAGGTATAATTGAAATGGCTCAGCATAATTCAGATCGAGCTCAGATAAGATTTTGGTTGACTTGTTTAGCGGTATTGCTGGTTTTTATGATTTTGGTCGGTGGATTAACTCGTCTAACCGATAGTGGACTTTCAATTACAGAATGGAAGCCAATCTTGGGTGCCTTTCCTCCGATTTCTGATCAATCATGGAATATCGAGTTTGATAAGTACAAACAAATTCCAGAGTATATTATGCAAAATTCAGGAATGTCACTAAGTGAATTTAAATTTATTTATTGGTGGGAGTGGGGGCACCGTCAGCTTGGAAGAATTATTGGATTGGTTTGGCTTGCAGGATTTTCTTGGTTACTGTTATCAAAGAAAATTCCAGTTGGTTGGACTGCGCGTTTCTTAATGCTCGGAGCCTTAGGCGGCTTTCAGGGTGCTATAGGATGGTGGATGGTATCTTCTGGTCTTTCTAACAATATGCTTGATGTTGCAAGCTATCGATTAGCGACCCATTTGGGAATTGCTTTTATTATATTAGGTTTCATACTTTGGTATACTTTCACGATGACTTTGTCCGAGGCAGATTTGCTTTCTCGCCAAAGAACGAGAGATCATTCAATGTTGAGTAAAAGTACAGGATTAATGCACCTTGTATTTTTACAAGTTTTGCTAGGGGCACTGGTGGCTGGCATTGATGCCGGAAGAAATTACATCGATTGGCCGTTAATGGCTGGTGGCTTTTTGCCGCCCGATTTATTTGCCCTCGAACCAATTTGGAGAAATTTTTTTGAAGATGACGGATTGGTGCAATTTATACATAGGATCTCTGGGTATATTTTGTTTTTATTCGCTGTATATGTTTGGTTTAGGTCCAGAAAATCTGGAAATTTACAAATTAAAAAAGCCATAAATTTAGTAATATTTATAATATTTTTGCAAATGGCAATTGGAGTTATAACTGTTATGAATTCTGCACCGTGGCATATTGCTATCTTTCATCAATTTGGTGCAATTGTCCTTTGGTATTTTGTAATAAAGGCTCGTTTTTTGGCTGCGTTTCCGCCAAAACAGTCTATAAGTTAAGGGGAATAATTTGATTTGAATAAAATTACTAATGCCTTTGAAAAGTTATTTGAATTTAATAAAATTACTCTCTCCTTAAACAAAGTAATTGAGAGAAATAGCTGGGACCAAGAAGCTATTATGCCAGTTGGGGCATTGGCGGATCGTGCAGAAGAGCAAGCAAGTCTTATGATTATCGCTCACAAGCGTCAGACTTCTAATGAATTCTCAGATTTACTCAATTCGGTCAAAATAGAAAGCTTATCAAAAACTCAATTAAGACAAGTCTCTCTCATGAGAAAAGAGTTAATACGGGCTCTTAAAGTTCCACACGAATTAATCGGAGCTCTAGCAAAGGAAACAACTTTAGCACATTCCGTGTGGATCGCCGCTCGTAAAGATAATGATTTTGAGCAATTTCTGCCGCAATTTACAAAAGTATTGAAATTACGAAGAGAAGAGGCAGATGCAATTAGGCAAGATACCGATTTATCAAGGTATGACGCTTTGCTTCAAGATTATGAGCCCGATTTAAAATCAGACTATATTGATACTATTTTTGATACATTGAGGCCTGTGCTCGTTGATTTAAGGTATAGAGTGCTTGATCGACCACCTGCTCCAGAAATAACTGGTTACTTCCCAATAGATAAGCAGAGGGAGTTATGCAACGAGGTAGCTGAAACTTTTGGATACGATTTCTCGAGGGGCCGAATAGATACAGCCGTTCACCCCTTTTGTTCAGGTACTGGAAATGATGTAAGGATTACCACGCGCTTTGACGAAAATGATCCTTTAGGAAGTATATATTCCACTATTCATGAAGTTGGACATGCATTGTACGAACAAAACATTGATCAGATCTACGGCTTTTCCAATATTGGCCGAGGAGTGTCTATGGGAGTTCACGAAAGCCAGAGCAGAATTTTGGAAAATCAACTAGGTCGATCTGAATCGCTTGCTGACTGGCTCTTTAAGAAATTTTTCGATTATTTTGGTGATATTGGATGTAAGGACAGTTCTTCATTTTATAAGTCAATCAATTCAGTTAAAAATGGTTTTATAAGAACTGAGTCAGATGAACTACAGTATAATCTCCATGTTTTATTACGCTACAGGCTTGAAAAATGGCTATTTGATGGCGACCTAAATGCAAATGATCTCGAGTATGTCTGGAACGAGGAGTTCGAAAAAGATTTTGGGTTAGTCATTGAAAAGCCTAGCGATGGTATTTTACAGGATGTTCATTGGTCGGAAGGGCTTTTTGGTTACTTTCCAACCTACTCTTTAGGAAATGTTTATGCAGGCTGTTTGTTTGAAGCGATGCAAATCCAGATACCCGCATTGAATGAAAATCTAAATTCAGGCGATTTAACGGAAGCAATCGCCTGGTTGGCAAATTCAGTTCAAAAGCACGGTTCATTATATTCACCGGTTGATTTGATTCAAAATGCTTGTGGGTTTGATATAACTGCGGAGCCACTCATTTCGTATATTGAGAAAAAGTTTAGCTCTACTTACAATTTGAATTAGTTTTTCCAACTGTTCTGGTAATTTAATTAGGTTCTTAGTCTGTGGTATCTTCCACTTGTGCTTCGGTATCGTCAGCGTCGTCTCCTTTTTCTGCAATCCAAGCCACGGAAACTACCTGCTCATCTTCGCCTGTATTAAAAACCTTAACTCCACCGGCAGAACGAGACCGAAATGAGATGCCCTCAACTGGCACGCGGATAGATTGCCCATTTGATGTGGCAAGCATAATTTGGTCTTCTATTTCTACTGGAAAACTAGCAACCAATAGTCCCCCCCGCATTTTTTTATCGATTGCAGACACCCCCATACCGCCTCTACCTCTTACTGGGTAATCGTGGCTCGATGAAAGTTTGCCAGAACCGCTTGAAGTTATAGTTAGTATTAAATTTTCAGCTGCTGACATCTCTGCATATTTTTCAGGACTTATCGTTGCATTAGCATTAATTTCTTCTTCTTCTTCTTCCTGGGAGCTCACTTCGTCATCTGACATTCCTGCGACTGCTCTTCTCATTTTTAGGTATGCAGATCGCTCATCTGGTGAAGCTTCGAAATGGCGAATTATTGACATTGAGACTACCTTATCATCACCAAGAATTTTTATTCCTCTCACACCTGTTGACTTTCTTCCCTTAAAAACCCTCACAGCCGTCGTCGAAAATCGTATAGCTCTGCCACTGTCGGTTACCAGCATCACGTCATCATCTTCGTTGGCAATCCTGGCATTAACTAATTTGGTTTCTTCCGGTAAGTCCATTGCGATCTTTCCATTTGATCTAACATTTGTAAAATCTGACAGAGCATTTCTTCTCACATCACCGGACGAGGTTGAAAAAATTATTTGAAGTTTTTCCCATTCTTCTTCTGGGGCATCTACAGGCATCACTGCTGCTATAGAAACGCCAGATTGAATTGGCAGGATGTTTATAATTGCCTTACCTTTTGCTGTGCGAGAACCTAGCGGTAACCGCCAAGTCTTAAGCTTGTAAGCCATTCCATCAGTTGAAAAAAATAAAAGCTGAGTATGCGTGTTTGCGACAAATAAAGTGGTTACAACATCTTCATCCTTTGTTTGCATTCCAGCTAGGCCTTTGCCACCACGTCTTTGAGCTCTGAAATCTGCCAATGGTGTTCTTTTTATGTACCCACCAGACGTAATAGTTACGACCATGTCTTCACGCTCAATAAGATCTTCATCCTCCATATCGCCCGCCCAATCGATTATTTCGGTTCGACGAGTTGGGGAGAATTGCTCTTTTACTTCATTGAGCTCTCCTGCAATGATAGACATTATCTTTGACCTTGATGCGAGTATTTCTAAGTAGTCTTTTATTTTGAAAGATAAGGCCTCCAATTCATCTGTAACTTCTTTAACGCCAATTTGTGTAAGCCGCTGCAGCCGAAGTTCTAAAATAGCTCTGACTTGAGCCTCTGATAAGTTATATGACCCATCATCATTTATTTTATGTGTTGGATCATCAATTAAGGCAATATATTCACGAATTTCGTTAGCTGGCCAACTTCGTTGCATCAACTTTTCACGGGCCTCAGCTGCATCGGATGATGCTCGAATAGTCGCTACTATTTCATCAACATTGGAGACTGTAACTGCTAGTCCGCAAAGAATATGGCTCCGTTCTCGAGCTTTTCTCAATTCAAAGGCTGTTCTTCTAGCAACAACCTCTTCACGAAAGGCGATGAAATTTGTTAAAAATGTTCTTAGAGTAAGTTGTTCTGGACGGCCACCATTAAGAGCAAGCATGTTACAGCCAAATGATGTTTGCATCGGAGTAAATCTAAATAGCTGGTTCAATACTACATCGGCTGTCGCATCGCGCTTCAATTCGATAACGACACGGACGCCATTTCGGTCACTTTCATCCTGTACATGAGAAATTCCCTCAATTTTTTTCTCTCTGACTTGTTCAGCTATTTTTTCAATCATTGAAGCTTTGTTAACTTGGTACGGAATTTCATCAACAATTATAGCGTAACGGTCTTTTTTAATTTCCTCTATTCTGGTTTTTGCCCTAATTAAAACGCTGCCACGACCCTCTGTATATGCCTTCTTAGCACCAGATCTGCCAAGAATTATGCCTCCTGTTGGAAAATCTGGTGCAGGAACAAATTCTATTAGATTTTCACTTGTCAAGTCTGGGTTTTCAATTAGTGCTAGTGTTGCGTCGATTACCTCCCCAAGATTATGAGGGGGAATATTTGTGGCCATCCCCACAGCAATTCCGCCAGCGCCATTTACCAACATATTTGGATATCGCGCGGGTAAAACGGATGGTTCTCTATCTTTCCCATCATAATTATCTTGAAAATCTACAGTATCTTTTTCGATATCAGCGAGCAGAAAACTTGCCGGTTTATCCATGCGAACTTCTGTGTATCGCATTGCTGCTGGATTATCTCCATCCATTGACCCAAAATTACCCTGTCCGTCCAAGAGCGGAAGCGACATGGAGAAAGGTTGAGCCATCCTTACAAGGGCATCATAAATTGCACTATCGCCATGGGGATGGAACTTTCCCATAACGTCCCCGACCGGGCGTGCAGACTTGCGATAACCTTTGTCGTGTGTGTTCCCACTATCGTGCATTGCATATAAAATGCGTCTATGGACTGGCTTTAGCCCATCTCTCAGATCAGGTATCGCGCGGCTCACGATTACGCTCATCGCATAATCCAAATACGATGTTTTGAGTTCTTTTGTTATTGATACGCTAGGTCCGTAATAGGTACTGCTAGACTTTTCATTATCACCTGAGTCGCTTGAATTTTGAAGTTCGTCAGTCAAGTTTTTCTCACTTCTACCATTAAAAAAGCGACCAGCCAGTGTGCTAGGCTGATTGCATGCTTACTTTTTATATTTTCAATTTTGATCAATTCCAATCTCAATTAATTTTCGGTTTGATAACGCTCTATTAACAATCAAGGAATAATCTTTGTATACTTTGTACCTTCGATCGTCGCTCCAATTTTGAAGCCAGCTTCACCAAAAACCAAGCCAATTATTGGTGAATTGGCTTCTGTAGTATTTGCTCTAAAACTCTCACCTGAACGACGATATGCGTACTCAATATCACCTCCAGCTGACCACCCACTTGAGTTTCTAAATTCGTTCAATGCACTTTCGGTCATAAAAAATAGCACATGAGCATACTGACTAGCACCAATTTGCAAGCCATAACTTGCATTAGCTGCTGAATAATAATCAACCGTAGCTTCGTTAATTAGTAATGCACCCCGTCCATACCCCACACCAAAACCAAAGCCGCCTTCAGTAATCAATGGCATTATAAGCATTCCTGCTGCTTGATTTTTCAATTCTAATGTTTCTGGAAATTCAGTTTGCATCTGCTGAATTGTTTGCAAAACACGTGCGTCAATTTTATCTGCACCGTCTTGTCTGTCACGTGATCCACTAAACGGCCGTAGAGAGCAGGCGCCTATAACTACTGAAGAGAGTCCCAGCGCCAGTGCGTTTCTACGATTTATATTATGCATTTAATATTTGCTCCATTATGTACCTACAGATTCTACTATAGCAGTACTTAGATCTCGAAGCTAGATGTAGTGTCAATTATTCATTGCTTTGGCAGCTATTGGGGCAAAATAAGTTAAAATACCATCACAGCCTGCTCGTTTAAAACAATATAAGCTCTCCATGATTACCTTGTTTTCGTCGAGCCAACCATTTTTTATTGCTGCCTGAAGCATCGCATATTCACCCGAAACTTGATACGCGAAAGTTGGTGCGCCAAACATGTCTTTTGCTCGCCGGCATATATCCAAATATGGCATTCCAGGTTTTATCATGATCATGTCTGCGCCTTCATCAAGATCTCGCGCTATGGTGCGAAGTGCCTCTTCCCCGTTCGCTGGGTCCATTTGATAAGTACTTTTATCTCCTTTAAGTGCTCCGGAAGCTCCAACAGCATCCCTGAATGGACCATAAAAACCACTTGAGTATTTAGCAGCATATGAGAGTAAAATTACATCATGATAGCCCTCAGTCTCCAACGCGGATCGAATAGCTGAAATTCTTCCATCCATCATGTCTGATGGACCAATTATATCTGCTCCTGCTTTTGCTTGTGACAGTGCTTGTTTTACCAAAGCCTCAACAGTCATGTCATTTAATATGCGACCATTTTCTACAAAGCCATCATGTCCATCAATATTATAAGGGTCTAGCGCAACATCGGTCATTACAGCTATATTAGGCACCTCTTTTTTTATCGCGCGAGTTGCCTTATTTGAAAGATTTTCTGGATTCCAGGCCTCTGCACAGTCCTTTGTTCTAAGCTTAGGGTTGGTGTAAGGAAATATACAAATTGCAGGTATACCTAAATCTGCAGCGAACTTTGCTTTTTCGATGAGAAGATCGACACTATATCTACAAACTCCAGGCATAGACTCAACTGGGACCTCAAGGTTCTGGCCCTCGCATACAAATATTGGCCAAATTAAATCCTTAACACATAAATTATTTTCTCGTGATAATCCTCGAATCTCGGCAGACTTTCTTAAGCGTCGGTGTCGGGACTTCGGGTAAGCTGCTTGACGAAGATTCATTCATATATCCTCTCTGAAATTCAATCTCTGAATGTTGTCACGCTTTGTCACTCGTAACAAGCTTCATTAAATAAATGAATGGATAACTTGTCTTTTTGGATACATAAACTTTATTTACTGAATGCTACAGATGGAAAAATTTAGTGCCTATTGAATATCTTTTTCTAACTTCATTAAGTTCGGTATGGTTGTGGGTTTTTTTAGCTACGATCTGGATCTTTTTATCTAATAATATATTTGGGGTTCCCTACGGTGCGTGGTTGAAGGCTAAAGATAATGAAAATGAATTATCAGAACTTCACCAAATTACACTGTTTCTTGCTTCTCTATTTACTAAAAAGTACCAAATCACTACCCATTGGTTTTTTGTGTTACTTATTGCTTTCATTTTCTCTTTTTGGTTATTTACTGGGTTTCTTTATGGAAATGAATTTTTACAATTGTCTTTTTTTGTCTTTTTGCCAATCTTAGTGTTAATTCAAATCAGGTTGAGTTTAGCGAACAAATTTATGAATCAACAATTCAACTCATCAGAGTTATTTAGTCAAATTCGTTTGCATAGGCGTAATACAAGAATTTTGGGATTTTTATCTTTAGTTATAATTTTTTGCTGGGTTATGTTTACAATTTTGAAGCAGCAAACTATTTGACTTGAAAGAAGCATGAGATATCCAGTTGTAGTTCGGGAATGCTAAAAAAAATGTGTGCCAAATTATCAGTGGTAAAGCTTCCTAATGCATGATGAAGTAAAAGTTTGCGGCACTCCAGAAGGTTATGATGCTAAAATAATCTTAAACGAGCTCAACCGTCAGCAAAACTCAGTGGTTCATGTGGCTAGAGATGATAAACGCATGCGGGCTATGGCTGATGCCCTAAATTTTTTTCATCCTGATCTTGAAGTTTTTGAATTTCCCAGTTGGGATTGTTTGCCATATGACAGAGTTTCTCCAAACATGGAGATATCATCTAATAGGATGGCAATACTTTCTAAATTTGCCGATAATACAGCTAAAAATTTTGTTGTTTTGACAACTTTAAATGCTGTTTTACAAAAGGTCCCATGCAGGTCGGTATTAAGGGATTACGGCTTCAAAGCACAAGTTGGAGAAAATATTAATGAAAAGCTCTTGAGAGAATTTCTAGTGCGGATGGGCTTCACGAAATCTTCATCAGTCAGGGAGGCTGGTGAATATGCAATTCGTGGTGGAATTATTGATATATTCCCTCCTGGATATTCGAATCCGGTTCGCTTAGATCTTTTCGGAAATGTTTTGGACGGGGCACGGCTTTTCGATTCAGAGACCCAACTAACTATTAAAAAACTATATGAAATTGAATTAGCACCCGTATCAGAAGTAGTAATTGACGAATTTTCAATAAAAAATTTTAGGCAATCGTATCGAGCACAATTTGGATCGACCCTAACCAATGATCCGTTGTACGAAGCCGTTAGTAGCGGTAGAAAATATCAAGGACTGGAGCATTGGTTACCTTTTTTCTATGAAGAATTAGATACCGTCTTCTCTTATTTTCCCACTGCGACTATAACAATGTATAACAATTTGGATGCAGATCTAGTTTCACGATGCAAGCTGGTAACTGACCAATATGAGGCTAGAGCTTTTGCAAATGATAATAAGCCCACTAAAGACTACGCCTACAAGCCAATAAGACCGAGTGCATTATACCTAGACGAGACTGAGTGGGCCAAATTAATACAAACTCGTCGTTCTATGATTTTCAACCCACTTCCGCAGCCGCTGGGCCCAAACATAGTAGACTCTGGAGGTCGCATTGGTAGAAATTTTGCGCCGGAGAGACAATCTGATAATCTCAGTCTGTTCAGTAGTTTAGCTGACCATTTACAGAAAAGATTGAAACATGGACCGGTATTAATTGCGTCATATTCTGAAGGGTCATTGGAAAGGTTATCGGGGCTTTTAAAAGATGAGGGCCTTCATCAGCCGGTGACAGTCTCAAACTGGAGCATGGTCACAAAAAATATCGTCTACATGACTGTATGGCCTCTAGATCAAGGTTTCGAAACTTCGGAGTTTACAGTTATATCTGAGCAAGACATTCTTGGTGATAGGTTAATAAGAAGACCTAAGAAGAGAAGACCAGAAAACTTTCTTACTGATGCACAAAGTCTACCCATTGGTGGGTTAGTTGTACATATTGATCATGGAATTGGTCGCTATATGGGTCTAGAAGTAATAAATGTCAGCGGAGCTGCACACGAATGTTTGCTGATAGAATATGCTGAAGCTTCTCGGCTGTATCTACCTGTCGAAAACATTGACCTCTTAACCTCATACGGTCATGACGAAGGGCTCTTAGACCGATTAGGAGGTGGAGCCTGGCAAGCCAAGAAATCCAAATTAAAGGATAGAATAAAAGATTTAGCCGAAAAACTTATCCGAGTAGCAGCAGAGAGATCACTACGTCGTGCTCAAATATTGGAGCCGGTAAGTGGCATATGGGAAGCTTTTGCCACTAGATTTCCGTATGAAGAAACAGATGATCAACTATTAGCGATACGAGAGGTAATAAGTGATTTAGGATCTGGAAAACCAATGGATAGATTGATTTGCGGTGACGTAGGTTTTGGTAAAACGGAGGTTGCAATGCGAGCTGCATTTGTAACTGCGATGGCAGGTCTTCAAGTTGCACTAATTGCACCTACTACGCTACTTGCGAGACAACACAAAAGAAGTTTTGAAGAAAGGTTTCGAGGATTTCCGGTTGAAGTACGTGGATTGAGTAGGTTTGAAAGTTCAAAAGTAAATGAGCAAACTCGAAAAGAACTCTCCCAAGGTCTTGTTGAAGTTGTAATTGGAACCCACGCTGTCTTGGCAAATTCAGTAAAATTCAAAAATCTTGGTTTGCTGATTATTGATGAAGAACAGCATTTTGGGGTCAGACATAAAGAGCGGCTGAAGCAACTGAGATCTGACATTCATGTTTTAACTTTAACAGCTACTCCTATTCCGAGAACCTTACAGTTGTCTCTATCTGGAGTTCGAGATCTTTCGATAATAGGAACACCCCCAGTTGACCGACTTGCAATTAGAACCTACGTCAGTGAGTTCGATGGCATAGTTGTAAGAGAGGCTCTACTTAGAGAACACTTCAGAGGAGGTCAGTCTTTTTTTGTAGCTCCACGTATTTCTGACTTGCAGGAGATAGAGAATTTTTTGACGGATCAAATGCCAGAAATAAGGTTTACCACAGTTCATGGTCAGATGCCCTCATCTGATTTGGATGAACGCATGAACAATTTTTATGACGGAAAATTTGATGTTCTCGTTGCAACTTCTATTGTCGAGTCTGGTTTGGATATCCCGAGAGCTAATACATTAATTGTCAGTAATGCTGATATGTTTGGATTGGCTCAATTGTATCAGATTCGAGGGAGGATAGGCCGCTCCAAAACTAGAGCATTTGCGTTTTTAACCACTAAGCCTCGAAAGAAACTAACAAAAGAGGCAGAAAAAAGACTTAAAGTAATAGCGTCTTTAAGTACATTAGGTGCGGGTTTTACATTAGCTAGCCAAGACTTAGACATCAGAGGGGCAGGTAATTTACTAGGAGACGAACAATCTGGCCAAATACGTGATGTGGGATACGAACTTTATCAGTCAATGTTAGAGGATGCTCTCGTGAAAATGCGCTCCGGTGCGTTGGAAGGATTACCTGATATTGCTGATAATTGGGCGCCGCAAATAAATTTAGGTGTGCCAGTTTTGATACCTGAAAAATATGTATCGGATCTCGACACGCGCCTTGGCCTGTACCGTAGACTATCTAGTCTAACTTCTAAAGTTGATCTGGAAGGATTTGCAGCGGAACTTATAGACCGGTTCGGAGAATTACCCAAAGAAGTAAACACTCTACTTTTGGTCGTTCGTATAAAAGCAATGTGCAAAAGGGCTCATATTTCAAAATTTGATGGTGGTCCAAAGGGCGCGACTATTCAATTTCACAGAAATAAATTTAAATCTCCGACTGGATTAGTAACATTTATTGATAATGAAAATGGCTTTGCAAAAATTCGTGACAACAAACTAGTAGTTATTCGCAGTTGGGCAAAAGATCGGGATCGGATCAAGGGATCGTTTACATTGGCCAAAGACCTTGCAAAATTGGCTTTACTAAAAAATTAAGTACTAAATATATCAAATGATCACATCTTAAAAATCATTCAACGTGTGGTTTCCGTTAAACGTTTTTTTACGTAAGTGGTCACTGTATCCAGCATTTGATCCATGTAAGGTTCTTCAAAGAAATGGCCAGCTCCTTCCATTTCATTGTGAGTTACAGTAATACCTTTCTGTTCTCTCAGCTTATCGACCAGTTCAACTGTAGCTGACGTTGGAGCTATTCGGTCAGCTCCACCATTTATAATCATTCCTGAAGAGGGACACGGAGCTAGAAAAGAGAAGTCATACATGTTAGCCGGTGGTGATACTGAAATAAAACCTGTTATCTCCGGTCTTCGCATTAACAATTGCATCCCTATCCATGCGCCAAAGCTAAATCCTGCAACCCAACAGTGCTTTGAATTATTGTTCATGGATTGTAAGTAGTCTAATGCGGAAGCTGCATCAGATAACTCTCCAACTCCTTGGTCATATTCTCCCTGAGAACGTCCAACCCCCCGAAAGTTAAATCGTAAGACTGTGAAGCCCATATTATAGAAAGAATAATGCAAATTATAAACGACTTTATTGTTCATAGTTCCACCAAACTGTGGGTGAGGATGTAGCACGATAGCGATAGGGGCATCCCTATCTTTTTGTGGGTGATAACGTCCTTCAAGACGCCCTTCAGGTCCAGGAAAAATAACCTCAGGCATACACTAATACTCCAAATAAAACTTCTATTTCGTTGACACTGTTCTGCATAAACTTTAGAATTATTCTAAAGTAAACCGTTCTCGTTTTTCTTACAGTGCACTTAAGCCTTGTTAGAGTTAACGTCAATAAATTTAGAAAGGCTATTCAATGAAGCTTAGCACCAAGGGTCGTTATGCCATGGTTGCACTATGCGATATTGCGCTTCAGAAAAATTCTGACTTGGTAACCTTGTCAGATATTTCAAAGCGGCAGAAAATTTCGCTAGCCTATTTGGAGCAACTGTTTGTTAAGCTTCGACGGGCTGACTTAGTAATTGCGGCTCGTGGTCCTGGCGGTGGCTACAAATTAGGAAAGACAGTTCACGAAATAAGAGTTTCTGACGTTTTAGAAGCAGTAGATGAGTCGTTAAATGCCCTGCATATGGGTGCAGGGGCTAAAGGTGCGATTTCCGGAAGTAAAGCTCAGTCTTTTTCTAACAGGTTGTGGGAAGGGTTGAGTGCCCACGTTTATGTATTTTTACATCAAACAAGACTATCAGATGTGATTCATAATGATCTGGCTCCTTGCCCAGCTGTTCCTGATCTGATGTCTATCCTAGAGCCATTAGATTAATTTCTAGAATTTAAGGGTGTATGCTTTATTCGTAGAAAGACAATGCAAAGAGTATATTTGGATCATAATTCTACTACTAATTTACGGCCAGAAGCGAGCCAAGCCATGCTGGAAGCAATGGATGTATTGGGTAATCCATCGTCGGTTCATTTTGAGGGGCGGATGGCAAAGTCTTTGTTAGAAAATGCCCGCGATAGTCTTTCGGTATCTCTGGGGTGCAAGCCCGAGTCCATAGTTTTTACTTCTGGTGCAACTGAAGCCGCTTCTATAGCTTTACATGCTAATAAAATAAATTGTGCAGGGGTCGAGCATGATGCTGTCAAGAGTTTATGTGAAGAGACTTTAACTACCCTTCCTTCTGGTGAGATTTTGATTGATGACCCTTCTAACTGTGCTGTTCAATTGGCTAATTCAGAAACTGGTATCTTACAAGATTTGCCCAAAGAAATTTTTTTAAGTGATATTACTCAGGCATTTGGGAAAGTTCCATTTTCCTGTGATTGGCTTGGAGCAAAAAGAGTAATTGTTTCTGCTCATAAATTTGGAGGCCCAAAGGGTGTGGGTGCTCTAGTTTTGGATGTTGATACACCCGTATCCCCACTAATTGTTGGCGGTGGTCAGGAAATGGGTAGAAGATCTGGTACAGAAAATATTGTGGGAGCAGTAGGGATGGCTGCCGCAGCTACCGCTGCGTTAGTAGATTTAGAGCGAGGAGTTTGGAACCATATTCAAGAACTTAGAAACATTCTAGAAAATTCGATTGAAGAATCCATTATTGAGACTACTTTTGTTGGTAGAGGGACAAAGCGATTACCCAATACCAGCTTAATAGTTAACGAGGGTTGGCGGGGTGAAACTCAGGTAATACAATTGGATTTAGCTGGATACGCTGTATCTGCAGGATCTGCTTGTTCCAGTGGAAAAGTCAGGACGTCAGCCGTTTTGAAGAGCATGGGTTACGATGATGAAAAATCAAGTTGTGCTTTGCGGGTTAGTTTGGGTCCAGGCACCACAATAGAGGACGTAAATGGCTTTGTTAAGGCATATTGTAATGAAGGTAAAAAATTTATAAGCCGCAGGAGTGGTTAAGCAGGAGATGGTTATGGAAGCAGGGGAAACTTTACAGGTAAAAGAGGGCGTCGATCAAGACACGATAGATGCCGTGCGTGAGGTCAGTACCTACAAGTACGGTTGGGATACAGATATTGAAATGGAGTACGCACCAAAAGGTGTGAACGAAGGCATAGTCAAACTTATTTCTGAAAAAAATTCTGAGCCAGAGTGGATGACCAGTTGGCGATTAGGCGCGCTAGAGCGTTGGAAAAAGATGACTGAACCTAAATGGGCAATGGTCAAATATCCGGAAATTGATTTTCAGGATCAGTATTACTACGCAAGACCTAAATCCATGGTTGAAAAGCCAAAATCTCTAGAGGAGGTTGACCCAAAATTATTGGCAACATATGAAAAATTAGGCATTCCTTTAAAAGAGCAAATGGTACTCGCTGGAGTTGAGGATAATGCAGATACACCGAGCAAGGAAAGAAAAGTTGCAGTTGATGCTGTTTTTGACAGTGTTTCCGTTGGGACAACGTTTCAGTCTGAATTAAAGAAAGCTGGAGTTATTTTTTGTTCTATTTCTGAAGCTATTAAGGAGTATCCTGATCTAATTCAAAAGTATCTTGGTTCAGTAGTACCTGTTTCTGATAATTTTTATGCAACACTTAATAGTGCAGTTTTTTCAGATGGATCGTTTGTATATATTCCTCCAGGAGTAAGATGCCCAATGGAATTGTCGACGTATTTCCGCATCAATGCAGAAAATACAGGGCAGTTTGAACGTACATTAATAATCGCTGATAAGGGTTCATATGTTTCTTATCTTGAGGGATGTACAGCGCCCAAAAGAGATACCGCTCAATTGCACGCGGCAGTTGTTGAAATAATAGTAGAGGAAGATGCGGAAGTTAAGTATTCCACTGTTCAAAATTGGTTTCCTGGTGATGAACATGGAAATGGTGGCATTTACAACTTTGTTACAAAGAGAGCTGACTGTAGAGGTGATAGATCGAAGGTGATGTGGACCCAAGTCGAAACTGGGTCGGCTGTAACTTGGAAATACCCTAGTTGCATACTTAGAGGTAATGAAAGTCAGGGAGAATTTTATTCAATAGCCATAGCGAATAATCATCAGCAGGCCGATACGGGGACTAAGATGTTGCACCTTGGAAAAAATACCAAATCGCGGATCGTGTCTAAGGGTATATCTGCTGGTGTGGCTCAAAATACATATAGAGGTCAGGTTAATATGCATCCGCGAGCAAAAAATAGTAGAAATTATACTCAGTGTGATAGTCTTTTAATTGGAGATAAGTGTGGCGCTCATACAGTACCTTACATTGAGGTTAAGAATAACTCTTCCAGGGTAGAGCACGAGGCAACAACTTCAAAAGTTGATGATGACCAACTGTTCTATTGCAGACAAAGAGGCATGGATGAAGAAGAAGCTGTAGCATTAGTGGTTAATGGTTTTTGCAAAGATGTTTTACAGGCTTTACCCATGGAATTTGCAATGGAAGCACAACAATTAGTGGCAATATCTCTTGAAGGCTCTGTTGGTTAGTTGCGATTATAATTGCAATGTCATAGGTAAACGATGGGTAAAGTCACTGTTGGTAGGAAAAAATGTTAAAAATTAATAATTTACACGTTTCTTTGGACGATGAAGATAAGCAAATTTTAAAAGGAGTGGATTTAAATGTAGACGCTGGAAAAGTTCATGCAATTATGGGGCCGAATGGGTCTGGAAAGTCTACCCTTTCATATGTTCTGTCTGGGAAAGATGGCTATAATGTTACGAATGGAACAGTTGAACTAAATGGTGACGATATCCTTGATTTGGAACCAGAGGAGCGAGCATCTCTCGGTCTATTTTTGGCCTTCCAATATCCCATCGAAATTCCTGGTGTGGGTAACATGACATTTCTTAGAACAGCTTTGAACGCTCAGCGAAAATCTCGCGGTGAAGATGAAATTAGCGCAACAGATTTTTTACGTTTAGTTCGGGAAAAGGCCGCTACATTGAAAATTGATGCTGATATGTTGAAGAGGCCTGTGAATGTGGGCTTCTCTGGTGGTGAGAAAAAACGTAATGAAATCTTACAAATGGCTATGCTTGAACCTAAGATTTGTATCTTAGATGAAACTGACTCAGGGTTGGATGTAGATGCAATGAAACTCGTGGCCAATGGTGTTAATGCCCTTCGTGATGAGGGAAGAGGTTTTTTGGTTATAACCCACTACCAGCGTTTACTAGATCATATTAAACCCGATATTGTGCACATTATGGCGGATGGTAAAATAGTTAAGACTGGAGGCCCTGAACTAGCTATAGAAGTTGAAAACAATGGTTATTCAGACCTACTTGATGAGGCGTCTTAATGAGTTTACCCGAGCAAAAAAGTGCTGAAAATCTGGAAATAAAAGAGTCGGCGTTGGTAACTGCTGGCTGGAGCGCCGATGCGCGCAAAGATGCTTTTGAGCGAATAATGAAATCTGGGCTGCCGACCGCTCGAGATGAATATTGGAAATACACCAATCCTAAGAGTTTAACGAGTAAAATAGTTGAAAAGGCGCCACTTTCGAAAAACAAAGAAGGCGGTATGTTCAGCGGCGCCAATCCAATAAAAATTGTGTTTGTTGATGGTAAATTTGCACCAGAAAAGTCAGATGACTTAGATATTTCAGGGCTTTCGGTAGAACGTTTAAGCATAATAAATAAATTAGATCTGCATTGGGCTAAAGATCTGTACGGTAGGTATGAAAAGTTGAGCCAAGTATCTGTTGTTCGCCCTTTGGCAGCCTATAACACTGCTTACGCAGATGAAGGTGTTGTTATAAATGTTTCGGAGCGTATAGAGCGCCCAATTAATATCATTTATGATCATGCTGATGAGTATTCTGATGTCATACTCCGCCATATCATCAAAATTGATGATAATGCTGAACTTACTTTGCTTGAAAATGGACCAGTAGCAGCGCGTCTAAATCAGGTAATGGAGGTTAAATTGAGTGACGGCGCAAAATTTAACCATATTCGTGTTTTAGGTCGGGATCACGAGCGCAGGACTGCTACTCATATTTTTGGAGAATTGGGTAGAGAATCAAAATTTAAGTCTTTTACACTTACAGTTAATGGAGTTTTAACTCGCAATGAGTGTTTCCTTAATATAAGTGGTGATGATGCAGCTGCTCATATATCTGGTGCCTGCATAGGTGATGGTGATTTTCATCATGATGATACTGTGTTTATAACCCACGACGCAGTAGGTTCAGAGAGTAGGCAGGTTTTCAAAAAGGTCCTAAGAAATGGTGCTACTGGGGTATTTCAGGGCAAAATCCTAGTAAAACCAAACGCACAGAAAACAGATGGATATCAAATTAGTCAGTCTTTGCTGTTAGATGAGGACAGTCAATTTTTAGCTAAGCCAGAACTAGAAATTTATGCCGATGATGTCGCTTGCTCGCACGGGTCCACTTCTGGTGCGATTGATGAAGAAGCTTTATTCTATTTGACCTCTAGAGGAATTTCAAAACAAATTGCTATAGATATGCTCACAATGGCTTTTTTAGCGGAGGCTGTTGAAGAAATTGAAAATATAAAATTAAAGCAAGTTATACTCGACCTTTTAACTAATTGGTTAGAACGGCATAGAAGCTAATGTCAGTGGTGTCTAATGTTTTATACACTTACCGGTCGCCTTCAAAAGCATTTGAGCGTATGTATGCCCGTCCAGATAATGAGGCTACCTCCTTAGGCTACTTAATGGGTGCATGCTTTCTAACTTATGTTGCTCAGTGGCCATATCTTGCGCGCCAAGCGCATTTAGAGGAATTTAATTTACAAACGAGCTTAGCTGCAAGCTTGCTTGCCTGGTTATTGATAGCTCCACTTTTACTTTATACGCTTGCAATAGTGTTATATTTTTTCCACAAATTTTTTAAGGGAAGCAAATCGTCTGCACAGATCCGAGTAGGTCTTTTTTGGTCGTTTCTTGCAGCCACTCCATTAATGATGCTTTTTGGGTTAGTTAAGGGGTTTCTCGGAGATGGTACAGCTGAAAGTATCGTTGGTTTTTTTTGGTTTGTGGCTCTTTCCTATTTTATTTTTTGCGCTGTATTACGAGCTAAGGTTGGGGGTGCCTTTAAGTGAACCAGATCTATCAGCTCGCCAAAATTAGTGTCTTAAACCCTGAAGAGGCTGTAAGCATTCTATTTTCAAAAGGCTGGAACGTGACAGTCGCGGCTATGGTTCTCACTGCAGCAACATGCATAAGCACCATTTTGGCTTTTATTCCAAACCCTGATATTTCGGAAGACATTCGGGCTAATGGATTAATGTTTTCGCCAATAGGCACCGCAGTTATAGTGCTTATGTCTTCCTACCTAGCAGCATTTTTTATTTCTAGAGGTGGCACTTGGTTTGGCGGCAAAGCAACCTTTGGTCAGATTTTATCAATTATGGCTTGGACACAAGTATTACAGGTGATTTTCCAAACAATTGTAGTAATGATATTGTTTATTGTGGCTCCTATTGCCGGGTTTATGCAAATCGGATTTGTTATTTTGGGGGTTTATATCCTTATTTCGTTTGTGAAAGCCGCCCATGGATTACAGAGCCTACTAATGTCTGGCATATTGGTTATCTTTGGTTCCTTATTTGCTTTTTTAGGAACAGGTTTGATTTTTGGCAATATATTAAATAGGTTTTTATCATGATTGATGTGCAGAAATTGCGATCAGATTTTCCAATATTGGCACGGGAAGTTAATGGTAAACAATTAGTCTACCTAGATAATGGTGCTTCATCGCAAAAACCGCAGATAGTTATTGATGCTATTTCTAATGCTTATTCAAACGAATATTCGAATGTCCACCGGGGACTTCATTATCTATCAAATTTAGCAACAGATAACTATGAAAATGTTAGATCAATTGTCCAGAAATTTTTATGTGCTGAGTTTGAAGAGGAGATAGTATTCACATCTGGAACGACAGAAGGCATTAACTTAGCAGCCTATGCATGGGGAATGGAGCATTTAAAAAGTGGTGATGAAATCATTTTGAGTGTTATGGAACATCATGCGAATATAGTTCCTTGGCATTTTCTGCGGGAACGCTATGGCATTAAAATTAAATGGGTTGATTGTGATATAAATGGCAACATAGATCCGCAATCAATTATTGATCAGTTTAGCGATAGAACAAAGTTGCTGGCTATCACACATATGTCTAATGTTTTGGGAACTATAGTTGATGTAAAAACTCTATGTAATGAGGCAAGTAAAAGAGGAATTGTATCGTTGATTGATGGATCACAAGCTGCGGTTCATATGCCAGTAAACGTCAAGGATATAGGATGCGATTTTTATGCTATAACGGGTCATAAATTATGTGGTCCATCGGGTTCAGGTGCCATTTACATAAAAAAAGAAATCCAAAAAGCTATGCGACCATTCATTGGTGGCGGGGATATGATCAAGGATGTGTTCAAGGATAAGGTGATTTATAATGACCCGCCGATGAAATTTGAGGCCGGTACTCCTGGCATTGTGCAAACAATAGGTCTTGGTGTGGCATTGGAATACATGATGAAAATTGGTATGGATAATATAGAGTTGTATGAAAGTGAATTAACACTTTACGCGCGTCATAAATTAGAAGATTTAAATTGGCTAAATATCCAGGGAAAACCAATCAAAAAAGGCGCAATTTTTGCCTTTACTTTGGAAGGTGCTGCCCATGCCCATGATATTTCAACAATCTTAGATAAACAAGGAATTGCAGTCAGAGCTGGTCAACACTGTGCAGGTCCCTTGATGCACCATATGGGAATTAATGCATCATGCAGGGCTTCACTTGCTTTTTACAACACTAAACAAGAAGTAGATAAGTTATTATCGGGTCTAGAACTAGCGCGAGATCTATTGTCTTAATATGATATTTTACTGCGGTTTTTATTGCAAATTTAGCATAAAATAATTACTATACTTTTATCAAAAAATTGCTCTAGTTTTTCGAAATCAATAACTCAATATCCATCATTTTTGCTTTCAGAAGTTTTATGATTAAAGGTAAAAAAAATAGAAAAGCTTTTATTGAAGAAATATCAGGTCTTCAAAATATTGTAGCTAATTTCAGCTCCTCCGACCAGCATTACGCAAATGGAATTAATAGGTTACTTGATTATGCTCAGTCTAACCAAAAAGAAAAAGTTAAAGTACTATTCCAAATTTTACGTGCCTTCCCTCAAGTCAAATCGGGAATAAAAAGACAAGAATATAAATCATTTCTTTTAGATTTTGAAACTCAGATTTCTAAGTTTGGTTTAACGGATGAGTTTCTGAATGATGAATTGAACGAGAAAGAACAAAAAATAATAGACCTTTATCGGGATGAGAATATTACCAAAAGGTTACGTATTATAGAGTTCTTAAATTCCGATATTGCAAAACCTTCTCAGCACTCTTCATTGGGTAAATCAAAAATGATTATTGACCTTTTGCAGCGTTTAAAAAACTCTTATGATCCTGGTAGTGATACTCTACTGGGTATTGAATTAGGTATTAGTTTTGAAGATTTTAGAGAGGATTTAATAGCTTTAGAAGAAGAAAAAAGAATTCTTATATTTCGGATCGTGAATGCTTTACGAGGTGGTTTTTTAAACAATGAGCTCGCCTCATTTATTTGCCAAGAGATCGTCAACTCTGGCATAGACGAAGATAAAGCTCACCGAGAAGAATTAAGTGATGAGTCCAATATTATTGAGAAGCTCACTGTCGCAGAGAAATCTGATGAGTTTCAGCGTTCTCGAGAAATAGCAGAGAGAAAAAAAAGTAGAAACCCAGAGCCTCGTTACGATAGTATTTTCTGGGCGATAGCAATGTCTCTTTTCGCTATCGGACTATGGTATTTTATAAACTCGTTGTGATTGTAAATGCTTTATTTTAAAAACAAGATGATCTAAATAGTTGGAGAATCCAGATGTCCATTAAATCGGAATACAGAAAAACATTAGTTTTACGTGGGTTCCAAATGCTAGTGATAGGCTTGATTTTTAATCTTGGTGTAACAATAATTGGCTTACTTGCTTTAATACAGTTTTTCTGGATGCTTTTTACAAAAGAGAGAAATAATTTTATCGCTGATCTTGGCACCACGATGAAAAATTGGTTTGGAGAAGCATCAGAGTTTCTTTTAGGGTCCAGCGAATACAAGCCCTTCCCTTGGTCTAAGTTTTAAGTATTTATTGCCATAAATTATATTAATCATGTTGCCAGTATAATATGTTATTGGTGTAGATTTCAAAACCTCATTCTATAACGCGTCAATGTATCGAAATTCTCTTTTGGCAGCACCGTCCAAAACCTTTATAGCTTCTTGATAGCCGGGACTATTATAGCCCGTATCCGCAGCTTCTCTTGAGGGCCATTCAATCAGTACTGTTCTTGTGGCAGTGCCTTCTTCGCGAACTAGGTAGGGAATACCTCGTGCCAAAAAGGTTGCTCCTTCATTTTTCATGGCAGGACCAGCTAGTTCTGCGTATGCTGCTAATTTTTCTGGGTCATTTATTTCATGATATACCACAACTTGATAAACTTTTGTCACTGGAATGCCTTTCAAATATTTTATTTCGTCCTAGGCAGTATGACCGAAGATTTTCTTTGCAATCAAGTAATTTTGTTGAATAATCGTCCACTTCGTCAAAAAAATATTGACCCAGTTACCGTATATGATCAACTGTTTTCATATGTCTTGGAATCGAATAATCGCAATGGGCATTAGAGGGAGATTAATATGGACGGAATTAAAAATTTCAGAATTGATCCTGATCGGCTTTGGGACAGTCTAATGGAAATGGCAAAAATAGGTCCAGGCATTGCCGGTGGAAACAATCGACAGACTTTGACGGATGAAGATGCAGAGGGAAGGGCTTTATTTGAAACTTGGTGCAAAAATGCTGGAATGACCATGGGAGTTGACAAAATTGGCAATATGTTTGCTACCCGTCCAGGTACCGACCCATCAGCACTTCCAGTATACGTTGGATCTCATCTTGATACACAGCCAACTGGAGGAAAGTACGACGGTGTTCTAGGTGTTTTGGGCGGGCTTGAAATAATACGCACACTTAATGATTTAGACATAAAAACTAAACACCCAATAGTGATAGTCAATTGGACAAATGAGGAAGGTACTCGTTTTGCCCCAGCCATGCTTGCGTCGGGCGTGTTTGCAGGAAAGCATAAACTGAACTGGGCCTATGATCGCGTAGACAGTGAAGGAAAGTCATTCGGTGATGAATTGAAGCGTATCGGTTGGGTAGGAGAGGAAGAAGTGGGTTCGCGAGACATGCATGCGATGTTTGAACTGCACATTGAACAAGGTCCAATACTGGAAGCCGAGAAAAAAGATATTGGAGTGGTAACTCATGGTCAAGGATTGCGTTGGATTGAATGCAAAATAAGCGGTAAGGAGAGTCACACCGGGTCTACGCCTATGTCTATGAGAAAAAATGCAGGAAGAGGGCTAGCATTAATTACGGAGCTCGTTCATGAGATCGCAATGTCCAATCAGCCTAATGCAGTAGGCGCGATAGGTCATGTAGATGTTTATCCAAACTCCAGAAATATAATTCCTGGACAAGTAGTGTGTACGGTAGATATGAGAACCCATCTTTTGAACAAATTGAACGGGATGGTTTCTGAATTCCAGGAGAGAGCACCTAAGATCTGTGCAGATATCGAAGTGGATTTTGAATGTACAATTGTCGGTCAGTTTGACCCTCCTGCTTTTGATAAAGACTGTGTCAATGCGGTTCGAAGTGCCGCTCAAGAGCTTGGTTACAGTCACATGGACATAGTTTCTGGAGCCGGACATGATGCATGTTGGATAAATGACATAGCACCTACTGCGATGATCATGTGTCCTTGCGTTGATGGACTAAGCCACAATGAGGCTGAAGAAATTTCAAAAGACTGGGCACAAGCTGGCACTGACGTCCTTTTACATGCTGTACTTAATACAGCAATAATTCAATAGAAAACTCCGGAGAATTAGAATGTCTACAGTTATTAAAAACGGAACCATCGTAACGCATGATTTAACCTATAAATCAGATATTTTGATTGATGGGTCTACAATTATCGAAATCGGTCCAGGCTTAAAAGGAAATAATGAACTTGATGCATCTGATTGTTACATTATGCCAGGGGGAATAGATCCTCACACACACCTTGAAATGCCTTTTATGGGCACCTATTCAAGTGACGATTTTGAAAGTGGTACAAGGGCGGCACTAGCCGGTGGAACAACTATGGTCGTAGATTTTGCTTTACCTAGCCCGGGTGAAAGTCTGTTGGATGCCATAAAGAGGTGGGATAATAAATCTACACGAGCTAATTGCGATTATTCTTTTCACATGGCCGTTACCTGGTGGGGAGAAAAAGTTTTTGACGATATGAAAACAGTTATCGAAACAAAAGGAATAAATACATTCAAGCATTTTCTTGCGTATAAGGGCGCTCTAATGGTGAACGATGATGAGCTTTATTCGTCATTCTCGCGGTTGGGTGAGCTTGGTGGCATTGCGATGGTACATGCTGAAAATGGCGATGTAGTGGCTGAATTAAGCGCAAAATTATTGGCAGACGGCAATACCGGTCCTGAAGCGCATGCATACTCTCGTCCGTCACAAGTTGAGGGAGAGGCAACAAATAGAGCAATTATGATCGCTGATATGGCAGGTGTGCCTTTGTATGTCGTGCATACCTCCTGTGAGGAGGCTCATGAAGCGATAAGGCGTGCAAAACAAGCGGGCAAACGAGTTTGGGGAGAGCCTTTAATTCAACATCTAACCTTGGATGAAAGTGAGTATTTTAATAAGGACTGGGATCACGCAGCTCGACGTGTGATGTCGCCACCATTCCGAAACAAACTACACCAGGATAGTCTTTGGGCTGGATTGCAGTCTGGATCTTTAAGTGTTGTTGCCACAGATCATTGTGCTTTTACCACAGAACAAAAAAGATATGGCGTTGGTGATTTTACAAAAATTCCGAATGGAACAGGGGGGCTAGAAGATCGTTTGCCAATGTTGTGGACAAATGGTGTTCGCACTGGAAGACTAACTATGAATGAATTTGTTGCCGTTACGTCTACGAACATTGCTAAGATTTTGAATTGCTATCCCAAAAAGGGAGCAGTTATGGTTGGGGCTGATGCAGATCTAATAGTTTGGGATCCAAACAAAACAAAAGTTATTTCAGCAAATCATCAACAATCATCAATTGACTATAATGTATTTGAGGGTAAAGAAGTTTTTGGTTTGCCACGCTATACTTTGACTAGAGGAAAAGTTGCAGTAAACGATGGAAAAATCGAAACTCAGGAAGGCCATGGAGAATTTGTGGCAAGATCAGGAAATACACCTGTTAACAAAGCACTATCCAATTGGAAGGAATTAAATGCACCTCGCCCAATTAAAAGAACTGGAATACCCGCCAGTGGCGTTTGATTTTATAAATAGGCAAGTTGTATTATGAGCCCTAAAATTTCTGCTAAATCAGTGGATTTAACATTTTCGACGAATGACGGTCCAGTCGATGCCCTCAAAGACGTTAATCTTCATATTAATGAGGGAGATTTTGTCAGTTTTATTGGTCCCTCAGGCTGTGGTAAAACAACATTTTTAAGAGTTCTTGCGGATCTTGAGAGACCAACAGGTGGAACGGTGGAAATTAATGGAGTTTCTCCTAAAATTGCAAGAGAGAGTAGGGCGTACGGGTATGTTTTTCAAGCCCCAGGCCTTTATCCATGGAGATCCATAGGCAAGAATATTAAGCTGCCCTTGGAAATAATTGGGTTAAGTAAACATGAGCAAAGTGAGCGTGTTAAAAGAGTATTAAAGCTAGTTGATTTGCAAGATTTTGAAAATAAGTTTCCTTGGCAATTATCTGGCGGTATGCAGCAGCGAGCTTCTATTGCTAGGGCTTTAGCATTTGATGCTGATATTTTGCTTATGGATGAGCCGTTTGGAGCTCTTGATGAAATAGTTCGAGATCATCTGAATGAGCAGTTATTAGATTTGTGGAAGACAACTAGCAAGACGATATGTTTCGTTACCCATTCAATACCAGAGGCTGTTTATCTGTCTACGAAAATAGTGGTTATGTCACCTCGTCCAGGCAGGATCATTGATGTTATTGAAAGCACACTCCCCAATGAAAGACCCCTAGATATTCGAGACTCTTCCGAATTTATAAGTATATCGCAGAGGGTCAGAGAGGGACTACGTTCTGGACACTCCTATGAGTGAGGTAGGCGCTGGTGCATCACAATTAGAAATTACGACTAGGATATATTAATGCGTTCTGTAGTTTCAATATGTGTTGTGGTTGGTGCTTTGATTTTTGTATGGTATCTTGCAGCGGTTTCGTTAAATTCAACTTGGGCGCTTGATAAAGCTAAAAGAGCTGGTCTCGAGATTGGTACAAAAGAACTAATACTCGATACATGGTCCCAAGAAAAACCGAAACTTCCTGCGCCTCACCAAGTTGCCTCAGAACTTTGGAAAACGACTGTTGAAAAAAAAATTACATCTAAAAGAAGTCTGATTTTTCATAGTTGGATAACTTTATCATCGACTTTGGTGGGCTTTTTAATTGGAACATCACTGGGAATATTGCTGGCAATCGGGATTGTTCATAACAATGCAATGAATATGAGTGTCATGCCATGGGCAATAGCATCCCAAACTATTCCTATTCTAGCTATAGCTCCAATGATTATAGTTGTGCTTAACTCTATTGGCGTGCAAGGTTTGTTGCCAAAAGCTATAATAAGTTCCTACCTTTGTTTTTTTCCAGTGGTTGTGGGAATGGTGAAAGGTCTCAGGAGCCCCGATAAAATCGATACAGATTTGTTGCATACCTATAATGCTACAAACGCTCAAAAATTTTGGAAACTTAGGCTGCCAACGTCAATGCCATTTTTATTTGCGTCCCTGAAAGTTGGAATATCAGCTAGTTTAGTTGGAGCTATTGTGGGCGAACTTCCAACAGGTGCAGTTCGAGGTTTAGGGGCAAGATTATTAGCTGGTTCATATTACGGTCAAACAATTCAGATATGGTCAGCGTTGATAATGGCTGCAATGGTGGCTGCAGCACTTGTTGGAATTTTAGCACTGCTTCAAAAGCTAATGCTAAAAAGGATGGGTATGACATGACTCTCGTACTTGGCGCTTTAATTTTTTGGATTTCTGCATGGATTTTAAATGCAAAGTTGGCGGATAGTGCTTTGGCTGATACAAGAGCCGTAAAGCTTTTAGTACCAGTAATTTTTGGGTTCACCGTCATTGGAGTTTGGGAGCTTTTGGTGCGTGGCCTCGATGTCCCCCTGGTTATACTTCCTCCACCAAGTCTTGTTATTGAAACGGCTTCACAAAACTTAGAAATATTATGGAAAGACTTAGTTCAAACCTTTATTAAAGGAGCCTTTAGAGGTTACGTTTTAGGATGTTTAAGTGCAATCTTCGTAGGTATTTTGCTTGAAAGATTTGAGTTTTTACGACTTGGCTTAATGCCAGTGGCGAGTTTTATGGCAGCACTTCCAATAGTTGGAACGGCGCCAATTTTGGTTATGTGGTTTGGCTTTGGGTGGCAATCAAAAGCTGCTGTTGTGGTTGTTATGGTTTTCTTTCCGATGCTTATTAACACCGTGGCTGGCCTAAGAGAAAGCTCCCAAATTCAAAATGACTTGATGATAACTTACGCCGCTAATAATTGGCAGGCTTTCTTAAAGTTAAGGCTTCCTGCAGCGATGCCATTTATATTTAATGGTCTAAAAATTTCTACGACTTTGGCTTTGATTGGGGCTATAGTTGCGGAATTCTTTGGATCGCCAACTGTTGGAATGGGTTTCAGGATATCAACTTCCGTCGGTCGATTAGCTTTAGATATGGTTTGGGCTGAAATAGTTGTTGCGGCAGTAGCAGGAAGTCTATTTTATGGTTTTATAGTAATAATCGAGAAAGGGATAACGTTTTGGCATCCCTCACAAAGAGGTTAAAGAGCAAAACATTTTTGAAATGGAGATAAATATGAAAAAATTATTAATTGGTATTTTTGCAGCTATGATGGCCTCTGCAGCAAGTGCTGCGGACGAGGTGAAGCTACAGTTGCAATGGGTTACCCAGGCTCAATTTGCTGGGTATTATGTTGCTCTAGATAAGGGTTATTACAAAGATGAAGGTTTAGATGTTACTATACTTCCCGGTGGTCCTGATGTAGCACCTCCGCAGGTATTAGCTGGTGGTGGAGCAGATGTTATGCTTAATTGGATGCCATCGGCATTAGCTGCTAGAGAAAGAGGCTTACCGGTAGTCAATATTGCCCAGCCATTCAAATCATCTGGTTTAATGCTAACTTGTTGGAAAGATACGGGAATCAAAAGTCCAGCCGACTTTAAAGGTAGAACCATTGGGGTTTGGTTTTTTGGAAATGAATACCCTTTTTTAAGCTGGATGAGCCAAGAAGGAATATCGACAGATGGTGGAGCTGATGGCGTTACAGTTCTAAGACAGGGCTTCAACGTAGATCCTCTGCTCCAAAGGCAAGCAGATTGTATTTCAACGATGACTTATAATGAGTATTGGCAGGTTATAGATGCAGGAGTTTCGCCTGACGAATTAGTGACGTTTAAATATGAAGAACAAGGCGTGGCAACACTGGAAGATGGTATATATGCTCTCGAAGACAACTTGAAAGATCCTGCCTTCAAAGACAAAATGGTTAGATTTGTACGTGCGTCTATGAAAGGTTGGAAGCATGCAGAAGCAAATCCAGATGAAGCAGCTGAAATAGTTTTGGACAATGACGCGTCAGGTGCGCAAACTGAAAATCACCAAAAGCGCATGATGGGTGAGATTGCAAAACTTACAGCTGGATCGAATGGTAGCTTGGACCCTGCAGACTTTGATAGAACTGTTGCGACACTTCTTGCAGGCGGATCTGATCCAGTTATAACTAAAAAGCCGCAAGGCGCATGGACCCACGAAATAACAAATGCAGCATTAAAATAGGTGTTTTTACATTTTGTTGCTAAATTCTCGCTCATTGGGGCCAGCTTTCAGTTGGCCCCAATACCGCGTTAATTTGAAACGAAAGCTTCTACTAAAGAATTTTCTATTATTATTACTAATTAAATAGCATCAATGCCCTAAGCGGCATAAATAATGTAAATTAAATGAATAGGCTTGTGTTTTCAAATGTTTCCGGAAGTTTAATTTTGGTGATTAGAATGATAACAATTGTTTACGGGCAAGGTCTTCTTATTTTCATAAGATTTGGTATTATCTTGAGACTATTTGTTTTCAAAAAGTTTTATGGAGGCCATTATGGGTATAACTTGTGTATCTGAATTTCCTTGCGCACCTGGTAGAATTGATGAGCTTATAGCAATCTTTCATGAGACTCTACCGTCTGCGAGAAAAAAAATTGGTTGTGAGAAAATCTATTTTTCGATTTCTGATACCGATCCGAACTTAGCGGTAACTTTTGAAATTTGGAGCAGTAAGAAGGATCATGAATTATATTTGTCTGAACTTACTGAGAGCGGAAGATTATCTGACATTCAGTTTTGTCTCAATGGTTTTCCAAAGTTTACTTTTTTTAATAATTTAGATGATTTTTAATTACAGATTACATTTGTAAATTTTTTTATATTATTTTGTCTTCCTGTCGTTATCATCAAAATTTAATTTGCGGTTGTTAGTAAGTCTTTTGGTAGCGATATGATTTTAAAGCATTTATTCTACAGTTTAGTATGTTTCATTTTTTTAATTCTAGCCTCGTGCCAAATGACTGAATTTCGTGAGACGAGCCAAACTAACAATAACGGTGAGAAGATCTCACCAAAAAATATTTCATTTATGGAAGTTGATAGAAAAATAAAGTCCAATTACGAGTCTCAGTCATATTCAAATTCTAAATTATTAGTAAATATTGCTCTAGATGGCAGTGAAAATATTGAAGTCTGGAAAGACACCTTAGATTTTGCAAAAGAAAACAGTGTTAACTTTACTTTTTTCATTGTGGGAGTTCATCTGCTTCAGGATTCGTTCGCGGCTCTATATGATCCTCCAAGGCACCAGCGGGGCCGGTCAGACGTGGGATTTGGAGGAAGTAAAGCCAAAGTTGAAAGTAGACTTAATATGCTTCGAAGAGCTTTCAGAGAGGGGCACGAGATCGCAGGACACGGTAATGGACACTGGGATGGTAGTGAGTTTACATATGAAGATTGGACTTCAGAGTTAAGTCAATTCGACTATTTTTTTCGAAATGCTTACGAAATAAATGGCATTGTAGATCCGGATCCACAAGAGTGGAATGTTATTGCGGATAGTATAGTTGGTTTTAGGGCTCCACTGCTTATAAATAATAAAGATATGTACAAAGCGCTCAAAGACATGGGCTACATCTATGATACTTCGTTAGTTCTAGCACTAACCTCCAAGTACCAATACAGATATAACGATATTATTATATTCCCCTTAAACTCTCTGGAGACAGATCTAGGTAAAACTATTTCTATGGATTATAACTTCTTTATGCTAGATAAAGGAATAGAATCTGGTGCTGGCGCCAGGATGCTTAAAGAATATCAACGGTATTTTTCTCAAGCTATAGAAGAAGGAAATGCTCCAATCCAAATTGGTCATCATTTTGCTCGCTGGAATGAGGGAGCGTATTGGTGGGCACTTAAAGAAATTATTCGAGAGCACTGTAAATCTGAATTTACGAGCTGCGTCACCTTTTCCGAACGCGTTAGGCTCGAAACAACTCATTTTCGTAATTAATATGAGTTCGTGTAAAAGCAATATGATTTTAGATTTTTACAAGTTTTACTGATTTAAGAGGAAAAAATGCCCTACGTCCCAATCCCGCTTCCAAGTCGGATAGAAATAGAAAAAAATGAAGCGCTTAAAGTAGCTCATGACTACTATACTCACATGTGTAAAAGGCATTCAGTCAGAAATTTCTCAAAAGAATCAGTATCAACGGAAGTCATAGAAAAAATTATAGAGACCGCAGGTAGGGCTCCATCTGGTGCCAACCAACAGCCCTGGCATTTTGTAGCAATTAAAGATCAAGAAAAGAAAGCAAAAGTTAGATCAGCTGCTGAAAAAGAAGAAAAAGCATTTTACTCAAATGGAGGTCACGATGAGTGGATTTCCGCACTGGAGCCAATAGGTACTGATGCGTCCAAGCCGCATTTAACAGACGCTCCTTGGTTAATTGTTATATTTGCTGAACGCTATGGTTTAAATAAAGATGGCTCAAGACGGAAAAATTATTACGTTAATGAAAGTGTTGGTATTGCAACTGGATTTCTCATCTCAGCTATACATAACGCTGGTCTTGTTTGCTTAACGCATACACCAAACCCTATGAAATTCCTGAATTCTATGTGTTTGAGACCAATTAATGAGAAGCCAATTATGATATTACCTGTGGGATATGCCAGTGCAGACGCAACAATTCCTGCAGCCTCTACTAACAAAAAACCACTGGATGAAATAATGAGTGTATTTTAATCAAACTGCTATCTACCCCAAAGTCTTACAGGTCCACAGTCCAAATGCACAAAGTTTGATCTACTGTATTTGCCAACACCACCAGACTTACATGTCTGAGCGGCTTTCGCTAATTGTCTCACTGAGCGTGTTCCAAGTCGCACGTCAGCTGCCTGGCCGGTAATGTGAAGTGAGTTTTTAGATACAGAACGAGACTGCCTCCGCAACATAGCATTGGTTTTAGCGCTCCTGTAGCCAGACATAAGTCTAAATGGTTCTGCAGTGTCTAGCATAGAGTGGGATGCTGCCAATATATCAACAGTTCTAAGATCAATTGGTTTAACCTCATTTCGGCGCCAATCCCTCATTAAGACGTCTATCTCGTGCAGTGCTTCAGGAATGTATCCTCCATCTATCCAATATATAGTGTCAATTCTCTCTCCAGTTTTGTGGGAGATCATTTTTAGCTTTCTTATGTCGCCCGCGCCTTTAATAAAACCAGCAGCATTTGTAAAAACAGGTGCGGCTGACACGACGGAAGCTCCAAACACACTAAGAAGGCTGCGACGGGAAATGAGCTGATTTTTTTTGGAGAAACAACCTGCCTGCAATTTAGATAACTCTTTTTGTATTATTTAATATCTAACGGCAGCGTTATGACATAAAAATTAAGTTATTCCAACAAAAATATTAACGGAAACTTTTAATCAAAAAATTGATGCTTTTTATTCGCTTTAAACGAGAAACAGCAAAATAATAATCTGTTCTAGACTTCAAAAGTCTATAATTAAATATTATGGTACTTAAATGAGATTATTTAAGCATTTTTTTTTAGCATCCCTTGTTTTTTTATCTGTATTTGCAGAAAAAATAATTGCGGATCCACTTATCGATGTAAACCAAAGAGCTGGCCTCATTTCGGCGCTTAAGCAGCATCCATCGATTTTAGGTTTTTACAAAGAAAATGAGTACGAACTGATCTGGTTAAAGAATACCGAAGTTTCAAGGCAACGAAGAGCTGAATTGATAAATTCACTAAAAACTGCGTCATTTCACGGACTTCCGGCTAAAAAATACCAGGTAAAAGAGTTAATAAGCAGACTATCCACTAGCGACAGTTTTTTTGAAATAGGGTTTCTGGAAGGGTTATTGACGATTTCATTTACTCATTATGCCTCTGACATAAACTCTGGTGTTTTGGTCCCCTCTGAGGTTGACAGTGATATAGTAAGGGAGAGTAAGCTAAAGGATCCCATTTTTTATATTCGGGGTCTTATTTCACGCGACCCGTATGACTATTTTCGCTCTTTAGGCCCACAGTCCAGTGAGTATCGCCGCCTTTTAGTAGAAAAAAATAAATTAATGGAAGTAGCTAAAAATGGAGGTTGGTCTACCCTATCTAAGGGCCGTGTTCTAAGGTTCGGTGATTTTGGTGATGATGTGGTCGCTCTAAGAAATCGTTTGTATGATCAAGGCTATATTTCAAATTCATTATCAATCAAGTTTAATAGAGAGTTGTTAGAAGCGGTTCAAAGATATCAGTCTGATCATGGTTTAATCCCTGACGGTATCGTAGGTGAGGGGACCATTTCAGAACTCAATATCCCAGTAAAACAAAGATTATCTTCTATCATTGTTGCTATGGAGCGTGAGAGGTGGCTTGGAGATAGGTTGGGCAACAGACACATTTGGGTAAACCTAGCGGATTTTAAGGCGAAGATAATTGAAGATCAGGCTATTGTTTTTGAGACTCGGACTGTGCTTGGAGTAAACGATGAGAGTATGCGAAGTCCTGAATTTTCAGACAAGATGGAGTACATGGTTATAAATCCTACCTGGCATATTCCAGTTTCAATTGCGAAAAATGAATATTTGCCGGAATTAAAAAAAGATCCTGAGTCTTTACCATTTCTCAAATTATTTGACAGTTCTGGGTCTATTATTGATCGGGAGAGCATAGATTTTTCGATGCTAGGAAAAGACTATTTTCCATATGAAATGAAGCAGTTACCGTCAACAACTAATGCTCTAGGATTAGTTAAATTCATGTTTCCTAATCCATATAACATATATTTACACGATACCCCTGCTAAAGATTTATTTATGAAGGAAGTACGTGACTTTAGTCACGGCTGTATTCGTTTGCACGAGCCCTTTGATTTTGCTTATGCGTTATTAGAAAAGCAATCTGATGAACCGCGCATGGAATTTCAGAGCGCTCTAAAAAGCAACGAAGAAACTATAATTTTATTATCCAAAAGTGTGCCGGTGCACATTACATACAGAACTGCTTTTACTAAGGCCGGTGGTGGAATAGAGTATCGTCGAGATATTTATGGACGTGATGAGAAGATATATAATGCTCTAGTAGAGCAAGGCTTAGATTTAAGTGAAAGCATTTAATACAAAAAAACCTTATGGGATTATTATGGGTTTTACATTAAAAGAAATTTGCGAAGCAGTAGGTGGTTATACTGAAGGTGATGACACTATTACAGTTAATTCTGTGTCAGAACCAGGACTAGCTACAGAGATGGATCTGGCATTTGCGGCTGATCCTAAGTTTGCGGATCAAATTAAATTTGGTGATGCAAAGGTTGCAATTCTGTCACCCGGTATGAATTTTAAGGATTATGGATTAAATGGCGCTTTGGTCGTTGAAAGGGCTCGGTACGTAATGGCTTCTTTGACTAAGCTTGTTGATAATGGCCAACGCTTTCAAAAAGGGGTTCATAGTACTGCTATTGTGTCTGATAAATCCAATATAGGTGAAAATGCGAGCATTGGGCCATATGCTATTATATCTGACGGTGTGGATCTCGGCGAGGGGTCAGTAGTCGGTCCAATGTGTTACATAGGCACAGACAGTAAGATTGGTGCAAACGCTTATTTGCGTGAAGGCGTAAAGATCGGTTCAGATGTATTAATCGGCGACAGATTTATTGCTCAGCCGGGTGCAGTTATTGGAGGTGATGGGTTTTCTTTTGTAACAGCAGAATTGTCTGATGTTGAAATTGCCCGAGAAAGTTTAGGCAAAGCTCAAATTTCAAAAAATGATAATAATTGGGTACGTATACATTCGCTTGCCGGAGTAGTTCTTGGTGATGATGTGGAGGTTGGTGCAAATAGTACTATAGACCGTGGAACGGTGCGAGCAACAAGGCTTGGAAACAATGTCAAAACTGACAATCTTTCGCAAATAGGACACAATGTATCCATCGGAAATAATTGTTTAATTTGTGCTCAGGTTGGAATAGCAGGGTCGTCCCGGATAGGAAATAATGTGGTTTTAGGGGGTCAAACCGGTATAAGTGATAATATTATAATTGGAGACAATGTAATTACTGGAGGTGCGACGAAAGTTTTGTCGAATGTCCCATCTGGTAAAATAATGTTGGGTTATCCTGCTACTAGTATGGATAAACAAATACAAAGTTATAAGGCTCTTAGAAAATTACCAAATTTGATTAAGCAGATATCTGACCTTCAGAAGGCTATTTTAAAAAAAAATAAAAGATTATAAGTGCTGATTTTCATGCCTAAATCAATGGATAAATATCATGGATATTCGAAGTAAAGTTATAGAAATTATTGCTGATCAGGCGATCGTCGAACCTTCTGATTTGAGTGATGAAAGTACGCTCGAAAGTCTAGGTATAGACAGTCTCGGCTTGGTTGAGAGTATATTTGCAATTGAAGAGGCTTTCAATATACAAATACCTTTCAATGCAAACCAACCAAACGACAGCCCATTTGATATATCCTCTGTAGCTACAATCGTTCAAGGTATAGAGAAATTAATTCAGGAACAGGCGTGAAACGGGTCGTGATAACAGGTGCCGGTACGATTAATTCGATTGGTCAAGATTTTTCACAAACTATTAATTCATTAAGGGAGGGGCGTTGTGGCATTTCAGCTCTCAAATTTAAAGATGTGGAACGTCTATCCATAAAAATCGGTGGGCAAATTCACAATTTTGAACCCGAAAGGCATTTTAATCGCCAACAGCTATCACTTTATGATCGCTATACGCAGTTAACTTTAATTGCAGCTGATGAAGCAATTACACAATCTGGTTTGACTTTTAATGGTGAACTTGCCGCGTCTACTGGTGTCGTTCTGGGCACTGCGGGTGGAGGGGTCAGCACTTGGGACGATAACTATAGAGCCGTATATGAAGAGGGAAAAAATAGAGTGCACCCATTTGTTGTTCCGAAACTTATGAACAACGCAGCAGCCAGTCATCTATCTATGAAATTTAACCTCAAAGGCCCAACTTTTACTGTCTCAAGTGCTTGTGCCAGCTCAAATCATGCAATGGCCCAGGCCTTTCAAATTGTACGCTCCGCGCAAAGTCCAGTAATGGTAACCGGTGGTTCGGAGAGTATGATGTGTTTTGGTGGTATAAAAGCATGGGAAGGTCTGAGAGTAATGAGTAAGGATGCTTGTCGTCCTTTTTCCTTAAACAGAAATGGAATGGTGCAGGGTGAAGGAGCGGCAATTTTTGTTTTTGAAGAGTTGGAGCACGCAAAGCGTAGGGGAGCAAATATATTTTGTGAAGTAAAAGGCTTTGCAATGTCTTCGGATGCTGCTGATATAGTAAATCCATCCAAACATGGTGCAGCTCGAGCGATTTTTCACGCACTTAAGGATGCTCAAGTGAATTTAGAGGATGTTGGTTACATAAACGCTCACGGCACTGGTACAGCCGCAAATGATAAGACAGAGTGCGCGGCTGTAGCAGATGTCTTTGGTCATCATGCTGGCAAGATTATGATTTCTTCAACCAAATCTATGCATGGTCATATTATCGGAGGAACGGGCGCCGTTGAGCTGATAGCTTGTATTCTTGCACTGAGAGATGGAGTCATTTCGCCTACTATAGGGTATGTTGAGCATGATCCGGAATGTGCTTTGGATGTCGTACCTAATGAGGCAAGAGATGCCAAAGTTAAATTGGCTATTTCAAATGCATTCGCCTTTGGTGGTCTTAATGCAGTTCTTGTGTTACAAAAAGTATGAGATTACTATTTTCAAATGGAATTTTTGATTTTTGCCTCAAATATTTTCTAGCTATTGAAAATCATACCTTGGTATCATTTTATTCAAATAGCTTAAAAAGGTTATTCATTTGAACTTCCTATCTTTTATAAAAGTCAATAAATTATGGTTATTGGCTGGTTTCCTTTTAGCTTTATCTTCAAGTTTTGGTCAAACTTTTTTCATTTCAATTTTTGCTGCCGAAATAATGTCTAGTTTTGATCTTTCAAATTCTGAGTGGGGCACGATTTATGCTTCTGGAACTTTGCTATCTGCAGTCGCAATGATTTATATTGGTGGGTTGGTCGATGATTACAAAACTAGAAATATTTCTTTTTTAGTTTTGGGTATTTTGACGTTAGCGATGCTCAGTATGGCCATTTTAGATTCTTTGGCAGCCTTAATTATAACTATTTTTTTTCTGAGACTGATGGGGCAGGGAATGTCCACACATTTAGCTCATGTAGCTATGTCTAAATGGTTTTCTAGATACAGAGGCCGAGCGCTTGCAATTGCTAATCTAGGTTATTCTTTAGGAGAGTCCTTCCTCCCAATGGTTTTTGTTGGGTTTCTATTAGTACTGCCATGGCGGTCAATTTGGTTATTTTCAGCGGTTTTTCCAGTTGTTGTTGCCGTAGCAATATATTTTACCTTGAGGGATGAGAGATCCCCTATATTATTTAAAGAAGATAAATTTACGTTTGGTATAGGACTGCGGCATTGGTCTAGATCAGAGGTGCTTAAGAGTAGTATTTTTTGGTTTGCTTTTCCAGGGCTGTTGGGCTTACCTGCTTTTGGAACAGTTCTTTTTTTTCAACAGGTCAACTATGCTTCTCTAAAAGGCTGGGACCACCTTTCTATGGTAAAAGCTTATCCGCTTTTTACAATAGTGGCTGTTGGAATTTCATTTCTATCAGGATCATTAATAGACCGTTATAGTGCTATTAAATTAATTGGTATCTATCAAATACCAGCAATTTTAGGATTTTATATATTTTCTGTTTGTGAAACTTTAGTAGGCTTTTCAATTGGATTGATCTGTTTTGCAATTACAGCGGGTTCAAATAACATTATACCAAATGCTTTTTGGGCTGAGTGTTTTGGTACTGCCTCTCTAGGTAAAATAAAGGCTTTAGCTGCTGGGGTAATGGTTGTTGGCTCGGCTTTGGGTCCTTTGATAAGTGGTTTCCTGATTGATTTGAATTTTAACTTAAATTTGCAATATAATTTATTTGCAACTTATTTTGTTTTCAGTTCCATCCTATTAATAATGGCTACCAGAAAAGCAATGGCTACTGTTTAATGAAAATTTTGCATCACAAAGTTTCGGCATCCTTTCAAAGCTGCATAGTCATCCAACACTAAATGGACTGAAAATTTTTGGTTAAATTTTGAAAACCGCCCTTTTTTGCAAAAGGCGTCGACAAATATCTCAGATTTGAGGTATTCCTTTAAAGACCTCGCAACGCCACCGATTAAATAAATACCGCCAAATGGGAGTAAGATAAGGGCGAGATCTCCAAAAAATGATCCTGCACAAGTTGTCAATAAATGGGCAACTTTTTTCGAATTTTCATCACCTTGAGATGCCTTTTGCATAATTTGTGCAGCTGTCTCATCATTTCCAGTTAAGGCCCTTCCTAAATTTTCAAGTCCACGTCCTGAGAGGATATCTTCAACTGATACAAAAGAACCTACTGACCCAATTTTTTCAAAAATGGACTGATAACTTTTATCCGTTAATGATAATTGTGAGTGACCAGCCTCTGATGGTGGTACAAAAATTTTATGTCCAACGTTGAAGACTGGTGCAGCATTGAAACCTGTACCAATGCCACAAACAAGTCTTGTCGCATTTGAGTTTGCTCTTTGCGATCCAACCGTGATGGGCTCTAGATCAGCCTTATCAAGACTTGTCAGCCCGTATCCTTGGGCTTGCAAATCGTTAATTATTCCAACCTGTTCTGCACCGGTTATTGAAGCTATTGATCTCTCGGTTAAACTCCATGAGAGATTAGTCATTTTTGCCGATTTTTCCTGAATTGGGCCTGCGGCCGCTATTCCTGCGAACTTAACTGAACTTTCGTTAACCAAATCGAAATAATTTTCGATTACAGTTTCAAATGAGTCATATTCATTATTAGAGTATGTCATACAAGAGCTTTCCAATAATTTTTCGTTATCAAACAAGGCAACTCTTGTATTTGTACCGCCGATATCAGCAGTTAGACATAGCTGTTTTTTCATCATAGACCTTAAAAATGCGTCGTATCAAATAACCAAATAAGTCTATTTCGTAACTGCTGCAACATAAATTAAATCAATAATATTAGTTGGTTAGTTAATACAGACAATTATGCATATGCATCTAACTAAGGTCTATTGATTACATACAAAATGAAATTCACAAAAAGCTGGGTTTATTGAAATTTATATTGGAGAGTTTGCTGAAAGAAGCTATCTCTTCAAGCAAGAGCGGAGAATATTAATGGCTGAACTTAAATTTATCCAAGTTCGTGGTGCTAGAGAGCACAATCTTAAGTCAGTCGATGTAGATATTCCGAGGGATAAGCTTGTCGTAATAACTGGATTATCTGGGTCAGGTAAGTCTTCTCTGGCCTTCGATACAGTTTATGCGGAAGGTCAAAGAAGGTATGTTGAAAGCTTATCAGCATATGCGCGACAATTTCTTGATATGATGGAAAAACCAGACGTGGATCATATTTCGGGATTATCTCCAGCAATTTCGATAGAGCAAAAAACCACCTCAAAAAACCCGCGTTCAACGGTTGGGACTATCACTGAGATTTATGATTATTTACGATTGCTCTTTGCCAGGGTAGGGACGCCCTACAGCCCAGCCACAGGGCTACCCATAGAAGCCCAACAAGTTCAAGAGATGGTTGATCAAGTTATGGGGCTGGATGAAGGTACTAGGGCATTTCTTTTAGCGCCTATAGTCCGCGATAGAAAAGGCGAATATAGGAAAGAATTTCTTGAATTGAAAAAACAAGGTTTTCAAAGAGTTAAAGTCGATGGTAACTTTTATGATCTTGATGACCCTCCTGAGTTAGACAAGAAATATAGACATGATGTAGATGTTGTTGTTGATCGGCTAGTAATAAAGGAAGATTTAGCGACGCGTCTTGCGGATAGTCTACGAACGTCTTTAGATTTGGCCGATGGCATTGCCATACTGGAAACAGTAGTAGAAAATGAAGAGCCACAACGCTATACTTTCTCTGAGAATTTTGCTTGTCCGGTAAGTGGCTTTACCATTCCTGAAATAGAGCCTCGGCTTTTTTCGTTTAACGCTCCCTTCGGAGCGTGCCCAGATTGCGATGGGCTAGGTGCGGAGTTATTTTTTGATGAACGTCTAGTGGTTCCTGATCAAGAGCTAAAAATAAGTGACGGTGCTCTGGCGCCGTGGAGAAAGGGTAAAAGTCCGTATTTTATTCAAACTATCGAAGCTCTCGCTAATCATTATAATTTTGACTTTAATGCTAAGTGGAAAAACATAACGAAATCTGTCCAGCACGTATTCCTTTATGGCTCTGGAGAGGAAGAGATCCTATTTCGCTATGATGAAGGTGGAAGAGTATATCAGGTTAAGAGGACATTTGAAGGTATAATTCCAAATATGGAACGCCGTTATAAAGAAACGGATAGTAGTTGGATTAGAGAGGAATTTGAAAGTTATCAAAACAAAAGACCCTGTGAAACATGCAAAGGTTATCGTTTAAATTTGCAAGCTCGTTCGGTTAAAATTAACGGTCTTCATATCGGTGAAATTGTCGAGATGTCGATCAAGGATGCGCTAGAATGGTTTTCAAAAGTAAAAGCTTCTCTTTCGTCGCAAAAACAGGAAATTGCTACTACCATTTTAAAAGAAATTGTAGAAAGACTTGGATTTTTAAATAATGTTGGCCTCGAGTATTTAACTTTATCGAGAAGCTCTGGAACTCTTTCGGGTGGAGAAAGTCAGAGAATAAGACTTGCAAGTCAGATTGGAAGTGGGTTGACGGGTGTTCTCTACGTTTTAGACGAACCGTCTATTGGCTTGCATCAGAGAGATAACGGTAGACTTTTGCAGACCTTAAAAAATCTGCGTAATCAAGGTAATACGGTCATTGTAGTGGAACATGATGAAGAAGCTATCTTGGAGGCCGACTATGTATTTGACTTAGGACCAGGTGCCGGTGTCCATGGTGGTCAAGTTGTGGCATCTGGAACACCTGCTGAAATTACCGCAAATTCAAAATCTATAACTGGTCAATATTTGTCAGGAGAAAAGGTTATTGAAATACCTTCTTTAAGAAGGAAAGGTAATGGTAAAAGTCTTAAGATTATAGGGGCTTCTGGAAACAATCTTAAATCTGTAAATGTGGAATTCCCGCTCGGCAAGTTTTTATGTGTTACCGGTGTTTCTGGGGGAGGCAAGTCTACTTTAGTTATCGAAACGCTGTTTAAAGTTGCTTCAATGAGATTAAACGGAGCAAAACAGACACCAGCTCCCTGCGATAAAATTGTTGGTTTAGAGTATCTAGACAAGGTAATTGATATTGATCAGCGGCCAATTGGACGCACACCAAGATCTAACCCTGCGACATATACGGGCGCATTCACACCTATAAGAGAATGGTTTTCTGGATTGCCTGAAGCAAAAACTAGAGGATATAAACCTGGAAGGTTCTCTTTCAACGTGAAGGGTGGTCGTTGTGAGGCATGCCAAGGCGACGGTGTTATCAAAATTGAAATGCATTTTTTGCCTGATGTTTACGTGACTTGTGAAACCTGTGGAGGTGCTCGATATAACCGTGAAACTTTAGAAATTAAATTTAAAGGAAAATCTATTTCTGATGTTCTAGATATGACTGTAGAAGATGCTCAGTCGTTTTTTAGCGCTATTCCTAGTGTTCGAGAAAAAATGGATGCCTTAATGAGAGTTGGTCTTGGCTATATAAAGGTGGGTCAACAAGCCACGACTTTATCTGGAGGTGAAGCTCAGAGAGTAAAATTATCAAAAGAGTTATCCAAAAGAGCAACTGGACGTACATTATATATATTGGATGAACCAACGACTGGGTTGCACTTTGATGACGTTCGTAAACTTTTAGAAGTATTACATGAGTTAGTTGACCAGGGAAATACGGTCGTTGTCATAGAACATAATCTTGATGTAATAAAAACAGCTGACTGGATAATTGATATTGGTCCTGAAGGAGGAGACAGAGGAGGGCAGGTTGTTGCAGAAGGTTGTCCGGAAGAAGTTGCTTTGAATGTAAAAAGCTATACTGCCCAATACTTAAATGGCTTAATTTTCAAAAAAGAAATTACAGCAGCTGAGTAAAAAAATGTCACATAATAAACTTAAATGGAAGTAACCTTTATTGAGGTTATTCTATTTGCTTTTCTCTCAATGACCTCAAAACGATAACCATGAAATCTAAATACTTGTCCGACGGTGGGTATCATTTGTGCTTCGTGCATTACTAATCCTGCTAAAGTATTTGCTTCGTCGTCAGGTAATGACCAATCATTAGCCCTGTTCAGATCTCTAATAGTGGTTGATCCTTCTAGAATATAAGAGCCATCATTCGATTGCCTGATGTCGTTGGTATCCTTCGGATCAAATTCATCAGATATTTCACCTACTATTTCTTCCAAAATGTCCTCAAGCGTAATTAAACCTTGGAGGCTCCCGTATTCATCGACGACAAGTGCAAAGTGCGTTCTGCGATGCAAAAATTGTCTCATTTGGTCATCTAGGGATGTGGTGTCAGGCACAAAATAGGGTTCCATTGCCACATGACCAATATCAAAGTTATTCAAATTACTTATGTTTGGAGACTTTTCATTTATGACTTTATACATCTCTCTAGCTAAATCTTTAGCGTGGATTACCCCGACTATATTGTCTGGATCATTGAGAAATACTGGTAGTCTAGTGTGAACACTTTCTAGACACTGTGTTAAAATTTTGGTTGGTTCGTCAATTGAGTCAATCATTTCTATATTGGATCTGTGGAGCATTATCTCCTCCACAGTTCTGTCTGACAGATCTAGGGCTCCTAAGATCAGGTCTCTATCTTCCTTTTCAACAATACCTTCCGAATGACCAAGCTGAATTGCCCCAGCAATTTCTTCACGCACAGCTAAAATATGGCTATTAGGATCTGTTTTAACTCCGAATATCCGCAAGATTAATCTTACTAAAAACCTTACAGACGCGACTATTGGTGATAAAACCCTAATTATCAAATGAATGAACCCGGCAACCCTAGCTGCAGCTAGTTCAGCATTAGTTATGGCATAAGTTTTTGGTAGAACCTCCGCGAAGATTAGCACTAATACAGTCATTATTAAGGTAGCAAGTGCGATACCACTTTCTCCAAAAGCTTGAGTAAAAAGGGCTGTTGTAAGAGAGGTAGCTAAGATGTTTACTAAGTTGTTACCTAACAGAACAGACCCGATTAGTCCCTCTGTGTCTTCTGTAATTTTTAATGCTTTTTGGGCCCCTCGTGATCCTTTATCTGCATGAGTGCGCAGCTTCCCACGTGAAGCGGCGGTCAGTGCCGTCTCGCTACCTGAGAATAACGCAGAAACGAGCAACAGGAAAAATACTGCCCCAATCGTTATCCAAAAACTTTGATCTAAAAAAGTTAAACCGCTTTCCATGCCTTTTCCTAAGTTTATTTACTATGCGATATAAAAACGCCGTTATATTTAATTATCCAAAAAAATCAAAATAGATTATAAAAGAATATTGAATTTTAAAATTAATTCTCAATGTTTATCCCTGCATTCTAATTAATAATTATTTATTGGATAGTGGATGGTGATTAAAAACCAAATCGTTTAGCCGTTCTTCTACAACATGGGTGTATATTTCAGTTGTACCCAAATCTGAATGGCCTAGTAGAGTTTGAATTACTCGTAAATCTGCTCCATTGGCGAGAAGGTGTGTGGCAAAAGCATGTCTAATCACATGAGGACTGACCTTGTTCTGATCAATTCCGGCAAGGGTTGCCCACTTCTTTAATTTCTTAAATAACCATTGGCGACTCAAATAGCCACTTTTGCTATTAGATGGAAATAAATATTTTGAATTAGGGGTGTAATTCTGTGTTTTTGCTGCATTCAGTAAAATTTTACGTTCTTCTATCCATATTTTAATGGAAGAGCGAGCTAGTTTTGATAAAGGAACCAGACGTTCTTTTGATCCCTTCCCAGATACAAGGACCATATTGGGACTTCCCTTTACAGCGTCTAGTGGGAGCGACATCATTTCTGAAACACGCATTCCGGTAGCATACAAAAGCGTCATCAAACAAATATTCCGAGACCTAAAGCTTTTATTTTTTGCTTCTTCCCCAGCGGCTTTTAGTAGTCTATCTATAATCTCTATTGTTACCGATTGAGGAAGTTTTTTTGATCTGCCCGGGCTCGTTATCTGTAGAGCTGGATTTGCGGGCGCCCACCCCTCTTCGACAGCAAATCGATAGAATTGTTTGATTGCTGATAAATGACGAGCGCGGCTTGCAATTGAAAGCCCACTATCTTTGAGGTTAACCAAGTATAGCTCAATGTGTGATAGTTCTGCGTCGAAAATTTGAACTTCGCAAGAAGATATCCAATCAAAATATCTTATCAAGTCATGGTTGTAAGATTTTATCGTATTTTCTGATGCGTCGGTCTCTACGGTTTTTGCTTCCAAAAAGGTAAAAATAAGATCTTTGCTCATATTTAAGTTTCACTCAATACTAACCATAGAGCGGTGCGCTGGGACACTCTTTCTAGGCCAACATGCCGAAGTGTAGATATTGACTCGAGTAAATCTTGCATATCACCAGCTATACCACGCTCTAGCTGTATAAGAGCATTTAATATAACTTCTCCTAATTTTCCATCTGCAAGTTGTAATCTTGCATAACTGGGTACTCGCGGGCGATAAAATGCATCCAAAAGAGTCTTTTCAAGAACTGTCGTAGGCGTGATAAACTGTGCCTCATGGTTCGTGAATGCGAATACAATCGGATCTAACGCATTAATTGCCATGGAATTTGAAATTATCACATCATAGCTAGAGGAAAGCATTCCAATTTTCATAGCCAAAATCTCTGAATTTGGGGTAAGTTCAATGTCCAACAGTCTTGGGGTGAATACTTCGGCGAAAATTGAAGAGTTTGGAGAATATTGAAATAATTGCCAAGCATTCTTAAGTGCCAACTCCACTTCTTTAATACTATTAGAAAGTGAAAGAGCTTTATCGAGATATTGTATGGCACTTACTCTTTCCCAAATGCCATCAGATGACGGGGGGTCGTAAGCCGTAAATATTCCCAAGAATCTATTGGCATCAATAACACCATTTTCTGCTAGCCTTTCAGCGGCTATAAGTTGTGCGTACCATCCGTTATCGCCGGATAAATCACCAAAAATAAAAGCGTTACCTAAATTTTCTCGAAAAATTTGGTAGCCTAGTGTTTCATATAATCTAAACTCTAAAGGACTTAGGTCTATTTCGTTTAGGGGTGCAAATTTTTCTGAGGGTTCCTCAATCTCCAGAAATTCCCCTAATAGCAATAGCGTAGAGGTCTCAATACTATTAAGCGCTTTTGATGTGTTATATATCAGCGATGCGGTAAGCCAATCACCCTCAAGTGCATGGCAGTAAATTCGACCAGCGTCATTCTGATAGTTGGCGCCAAGATCTAATACTTGCTTACAAGCGGGGTCGTACTGACTACCAAGAAGTGATGCTTCAAAGAGTTTGGGCACAAGCTTTGGTGGTAAGGGCGAAGCTCTTTCTAAAAGTGCAATCGCAGGATCGATCGCTCCTGCTTCGATCAAAATCGATATTCGTTCAGATAAGAACTCTTCTGCACTATCTGTTGTTAACGGTGCCTCCGCCTCTGCTAAAAGCATTTGAAACAGTAACTTCTGAACTGCTGGAGAACTTGGTGAGCCCAGCTTGCGTAATAGTCCTACCAAATCGTCAGCTTGGCTTTCCTTCCACAAACTAGTTGGAAAACCTGTAACGGTTGGCGGCAATAAACCAACGGAGCTACGTTTTACATCACCCAATTTGGTTACCTCAATTTCGGGTAGGTTGGCTTGAATAACAGAAGCCCGATTGAGAGAATTAGTTATAATTGGGTGATTATATTGGTATAAATTATATTCGAGAAATTTTGATGAAGCAGTCTCGGCAAACCCTGCTACAGCTGCAACAAATGTAAAAATTAAGGTGGCTTTAGTCCTCATGAAGCTCCACGGGTATAATTACGGTTTTTTCTTCTGGGGTGAAATCAAATCCCAAAAAAGGTCCAATATAGGCAAAGATAATTAATGCTACCGTTCCTGCAGCTGTAAAATAGAATAGCCACTTAACAATTTTAAACATTTTTTTATCCTGTTATTTTGCATTATTGAATTTGTTACTGAATGTATTGTCAAGTTCATCTAGTAACAAACAGTCATTGAAATTTGAACCTAGTTTCTTGATAAAGGAAAAATGACAAAAAAATTAAAAAAAACTATCGCCTTTATTGGTATGATGGGAGCAGGAAAGACCGCCGTGGGAAAAGTAGTTGCCTCAAAGTTGGGTGTTCCATTTCTTGATGCTGATACTGAGATTGAAAAGGCGGCAAATATGTCAATTCAAGAAATTTTTATCCGTGATGGAGAAGAGTTTTTCAGAGAAAGAGAAGCACAAGTAATTCTGCGTTTGATGAAGGGCTCACCGACCATTCTATCCACGGGTGGTGGAGCTTTTATACATAAGGCTAATAGACAGGCAATAAGCTTACTGGGTGTTTCGCTATGGTTAGATGTCGAGGTGGATTTATTGTGGTCGCGAGTAAAAAATAAGGATACCAGGCCTCTGCTAAAATCTCTAAATCCCTATGAGACTTTGAAAAAGCTTCATCTCGAACGGCAGCCCATATATAAAAAAGCTGATATATCAGTTAAGGCCTCCTCGCGCTACACAGTGGAGGATATGGCTCAAAAAGTGATCGATAGTCTGCGGTTACATCCAAACTTGTTTGAGGAATAATTTGATGCAAAAGGTAAGAGTTGGGTTAGAAAAACGCTCCTACGATATTATAATTGGCCATGGTTTAATAAAAGATTCTGCTCCAATAATTACACCATTCTTGTCGCAAAATCGTGTTGTTGTAATTACAGACCAGAATGTTGCGCCATTACATTTACGCTCTTTCGAAAGTTCATTAAAATTAGCGGGAGTATCAGTTTCCTCTTTAGTTCTTCCGAGTGGAGAAAGTACAAAATCTTGGGAGTATGCTGTCCGAGTTGTAGAATGGATTTTAGAACAAAAAGTGGAGCGTAACGATTTGGTGATTGCTTTAGGTGGTGGCGTAATCGGCGATTTAGTGGGTTTTGCCGCAGCAATCGTAAGGCGCGGAGTGCGATTTGCTCAAGTCCCTACTTCCTTATTGGCTCAAGTCGATAGCTCTATTGGTGGAAAAACAGGTATTAATGTGCGCTTTGGCAAAAATTTAGTTGGTGCATTCCATCAACCAGTCTTTGTCATGGCCGATACTGAAGCATTAGGCACACTTCCTGATCGAGACTTTTTATCTGGTTACGGTGAGGTGGCTAAATATGGATTACTTGGGGATGAGAATTTTTTTTGCTGGTTGGAAGAAAACGCTTGTGCATTAATTAATGGCAATGTTGAACTTCGCATTGAAGCTATTAAACGATCTTGTCAAATAAAGGCTAGAATTGTTGAAAACGATGAGCTCGAGCATGGTGAGCGTGCACTATTAAATCTTGGACATACCTTTTGTCATGCGTTGGAAGCCGTAACAAACTATAGTGATATATTGTTGCATGGGGAGGGTGTTTCAATCGGTTGTAATTTGGCGTTTGATGTGTCTGCTAGACTTGGATTGTGTTCGCAGGAAGTGCCAAGTAGGGTTAGAGAGCATTACAAATCTCTAAATATTGCTACTGATATTTCTCAAATAAATGGTTTTGTAGGAAATAAAGAGAGAATATATGATTTAATGGCTCAAGATAAAAAAGTTGTTAATGGAGTGATCCGGTTCATTTTGGCTAGCGACATAGGAAAAGCTATGGTGCAAGAGAATGTAAGTAAAGATTTGATCATTGAGGTACTGCAGGATTCTTTGGGACAATAATATAGTGTTAAAATGGAATTTCGTCATCCATATCATTAGACGAAAAATTTTCTTGGTCACTATTTGAAAAATCATTATTTTGAGATGTATTTTGTAACTGTGAATAATCCGAGCCTTGTAGATCAGAGTTGGAGTTTCTGTTGTCTAACATTGTAAGTTCGCCTCTGTAAGGCCTTAAAACTACTTCGGTAGTGTATCGATCATTTCCTGCTTGATCTTGCCATTTGCGTGTCTCTAGCTGCCCCTCCACGTAAACTTTGGAACCTTTTTTTAGATATTGCTCTGCGACACGGACAAGAGCTTCGTTTGTAATTGAAACGTTGTGCCATTCAGTCCTTTCTCGTCTCTCACCAGTATTTCGGTCTTTCCAGTTCTCAGATGTAGCGATACTAAAGTTTGCAACTTTACCTCCATTTGGAAAGTTACGGACTTCTGGATCACGACCTAAATTTCCGAG
>CENJ01013149.1_pt1 | contig 66146 bp, 72 predicted proteins | sample 356161 | NCBI WGS metagenome assembly CENJ01 (sample SAMEA2619531, study PRJEB7988) | marine metagenome | biome: marine biome (ENVO:00000447); feature: surface water layer (ENVO:00002042); material: "saline water (ENVO:00002010), including plankton (ENVO:xxxxxxxx)" | depth 5 m
AACGTAGGGAACAATATTGATTTCGTTAATTACTTTTTTTCCAGTTAGTTTGTTTTTATCAAGTAACATCGTTCTTTGATTTTGAAATTAGCTCCTCCGCAAAAGCCAAAGAACTATTTAGTATATTTTCTACTTTTCTTGTAAATTGGTTAAAGGCAATCAGTGCCGGGATTGCAGTAAGTAGACCAATAGCTGTAGCAACTAAGGCTTCTGAGATTCCTGGTGCTACAGAACTTAAAGTAAGTTGAGCAGTTGTCGAAAGCCCCCTAAACGCATTAATTATTCCTATGACTGTTCCCAATAAACCAACATAAGGTGCACTTGAGCTGATTGTTGCAAGGATAGATAAGTTTTTTGTTAATCTCTCATCTTCACGGCTGATAATTACTCGAATTAATCGTTCTATCGAGTCTATACTTCTAAATTTATTATCTTTAGAACCCATCTCTTGATGAACTGTTAATAAAACAAGTTCTGATGATTCAAGCTCATCTATACTCTTTTCTTTCATCTCAGCAACAAGACTCTGAATATCCTCACCATCCCAAAACCTATCTTCAATACTGTGAGAAGCCACCAAAGATTTATTTAGAGTAAAATGCTTTTCAAAGATTAGAACCCATGAGCCAATCGACGCAAAGACAAGTAAAAAAAGAATTATTTTTACCGGTAATGAAGCATTTGCTAATAATTCAAGTAACTCAAATTCCACTACATAAATCCTTCTAGATCATCTTGAAATGTATTCTTTAATAAATAACAAAAACTATCCCAGCTTAAGTCAACCAGTTTTGTTTCATCAAAGAAAACTCCATTAAGCTCACTCATTCTCACTCTGACCCTTATTGGCTTGTTATCAAACTTATATACTAATGCAGGAAAATCATTGACTGATGTAACTCCTTTAACTTGTTCCCACCAAGCAGTTAAGGGCTCAAAACCTTTTTTATATGCTTTACATTCTATATTCCATCTTCCAATTTTTAAGTCAGGGTGATTTTTTTCTTGATACTGCGATAGTATCCTTCTTACTGGCTTCTTTAAGCCAAGGTCAATCTGTAAGTTTTTGGCAATCTTTCTTTCAAAATCATGCCCTTTTTTTCTTTGATTAATAGTCATTATGTAAAAACTGATTCATCTAGATCAGCATTTGTAAAAACTTCTTGCACATCATCAAGATCTTCAAGAGCGTCAGTTAACTTTATATTTTTCTCGGATTGATCTTGGTTCAATACAATATTATTTTCTGCCTCCATTACAATCTCTGAGATTTCTACTTCATAACCAGCCTCTATAATCTTTTCTTTCAAATATGATAGTTCTTTTGGAGAACATAATATCTCTATTTTATCTGATTCAACTTCATTTAAATCATCAGCACCATTTTCTAAAGCAAGGTCATATAACTTTTCATCATCATGAGATCCTTTTAGCAAAATTTTTCCGATAGATTCAAACATATAGGCAACACTACCTGCTGTCCCTAGATTTCCACCATATTTAGTAAAAGCATGTCTGACTTCTGAAACTGTTCTATTTTTATTATCAGTTAAAGTCTTAATCAAAACAGCAACTCCTCCTGGGGCATATCCTTCATATATAACCTCTTCTAGATTTTGACCCTCTTGACCTCCAGCACCTCTTTGGATTGCTCTATTAATTGTGTCTTTGGTCATATTTGCCGACAACGCCTTATCATGAGCAAGTCTAAGGCGGGGATTGTCATCAATTATAGCTCCCCCATCTTTTGCTGCGACTGTAAGCTCGCGTATGATCTTCGTAAAAACTGCCCCTTTTTTTGCATCTTGTCGAGCTTTCCTATGTTTGATATTTGCCCATTTTGAGTGTCCAGCCATTATTCGTCCTTAATCTCTATATTAAGTTCTTCGAGACTCTCTTTTTTTACTAGACCAGGCGCATCAGTCAATAAGCAAATCGCAGATTGTGTCTTTGGAAATGCAATAACTTCTCTGATTGATTCTGATTGTGTTAGCAACATAGCTAACCGGTCTAGACCAAATGCAATTCCACCGTGAGGTGGACATCCTGTTTTTAAGGTTTTAAGAAAAAATCCAAATTTTGAAGATACCTCTTCATCACTAAGGCCTAATAGATTAAATATTCGCTCTTGAATTGCATTATCATGAATACGTATTGAGCCTCCTCCAACTTCATAACCGTTTATTACAATATCGTATGCTTTTGAATTAATTAACATTGGATTTACATTTTCAAGCTCTCTAATACCATCAATATTTGGGGCTGTAAAAGGATGATGTAATGAAGTGATATTACCATCTGAATTAAGTTCAAACATAGGGAATTCTGTTACCCAACAAGCCTTAAAACCATCAGAGATAAGATTAAGGTCATCACCAATTTTATTTATAAGCTTACTCATATAGTCATTAACAATTTTGCTTTTTCCAGCACCAAAGAATATAAGATCATTTTGCTTTAGAGATAATGATTTATGTATGCTCTCAAGACAATCTTTTGACAAGTATTTCAGTATAGGAGAGCTCATATCTTCAACCTTATCGCCCTCCATTCGTATATATGCTAGGCCTTTTGCACCAAATTGTTTTACAAAGTCAGTGTACCTATCAATCTGCCCCCTACCCAAACTATCTGCAGAGTTAACTATAAGTGCTGCAATCCTACTGTCCTTAGAATTTGCAGGATCAGAAAATACTTTAAATTCCTCTTTCACAAATAGATGTTTAAGTTCAACTAACTTTAAAGGATTTCGAAGGTCAGGCTTGTCACTTCCATATGCTTCAATAGCATCACACCATTTTATTCTTGGAAGGTCTTTTAAAGTGTAATTTATTGTTTTTTTGAAAACATCTTTAATCATTTCTTCAGAAATTTTCATTATGTCTTCTTCATTTACAAATGATGCTTCTATATCAACTTGGGAGAACTCAGGTTGACGATCTGCGCGCAGATCCTCATCTCGGAAACACCTTGCAATTTGGTAATATTTATCAAAACCAGAAATCATTAACATCTGTTTAAATAATTGTGGTGATTGTGGTAGAGCAAAAAAATTACCAGAATTTGTCCTGCTTGGAACTAAATAATCTCTTGCACCTTCTGGTGTTGCTTTCGTAAGAATAGGTGTTTCTATGTCGAGAAAATTTTTGTTTTCTAAATGTTTTCTAATATTTTTTGTTAACTCTGATCTTATCTTGATATTTTTTTGCATCCTCTGTCGTCTTAAATCAAGTGTTCGGTTTTTTAATCTTGCTTCCTCTCCAACTTCAGAATGCTTGTCAAGAGGAAATGCGGGCGTATCTGCAATATTTAAAACAGTTAGCTCAGATACTACTATTTCAATACTTCCTGTTGTTAGGGCCTGATTTTCTGAATCCTCTGGTCTGTCATTTACAGTTCCAGAAGCCTGCAATACATATTCGCTTCTTACCTCTTCAGCTTTTTTGAAAGAGTCTTCTGATTCAGGATTAATTACTAATTGAACAATACCGCTAACATCTCTAAGGTCTAGGAAGATTAAACCACCATGGTCTCTTCTTCTATGAACCCAGCCGCAGACAGTAACATCCTGTTTAAGGAATTTTTTATCTATTTCGCCACAATAATTAGTTCTCATTTTTTAATTTGTCCTTGGATAATGCTTCTTTTGTATTCTTTTGTTCATAGACGTTCTTTTTATTATTTTCTTTAAAATCTGTCTCATACCAACCTGATCCTTTTAACCTAAATCCAGGTGCTGATAGTAATTTTACAACCTTCCCAACTTTCTTGCATTTCTCGCATTTTTTTATAGGTTCATCTGTGATTTTTTGAATTACTTCAAATTTTGACTCACATACCTTGCAGTAATACTCGTAAATGGGCATATTCCTATTTAAACTACCATATAATTGAATGAGGAGATTATAGTGTATTTCTCAAAATTTTTCGTCCCTACCACAAGAGAAGATCCTTCTGATGCGGATCTGATCAGTCATAAGCTTATGATCAAATCAGGAATGATAAAAAAGACAGCGTCAGGTATATATAATTGGTTGCCGTTAGGCCTAATTGTTCTTAGAAACGTAGAAGAAATAGTTAGAAAAAATATGAAAGCTTCAGGTGCTCAAGAAATTTTAATGCCAATGGTGCAGCCTGCTGAGCTTTGGAAAGAATCAATGAGATACGATCAATATGGAAGAGAGCTTTTAAAATTCTCAGATAGATCTGATAGAGAGTTTGTCCTAGGACCTACTCATGAAGAGATAATATGTGAAATTTTTAGGTCCTACCCTACAAGCTATAGAGATTTACCAATGAACTTATACCAGATTCAAACAAAATTTAGAGATGAGATAAGGCCTAGGTTTGGCGTAATGAGAGCTAGAGAGTTCGTCATGAAAGATGCATACAGTTTTGACATTAATAAAAAGGGGTTGGAAAAAAGCTACGAGAAAATGAAACAAGCATATATAAATATTTTCGATGAGCTGGGCCTTGATTACAGAATTGTAAATGCAGATGCAGGAAATATTGGTGGAGACAAAAGTGAGGAATTTCATATCATTGCAGATTCTGGAGAAGATCTATTAGCTATTAGCGATAAAAGCGGTTATGCAGCGAATGTAGAGATTCTTAACTATGACAAGGATCCGACAGAGCTAAAAGGGACGCCGTCTCCAGATGGAAAAGGCAAGCTTATAATCAAAAGAGGAATAGAAGTAGGTCATATTTTTCAATTAGGTCAAAAATATAGTGAGAAAATGAAAGTTGTAATGAAGAATGAGAAAGGCATAGCTGAAAACTTATTTATGGGTTGCTATGGGATTGGGATAACAAGAATTATTGCTGCTGCAATTGAACAGAGCAATAATGAGGGAGGGTTTGTATGGCCAAAGAACCTTGCACCATTTGAAATCAATATTATTTGCTTAGACCCCAAGAAGCGAGAGGTCTTTGATGTATGCCAGACCTTATATGATCTTTTAAAGCAAAATGGAAATACTGTTCTATTTGACGAAAGAGAGCTTAGGCCTGGCATTAAATTTAGTGAAAACGAGCTTCTTGGAATACCTTATTCAATTGTTGTAAGCCCTAGCAACTTCAATAATACAAAATATGAATTTAATGACAGAGTAAAAAATCAAAAATCTGAACTAAATATTGAAGAAATAAAAAAAGTATTGGAGGGAAACTAATTTGATAAGATTTTTTACAACAATTGGTGGCTTCCTTCTTGGTTCGCTATTGCTTGCGTTAATAGTTATTCTCTCATTCAACCCTAGTTTTTTTGCTTTAAAAATTTTAGAGAGTGATCTGAGTAGTTTTGGCAAAAAACCCTCGAATAGTTTGGATAGATACTTAAATGATCAGCTTGCTAAGGAAATGCTTTCTTCTCCAGAAACTTTAACTTACTTAGGGTTTGACTCAATTAATTTTCTTACAGATCATAACTCTAAATTTGATGACAATAGCTCTGAGTCAAAATATGAAAATTATATTTTCAATAAATCCTATTTGAAAAGTCTAAATAGGATTGAAAGAGAAAAACTAGGCAACTCAAAATACAATCTTGATATACAGAAATTTAATCTGCAAAATAAAATTACTTCCTACGAATCTTTTAAATATCACTTTAATCCAGTGAGCCAATTTTTTGGTTCTCATTTAAGTGTTATTGAGTTTCTAACGGACAATCACAAAATTATCGATGAACGATCTGTTAAAGATTATATTGCACGAATTACTTCAGCAAGCACTGTCATAGAAAATAATATTCAATACCTTAAGAAAAGAGCAGAAAGTGGAATATTTTCACCTAGGTTTGTATATGAAAAGGCCTCAAAACAAATTAGCAATATCCTATCTTTTGATGTGGAGGAAAATCCTATCTACCTTTCTCTGCAGAAAAAAATTAGTTCACTAAATTTAAACAAAGTTAAGGAAGAGAGGTATTTGATGGAGGCAAAAGCACTATTACAAAGTGATTTTTATCCAAGTTATAAAAAACTTCAGATAGTCATAAATAATCAAGAGAGTCTTGCAAGGGAGATGGATGGTGTTTGGGGTCTTCCTAATGGCGATGATTACTATAAGCATCGCCTTAGGATATATACAACTACGGATTACTCCCCTGAAGAAATACATGAAATTGGTTTAGAGCTTGTAGCCTCAATTCAAAAAGAGATACTGGAGATATTGACTTCAGAGGGGTATGACATGACAAAAAAACTGCCTTCACTTTACAAAGAGATAAATAATGATAAAAGATTTCTTTTCGAAGATTCTGATGCAGGCCGAAAAGAAATTTTAGACAGATATACAGATATTCAAAACAATGCTTTGAAAAGCATGGATAATTATTTCCATGACATACCTAAGGCTTTAGTAATAGTAAAAAGAATACCTATTTATGCTGAAGAAAGTGCTGCAGGGGGGTACTATCAATCTCCATCACTTGATGGAAAAAGACCGGGTATCTTTTATGCAAATTTATTTGATGTAAAGGCTACAAAAACATTTGGGATGCCTGCATTATCATTTCATGAGGCAATCCCAGGACACCACTTTCAGAATGCTCTTAATCAAGAAAATCAAAATCAGACAGTTTGGAAGAAATTTGGATATAGAACGTCAGCTTTTGGAGAGGGCTGGGCTTTGTATGCAGAAAGGCTAGCTGTAGAAATTGGCCTTGTTACTGATCCATATGAAATGATTGGTTCATTGCAGTCAGAACTATTTAGAGCTGTTCGACTTGTAATAGACACTGGTATACATAACAAAAAGTGGTCAAGAGAAAAAGCAATCGACTATATGATTGATAATGTTGGCTCAGAGCGCAGTGAGGCAACTTCAGAAGTTGAGAGATATATAGTATGGCCAGGTCAAGCATGTGCGTATATGTTGGGCAGAATAAAGATTATTGAGCTAAGAGAATTAGCAAAAAGTGAATTAGGTAACAAATTTGATATTAAGGATTTCCACAGGGAGGTGTTGATGAATGGATCATTGCCTCTAACGGTGCTAGAGGAAATAATCCAAAACTATATCACTTCAAAGAAAATTTAGGTTTCAGCCAAAGTTCCTTCAATTTCCTCAAGTATCTTCTTATTCTCGGCCAAAAAAGTCGAAGCGTTATTTATTCCCTGTCCAATCTTGTCTCCCTTATAGCTATACCAAGAACCAGCTTTTTCAATTATTCCTTTCTTAACAGAAAACTCTATAATTTCAGCCATTCTATTAATCCCCTTGCCATAAAGAATTTGAAACTCAACAACCTTAAATGGTGGTGCAACTTTATTTTTTACAACTTTAACTCTTGTTTCATTTCCTATTATTTCGTCACCTTCTTTGATTGCTCCGATACGTCTTATATCTAGTCTGACACTTGAATAAAATTTCAACGCATTGCCACCAGTAGTTGTTTCTGGGCTCCCGAACATTACACCAATTTTCATTCTTATTTGGTTAATAAATATAACTAGTGTATTTGATTTTTGAATACTCCCAGTTATCTTTCGAAGAGCTTGTGACATTAGTCTAGCCTGAAGTCCAACATGCGAATCTCCCATATCTCCTTCAAGTTCTGCTCTTGGCACTAGAGCTGCAACACTATCGATCACTATTACATCTAAACTACCACTTTTGACCAACATATCTGTAACCTCGAGTGCCTGTTCACCTGTATCGGGCTGCGATAAAAGTAATTCATCAATATCAACCCCTAAAGCTTTGGCGTACTCTGGATCAAGTGCGTGTTCTGCATCTATAAAAGCAGCACTTCCTCCAGCTTTTTGGCATTCTGCGATAATCTGTAGTGTGAGAGTAGTTTTTCCAGATGATTCAGGACCGTAAATTTCAACGACTCTGCCTTTAGGAAGGCCTCCGATGCCCAAAGCATTATCCAAACCAAAAGAACCAGTCGGAATAGAAGGAACTTCCACAGTATCTCTTGTTCCCAATTTCATAATTGTACCTTTGCCAAATTGACTTTCAATTTGCTTTAAAGCTCCCTCGAGGGATTGTTTTTTATTTTCTGCCATAATTTACCAAGTAGTGTATAAATATACAGTAATATTGTTTATTAAATTTTTCAAGAAAAATTGGCTTTTTTTCTTTATTTTTTTTTAATTGAATATATCAAGTAAAATACCGACATGGCATTTATAGTTACTGAATCTTGTATTAAATGTAAACACACAGATTGTGTAGAAGTGTGTCCTGTAGATTGTTTTTATGAGGGGCCTAATTTTCTAGCTATAAACCCAGACGAATGCATTGATTGTGGATTATGTGAGCCAGAATGCCCTGTTGATGCAATTTTTGCAGAAGATGAGCTTCCTCCTGATCAAATAAATTTTATTGAAATAAATAACGACCTGTCTGCTGTGTGGCCAAATATTGCGCAGAAAAAGGATCCACTTCCTGAGGCAGAAGAGTTCCGATTAGTTAAAAATAAAATTGATTTGCTTGAAAAGGACTAGTTTAAGTGGATCCAAACAGCTGAAATAGACCCACTGATAAGGCCTGAAAATAACATTTTTACCTTTTGTTCATTCCTATTAAAACTTTTTATAATCTCCTTAGGTAAAAGAAGAAATGAAACCATGAAACCCACTAAAAGAGGTAAAATTGCCATCAGATCAAGCATTTTTACAGATTTAATTACTAAAGGATAAACTCCAAGCATTACGAGAACTAAAGATCCTGAGATTCCTGGAAGAAGGAATGCTGAAAATGCAAAGAATCCTGCAATACCAAGCAAAAAATAATTATCAAAATTTAAACTTACTAAAGACATTGATATCAATAAAGCAACACAAAAACCAATAAAGAAACTAATTGAATATCCTCTTGTTTCAGCCCATTTATGATCAAAAAAAATATTTTTTATTACAGCGGCAAGCATTACAAAGGTTAAAAAAACCTTGAATGCAATCAGATAGTTTATGATTAAAAAATCAATTAAAAAAGAAGCGATATAGATCGCAATAATCATCCCCATAAAAAGAGGAAAAATAAAATTTGGATTTAATTTATGGAAGAATTTTTCAATGGAAAAATTTCTTAGATTTGGGTTAAAAGCAGTTAAAGAACTTAAAAAATTCTTATAGACATTAAATAACCCTGCGATAGTAGCACCCGATATACCAGGTGTAATTTCAGCAATTCCCATAAAAAATCCTGCAACAAATCTATGAAAAAATTTAGACATCAGGTAGTTGGCCTTTTAACTTCGAGTGATTAGTCATATCCCAAAACAAAGGAGTTACTGAGACCTTACCATTTTTAATAGCCTCAAAATCAGTTCCGCTTAGGTCTCCATTTGGTTCTCCTGATTTACCAATTTTATAACTTATTTTTGTTTCTGAACCCTTGAACTCTGGAGCTAATGGAATCCCTCTATTTCCTAGTCGAGTTAAAGATATACCTTTAATTTCATTTAGAGGTAGGTTAGGAATATTTACATTGAAGACTATTCCATCATGCTGCTCCTCTGAATAGTTATCAATAACATAATTAAAAATCAGTTTAGTTATATGGATGGACGTATCGGTATTTTCAAATGATTTTCCTGCAATTGAAAGAGCAATTGGAGGATACTTTAATTTCCTTGCAGTAAATGCTGCCCCAAGAGTACCAGAGTGTATAACATCATCGCCCATATTAGCACCCTTATTAATGCCTGAAATTACAATGTCTGGAATGTCCTTCATTATTGCCATGAGGCCCATAAAAACACAATCAGCAGGGGTTCCGTCTACAGAGTAGATATTTTGATCTAACTTTACTATGTCTACAGGAGATCTTAGGGTAATTGCTGCACCTTGACCACTTTTGTCTTTTGCAGGAGCAATAAGATATGCCTCATGATCATTTTTTAATGAATTAAAAAGAGACTGAGTTAATTCAGAATCAATTCCGTCGTCATTTGTTATTAATATTCTCATTTTTCTAGTCTAGATATTACTAATGCTGCTGCTCCTTCACCTTTTCCAATAAAACCCATTTTCTCTGAGGTTTTGGCTTTTAAGCCAATCATTTTTTTTTGCAATCCGGTTATTTTACATAGATTATGAATTATTTCTTCTCTAAATGGACTTAATTTTGGTTCTTCAGCTATTACTATTACATCAAATTGGGCTAATTTATATCCCTTAGATTTGACTTTATCGTATGATAAATTAAACATTTTATTTCCAGGACAATCTTTCCATTCTGGGGTCTCTGGAAAATTAGTTCCGATGTCGCCAAGACCAAGAGAGCTAAGCATCGAATCAATCAAAGCATGAATAACAATATCTCCATCAGAGTGTGCATGAAAAGATTTCTCAAACGGAACCTTAATGCCACCAATCATTAAACCATCGCCGTTTTTAAAACGGTGACTATCGAAACCATTGCCAATAATCGATGTTTCATGTAATCGTAGATCTTCCTGTACAGTAATTTTAATATTATTTCTGTTGCCAGGTATGAATTCGATTTCCCCTCCAGAACGCTCTATTGCTTCCGACTCATCACTTGGAAAATACTCATCTGAAATACAAGCTTCTAAAGCAAGTTTTAATGTATCAGCCCTACAAATTTGTGGTGTCTGTGCTAGATAATAATTATTTCTATCTACACTTTTAGAAACTTTTAAAGATTGCTTATCAATCATCTTTAAAGATTCATATACTGGAATACCATATATCAAGATTTCTGATTGTAACTCTATAAACCTATCTTTAAGAATTATAATTTCCTCAGCGCTTATATAAGGTCTCACCGCATCATGAATCATAACAATTGATTCGCCCTCAATATCTTGAAGAGCATTTAAAACAGAATGAGACCTTGTATTTCCCCCTTGGATTAATTTAATCTTGGGATTATTGTAAAAACCCATTTCTTTAATATCATTGTCACCTTTTGCTATTGGGATAATTATCCTTTCAAAAATATTAGAATCTAGAAAATGTGAAACTGTTTTTTCAATTATAGATTTATCTCCGATTGGAAGGTATTGTTTGGCTTTTGAAGAGGCCATTCTTGTGCCTTGGCCTGCAGAAGGTATTATTGCGTAAATATTTTTATTTTGGGTCATTATTATTTTTTAAATCTTTTTTTTGTTCTGCTTCATTTTTTTGAAAAATTTCTTTTTCACTGGATTCAAAACTTTCTCTTTGCATCAGAATTTTTTCTTTTAAAGCAAGATTTTCTTCATTCAAAAGAATTAATTCACTTTCCTTCTCATTTAAGATTTCTTTAAGTTCTTGGTTTTTTTCAAAACTATAATCATTATAAAGAATGTCTGAAAGTATGATTATTGATGTTAAAGCTAAAAGAACAAAAACTAAAAAATAAGTTAATTTTTCCCTGCTCCTCATGGATAAATTTCATTACCTATAACCAGAAGTCTGTTATATTTTGCTGTTCTGTCAGACCTTGCAGGTGCACCAGTCTTAATTTGTTTTGCATCAATGCCTACAGAGAGATCTGAGATGAAAGTATCCTCTGTTTCGCCAGAACGATGTGAGACAATGGTTCCAAAACCCTCCCTTTTTGCAAGATTAATACAAGAAAGAGTCTCTGACAAAGTTCCTACTTGATTTAATTTAATTAAGATTGCATTCCCAGCCCCTGACTCAATCCCTTTTTGTAAAAGTTTTTCCTGAGTAACAAAAATATCGTCCCCCACGACCTGGGTATTCTTTAATTGTTTTGTAATCTTAGCCCAACCATCCCAATCGTTCTCATTCAGTGGATCCTCAATCGAAATAATTTCGAATCTTTTTGCAAGATCTTCAAGATAATCAATCATTTCAAATGTTGAAAGATTTTTTCCTTCGCCATCTAGAACATATTTATCAGATTTAAAAAATTCTGTTGCAGCGCAATCTAATGCCAAAAAGATATCTTCTCCAAATCTGTAACCAGACTTTTCAATAGCTTCAATAATATGCTTAATGACTTCTTCATTAGTTTTTAGATTCGGAGCAAATCCACCCTCATCCCCAACAGTTGTGCTCAAACCCTTATTAGAAAGAATATCTTTGAGTTTCATATAAACCTCGGATGACATTCTTAATCCCTCATGAAAATCATTATTTTCTGATGGAATAATCATAAATTCCTGAATATCAATTGAATTATTGGCATGACTTCCACCATTAAAAATATTTAGCATTGGACGGGGGAGAGACATTTGAACCTTTTCAGAAAACATTCTATTAAAAGTCATATTAATGTATTCGTATAATGGTGTATTCATTGAGGATGCTGATGCTTTTGCAACTGATAGAGATGCAGCTAAGATACTATTTGCCCCAAGGGAACTTTTATTTGGAGTGCCATCAATTTCGATGAGTCTTTGATCAATTTTTTCTTGATCTAATGAGTCTTGATCAATTAGTGCTTCTGCAATTCTAGTATTTGAATTTTTAACAGCCTTTAGCTTTCCAAACCCATTATATCTTCTTAAATTATTATCATTAAGTTCATGAGCTTCCAGTGTGCCAGTTGATGCTCCGCTAGGAACCATAGCAGTGCCTGTAGAGCCGTCCTCAAGAAAAACTGTAGTTAAAATTGTTGGCTTCCCTCTAGAGTCTAAGACCTCAAGTGATTTTACAGATTTAATCTTCATAAATTAAAGTTTTTTTACAACTTCATCTAAAAGAAGAATTTTTTCAAGAAAGCTCTTTAATTCAACAAGTTGAAGTGCGCATGGACCATCGCATTTAGCTTTTGATGGATCTGGATGAGTCTCAATAAATAATCCGGCTATTGATTGAGAGATGCCTGCTTTTGCGAGATCAAAAACATACTTTCCTCTTCCTCCTGTACTCTTTTCTAAGGCCCCTGGCTGTTGCAGAGAATGGGTAACATCAAAAAAAACTGGTTTCTCTAAATCTTTAAGTATTTGAAAATTTAACGTATCGACAACAAGATTATTATATCCAAATGAGTTCCCACGCTCACATAATATTACGTCCTCATTCCCAGCAGATTTGCATTTTGATATAACATGGGACATCTCACTAGCTGAAGAAAATTGTGGCTTCTTAATATTAAGTATTTTTTTTGTTTTTGCTGCAGAGACTACAAGATCTGTTTGCCTGCATAAAAATGCAGGTATCTGTATAATCTCACAGACCTCTGCTACAATTTTCGCTTGTTTAGGTTCATGTATGTCTGTTATCAAAGGTAAATCAAACCTTTGTTTAACCCTTTCAAGGCTTTCTAATCCTGCCTCTAAACCAGGACCTCTGTAGGAATCAAGTGATGACCTATTGGCTTTATCAAAAGAGGCCTTGAAAACATAGTTAAACCCTAATTCATTTGACAAGTTTGAAAATTCTTCCGCTACCTGAAACAGCACTTCGTCACTCTCAATTACATTGACCCCACCAAAGATAGTTAATTTTTTATTATTAGAGATTAAAGATTTATCAAATTTCATTTTTTACCATTTAATTCTACTGCTTTCTTAATGAAATCGTTAAATAAGGGGTGTCCTGTTTTAGGGTTGGAAGTGAATTCTGGGTGAAATTGACAAGCAATAAACCAGGGGTGATTCTTTATTTCAATCATCTCTACTAGGTTATGGAAATCTGATCTAGCAGAAACAATTAGACCTTTCTCCTCTAATAAATTTAAATATTCAGGATTAACTTCAAATCTGTGTCTATGTCTTTCAAAAATTGTTTTTGTCTTATAGAGCCTTGAAGCCTTAGTGCCTTTAATAATATGGGCCTTTTGAGAGCCTAGCCTCATTGTTCCACCTAAATCAGAATTTTTATTTCTTTTTTCAGTAGAACCATCTTTATTTTGCCACTCTGTAACTAGAGAGATAACTTTGTTTTTTGTTCTAGGTTTGAATTCAGTGCTGTTTGCATCTTTGAGACCACACAAGCTCCGTGCAATATCTATTATGGCAATTTGCAGCCCAAGACAAATACCTAGATATGGAATGTTGTGCTCTCTAGAAAATCTTGCAGCTAATATCATCCCTTCAATCCCTCTATCACCAAAACCACCTGGAACAAGAATTGCATCTGATTTATTTAGAGCTCTTTTATAGTTTCTTGGATTTAAATCTTCAGAATTAATAAGGTTAATGTTTACTTTGGTATCATTTTTAATCCCAGCATGATCTAAAGCTTCCGTTAGTGAAAAATACGCATCTTTTAAATCAACATATTTGCCAACAAAGGAAACATTTACTTGTTTTTTTGGGAATAATTTTCTTTTCACTACTGTTTTCCAAGCTGTTAAATTAGGTTTGGTTTTATCAAGATGCATTTTTTGTGTAAGGATTTGATCTATACCTTGGTTAGCAAGAAAAACGGGAACTTGATAGATTGTATCTAGGTTTGGAAGAGAGAAAACCCCATTTTTTGGCATGGAACAAAACAATGCAATTTTTTCTTTAGATTCCTGGGGAATTTCAAAATCTGATCTACATAATAAAATATCTGGCTGTAAGCCTAATGATCTAAATTCTTTAACAGAGTGTTGAGTTGGTTTTGTTTTAAGCTCACCTGCATTCTTAAGGTATGGGACAAGTGTTAGGTGCAAGAAGAGTGTCTGAAAAGACTTTAACTCCAACCCTAATTGACGTATGGACTCAACAAACGGTTGGCTTTCAATATCACCAACAGTGCCTCCAATCTCTACAATAGCAATATCAAATCCCACCGAAGCAGAAATAATTTTTTTCTTAATCTGATCGGTGATGTGTGGAATCACTTGAACTGTTTTTCCTAAATATTCACCTTTTCTCTCTTTCTTTAGAACAGAGTAATATATTTTTCCAGCTGTAAAGTTATTTTTGCGTGTACACTTGTGATTTATGAACCGTTCATAGTGGCCAAGGTCAAGATCTGTTTCGGTGCCATCCTCTGTAACAAATACTTCTCCGTGTTGAAAGGGGCTCATCGTACCAGGATCAACATTAAAATATGGATCCATTTTAATGACAGTTACTGAATAGCCTTTTGATTCTAAAATAGCTCCTATAGACGCAGAAGCGATCCCTTTACCTAGAGAAGAAACAACTCCACCTGTTACGAAAATAAATCGTGTATCTTTTAGCAAAACAAATTTAAATGATTAAAAGGCTATTCTAAATAATTTTTAGCAACTCTACCCGATAAATTTGTTAATAATTGATATGAAATTGTATTAAACTCTTTTGATAGTTTTCCAATATCAGTATCAAAGCCCCAAAAATCGACCCAATCACCTACCTTAATTGACTCATCATCGCCTATGTTTATCGCTATAAGATCCATGTTTACTTTGCCGACAGTTTTAAAATTTTTTCCGTTTATTTGAACATCTTTTTGGAATGTAAAATAAGGGATTCCATCTGCATATCCAATTGGCACATAGCAGATGGTGGTGTCTACATCAGCTTTCCATAAGCCATCATACCCTATAGGGTCATTCTTCTTTACTCTTCGTTTGGAAATTATTTTTGATCTAAGTTTTGTTACAGGCTTCAAGCCATGTTCTAGGAACCTGCCTCCCCCTCCATAAATTGCAATACCAGGTCTAACAACATCAAAATGAGATTTTTGAAAGTTAAATATTCCACCAGAATTTGCAAGACTTTTTCTATTATCTTTGTCTTTAGTAAGTTCTGTAAAAGTATCTATTTGATAATTATTTTGTGGGTTTTCTATATCATTTGAGGCTGCAAGATGCGACATTAAAACTACTTCTCTACTATTCAGGGTATTGATAAAGTCATAATATCTAAAGAAATCGTCTCTATCAAAACCCAAACGGTTCATACCAGTGTTTATCTTTAGCCAAATACTAGAATTACCGACATAAAATTTATTTAAATTTTCAATTTGCCAAAAAGAATGTACTACAAAATCTAAGCGATGTTCTTGAACCTGTTTATAATCATTCTCTTCATGGACACCCTGAAGCATCAAAACTGGCTTATTTGTTAATTTTCTAAGCTGAATTGCTTCATCTAAAGTTATCACTGAATATGATTCGACGTAATTTTCTGTAACATCAAGGACTTCTTCATATGTAAGCCCGTAGGCATTGGCCTTAACAACTGCTTGAATAGATGATTGAGTTTTGTTTCTTAATATATTTAAGTTATTCTCAAGGTTTGAGAGACTAATCAGAAGTTCTGTTTGTCTCATACTCGTCTTGATATTCTTTATAAGTTTGCGGGTCAAGATCAGTAAACTTTGTAAGCTCTTCTTTGAACGCCAATAGTAAATTTTTAGTAGGCCCATTTCTATGTTTTACCAATCTTAGCTCAGTAACTGCTTTCCACTCTTCAGCTTTTTTATAAACATAGTCTCTATAAAGCATAAATATTAAATCTGCGTCTTGTTCAATCGCTCCAGAATCTCTTAAGTCTGACATTTGAGGTCTTTTATTTGGTCTTTGCTCAACCATTCTGTTGAGCTGTGAAAGGATAATTACTGGTGCTTTGATTTCCTTAGCTAGTTGTTTCAAGGCGCGAGAAATATCAGACAATTCGTTAACTCTATTCTCAGATTTTCCAGGCATCTGCATAAGTTGTATGTAATCAATTACAACCAGTTTCACTCCGCCCTTATTTCTAAACTGTTTTGCTAACCTTCTGCATTTAGCCCTAATTTCCATTGGGTTAATATTTGCAGAATCATCTATGAAAATTTCAAGCTCACTAAGCTTTGCACTTTGATCATAAATTTTTTCCCAATTTCTCTGAGTTAAATTTTTTCCTACCATGAATTGTTGTTGGTTAATGCTTGCCATTGAACCTAACATTCTAGATGTTAAAGATTCTGATGACATCTCAAGACTAAAAACTGCAACACAACCATCTTCATTTTTTGCTACATTCTCGGCAATATTCATAGCAAGGGATGTCTTTCCCATGCTTGGCCTACCTGCGATCACAATTAGCTCTTCCTCTTTTAAACCTTTTGTTACATTGTCAATTACTTTGAATCCTGAGGATATTCCAATGAGGTCTCCTTCTAAAGTTGAAAGCATCTCTAATTTTTCACGAACACCTTTTACAAATGTTTTTACTTGTTTCAGAGAATCCTCTTTTGTCCTATTTTCAGAGAGTTCAAAAATTTTTGCTTCGGCCTCATTAAGAATATCGTCGCTAGATTTCCCTTTTGGGTTTTCTGAAAGGCTAATAAGTTGCTGCAAAACTCTTCTGAGGTTTCGATCTATTGATTGATCCTTGACCAAGTTTGCATAGCTGTCAGCCGCTAGTGCTGATACAGGAATAGATTGAAGTTCTTTCAGATAATCTAGGCCTCCAACTCTCTGCAAAGTATTATTTCTATCTAGTTGTTTTGAAACAGTAATGTGGTCAATGGGTTTGCCTTTGTCAGCAATGCTTTTTATACACTCATAGATTTCTTTATGCACTTCTGATTCAAAATCACTTGAGCTAAGTAAAGCATCTACCTCTGGGTACTTTTCTCTGGATAAGAGCAAAGAGCCTAAAACGGCTTGCTCAGCTTCTGTATTATTATTTGGCATTAGGCTGATAAAACTTCTACATTAATAGATTTAACTATTTCAGGATGAAGTTCAACATTTATATTAAATTCGCCCACTTCTTTTATGGGGCCATCAGGTAGAATAATTGAAGATTTTGTAACAAAATCTGCCCCAGCCTCATGTAAAGCACCAAGAATCTCTAGATTGCCAACAGAGCCAAAAAGCGCTCCACTCTCTTGTGCATTTGCTTTAATAGAAATTTTAATTTTCTCAAGCTTAATTGCATTTCCTTCGGCATTCGATAATTCATCATTTGCTTTTTTGAGATACTCTTCTTTTTTCTCTTCAAAACTTTTTATATATTCATCAGTTGCCGGAAGTGCTTTGTGATAGGGTAGTAAAAAGTTTCTAGCAAACCCTGACTTAACATCAACAATGTCACCAATTTCTCCAAGATTTTTAATCTTTGTTACCAGAACTACTTTCATTACTTTGATTCTATTTTGTGTTTATCGGTAAAAGGTATGATTCCAAGAATCCTTGCTCTTTTTACTGCTTTTGTAAGTTTTCGTTGTTGTTTTGCATCAAGCCTGGTATATCTTGTTGACAGAATTTTTCCATTTTCTGATATAAATGGTCTTAAGGAATCTGCATCTTTGTAATCGAAACTTATTTTCTTTTCTTCTGTCATTTTATTTTCCAATCTTTACAGTTAAGTGTCTGTAGACATCCTGTTCGAATTTAAATTTTTCTTCAAGAGTCTTAAGAGTGCTTTTATCAACTTTTAAGTCAAGATGAACATAATTAGCAAAATTCATGTTATTGATAGGGTAGGCAAGCTGCCTTTTTCCTAATATTTTGGTATCAGTTAGCTCCCCTTTATTATCAGAAATGATTTTCTTTATAGATTCTAAAAGTGAGTCCATAGCATCACCAATATTTGGGTTAATAAGTAGCATTAATTCGTAGTTTTGCATTACATTTCTGATCTCAACCATTCAAGCGTCCGGCCTATGATACCCTTGCTTCTATTAAAGGTAAACTCTTTATCGTCTACTTCAGCACAATATTTTGCCATCCCTACAGACGCAGCAAATTGGGGTTTATTTAGATTGTCTACATTTTTTATATTTGAAAACTCTGGAGACCCTATTTTAAAGTCTTTTTGAGAAATTACCTCGCCTAATTTAACTATGTTTTCAAGGTTTGCTGTTCCTCCAGACAACACAAAGCCTGTAGCAACACTATCTTGAAGTCCGTTCTGCTCAATTGTGCTCATACAATTTCTTATTATTATTGATAAATTGTGTTCGATGATTTCACAAAGAGCTTTTTTTGAGATTTCAATTTCGTTATGGTTGTCTAATCCTTTTAATTTTAGAACCTCATCCTGGATGTCGTCTGCTATGGCTGATCCATATTTCATTTTTATTTCTTCTGCTTGAAAAGAGGGTATTTTCAGAGATAACGCAACTGATTCTGTAATAAAATCTCCTGCATACGGAAGAACTTTAGAGAAAATAATAGTGCCTTTCTTATACACAGTTATGTCAGTTGTCCCTGCTCCTAAATCAATTAGGCATACTCCAAGCTCTTTTTGATTATTAGATAATATTGACTCCGCGCTTCCAAGCTGATTATAGAAAAATTTTTTAATCTTAAGTTTATTAATCCTCTCAACACATAACTTTAAGTTGTTTACTGCATTGATAGAGCAATAAATTAAGTGTGTGCTAACTTCAAGCCTTCCTCCTGACATTCCTCGCGGATCTATTATTCCTGATTGCCCATCTATAATAAATTGAGAGGTTATTACATCAATTAATTCTTTATCTTTTGGAACACTCATTGAAATAGAGGTATTCCATGCAGATTGCATATCTCTATAAGACACTTGTTTATCCCTTATTGTTGAGACGCCCATGGAATTTGTGCTTGATATTGATTCTCCTGAAAAAGAAACAAAAACATCTTTTATCTTTATATTATTTCTTGTTCTTAGATCATTTACTGATTGCTCAATAGCTTTTGAAGTATCAATGATATTAATAATAGAACCTTTTTTTAAGCCTGAAGTCGACACAGAGGAAAAATCTAAAATTTCTAGATTGTCGATTTCACCCGAGGCCAATGTGGTTGTTATTTTTGATGTTCCAAAGTCAATATTACAAATCATATTTTAAATTATTTCCACTATCATAATTTGATTTGGTTTAACCTTCTATACGCTTTTAATAATTCTAGATATTAAATCTTGATAAGAAATCCCATCATGAGATGCTGCAAACGGAAATAAACTTTTTCTGGTAAATCCTGGAACGGTATTTATTTCAATTACTGCGTAATCTTCACCATTAAAAACTATATCCACCCTTGCCCAACCTCTACAACCATGGGCTCTGTAAGCACTTAAACCAAGTTGCTTAAGTTCATCTATTAATTTTTGATTAAGAATGGGTAATTTTTGGGTTTTCTTTGATACATATTTCGCCTCAAAATCATAATATCCACTTGGAACGTCAACCTTAATTTCTAATGGCGAAAGTGCTTTACCATCTAATATTGCAACTGTATATTCACTAATATCAAAAGCTTCTTCAACTATAACAGCTGGTGAAAACTGCTTAGCAATATAAATAGCATCTTGAAGCTCTTTTAAATTTGAGACCTTACTTATTCCCAAACTAGATCCATTTGTTGTGGGTTTTACAAAATAGTTTTTTGATGAGGAGATAAAATCATTGTCAATTTCTGTGTGCTCACTATCTAAAAAAATAAAATTTGGTGTTCGGATATCATTATCTACCATGATTTTCTTAGATAAGTTCTTGTCCCAACATTTTCGCGTTGCCTCTGACCCTGATCCAGTAAAATTTATTCCTTTGGTTTCAAATTCATTTTGAAGATTCCCATCTTCACCACCCTCTCCATGTACAGCAATAAAAACTATTTCATCCTTCGATATGTTATTAATATCAAGGTCAATAAGATCTATTTTTTTTGCGGAGAACTCTTTTTTAGAAATGTTTTCTAAAATTGATTTTGCAGATAATAATGATATTTCTTTTTCATCTGATATGCCTCCATAAACTACCAAAACTTTTTTCATTTATACATCTTTTCTATAGATGATGAAATATCAGAAATATTTCCTGCACCTTGGGTAAGAAGAATATCATCTGGCTGAAGCTTATCCTCTAAAATTTTGTTTATTGAAGAAAGATTTTTTCCATGGTATGCCTCTATCTTTTTGGCAACTAACTTAGCAACGAAATCATACGATGATATTCCAGTTAGATTCTCTTCATTAGCTGAATATATGTCCATTACTATAAGTCTATCTACCTTTGATAAGACCTCAATAAATTGGTCAAAAAGCTGTACTGACCTTGAAAATCTATGAGGTTGAAAAATCATAGTAATTTTTCTTTTCTTAAATGAACTTTTTACTGCGGAGATTGTAGCTTTGATTTCAGATGGATGATGACCATAATCATCCAAAAGGGTAATCATTGAATTTCCAATTAATCTATTCCCTTTATTTTCAAGCCTTCTTGAAACTCCATTAAAATTAGCTAAGGCGTTTTTAATTTTTGTAATTTTAATACCTGCTCTTTTAGAAACTATAAATGATGCAACAGCATTTAAGGCATTGTGCTTTCCGGGGATTTTAAGTTTAAATTTATAGGTTTTGTTTGTTTCTTTTTCAAAGACTTGGAATTCCTGATATTCAGATTTTTGAATGTGAGAATTAATTGAAAAATCTGATAGCTTGCTGAAGCCATAAGAAATTTTTGGACGCGAAAGCTTACTAAATAGTTTTTGAGATTTTTTACAATCAACACATATAACTGCAGTGCCAAAAAAAGGTAATTTTTCCATAAAATTGAAAAAAGTTTTTTCTAATTTTTCTGATTGGTTATCGTAGAAATCTAAATGATCATCATCGATGTTTGTTAATACGCTTATTTCAGGATTTAAGTGCAAAAATGATCCATCACTTTCATCAGCTTCGACAATAATATAATCGCTTTTTCCTAGTATACTTTTGTTTTCATTACCTATTATTCTTCCTCCTATTATGTAAGTAGGGTCTAATGAGGCTTCAGTGAATATATATGAAATCAGACTAGTAGTTGTGGTTTTGCCATGAGAGCCAGCAACAGCGATACTTTGATAGCCCTTCATTAAACTCGAAAGCATTTCTGCTCTTGGGATAATAATTTTTAATTTACGTTTTGCCTCTCTTATTTCAGGATTATTTTTGCCTACAGCTGATGAAAATACAACAACATCACAATTACTAATATTTTTTTTGTTGTGGCCAATAGATATTGCTGCTCCTAGTTTCTTCAACCTCTTAACATTTTTATTATTTACAAGGTCACTTCCACTTATACGATATCCCTGATTAATAAGCATTTCAGCAATTCCTACCATGCCAACTCCGCCAATCCCTATAAAATGAATATTTTTAATCTTGCTTAATTTCATCTGAAATCCTTTTAGCTGAATTTAAATGTAAGTCTTTTTTCATGTATTTGCTTAGTTCAATCATATTTTTATTACTAAATGATAAAATTTTTTCAGAGCAATCACTTCTTAGAAAATCACTTTCATTTATTATTATGCCTCCTCCTAATTTACATGCCTCTTTTGCATTCAAAAACTGATGATTATCAACAGCATTTTCAAGAGGGATAAAGATTGCTGGTATTCCACATGCCTGTATCTCAGCAACAGTAATAGCCCCAGACCTGCAGATAATAAATTGTGTGCTTCTAAGTAATTCAGGAAGATTATTTATGAATTCAACAAATTCAATGTTTTTTATAAAGGGAGGATCATTCGTTCCAGTTTGAAAAATTATTTTCAATTTTTTAGAAAGAGGTAATATTGCTTCTGGTAAGTTTTTGATGAGAAAAGATGACCCTTGGCTTCCACCTAACACCAAGATATTCTTCTTATCTGGTATATCTAAATAAGATATTTTATGGAATTCCTCTCGTAAAGGATTTCCTAGATGAAGCTCATTTTGTACTCCAAGATGAAATCCAGAAAATATTTTTTTGGCACGCTTAGAGGCAATTTTATTAGCTGATCCCATAACAGAGTTTTGTTCATGAATATATAAATCTGCCTTCGAAAGAACTGAAACTAAATAACCTAAGATTGAAATATAGCCTCCCATAATGAGAATTTTATCTGCTTCAAATTCTTTGAACTTATTTAATGTGCTGTATAGAATGAATGGTAATTTTATTAGCCAAAATATTTTTTTAATTAAACTTTTTCCTCTAAACCCAGAGAAATTTAAATGAACTACATTGAACTCACTTTTTTTGAAAATATTTTTTTCAATAGTTCGGTTTGATGCAAAAAAAAGTATTTGTTCTTTTTTAAACTGCCCAGCAATTGATAGCGCTGGAAATATATGTCCGCCTGTTCCAGCTGCAAAAATCGCTAATTTCATCTTATATTATTTCTGAATTCCCAGCTTGCTCTCAACATTATGGCAAGCGCTATAAAGTTCATAATAACACTCGATCTGCCATAACTTATAAAGGGCAGTGCTAATCCTTTTGTAGGAACTATGCCTATATTTACAAATATATTTAAAATTGTCTGTATAAAAAATATTAATGCAAATGCAATAATTATTAGGCCATTAAAATAAAAGTTTTTTTTCATAGCAAGATTTGAAAGATTGAATAATCTTGAAAGGATTGTTAGATATATTCCAATCAGAACTATTAAGCCAAATAGACCTGTTTCTTCCATATATATCGAAAAAATAAAATCTGTATGCGCTTCAGGAAGAAAGAAATATTTTTGAGTGCTCTCACCAATTCCAAGCCCAAATAGACCACCTTGAACAGATGCTATGAGAGCATTTAGTAATTGGTAATCAGTTTTTGTAGGGTCATCAAATGGATCAGAAAAACTCAAAACTCTTGTTAGCCTGGTTTCATCAAAATATACAAATATTGAAATTAATAATACAAAAATTAATGCTAAAGATGCTAGTTGTGAAAATTTTGCCCCACCTGCAAATAGTATAACTATACCAATTCCGAAGAGAACTACGGTTGCTCCGACGTCTGGTTCAAGCAATAAAAGGATGCAACATAAGCTAATAAGTAATAATGGTTTTAGGAACCCATACCAAGAACTCTCAAGTTGCTCCTTCCTCCTTAGGCAGTAGCCACATAAGTATATTGGTATAAAAATTTTTGCAATCTCTGAGGGCTGAATATTAAATAATCCAAATAAATTAATCCACCTTCGGCTTCCATTAACTTCAGTTCCAAACATAGGGATTGCTACCAAAATAAGAAGGAATAAGGATGAGAAAATTAACAGTGCCCCATTCTCTTTATGAAAAGACATAGGCACAAACAGAAATACTGATGCAGCTACAATGGAAATTGAAATAGCAATTAACTGTCTATTTAGATAAAAAAATGGATTCGAGAATTTTTCATATGAAATTACGCTTGAAGATGAAAAAATAAATACCAAACTAATCAAAGTTAAGCAAATAAAGGGAATAACAATAAACCTATCAAATAACGGTTCTGGTTTATTCACTATTTTCTCTCAAAATTAGTTCACAGAATTTTTTACCTCTTTCTTCAAAGTTTTTAAAATCGTCACCACTTGGGTTGCCAGGTGAGAAAAGAATATTATTCTCAAATGATAAATAATTTATTGCCTCTTCCATAGTGTTAAAACAGATTTTATTTTTGTTCTGAATCAAAGAATAAATTTCTTCTGAATGTTTCCCAAAAATTATTATCTCATTAACTAATGGAATAAATAGATTTGACCATTTTTCTTTTTTTGGATCTCCACACATTAGAAGGTCGCCCTTGAAACAAAGACTAGAAAGAGCGTATTTTAACGAAGCTATATTTGTTGATTTTGAATCATTAAAAATTTTATTAGAAATCATTTCTAATCTATGGGGAAGGTTTTTATAAGAAATTTTTTGGGTGTTAAGCTTTGGTTCTAATCTCAAAGCAATTTCCGTTGCCTGTTCTTGAAGACTTTTTAAGTGACTTAAAATTATTGTTTGTTTTCCTGAGCAGAAAATTTTCATTTTTGCGTTTCTATAATTTTCCAGGGTGTCATGATAATCAAGGTGATCTGATGTAATGTTAATTAAAACCGATAGGTCAAGAAGGTTCTTTTGCATCTTATCAAGTTGAAAGCTTGAAAGTTCGATGACACTATATTTTTTGTCATGAAGAATGTTAGTTGGCAATGGATCACCAAAATTTCCTAGTGCTATAGACGAAGAAACACTATTTAGAGCTTGGTTTAAATAGTGGGTAAATGAACTTTTTCCATTTGTGCCTGTAATGCCAATTTTAAATGATTGATTCTCTTGAAAAAATAAATCTATATCAGAAATTAATGTGGCGTCTCCCACAATGTGGTTATTAAAAAATTTTTTTAGGTTAATGCCAGGTGATACATAAAATTCTTCATAGGTCATTGCTTCCTCTTTTGAAACAAAAGAGGCTGCACTTAAATTTGATTTCTGACCAGAAGCAATATTTTGGTCAAAGATGTTAAAAGACAGGTTTTTATCTTTTAAATAGCTTTCAAAAGATTTTCCAGTCTTCCCATAACCTAGAATTAGTATTTTTTGCATTATCTTATTTTAAGAAGTGATAAGCCTATGAGAACAAAAATAAAAGTTATTATCCAAAATCTAACTATTATTTTAGGTTCCTTCCACCCACTCAATTCAAAGTGATGATGAATTGGAGCCATTTTAAAAACTCTTTTTTTTCGAATTTTGAATGAACCAACTTGCAGTATCACGCTCAGTGCCTCCATTACAAAGACCGCTGACATTACAGCAAAAACAATTTCGTGTCTAACTACAATTGCAACAAATGCAATAAATGCTCCCATTGAAAGAGAGCCTATATCTCCCATAAAGACCTGCGCAGGATAAGCATTAAACCATAGAAAACCTATTCCAGCACCAATAAGGGCACCACAAAGAACAAGAAGCTCTCCAGTGGATACCAAATATGGAATATATAAATAGTCAGCTGCGATTATATTCCCAGCAGCCCAGGCTATTATACCCAGTGCTGCCGTAATTATAATTACCGGAAGAATAGCAAGGCCATCTAGGCCATCTGTTAGATTTACTGCATTAGAGCTACCAACGATAATAAATACTGATATAAAAATAAAACCTATGCCTAGATCTATTGAGACATTTTTAAAAAATGGAACAATATATGCTAAATCTGTTGAAACATCAGAGGTTATAAATAGTGAAATTGAAATAAAAAAAGCAACTATTATTTGATAGAATATTTTTGTTGAAGAAGATAAGCCCTTAGAGTCTAGAGAGAAAATCTTTTTGTAATCATCTATAAAGCCAATTACAGCAAAACTTGATAAACAGAACAGGCCCAAAAGTAAATATTTGTTTGAAAGATCTCCCCAAATAAGTCCGGAAAATACCACACTTCCAATAATTAGAACACCTCCCATTGTAGGTGTTCCATCCTTTTTTTTATGAGCCTGAGGAGCACGGCCATCAAAATTTTGATTAAATTGAAATTTTTTAATTAATTGAATAAATTTGTCTCCAAATAATAAGACAAGCAACAGTCCAGTTAAAGTTGAGATAATTGTACGTGTTGAGAGATATGAGAATATATTTAGGATACCTGTTGTTTCTGGGGATAGGCTTAGAAAATATTCAACCATTGATTAAAGCATTTATATAAATTTCCATTCTACTAGAGCGAGACCCCTTAAAGTAAAGTTTTTTATTGTTTTGTAATTTTGTTAAAAGATACTTGCTTGGGAATGATTTGATATCCCTAAAATAAATTATATTTGACAGTTCTTTTTTCTTAGCAATTTCACCAAAAATCTTTCCAGTCACGAGTATTTCAAATTTTGATAACTTTTTAAGTATTTCTTCATGAATTTTTTTCTCGCTACCTCCAAGTTCTGCCATATCTCCTAAAATTAGTATATGTTTCTTTGAATCTAGATTTTTAGTAGTCTCAATTAATGTATGAGGGCTAGAGTTATAAGTCTGATCAATAATTTCACCACCTCCAAATTTTATAACATTGCCCCTGCCAGACGGAGGTTCCGTTATAAATGGGGTATCTTTAATATTTTTTCCAAGCAAATGAATTGCTTTGGTGGCCATCTTAATATTGTTATTAATATAGTCCTGATTAATTAATTTCCGTCCATCAATGAAGTGTTTCTTATTTTTGAGACATTTAAGCAATTCAAGCTTTGTTTTCTCAATATTACTTATGCTTCCCATAGTCTCAATATGATTGTGTGCGATGCCCGTAAGTATAAATATATCGCACTTTAAATAATCAGAAATTTCATCAAAATCTCCTTTTTTTCGGGCACCACACTCAACAATTAAGTACTTTTTTTTACTACTACAGCTCAAGATTGTATATGGAATGCCAAACTGATTGTTTTGGTTAGAGTGACTAGCATGGCAATCGTTACCAAGGGATTTTTTTAACATTTCTTTCAGAGTTGTTTTACCAAAACTACCAGTAATAAAAATAGTCTTCACTTGAAGTTGTTGAATATTCTCTTGGCATAATTTAAGTAAAGCTAAGTAAACATTTTCCACCAAGATAATATTTTTGTGTTGGAGTTTTTTGTTTTCACACAGAGCAAAGGCTCCTTTATCAACTGCTTGTTGTACAAAGTTGTGGCCATTAAAATGCTCGCCTTTAAGTGGAATGAAAAGTTCTCCTTTTTTAATCTTTCTTGAATCAAAAGAGATGCTGTGGATAGACTCAATATTTTTAGTGTCTTTCCCATTTAAGAATTTTGAAAAATCATTATTTGTATTTAATCCAGCAACTCTAAACATTTTCTAACCTCTTCAACATCTGAAAAATATTCTTTATTATTACCAACTATCTGATAATCTTCATGCCCTTTTCCTGCTATGACTAAAACTTCATACTCTTTTAAAGTTTTAAAAGCCTTCATAATTGCTTTTCCACGATCATTTTCTATTTCAAAATTAAAATCTTTGCTAATTTTGCTTGTTATCATTTTAGATATTTCATCAGGATCCTCAAACCTTGGGTTATCTGAAGTAACAATTAGATAATCAGCATAGTTTTCTGCAATCTCTCCCATTTCTGCTCTTTTTCCTTGATCCTGATCTCCCCCTGCTCCTAAGACAAGAATTAGGCCTCTAGGTTTTGTTTTCTTTATATTTATCAGGGTTTTTTTAATTGCGTCAGGAGTATGAGCAAAATCAACAAAAATTCTTTTTTCATTTTTCTCAAAAAGTTGCATACGGCCATTTGGTAGTCTTAATGTATTTAAACTGTTAGAAAATAAATCAATATTTTTTGAACAAGAGAGAAAAAAAGGCAGACCAAGAAAAAGATTTAGCAAATTATATTCAGCAAATAATTTAACCCCATTTTGAAAGTTTCCCCACGGAGTCTCTGCAGTAAATTCTATTATTCCATCTTTAAATATTTTTTTTACGTTAATACTTATATCTGACTTAGGATCGTCAATAGAAATTGAATAAAGAGCATTTCCTTTAAACGAATTTTTTATTCGTTCAGATAACTGATCTTGTTTTACATATGTAAATGTTTGCTTGCAAGATTCAACTAATTTCATTTTTGCATCTACGTAATTTTCTATATTTCCATGATAATTCAGGTGATCTCTAGAAATATTAGAGAGAGCTGCATGGTCTATAGAAAGGCCAGAAAGACGTTTCTCCTCAATCCCAATCGAAGATGCTTCGAATAGTATATTTTGTACTGAATTTTTTTCACATTCCCTCAAAAAATTCCTAATAAATATTGGGGTTTCTGTGGTAAGTCGCTGGCTACCATAAAATTTGTTGTTTATAAATCTACCAAGAGTACCAGTTGAAGCACAACTTGATTCAGAAAAATTAAGGATCTGACGTAAAAAGTGAATTGTTGAAGTTTTACCATTTGTGCCTGTAACAAAAAATTTATTGAAATGGTTTTCTTTTAATCCATATATTTCTTCAATATCTTTTATGTATTTTTCTTTCAGTTCAGAAATATTCACAAATTTATTACTTTCACTAGGCCCTGGAGAGGTTAAAAGAATATAGTTTGCTTTTTCAATTAATTCTGCAGAAAGATTTGAATATCCATTTTTAATTGAAACGAAAGTATCGCCATCTCGGATATCTTCACTATGATCTACAAATCTGTTTTTCAAATTTATAAATTTTTTAATACTATTCACTTATAAAATTATTTGAATTCATGAACTCAGACATTCTTTGAACTATAGGTGCAGAAACTTGTCCTCCATAGTAATTATTGGGATCAGGCTCATCAATCGTAATTACCATTACAAACTGTGGTTGCTCGTATGGAAATATACCTGCAAAACTTGAAACGTAACGATCATTCGCGTAACCCTCACCAACTATGTATTTTTCAGCAGTACCTGTTTTCCCTGCAATTGACACAGACGAATTCTTTAAATTTTTTGCTGTTCCGTCTGTAACTGTCTCTCGGAGCGCATTTAAAATAAAATCAGCATTATCCTTCTCTAGGACCTTCTCTATTTCAGACTTGTGATCAAAAGTTAGTCTTGGCTCAATTCTGTAGCCATCGTTACCAAAAACACTATAAGCCCTTGCAATTTGAAGTAAATTTGCGTTGATTAGATAGCCATAGCCAATTGATGCTTTATCTATGTCATAAAACTTTGGACGATCCAAAATATGTCCAAAATTTATTGATGGCCAATCTATATCCCAACCTCTAGCTATACCAAATGACCATAAGTTTTCTCTTATTTGTGGTGTATCTAGTTCTACTGCAATTTTTGCGATCCCGACTTGCGATGATTTGGATATAACTTCACTCAATGTTAAAACTCCAAGATTCTTTCCTCCAGCTTCTCCTTTTTTAAAGGAGGATAGAGTTATATACCCTGGATTGGTATCTATAACTGTAGAATAATCTACTACTTCTCGTTCTAGAGCTCCTGCAACTGTAAGAGGTTTCACAAGGGAGCCAGGTTCTATAAATTCATCTACCACTCTATTTCTCTGAACGACGCGTTCAGAATTATTAGGGTTATAAGTTGGATAACTAGCACTTGCAAGGACATCTCCATTTTTTATATCTAGAATAAGACCAAACCCCCCTTTTGCTTTTGCTGCTAAAATCGCCATCCGTAACTCTTCAAAAAGCTTAAATTGTAAATTGATATCAATTGTGAGTCTTAGTGGAGGCGAATTACTTTCAGATAGAAATTGGCTTAAGTCACCACCAAGCCTTCTCCCCTTTCTATCTTTTAATAAATCTTGCTCTTCAAAACTTGATTTAAGGAAATGTTCATATGATTTCTCAATACCCTCCAAGCCGCCGTCTATGCCAGAAAATCCAATTAATGGGCTTATAATTCCACCATAAGGGTAATATCGTCTAAAAATACTTTCATATATGGCTTTACATGCACAGCTCTCTTCAAGTCTAGAAATAAAATTTTTTGAAAGTTGATTTTCATAATAAATCCGTCTTTGGTTTGTTAGGAAGATTGGTTCATTTTCAATTTTTGAAAAGGCCTCAGCTTTAGATTTATCTGAACTATTTTTAAAAATTAATGTTGATCTAAGAACATCAAGAGCTAATTCATTACCATTTCTATCTACAATTGATTTCCTAGGAAAACTCTTTAGGTCCTTCACTTCGGCTCTAAATTTGCCAGCCAGAATAAACCTGTCTCTTTCTTGATTTAAATCAAAAAACTTTATGAAAGGTATTAGCAAAGAAATTGCAAAAATAAAAAAGATTAGATTAATCTTTCTCATTTTCAATTTCCCTTGGAATTGTGCTAACTGCTGCCGGTGACTCCTTTAAAAGAGACAGCTCAATACTAAGCTTAGCATTCTCATTTTTTAGAAGATCAATAGATTTTTGAATTTCTGAAAGATACACAAAATCTCTTTTGTAATCAAATACAAGATAGGTTTTAACTGAAGCTAGCATAGCTACGACCAAAACTAGTAAACAAATTATGATGTCTTTAAATTTCATAGTTTTCTTATAACTCTGAGTTTAGAGCTTCTTGATCTAGGATTGAAGTCAATTTCCTCTTGATGTGGTTTAAATACTTTACTAATTGAAAAGCTAGGAGTTTGAAGCTGGTCATTTGTAAAAGGGATGTCTTTTTCATGATATTTAATTTTTTCTTTGAAAGTATTTTTTACCATCCTGTCCTCCAGTGAATGAAATGAGATGACAACAAGAATGCCTCCTTTCTTCAAAATTCTTTTAGAAGCCTCTAAGCAGTTTTTTAGATTATTGATCTCATCATTAACTTCCATCCTTAAAGCTTGAAAAACTTGGGTTGCTGGATGTATTTTTTTAAATGATTTTTTTACAGAAATCACTAAATCTGATAATTCTTTAGTTGTAGAAATAGGGGTTTTTTTTCTTATAGTTACAATCTTTTTCGCGATTCTTGAAGACTGTTTTTCTTCTCCATAATTCTGAAATAAATATTTTAGTTCTCTTTCAGAGTAATTATTGATAACCTCTTCACACGTTTTTTTTACTGACTCTCCAAACCTCATATCTAATGGGGCATCGCCCCTGAAACTAAAGCCTCGTAAGGTATTATCAAGTTGCGGAGAAGAAACACCACAATCTATCAAGATCCCATCTAAGGATTCTTTATCAAAATAATTTCCAATATTTTTGAAGTTATCTTGAATAAATTTAAAATTTTTATGTGTTATTTTTTTTGAAGCAATCTTTGCTTCTGAATCAAGATCAAAGGCAAATAATTTACTAGACTTGCTAATTCGCCTTAAAATTTCACGAGAGTGGCCACCTTGTCCAAAAGTACAATCTAAAAATACTCCATTAGGTGAGAGCATTAAATTTTCTACAGCCTCATTTAAAAGAACTGGAATATGTTTAATTCTTAAATCTCCTTAGAGTATCTTGAATATTGATTTTTTTTAAGGAATCTATATCTGTATATGGATTATCAGGTTGATTTAGCTGTGAGGTAGTTGTAAATATACGTGGTTTTTGGAAATCACCAAGGTCAAATCTTCTTAAACCAGTAGCAATTATTATAACGCTTATTGATTCACCAAAAGATTCGTCAATTGTGAGCCCCGGTATTGCATCAACCCCATCTTGGCTTACTTTCTGTGCTTCTTGAAGGATTTCTTTTAACTCAATTTGAGCAATGTTAGATGAGGCGCAAACATTTACCAAAAGACCCTTTGCATTTCTGACTTCATTACTGTCAAAAAAGGGATTATTGAGAGCTTTAAATATTGATTCAGCTGCTCTATTTTCTCCTGATGCAGAACCATAGCCCATCAAAGCCATCCCTTTTTGAGACATAACTGCTGAAACATCTGCAAAATCTACATTTATTTTAGATGGCTTCAAAACAATATTTGCAACCCCTTTCACTGCGTTTACTAAAACATCATTAACTGCGGTAAATGCTTGGTCAATTGGAGTTTCAGGGGGGAACACCTCAAAGATTTTTTCATTATCTATTTCAATCAAAGAATCTACATGCTCCATTAATTTTGTGATGCCCAGCTTCGCTTGATTATGTCTTTTCTCTCCTTCAGTTTTAAATGGTGTTGTTACAACTCCCACAACTAAAATGCCTAATTCTTTCGCGATTTTTGCAATAACAGGTGCTCCACCTGTTCCAGTTCCACCGCCCATCCCGGCAGCAATAAATAGCATCTGAGTGCTCTTAAGAAGCTCTGAAATTTCTTCTCGACAAACCTCAGTTGCGACTCTACCCGATTCAGGATTATTTCCAGCCCCTAAGCCTTTTGTAACGTCTTTACCAAGCTTTAATGTCTTTGCATTTTGAACCATGCTTAGTGCTTGAGCATCAGTATTTGCACATATAAACTCTACACCCTCAACACCAGAATTTATTATGTGTTGAACTGTATTTCCACCTCCACCCCCGACACCAATTATTGCAATCTTTGCTTGTTCATAATTTGTATCTAGAATTTGCCACGTCATATATAGAGTTTAGTTTAGAGAATAGAGTTGGTCTATAAGCCGGATTCTGTTTTAGCTATCATTTATCTAGATGTCTTGTCACCAAAACACTCAAGCTGCCTACCCAGATTATGTGCGAGAAACACAATTTAATCTCTATTTGGCATTGCTTCAGGTGGGGTTTTCAATGCCTCAAATTTTAATTTGAGCGGTAAGCTCTTACCTTACCCTTTCACCCTTACCATAAATGGCGGTTTACTTTCTGTTGCACTTTCCGTGAACTCACGTTCCCCAGCAATTAACTGGCACCTTACTCTTTGAAGTCCGGACTTTCCTCTTAGCATGCTAAGCGATAGCTCGACCAACTCTGACATATATTATCTAGATTTTTTTGAGAGTTGCAAAAATTTTTTATACAAAAGGTTTTTTTTAACTCCTGAAATTTTAGAAATGACAACAGATAAATCCTTTAAGGGTAAGTAACCTTTTAAATTTAGATATAACTCCTCAACATTATTTTCTTCAGATTCACAATTGTGTGTTGAGACCAAAATAACAAATTCTCCTTTTTGAATAGAGCAATTTTTCTTTATTTCATTTTGAACTTGTTGGACGTTCCCTCGAATAAAAGTCTCATTAACTTTTGTAAGCTCTTTTGCTAAACAGACATCCAGTTGATGCTTTTCGTCAAACATCTCTAAACGCGATAGTATCTTTGCAACTCTTAAAGGAGATTCAAAGAAAATACTAGTTCCTTTAAATTTTTTGATAGCTGTAAAGAGCTTTTCTTGTGCTTCTTTCTGCCTAGGAGCAAACCCCAAGAATTGAAATTTATTAGTTGGTAACCCGCTTGCAACTAAAGAGGTTGTAATAGAATTTGCTCCTGGCAAGCTTATGATATTGATATCTTTGCTTATCAATTTTCTTATTAGCTTATATCCCGGATCTGAAATCAGAGGAGTGCCTGCATCTGAAATGATGCCACCATTTTTAGACGATTTATAGAAAGATATTATTTTTTTCCTATCCTTTTCCGTTGAGTTATCGTTATAAACAGCTATTTTTTTGATATGTATGTTGTGGCTCGTCAAAAGTTTTTGTGAAACTTTTCTATTCTCAACAATTAAAAAATCTAAACTTTCTAAAATCTTTTTAGCTCTGAGGGTGAGATCATCAAGATTTCCTATGGGTGTAGGTATAATATAGAAATTCATGTTAAAAAATTGTTCAAAGTATTTATTCTACATTCTTTTAATAAGTGGTTGCGCTTCAATAAATGAAGCTTCTAATAAAGATATAATTTCATCTGATAAAAGTAATTTTAAATTCACTTCTGTAACCAACTTATCATCTATCAGTTTAGATAATCGATATGCAGGAGAATATATATTTTTGATACCAGAAATTAAAGACCATCAATCTTTCAATATGTACTATCAGTTAGGAATTCTTAAGGCTTACAGTGACTTAAAAATTGATAATAACTTAAGATTTGTTGATGAAAATACATTTGATGAGCAAAACTTTGAAAATGCCTTTTTTATTGGGCCATTTAAAACCTCGCTCGTAAAAAAGCTTGAAAGAAACTCAATATTGGAGAATTTTTTATTCATGAATTTAACGTCACAAGGTGATTTTATTGCCCCAAGTTCAAGGAGCCAGATTAATTTTATTGAAAAATTTTTAGAAACTTCTTATCAAAATCAAATTAATTTAATTGGAAATGAGAATCAAATTAAAAATTTTCAAGAGCTTTCTAAAGGACAATACCCAAACATAAAAAAAGGTGTGAAGCTTTTTTTATCTTCTTCACCAGAAAGAGATATTCCCAGTATTTTAAAAATAAACGAAAGTCATGCTAGATTTCAAATCTTAAATAATAAGAATTCTCAAGATTTTAATTTCACTCCTAGAGCTAGAAAAGATTTTAAGAATATCTTGCTTGCACCTGAAACAGAAGAAGAGCTTTATGAATACTCATCATTGATAAGGTTTCATTACGGACTGGATTATAATATTTATTCACTATCCTATAACCTTAATAAAATCACTAACGAGAGTGAACTAGAAATTCATGGAATCAATATTATAGATGTCAGCTATATTTCTCCATATGGATTCGATTTAGATAAAAATAGAAGCTTTTCGACGGGATATGATGCAATGTTAATATCATTTGCTAGAAAAAATAGAGTTTATGGTGAGATAAGAGGATTGAGTGGTATATATTACCTTGACAGCACCGGCCTAAGTAAAAATGCTTATTTAAATTAAAAGGAATATTTTAAGTCTCTTTCAGAATCTGTTAGAGATAAATCAAAACTTGGTCTTTTAAATAGTTTCTCTTGGTATGCTTTTAGGCTTGAAAAAGACTTAGAGTTTGGAATCGAAACTCCTAAATAAGGGAGTCTATACAAAATAGCTGTCATGTAACAGTCAACTAATGTAAATTCGTCATTCATAAAAAATGGTTTTTCTTTTAAAACTAGCACAATGCCAGATACAAGAGAAACGAGAAGCTTTTTATTAGCATCAAATTCTTTTTGTGATATTTTTGGACTCATCATCTTGTCAATTAATGGAAGCCAATCTTTTTCAATTCTATGTATTAATAACCTACACTCAGCTTTTTCATTAGGATAAATTGGTAACAAAGGGGGATGAGGAAATCTTTCGTCTAAATATTCAAGAATTATCCTAGGTTCATATATAGTAACTTCTCTATCCATTAATACTGGAAGTTTGTTGTAAGGGTTCACTACAGCGAGATCTTCAGGAAGCTTTCCAAAGGGATCGAACTCGTTTACTTCGCAGGATATATCTTTTTCAGCGAGAACTAACCTAACCATATGGCTGTAGTGTCCTTTGTCCTCTGAATAAAATATCATTATTTGATGTCCTTTGTGTATTCTCTATTAAGCAACCACATAACAGCTGTGAAAGCAATAAAGAATAGTATCACAAAAATTCCGTTTTTCTCCCTTGCGATTCTTGCCGGTTCTGAAGCGTAGGCTAAAAATGTTACCAAATCACCTATTGCAGCATCATATTCTTGTGTACTCATTGATCCATCAGAAACTTTTTCGAGACTCCCATCTTTATTTTTTATTTGTCTTCCTTGTAAACCGCTTAAAACATGTAGCATTGCGGTTCCTGGATACACCAGGTTGTTTGCGCCTGTGATTTGTTCACTATCTTCATAAAAAGTTCTTAAATAGGTATAAATCCATTCTTCTCCTCGCACCCTAGTTCTTAGTGTTAAATCCGGAGCACCTATTGCAGACTTTTCTGGAAGACCAAATGTAATGAAGTCTGATGTTTTTACATCAGGATTACTTATTAAATCTTCGATCAAAATATTCTCTGGGATATCTAAGTCTCTCTGTAATCTATTCCATCTTAAGTATCTGAGAGTATGACAGCTGGAACAATAGTTCTTGTAAAGCCCTAAACCTCTTTGAAGAGAATTTCTGTCGTGTACATTTGAATTGAAACTATCACATTCTTCAAGTTTTCCACATTCGGTCTCACCCGCAGCGTATATTGGCATAACCAGTGTAGCTAAAATCAATACAAATAATTTTGACTTACTCATAATCTATCTGGTACAGGTTGTGTCTTCTCATATTTTGTATAAATGGGCATCAGGATTAGTGGTAAGAAGTATAAAAGTGTACATATTTGTGCAACTAAGGTTCTCAGTTCGTTTACTGGCTTAGTACCCAGATACCCTAACGTTAGAAATGAAGCAGCAAAAAGAACCATTGCTACCTTACTGTATATTCCTTTATATCTAATGCTTTGAACATTTGAACGATCTAACCAAGGAACAACAAATAATATTGCAATACTTCCAGCAAAAATTATAAAGCCAAGAAATTTGCTGGTGATGCCTAGTAAAGGAATTCCAAATGTAACTGCTCTTAAGATTGAATAAAAGGGGGCATAATACCAAACTGGCGCTATGTGTTCAGGAGTCTTCAAAAAGTCAGCTTCTTCGAAGTTTGGCTTTTCAAGAAAATAGCCTCCTCCCTCTGGGGCAAAAAAAACAATTGCAAAGAAAACTACAAAGAAGATGCCAATTGCAGGAAGAGCGCTTAATGTCTTGTAGGGGTGAAATGGTGCTCCATCAAGGGGCATTCCATTCTTATCTCTATATTTCTCTATATCTACTCCTTCTGGATTACCTGCTCCAACTTCATGTAAAGCAAATATGTGAAAAACTACCAAAGCAATCATTAAAAGCGGTACAACAACAACGTGCAGAGCAAAGAATCTTGAAAGAGTTGCTCCTGAAAGCACGTAGTCACCTTGAATCCAAATTTGTAGATCTGGGCCAATCCAAGGTATTGCTCCAAACAAAGATAAAATAACGTTCGCTGCCCAATACGACATTTGCCCCCATGGAAGAACATAACCTAAAAATCCTTCAGCCATAAGGAGGAATAAAAGGAAGCAACCAAATAACCAAACTAACTCTTTAGGCTTCTGATAAGATCCGTACAATAGTCCTCTAAACATATGAAAATACATTAAGAAGAAAAATGCACTTGCGCCGGTACTATGCATGTATCTCATTAACCAGCCATACTCAACATCTCTCATTATAAACTCTACAGAAGCAAATGCTCCCTCTTCAGTATTTGTATAGAACATCATTAGCCAAATTCCAGTTATAACTTGCACCATGAAAATTACCATCAATAAGGCACCAAAAATGTAGAAAAAGTTAACTTTCTTTGGAACAGGGTGTTTAGTTAAATGTCTCTCAAGATTCTCAGTTACAGGTAATCTCTTATCTATCCAATTCATTAAGCTATTCTTATTTGCTTTTTCCATTAAACTTTTTCTCCTACTATTAAATTATCTCCATCAAATGTATGAGGTGGAACTTCTAAATTTGTTGGTGCAGGCACTCCCTTATACACCCGCCCTGCAAGATCAAACTTTGAACCATGGCAAGGACAGAAAAATCCCCCAAGCCACTCTTTATCCCAAGCTTTCGGTTCAATCTCAGGGTAGTACTTAGGTGCACAAGATAGATGAGTGCATACGCCTTTTAAAACGGTATATTTGTTATTGCTTGTTCTTGAAATCCCCTCGTCAAGAGCAGGGTTAGAAACTTTTTTATTTAATTTTGGTAGATTCTGAATAGCCTCACCTGTCTGATGCACAACAAATATCGGCGTTCTTCGCCATTCAACAACTGCCATCGATCCTGGCAATAATTTCGATAGGTCAAATTTAACTGCTGCTCCGAGAGCTTTAGCTTTTTCGCTTGGATTCCAGGCACTAAGGAATGGCACAGCAAAAGCGCCGACTGTTATGGCTCCCATTATTCCAGAAGTAACATGCAGAGCCCGTCTTCTGTTGTGGTCAATCTTTTTTGGCATTAATTCAATAAAATTATCTTTTTGAAAACTGAGGGCTTTTTCTAGCTTTTTTCAACCCAACTTTCTTCCTTTCTTTTACCCTAGAGTCTCTTGTTAAAAGTCCAGCTTTTTTTAAATCCGCTCTAAAATCTGGATTTTTTTCAACAAGTGCTTTTGATATTGCCAGTCTTATTGCTCCTGCTTGGCCAAAAGACCCTCCCCCTTTAACCTTTATATCAAAATCAAATTGCTCTAATGTCTTAGTAAGGGCTAATGGCTGCTTTACAATCATTTTTGCAACATCTCTACCAAAATAATCATCAAGGGATTTGTTATTTACTACTAAAACCCCTTTCCCTTTAGTCATTCGCACAACTGCAGTAGCTTCTTTCCGTCTTCCTGAAATAGTTGACATTAGCTTATAACCTCAGGATTTTGTGCTTCATGTGGGTGAATTTCATCTGCATAAATTTTTAGTTTCTTAATGATCTGCCTGTTTAATCTATTTTTGGGAAGCATTCCCTTAATTGAGTTTCTTAAAACTTTTTCAGGATCTTTCTCGAGAAGATTTTTGAAATTTATTTGTTTAATCCCGCCTGGATACCCTGAGTGTGAATAATAAACCTTATCATCAGTTTTAGATCCAGTAACTTTAATATTTTTTGCGTTAATAAGAATCACAAAATCTCCAACGTCTGCATTTGGAGTATATTCTGGTTTGGTCTTTCCTCTTAGAATGTTTGCAACTCGTACTGACAACCTTCCAAGGGTTTTCTCTGAACAATCTATCAGGTACCATTTTTGTTCTATGTCTTGCGATCTTAATGCAGTTGTTTTCATGTAATGCTCAATGTTGACGTGCTATATATTAATATAAAGGGAATAGATTTGAAACCATGAGAAACTTGTTTTTAGTATTATTATTTTTTGGCATCTTTGTTGGAATACAAATTGCACTATTTCAAAGTGATAATGATAGTGAGATAGAAGCTAACTTTGATGAGGTTATTTCTTCTGTAGTACAGATAGAGTCTACAGATTACAGAGGAGGTAAAACATTTGGTTCTGGAGTAATTGTCTCAAAGGATGGGTATATTATTACTGCTTATCATCTTTTAATAAACAGCCAGAATTTAATGGTCAAATCCAATGAAGTAGAAATCTCAACAAAGATTATAGGTTTTGACCAATTTTCTGATATTGCTGTAGTTAAAGTTGACTTAAATAATTTAAGGCCTATAGAACTTCCAGAACTAAAACAACTTAATATTGGGAAACAAGTTTTTGCAATTGGAAATCCCTACAATCTTGGAATATCAGTTTCATCCGGAATAATAAGTGCTACTAATAGACATTTTGGTAATCCTTACTTAGAAATTATACAGACTGACGCCTCAATCAATAAGGGGAATTCTGGTGGGGCATTAGTGGATGAAAATGGAAAATTTCTTGGGCTGAATATTTCTATTGCATCAATATCGGGCGGTTCTGAGGGTGTTGGTTTTGCATTGCCTGCTGAAAAGGTTATTTCTATAGCTGAGGAAATTATTAAGCATGGAAAAGTTAAAAAGGCTTGGTTTGGTAATTTTAGTTTTAGAAACATTATTTATAAGAACTCAGCAGGAGATCAGAAAAGAGGCCTTCAAGTTATTGGAGATGACCAAAATATTAAGAATGGTCTTAAAAATCTAGATATTATAGTGTCTGTTAAAGATTCAGAACCAATATGGAGCACTTTGAGGGATGTTATGAATAGTTTATCTCCTGGGGACATCCTTGAGCTGATAGTAATAAGAGACGGAAAAGTAATTCCATTAAGTTTAGTTACGATTGAAAGGCCAGAAAGAATACAAATCTAACTTTTCTTAGAATATTGGTTCCCTTATTATCTCAGCTCCTAATTTATTTAATTTTTCTTCAATACACTCATATCCTCTATCAATATGAAAAATATTATCTATTTGAGTGCGGTTTTTCCCAACAAGCCCCGCCAAAACAAGACTTGCCGAAGCCCTAAGATCTGAAGCCGAGACCTTTGAACCAACTAAATTTGTAACGCCGGTAATTTTTGCTTGATTATTTTTAAGGGAAATTTTTGCTCCCATTTTTTTTAATTCATTTACGTGTTGGAACCTATTTTCAAAGACAGTCTCCGTAATAACGCTAGAGCCCTCAGAAATACAATTCAAAGTCATAAATTGTGCTTGCATGTCAGTTGGAAAACCCGGAAAGGGGCCGGTGAGAATATCATTTGATGTAAGATTTGATGTTGTAGCGTCAACTTCAACCCAGTTTGAAGCATATTTAACTCCAACATCCATCTCTTGAAGTGTTTGGATAATGGGCAAAATTAAATCAGGCGAAACATTATTTACCTTTATGTGCCCATTAGTAATTGCTCCCGCAACTAGATATGTTCCCGCCTCTATTCTGTCAGGAAGGATGTTCCATTTCTTTTCATGTAACTCTGTTATTCCTGTAACCATAATGCTAGATGTTCCTGCACCCTCAATCTTTGCCCCACAGGCATTTAAAAAATTTACTAAATCAACAACTTCAGGTTCTTTTGCACAGTTTTCTAAATTAGTAATCCCAGAAGTAAAAATGCTAGCCATAATTAAGTTTTCTGTTCCCGTAACCGAAATTTTTGGAAATGAAAAGTCTATTGGTTTAAGTTTCTTTGCATTAAGGTAAATATATTTAGAATCACTCTTAATTTCTGCGCCCATTCTCTCAAGACCACTTAAGTGAAAGTCAATGGGCCTCGCTCCGATATTGCATCCTCCTGGCTGTGAAATCTTTGCTTTTCCATATTTTGCAAGCAGTGGCCCCATTACAAGAATTGATGCCCTCATAGTCTTTACTAATTCGTAACGAGCTTCAGGATTTTTAAGATTTGAAGAATTTATTGTGAGAGTTCCACTTTCTTCTAAACATATTTCAGACCCCATAGAACTTAATAATTCAAGCATTGTAGAAATATCCTTGAGGTGTGGAAGATTATTAATTTTTATATTTTTGTTGAATAAAATACTTGAAGCTAATATTGGGAGGCCAGCATTCTTTGCTCCAGAACAATTTATTTCGCCATGAAGCTGGTTGCCACCTTTAATGATTAATTTTTCCATTTATTTTTTAGCTAGAGAATAAATCTTCGCTCGATAAAGGCTGCCATGATTCAATAGCATTATCCAAATTATTTTTTTCCTTTTTCAGCACCCCTTGAAATTGATTTCTGAAAGTTAAACCTAGATTAATTCCATCTATGATTATATTTATAATTTTTAACTCACCTTTTTTATTTCTATAAATTGTAAATTTTGTTATGAATGAGTAAGAAGAAGTTGAATCAAACTTTATCTCTACCTCATATGTTTTATTTTTGTTGTACTTAATTTTTTCATTTGTAAAAATTTCGTAATCTTCGAATTCAAGAAGAGTTGAAACATAAGTATCCAGAAGCAATTTCTTTGTTCTCTCTTGGAAGTTTAGAATTTGCTCTTTCGAAGCATCTTTATAAGCCTTATTTAAAATTAACCTAGAAACTAATTGAACGTCTACCATAGGTTCCCAGATATTTTTTAATTTCTCTTTAAACCCTTCCGGGTTTTCATCAAAATTTGAACCTTCTTCTTTAATTACAGTCAAAAAATATTGAGCATTATCATCTATAAAAGAATGAATTTCTGATTTTTCATCCGAATATAGATTAGAAGATAAAATAAGCAGAATGGTTATTTTCCAACAAAAAAATCGTAACATGTGTAAATTATAGATTGAAATGAGAAAAATTAATTTCCAAAAAGAAGCAAAAAAGGCCTTTTCTGTTGAGATTGAAGAGCTTTTAGCATTTTCAATGTCAAAATCCTTTAATGTGAACAAATTCTGTCAAATTATTTTTGATTGCAAAGGTAAAGTTTTTCTAACAGGAGTTGGGAAATCTGGGCATATTGCTAATAAAATATCCGCAACATTATCAAGTACAGGAACACCATCATTTTTTATACACCCTGCTGAAGCATTGCATGGTGATCTAGGCATGATTCAAAAATCTGACCTCTTAATAGCTCTTTCAAAATCTGGTGAAAGTAAAGAAATAGTTGATCTTCTTCCTGCTCTAAAACAAAAAAAAATAGGAATCTTGTCATTTACTGAGAATAAAAAATCCACTATTGCGATGTCATCCTCTGAACATCTTGAAGTTAAAGTGAAGAAAGAAGCTTGCCCAAATGGGTTAGCTCCAACGTCAAGCACAACTGTTATGTTGGCTCTTGGCGATGCTATTTCTGTGTCTCTTTTAAAGGCTAGAGGTTTTACAGCAAACGATTTTGCTAAATCTCACCCAGGAGGAAAACTAGGAAAAAGGCTTACTCTAAAGGTGTCCGATTTAATGATAAATATAAAGAAATCTGCTCTTGTAAGTGATTCATCTAGTCTGCGAGAAGTTATGATTGAAATATCAAAGAAAAAACAAGGATTTGCAGTAATTAAAAATAAATCAAGAAAAATAGTAGGAATCCTATCTGATGGGGATTTAAGAAGACAATTACAAAGCTCAGAAGATATTGACCAAATTTCTGTTGGAAAAGTGATGACTAAAAAATTTAAATCTATTGATGAGAGTGAACTTGCGGTGAGCGCTGCTGAAGTTATGAGTAAACATAAGATCTATAGTTTAATAGTTAAAAGTTCTGGAAATATAATTGGCTTTATAACAATGCATGAGATTCTAGAGGCAAATGTTATATAGGCTGTTTTTTTTACTTTTGCCCTTTTTTGTTTTTTCACAGGAGTATGAAATAAAATCCTCCTCCGTAGAAATTGATACTGACTCAAATAAATTAATTTATACAGGTGATGTCGTTTTTAGTTCAGATGATGTAACTTTTGAAGCAGACAGATTAGTTATTTTGCAAGAAAATGAGGAATTTATTGCAGTGGGAACACCTATTAAACTTACTTATATTGAGAATGGTGAGACTATTTTAGGGGTCTCTAGCAATCTTAAAATGATTTCTGGAATAATAGAATTATACAATGACGCTCAACTTATACGGTCTGATACTAAAATCATTTCAGAATCAATAAAAATAAATCTAAACAATGATTGAGATTAAAGACCTTTCAAAGAGCTTAGGTGAAAAGAGGCTTTTTTCAAATATTAATTTTTCTATAAATGATAAGAAAATAACTGGACTCTTAGGTGCAAATGGAGCAGGAAAGACAAGCCTATTTCGAGCAATTGCTGGCTTATCAAAAGTAGATAATGGCAGAATAAATTTTTTTTCTGAAAATCTTACAAGTAAAAATATTGAAGAAAGATCAAAATTGGGGCTGTCGTATGTTCCACAAGAAAACTCTTTATTTGACGAGCTTACTTTAAGAGAGAATCTCGAGATTGTAATAGAACTCAAATTTAAAAAATTAGAAAAAAGCAAGCTTCAAGAGATAGATCACTATCTTTCAAGAATGAACCTAAAGAGTAAACAGCACACGAAAGCAAAACTCTTATCAGGAGGAGAAAAACGTAAATCAGAGATCCTTAGATCAATTCTTCTAAATGCCAAATTTATTTTACTTGATGAACCTTTTGCAGGAGTTGATCCGATTTCTGTAGATGAAATAAACAAAATCCTCAAAGATCTAAGTATGAGAATTGGTATTTTTATTAGTGATCATAATTTTAGAGACGTTATAAAAGTTTGTGACAACATAATACTAATGAATGAAGGAGAAGTACTTTTAAAGGGATCATCACAAGAAATAATGGATGATCCAATTGCAAAAGAATTTTATTTTGGTAGGGAAAACTAGAATATTCTCATAAAATAGCCACATGGCATCAAATAATCTCGAATCAAAATATGAATTGATTCAAAATACAATTAATAATCCAGAATTTAGATCAAAATTGACGCGAGTACTAGGTGAAATGTCTTCAAGTGAATTGGCATATTTAATTGAATCTTCTCCACCACAAGAAAGAAAAGTAATTTGGGACCTTATCCAACTTGATGCAGAAGGGGAAGTGCTTGGTGAACTCGACGAAAAAATAAGAGAAGAAGTTCTTTTTGATATGAACCCTGAAGAAATTTCATTAGCTATAAGTGATCTTGAGGTAGATGACCTTGCCGACATCCTGCAATCACTGCCTGAGAAAATAAACAATGAAGTTTTAGGCTTAATGAATTCGAGAGACAGAGGCAGAGTTGCTAATGTTCTTGAGTTTGCTGAAGAGTCTGCTGGTGGTCTTATGAATACAGATATTGTGACTGTCAGAGCTGACAATACTATTGAACTAGTTTCGCGATATCTTAGATTCTTGAGAAACATCCCACAAAATACAGATGATATTTATGTTGTATCGAAGGATGATGAATATATCGGAATTTTGCCAATTACCAAAATTCTTACCTCTGAACCTACCTTAACCGTTAGAGAAATAATGGATACTGAATTTAAGCCCATCGAATCAGATATTCATGAGATTGATGTTTATAATTTATTCAAATCTCAAGACCTCTTCTCTGCACCTGTAACTGATCAAAATAATAAGCTGCTCGGAAGAATAACAGTAGATGATATTTTAGACATAGCGGTTGATGAAGTGGAACAAGACTTTATTGGATTAACTCAAATTGAAGGAGATGTTTTTGCTTCACCAAGAAAATCAATTAAAAGCAGGCTCATATGGTTGTCAATAAATCTTCTTACAGCAATGAGCGCATCATTTGCGATAAGCTTCTTTTATGAAGTGATTGATAGAGTAATTTATGCTGCGATACTAATGCCAATAGTTGCAAGTATGGGCGGTATAGCAGCAACCCAAACTCTTGGAATTTATATTCGAGCAGAGGCTCTTCGAAAACTTAATAAAAAAGGTATTCGATATCTTTTTAGACGTGAATTTATAGTGGCAGTTGTAAATGCATTATTCTTTTCTGTTGCCATATTTTTCATCACGAACTTTTGGTTTGGAGATTATTTCTTATCGATCGCAATTTCACTTGCTATGATCATAAATCTCATTGTGGCAGCAGTTTTTGGGTTTTTATTTCCAAGACTCCTCAGAAAAATGGGTTATGATCCTGCTATTTCTGGGAGCGTTATAATAACAACTGTTACTGACATAGTGGGCTTCGTTAGCTTTCTTGGTATAGTCAGTCTACTTATTGTGTAGTTATTATTTCAAGATCTCCTAAACTACCACTTATATTGAAACTATTCGAAAAAATTGTTTCATCATCTTGCTCTAGAATGCTTGCAATCAAGGCAGCTCCTGCTGCTGCTGGTATGTTACCAACTAGTGCAAAATACCAGGGGATATTTTGGCTAATATTTGACTCAAACTTTAAATCTAAATCGAAAGAGTCTAGATATGAACTTTGAGATTTAATCAACCCCTGAAGATTTGCCTCCGATGTTCCAAATGCTAAAGATATATTTTTAACATCGATAAAACCAGTTTCAAAAAAATCTACACTCCCATTAAACTCATCAACAAAAAAATCTCTGGAGTTAATCTTTTGAAAATCTAAATTTAAAATATCAAAAATATTTGCTCTTAAATCTATGAGTGTTAGAACTCTTAAAGCGCCAAAATCAAATGTATCCTCAGAGTAAGTTAATTTAGTTCCATTAAAAGAAACTCCACCATTAAATTTAATGATTTCTGAGCCATATTTTATATATCCATCTGATATCAAGAAATTAAAGTTTTCAAATCCAAGGTTTTCAAAGTTATTGGAAACTATCCCTTCTTTTAAAACTATACCTTTTAAGTTCATGCCTGAGATTTCAGCTGAGCTTAAATTAAAGTTAAAACTATTATCATAAGAATTATCAAGTTCCATTAATCTTGATTTTAATTTTGTAGGTTTGACCTGTAACAGATTATCAAGAATTTTGACGTTTTCGTTAACCTCAAATGAAACTGGCACCTCTTCAAAAGAATACATAATTTTGTTTCTGCTGATTAAAATATGGGAATTATCATTTGGGATATTCTTATCCCAAAAAATATTTTTAGCCTCTCCGTCTAAATACTCAAATTTGAGAGGTTCCTCCAGCAGATCAACGGAAATACTGTAAAAGTTTTCTTTGGCAAGTTTCGTTATATTAATATTTTGGTAATCTGAGTCGTTTATGGAGATTAAATCTGAAAATAACGAAAACTTCCCCTTGGATAAATCTCCCTCTGCAATACTCCCTTGGAAATCTATTTGGTTATGGCGCAAGGTAAAATCCTTTATGTTTGTTATGAAACTGTAATTTGATTTTCCCTTCCGAGATAGATAATATCCCATACCGTTAATTTTCTCAGCACTAAATTCCTTATCATCAAGAAAAATCACAAGTGGCTGAACGGAAGTTGGTAAAAGTGATAAAGTTTTATCTAAATTTGCATTAAAAAAGAATTTAAAATCAAAAAATTCTTTATAACTAAAAGATGTGATGATCATTTGACCATTGTCACTTGAAGAAAGCCTTGCATTAGGAATTGAGAACCTATCTTCGAAATTCAAATCAATAATTCCAGAAAGATTGGGGGTAGTAATTTTTTTAAACCCTTTCATATCAATAGTTGCTAAGCGCGAGCTAATTGAAAGAGATAGATTACGGTTTGAGAAATAGCCAACACCATCAAGGTTCTGCATCCCTCTTAGATTTGAGTTTAGTTTTAAATCTAAATTTGAAAATTGAAATCCAATATTTCCATTACTAGATACAAGGTTTTTTAGATCTAAGTACTCAAGCTCTATATCTCTTGTTTTAAAGCCGTCTAAAGCTATATTTTCAACAAAATAATTAAGTCGGTTCTGAGTATTTGATTCTTTTAAAAAGTTAATATCGCCGTTTAAAACATAAATCTTCTCAAAGAACATCCTTTTTCCTACAAGGGACTTTAAAATATCAAAACTTAATTCAACCTCTGATGCTGAGAATTCATAGGATGGATCTTTAAATAATATGTCTTCGATTGAAATCTCTAAACCTAAAAAGCTTGGCTGAACTTCTATTTCCTCAAATTCTATGGCGTTACCAAAAAAACTACTAACTAGCCTGTTGCTTATATCATTTAGGCTTAAAAAACCTATTGTGCTGTAAAAAATTATTAAAAAAAGGCCCGAAAAATATAAGAATAATCTCAGTGGCCAGATTAAATATTTTTCAACCATTTTCCCCTCTGTATAAAGAATAGTAGAGTCCAAAAACCAATATTAGCAAAGGGGTTTATGACCACCCTCTGAAAATCGAAACTTATTTCATTTGCAGTCAAAAGCAACATATTAAGTATCAAGCTTAAAAAGAAAAGCAAAATAATTTGTTCCAAGAATGCCCTTTGTATCCATCGAAGGGTTTCAAAATTAAGAAATAAGCCACTTAAGAAATAACAAAACATGTAAGGCCCAACAATTTCAGAGAAAAATAAATCTGCGATAAAACCAAGAAAGATAAAAAAATAAACAGAAGGCATTCTTTGAAGGAATGATGCCATTAATAAAATATTGATAATAAAACCATCAGGAAGGTAGCTGTCTAGATTTAAAATATTTATTAGATAGCTGTAAAAGAAAAATGTAATAAAAAGAATTATTAGCCTAGCCTCATTCATGTATTAAGACCTCTTTATTCATTGACTTATATGGATCAAAGAAGAGCTGAATAACAAGTTTTTGCTTGAAATTTACTTCTTTTAATGTAGTTATTTCTTCAAGACTTCCAACTATCAGTCCTTCGGGATAGACTCCGTCAAAACCAGATGTAAAAAATGTATCACCTATTTCAAAAAAGTCTGACTTTGATTCATTCTCACAAATAATTTTTTTTGGCAATCCACTACCTTTAGCTATACAAAAGAATCCTTTTGCATTTTTTATTGATAAAAACTCCTCACTGTCACTCAAGAGTGCAATTTCAAACTCATCAAAGACTTGAATTCTGCTTTTTCCAATAGCAAAACTCCCCTGAGAAACTGAAAATGTTTCATTTTCTTTAAAATTTTGAGATTTAATAAAAATTCTATGTTTTCCACAACACTCATAATCTGAATGCCTAAAACCAGAAACATAGACTTTTGATGCAATACTCAATCGTGGGGACGGAGAAATAAAACTTTTTTGGTTCTCTAAGGATTCTATTTTTAAGTCCTTTAAATATATGGCTTCTTCGAGGTCTTCAATGTCATTTTCTAGCAACATTACTTTTTCACTTTCGAATTCCCTGTACTCTTCAAAAATTTGGTCGAAAATATTTTGAGGAATATCAAATGTTCGTTCTAATGCCCTTTTAGCAAAAGCATTTAGCTGAAAATAGTTTGCAAGAAACCCTAAAAGTATTAATTGCAAGAAAGCGAGAAATAATATTGTGAGTTTATTTCTTATTGAAAGGACTCTTTGGACCATTATTCTTCAGCAAATAAATCAAAGTCCTTGTCCATAAGAGCTAGTGCAATACCTCCACCTCTAGCTACAGAAGTTAGAGGATCCTCGGCAACTCTTGTTGGAATTCCGGTAGATTGTTCTATAAGAGTATCCAAGCAATGCAATAAAGCTCCGCCGCCAGTTAAAACAATTCCATCAGCAGAAATATCAGCAGCTAATTCAGGAGGAGATAGCTCTAGTGCAGTTCTCACAGACCTGACTATTGCAGAAGTTTGGTTTTCTAGTGCTCGAAAACCATCTTCTTTTTGGAAAATTACCATCTCTGGAATTCCCTCTGCTAAATTTCGTCCACGAAACTCAAATGCTTCAAATTCTTTCTTACAATTTAGGGTTGCACAACCTACTTGAAGCTTTATTAGCTCTGCAGTAGTTTCACCAATTACAACACCAAACTTTCTTCTTACATAAGCTTGAATTGCTTCATCAAATTTATCACCACCTACTTTTAGAGATTCTGAATAAACGATTCCATTTAAGGATAATATTGCCACCTCTGATGTCCCACCACCAATATCTATAACCATACTTCCCCTTGGCTTATCTATCTCTACCCCAGCACCTAAAGCTGCTGCAATTGGTTCCTCAATTAACTTTACAACACTGGCACCAGCAGATAATGCTGATTCACGAATAGCTCTTTTTTCGACTTGTGTTGCTTTAGAAGGAACGCAAATTAAAACTCTTGGGCTAGGTGACAAAATTGAATTATTAGAAACCTTCTTTATGAAATGTTGGAGCATTTTTTCAGTAACATTAAAGTCAGCTATTACACCATCCCTTAATGGTCTGATAGCTTCTATTTGACCAGGAGTTCTGCCCAACATTTTTTTGGCATCATGGCCTACAGCCACAACTGTTTTTTGTCCGTTTTTCTCTTGAATGGCCACGACTGAAGGCTCATCAAGCACAATTCCACCTTCTTTGGTATATATTAAAGTATTGGCTGTTCCCAGATCGATCGAGATGTCATTTGAAAAAAGACTTCTTAAAAAACTAAACATGCTTATAATTAAACCTCTATAATAACCAGAACTATATAGAATAAGGCTTTTAATGGATAAAATCGAGTTAAAAAATCTTTTATTTCTTGCCCGACTTGGCGCGGATGAGAAAGATTATCCTGAAATCAGTAAGAAGCTTGAAAATACCTTCGAAATGATTGATCAGATGAATGAGCTAGATTTAGAAAAATTTGAGCCATTAAATAACCCTCTTGAACTTTCAAACATCAGTAGGCCAGATGTTGAACGTGACAGGAATAGAAAAGAAGATTTTCTTAAGGAATCACCAAAATCGGATGAGGACTACTTTGTGGTACCAAAAATTGTTGAATGAATTTTAAGGAATCTAGGGAAAAATTTAGATCTAAGGAAATATCTGCAAAGGAGCTTGTTGTAGAAAGTTTCAAGAAAGTTGATGAACAAGAGGGTCTAAATATCTTTATTAGCAAGTTTGAAAATGATGCCCTTAAACAAGCAGATCAAATTGACAATAATTTTGATAAATTTAAGGAACTTCCTCTCGGAGGAATACCAATTGCACACAAAGATATTTTTTGTACAGAAGGCAAAAAGACTACGTGTGCATCTAAGATGCTGGAAAACTTTGTTCCACCGTACGAATCAACGGTAACAAGGAATTGTAATAATGCGGGATCAATAATGATTGGTAAAACTAATATGGACGAATTTGCAATGGGCTCATCAAATGAAACAAGTTTTTTTGGTCCTGTAGTAAATCCCTGGGGTGAATCTCTGGTTCCTGGTGGAAGTTCAGGTGGCTCAGCTGCTTGCGTTGCTGCAGGTATCACAAGCATCTCTACCGGTACAGATACTGGTGGTTCAATAAGACAACCAGCAGCACTTTGTGGTATTACAGGTCTAAAACCAACATACGGACTTGTTTCAAGATGGGGGATGATTGCATTTTGCTCTAGCATGGATCAAGCCGGTCCATTTGCAAAAGATGCTTTTGGTTGCTCGGCCTTACTTGATGCTATGGCTTCATATGATGTTAAAGATTCTACTTGTTCAAAACGCAAAGCGGTTAGTTATGAGGATTCTCTAAACAAAGATTTAGGTAAACTCAAAATCGGTGTTTTAAAAGGAATTGAAAGCTTTGGTATTTCTGATGGGGTTATTTCAGCATATCAAAATTCAAAAGACGTTTTAAAACAAATGGGGCACGAGTTTAAAGAATTGGATTTTTCTGAGCTCTCAAGTGGTATATGCTCATATTATGTCATTGCGCCAGCAGAATGTTCATCAAACCTATCAAGGTTTGACGGGGTAAAATTTGGACACCGAGCAAATGCAAAAAACATCAATGATCTTTATTTGAATACTCGATCAGAGGGCTTTGGTGATGAAGTTAAAAAGAGGATACTAATCGGCTCTTATGTTCTCTCTGCAGGTTTTTATGATGCGTATTACAGAAAGGCACAAAGAGTAAGAAGAATGATCAAATCTAAATTCGATGAATTCTTCAAATCAGTTGACTTAGTCTTCATGCCAACAACTTTAGATCAAGCATTTGAAATGAACAGAGAAAGCTCTGATCCAAACAGGATGTATAAAGAAGATTTGTTAACAATTCCTGCTAATTTGGCAGGCTTGCCGGCAGTATCTTTCCCCAATGGCTTTGCAAATAAATTACCAATTGGTGCGCAATTTGTAGGCAATTACTTTTCAGAGGAACTAATTTTAAATACTACAAATAAATTACAGGAGGTAACCGATTGGCACAAAATGACACCTTAGTAAATGGATGGCAACCTGTAATAGGACTAGAAATTCATGTACAGCTCCTTACGAATACAAAACTTTTTTCACCTTCTATAAATAAGTTTGGTGAAGAAGCAAATAAACTGGTTGATCTCATAGATATGGGATTACCTGGAGTTCTACCCGTTCTCAACGATGGGGCTGTTAAACAGGGAATTGCCTTCGGTCTTGCAACCAAGGCTGAAATTGCAAAAACAATGGTATTCGATAGAAAAAATTATTTCTATCCTGATCTTCCAAAGGGTTATCAAATTACTCAATTGCACTACCCAATTGTAAAAAACGGTGCTGTAGAGGTTGATGGCAAAACTGTAAGAATTCACCAAGCTCATCTGGAGGAGGACGCTGGTAAGTCTATGCATGATATTTATGATTCTGAATCAGTAGTAGATTTAAATAGATCAGGAGTGCCATTGCTTGAGATAGTTTCAGAGCCAGATATAAGATCTGCTGAAGAGGCAGTTAAATACTTAAAAAAAGTGCATCAAATAATTACTTATCTAGATATCTCAGATGGCAACATGTCGCAAGGATCAATGAGATGTGATGCCAATGTATCTATAATGCGACCAGAAGATAAAGAGTATGGTATTCGTGCGGAAATAAAGAATATTAACTCATTCAAATTTGTTGAAAAAGCAATAAATTTTGAAATCAAAAGACAGATAAAACTTCTGGAATCTGGTGGGAAAGTTGAACAAGAAACAAGACTGTATGACTCAACGAAAGATGAAACTAGATCTATGCGAACAAAAGAATTTGCCAATGATTATAGATATTTCCCATGTCCAGACCTGGTTCCACACAACATTTCAAATGATCTTGTCAAAGAAGTGAAAGACGAACTTAGCGAATTACCAGAAGATAAACAAAAAAGACTTATGGAAACTCATAATTTAAATGAATACGACGCCGGTGTGCTTTGCGCTGATAAATCCACTGCAAACTTTTTCGAAAAAGTTGTTGAGAATGCAGATGCTCAACTTGCAGCTAAGTGGATTATTGGTGATCTAAATGCCTTGCTCAACAAAAATGATATCTTTCTCAGTGAAAGCAAAGTAAAAGCAGAAAACTTTTCACAAATGATTCAAAAAATATCTGATGGAACAATATCAGGCAAAATAGCTAAGGATGTCCTAGAAGAAATTTGGGAATCAGGTCAGAGCGTTTCAAAAATTATTGAGGGTAAAGGCATGCAACAAATATCAGATGAGGGTGAGTTAGAAAAAATAATTGATAAAATTCTTTTAGATAATACAGGTCAGGTAGACGCATACAAATCAGGAAAAGACAAACTGTTTGGATTCTTTGTTGGTCAAGTGATGAAAGCTACACAAGGCAAAGCTAATCCAGGTCTTGTTAATGAGCTTTTGAAGAAAAAGTTAATTTAATCTTCTTTGTCTATTTGTTGTTTCAAACGAACTAACCATTTTGCACCATCACGCTCCGCATCTAAAAATGCTGCTCTAGTTATTAAAAGAGGGATAAGTAAACTGCAATGTATTACGAAGGAAATAAAGCCATTGTACCCATACCAGCCCATATAATATGTGGCAACTAACCCAAAGAAAAAGCTCCACATAGTAAAAAGAACAAGAGTAAAATAACCTTGTATAGAAGGGTCTGGAATATGCCTCAATGGATTGTATCTGTTATCCATGAGCATTTTCCAGGAATCATCTACCCAATATATAATTTTTAGTAAATTTGATTTCATTCTCCCTTCTCCAATTATTTATACTAATACTATCTTTTAAAAATTCCAATTCGGTCAGATTTGTACGCACCAACAAATACCTTGTCTTTAAATGGATAAGCAACTGAGGCTCCTCCATAAGCAACATCTTTGAAGTTATATTCCTCCAAAATATTTAAATCTTTATCGGCTCTGATAACAAAAAAAGGCATAGGACATTGAATGATTGCCTCATCAATGCAATAAATGCCGCCCAGATCAGTATTTTGTCCACCAATCCAAAGCTCATCGCCCACTGCTGTGACATTATCTGGACCCCCATTTAAATAAGTTCTTAAAACTAAATCTTTTTTTTCTCCCTTGCTAAATCTTGAAATTTTTCCATTCATTCTATAGTTGACATAAAGATCATCTCCAATCATATCAATGCCATTTGGCCATGCTCCTTCGGAGTTTTTCAAAACCGAAAATCCATCCTTAAAAGTCCAGTTATAAACATGGCCTGTATTGAACCTAAAGATATTCATTAAAAACAAATAGTTGAAGCCAAGATTTTTATCATATTGATGTGTGCTAAAGAAAGAACCTGCATGATCATAGACAACTACATCGTTAAAGTAAGTAGTCTCTTCAGGACCAGTTGCACAGCCTATCCAGAAAAGTGTCGGTTTTATTACATCAGAAAGATTTACAAAAACTGGAAATAATAGAAAAAACTCAACTCTGCTTCTTTTCTCATGGTTGACCACAGCAAGTAAAGCTGCCTCCTCAAGCAAAGGACTCAGATTATTACCTGAAAGTTTTACATGCTCAAAAATATCAATACCATGCGGATAAAATTCTTCATAAGGCTGACAACCCTCCTCGCCAATACCAAGATCATTGGTTTCCAAAAATTCTATTTCAAAATCTTGAACCTCGTTAGTCTCTAGATTCAGTTTTGAAAGCTTTCCAATAAGAGTTTTTCCTTGGTTAAGTTCAGGCAGCCCTGCAAATTGCGAAACAACTATGGAATTCTCGCCAGGAATTTTGGCAAAGTCTTCAGGATTTTGTAGATCACAAATTAATTCAAAAGTGCCTAGACTCTCGCACTTATTTATATCCTTGTAATCACTGGTACAACCAGCGATTACAAAAATAATTAAGAGAAATTGAAGAAATCTTTTAAACAAAGACCATCGCGAGGTTTTCTGCCACAAACCCTGGCTTCTCCACCCCTTCTATTTCTAATTCAATTTTAGTTTTTAGTAGCCATCTGCCGTCACCTTTATCAGTAGCTTCTAATAGTGATGATTTAAATCTGCAATTTGAATCAACAGGCACAGGTGTAATAAATCTGATTTTATCGTAACCATAATTCATTGCCATTTTTGTGCCCTCAACGGGAATTGCGTTTTCATACCCTTTTCCAACAGATAGCGACAGCATTAATGCGCCGTGGGCAATTGTGCTACCGAATATTGGTGCTGCCTTTTCAGGATCAACATGTATAAATTGTGGGTCCTCTGAAACATCAGCAAAAACATTAATTCTCTCTTGGTCAACAACAAACCATGACGTGAATTGCTCCTTACCAATCATGGTATGTAAATCTTCAGGTTTTATAGCTTCCATTTTTCCTCCTATTTAATTAAATGGTTTGCGTACTTTTCTCTTAAATCTGTTTTAAGCAATTTTCCTGTTGCGCCATGTGGAAGTTCTTCAACGAAAACAACATCGTCTGGTTTCCACCATTTAGCAATTTTGCCATCAAGAAAATCATATACAGACTCTTTCGTAAGCTCTTTATTGGCAGGAATAACTATAAGAAGTGGTCTTTCATCCCATTTTTCATGAGCCACACCTATAACACAGGCTTCTACAACTTCTGGATGTCCTACTGCTGCATTTTCTAAATCAACTGAGCTAATCCACTCTCCACCAGATTTAATAACATCTTTAGCTCTGTCAACTATCGTCATATACCCATCTGCATCAATTGTTGAGATATCGCCAGTATCGAACCAACCTTCTGCATCAACTGCGTCTGCATCATGCTTATAGTAGCGTTTAATAATCCAAGGACCCTTAATTAGAAGTCTTCCAAAAGCTTTTCCATCTTCTGGCAATCTATTGCCCTCATCATCAACTATTTTTAACTGAACTCCATATATTGGTTTCCCTTGTTTGGTCTGTAGTTGATACATTTCATCTTTTGCCATTTTTTCCATTTCAGGTGTTTTTAGATTTGCCGTAGCTAATGGGCTTGTTTCTGTCATTCCCCAGCCCTGCACAACATTTACATCATGATCTTCATCGAACTGTTTGATCATTGAATAGGGCACAGCTGATCCACCAATGATAGTTTCTTTAATTGAATCCAGTTTGATATTATTTTCTTTGCAGTAGTTTAGTAATCCCAGCCAAATGGTTGGGACACCAAATGCAAAAGTCACATTCTCATTTTGTATTAATTCTGTAAGTGCCGCGCCATCCATGCCCATTCCTGGCAAAACAAGTTTTATACCATTCATAGGTGCAAGGTATGGAAGCCCCCAACCATTCACATGAAACATTGGAACGACCATTAAGATTGAATCCTCTTTCTTTAACCCTAGGCCATTAGCCGAAGATCCAGCCCAAGCATGCAATAAAGTTGATTGGTGTGAATAAAGAACACCTTTAGGATTTCCAGTTGTACCAGAGGTATAACATAATCCACATGGGGCATCATCTTTCAGGTCAGGCCAGACAAATTCCTCATCCCCATCCTCAATGAACTCCTCATATGAAACGGCATCTTTTAATTTAGATTCCTGCATCTCTTCTTTGCTGCATAGGACAACATATTTCTCAACTGTTGGAAGCTTATCTTGGATTGCCTCAAGCAGTGGAGCAAATACTGGTTCAATAAAGATCAGCTTATTTTCAGCATGGTTGATTATGTAAACAATTTGTTCCGGGTGAAGTCTAAAGTTTATGGTATGCATTATCGCACCCATACCAGATATGCCATAAAACATCTCCATATTCCTGAAAGTATTTAAGGCAAGCGATCCTACACATTGCTCTTGCTTGATTCCATGCTTCTCTAATGCAGAAGCAAGTTTTTTCGATCTTATCGATATATTTTTATAGTTCGATTTAGTTATTTTGCCTGATAACTCTCTTGTGACTACTTCCACCTCTGGAAATATATGTCCTGCATATTCAATTATGCTAGCGACGTTTTTGCTCCAATCTTGCATATTCATATTTTTACCCCCAATTTTTAAGATTATGTAGATAAGGATACCACTCATTCTTAATTGGGTGAAACCATGTATACATAATGTCGTGCAATTTTTTCTTATCTTTTTCAGATAAATTTACTCTAGTATCAGGATCAAATAAATAAATCATATTGATTAGATCTTCATTCAAACCGTGTTCTAACAGTATTTCTTCAAATTCTTTATCACCTGTTTTTAAATTAGCTAATAGTGCAATTATTAATTGATCAGTTCTCATCATTCCCGTCATATTCACAAAATAACAATTTTTTTCTGCAATATAGTTTTTATCAAGATGTTTAAAATTCGTTAAATTTATTTTTTTTGGGCATGAATCTATCGTGAAGTAGTTGTCCCATAACAACATGTGATCTGAATTAAGCCCTACCAACTTATCTTCTGATTCCTCAGAAAAATTTGTAGAAATTACTTTATTTCCTGTCCAATAAAATGTTCCATCAGATGGAAATTTTTGTAAAAATTTTTCAAAGTATTCATTATGCTGTAAATCCTTTTCTATAAGCTCATTACAGTACACTGATGGACAAAAATCGAAGGTAATTTCTGGAAATTCTTTCTTTGCTAATCCATAGAGATATAACTGTTTATCTAAATCGAATATTTCAAGATCATCAAATAAAAGGCTAATGTTATTGCAGCCTAAAATTACCAAGGATTCTATCTTTTTTTCAAATTTCCTTATGTGTTCCTCTTTATACGGTGTAAGTCCAACCCCAACATCTATATCATAATTTCTTGCTTCAGCAATGAAGTTCTTTAATTCATTTTGCCAAGACTCACTTGGGGTAAGGTCAAAGTTGTTCCTTATGAATGGGTCCTCTTTTGGAGCATACAAATAGTAATTTAATTCAGAGGTAGACATTGATTTTATCAATTCATATCTTGAAGAGAATTCATAACTTTTTCCGTAGAAACCCTCTATAATTCCAACTTTTTTCATTTAATTAATTTTACAGGAAGAATCAGGGGAAATTTTATTTTTTTGTATGGAAAAGTTTTTTGTATCTACTCTATAGATTTGGTTTACATGCAGTTTTTCACCAATTAAATAATCAATTGCTATTGATGTCTGGATTGAAGCTATCAAAGCAACTGATGGTCCTAAAATACCTATATCAGCACAATCATTTCCATCCATGTCCCCCTCTTTTGGAAAAATGCATTCAAGACAACAATGATTTTTTTCATTATCAAATAATGAGATTTGTCCTATATTGCCAGCTACTGAGGCTGTTAAGAACCCTATTTTTTCTTCACAAGCCACCTTATTTAAACTGTAGCTTGTACGAAGATTATCTGCACAATCAATAAGTAAGTCTGATTTAAGATCTTTATTGACTAAATCCCATGAGCGTTTGGCATTTGTTTGAATGCTTATATTTGAATTCAGGCTTTTGAGATACTTTGCTAATACATCTACTTTATTAGTTCCTATATCATTTTCACAGTAGAAAACTTGTCTATGTAAATTTCTAAGTTCAACAACATCATGGTCTATAAGGATAATGTTTCCGATTCCTGATCCTGCGAGATATGTAGCAAGAGGTGACCCAAGACCACCACATCCAATAACAGTTACACTTTTTTTTGAAAGCAGTTTTTGCTTTTCAACACTCATCCCATCTAAAAGAAGCTGAGAATAATATCGCTTAATCAAGTCATCGTTTTGCATAAGTAAATCTTCGCACTCCTTGTAAATCTAATCCATGTCGTATTTGTTGATAGCCTGATTTTTTAAAGGTGCTGGCAACTGCATCTGATTGGTTATAGCCATGTTCTATAAACAACCACCCATTTTTGGTTAAGTATTCCCTTCCATTCATTATGATTATACGAATATCTCTTAGCCCTTTTTCTTCTGAAAATAATGCAACTTCGGGCTCGAATTTTAAGTCCCGATTCTTTGGTTTAGTCTTTTCAATATAGGGAGGGTTGGATACTAACAGATCAAATCTACCTTCAATATTTTCAAACCAGTCTGATTTGAAAAAATTTACTTTGTTAGTAGTTTGAAGATTATTTTTTCTTGCAAGTAATAAAGCACTATCTGAGAGGTCAGAACCGTAAACATTTGCCTTGGGGAATATTTTTGACAGCTCAATGGCAATACAACCTGATCCAGTGCCCATATCTAGTATTTTTTTAAATTTGTTATTTGATAATTTGATGCACTCAACTAAACATTCGGTTTCAGGTCTTGGAATTAAAACGTCTGAGTTTAAGAAATAGTCTCCATTGTAAAAACTCCACTTGCCTATTAATTGTTGAATAGGCTTTCCCTTCATGATCTGCTCAATTAATAAATTTAAATTATTTGGTACTACCTCCTCAGCACTTACAAGGAAATTGAGGCCCTCATTGTAAGATTCACCATATTTTGACCTCCAGGTTTGAGTTATTTCAGGTATATGTTTCTTAAGAATTCTCAATTTCAAGCAGTTTTTCAGCGTTATTTTGTGCTTTGAGGGAATCAATCATCTCTACAAGATCCCCATCTAAAAAATTTTCTATATTGTGTTGAGTTAATTTAATTCTATGATCAGTAATTCGTCCCTGGGGGAAATTATAAGTCCTAATTTTTTCACTCCTATCTCCTGTTCCTACGAGTGATTTTCTTTCAGATGCTTTTTCCATTTCAAGCTTCTGCTTTTCAATATCATAGATTTTTGAAGATAATAGCCCTAGTGCTTTTGCTTTATTTTTATGTTGACTTCTATCATCCTGACACTCGACAACAATTCCAGTAGGCAGGTGGGTTAATCTTACTGCAGAATCAGTCTTATTTACATGCTGTCCGCCTGCACCAGAGGCTCTAAATGTATCTAATCGGATTTCACTCATATCTAAATCTTTCTCTTCAATATCATCCATTTCTGGCAATATTGCCACTGTTGCTGTTGATGTATGGACTCTCCCTTGCGACTCGGTTAATGGGACTCTCTGAACTCTGTGAACTCCAGATTCAAATCTAAGGTTTCCATAAACATTTGAACCTTGAACTCTAATCACAACTTCTTTGTATCCGCCAGGACCAGAATCAAGTTCCTTGATTTTTTCAATTTTCCAATTATTTCTTTCAGCATACCTTGTATACATTCTATATAAATCTCCAACAAAAATAGCTGCTTCATCTCCACCAGCGCCTGCCCTTAGCTCCATAAAAGAATTCCTTACATCATCAATATCTTTAGGTAAAAGTTGAATCATAATCTTATCTTCGAGAGATTTAATATCTTGTAATTTTTCATTTTTTTCTTCAATAGCTAAATCTTTCATGTCCTCATCTTTCAGAAGCTCCTCTAAAGATTCAAGCTCGTCCTCGATTTTTAGAAAACTATTCCAATTTGAAACAACATCTTTAATTTCAGAGTATTCTTTATTTAATTGAGTCAGCTTTTCGATGTCTTTTGTTAACTCAGGGTTGGAAAGGTCTTCTGATATTTTGGCAGCTTTGTCCTTGATAGAGTTTAGTGAATTTCTAATATTATCTTTCATATATTACCTCTTCATCCGTATAGAGAGTGTTTTTGAGAGGTGGTAAGCATTTTTTTCCTTTATTTCATCTGCAAGCTCATCCATAACTTGCAATATCTTTTGGCCGCTGTTTAGCTTGTTTTTTGCATTGTTAATCGCCTCTACTTTTATGTCCTCAAGGATACTTCTGAGTTTTTTTTGTTCAGAGTTTAAAAGTTTCTTATTTTTCAGATTGTAAAATTCTTTTTGAGAAATCAGTTTAATCATTTCCTGAGCTTGAATAACAGAACCTTTTCGACCTTCAAGGTTTTTTGAAATCTTTTCACTTAATTGATCTAGAGTAATTACGGAAAGGAAATTTGAATCACTTGAATCGTAATTTATGTTTCTAGGTATAGCTAGATCAAATATGTTTATCTTTGAGGTTTCATTAAAGTCAGCTGCCTCTAAAAAAGGCTTTTCAGAATAAGCTGCAATTACAAAAGTATCAGATTTGTGTATGTTAGATTTTATTTTTGACAGGGGTTGTGATTGAATATCACCGATTTTTATCGATGAGCGATTGAAGAGATTCACCTTGATTTTCCTCTTATTGAACCTTGTAATGAGAGCTCTGGATACGTCACCTCCCCCAATAAGTGTTATTGCTTTTGAAGTATCTATTTCAGAATCAACTACAGAAGCAATGGATATTGGATTCTCCGAAAGCTTTGTATCAGTTCTTACTTTTTTTGATAGTTTTATTGCTCCTCGAAAAATACTTTCTATTTCATCAGTCATAAACGAAAATCGTTTCGAGTTTGAAAAGGACTTTTTTACCTGTCCAAATATATCAGGCTCACCAACAATCATAGAATCAATCCCTGTCATAACTTCAAGAAGATGATTAAAAGCATCTATCCCTGAAAAAAGGTATTGGTCGTTTTTTCTAATCTTAAATTTATTATTCGTTGAAGAAAGTAAAAATTTATCAAAATATTTAATTTTTGCTCTATTGCATACAGTGTAAAATTCGGTCCTGTTGCAGGTGGACAGGAATATACCTCCAGGAAACCCTGATTTTGTCACTAGAATAGTGAGCATTTCATCAATTTGATCTTTATTAAAGGCAAATTTTTCTCTAATCTCTAATGAGGTAGATTTATGACTTATGCCCCAACACTGAAAATCCATAATTATTATCTTAAGAGAGCTTTTGGCTTCTTACTCTTATTATCCTTATTTAGTTGTGCAAGTTTAAATTTATCTGAAACCAGATACAATCTTCAAGGGAAAATTTTGTTTAAAGAAAATAATGTTCAAAATGATTTAAGGGTGAAACTAAGTGTCGAAAACAATAAATTAAAAATTCAACTTTTCGATATTTTAGGTACTGCTCTCTTAGCTGAAATAAATTCTTTAGGAAATAAATGGAAGTATGAAAATTTCTTGATTGATATTAATGTTGATTTCACTCCAAATGAATTAAGGGCTTTTTTAAAGAAAAATTCTTGCTCAAGAAGGTGTAATATAGATGGTACCATTGGGAACATAAGGATACTTTTACAAAATGTTTAAGATTCGATGTCCTGCAAAATTGAATACTTTTATAAATGTTTTAAAACGACGGGATGATGGATATCACGAGATTTACAGCAATTTACAGTTGATAGACTTGTATGATGAAATATCTTTTAAGAGATCAGACCAGACAAGAATAATATCAGATGAAAAAAGTTTAGTTTCAAATAATCTTATAGAAAATGCAATCCAATGGTTCAATAAAAATTTCTCTGTAAATCAATGCTATGAAGTAACATTGAAAAAGCTAATCCCTCATGGTGCTGGGCTTGGTGGTGGAAGTTCAAATGCTGCACACACAATTATCTTTTTATGCATTATCAATAAGATACCCGTGGATGAGCTGAATACTCATGCAATATCAAAAGAAATTGGTGCAGATGTCCCTTTTTTTATTCATGGAAAAAGTGCAGATGTATTTGGGATAGGAGAGAAAATTGAAAAAGACTGTTTTAAAGGTGATGATTATTTACTTATCCATCCCAATATACATATCAGCACTAAAGATATTTTTAAATCTCATCATTTAAAGTTAAAAACTTCTATTGATAGAGAATCTAACGATTTATTGGCGCCTTTAATGCAAGAAAGCACAGAATTTAATGATTTTTTCGTTAAAATCTCTTCAGTGCTTAAAGGCAGTGAGCACAGACTTAAGCTAACAGGCTCAGGGTCATGCTTGTACATAGCTAATCCAACAAAAATGGAAAAAGAAATATTAAGTCAGAAAATTGGCGATAATTTTAGAATTTTTTTCGTGAAAGGATTAGAATACTATGACTTTGTTTCGGATTGGGGTGTGGCCAAGTGGTAAGGCAGCGCCTTTTGGTGGCGCCATTCGTAGGTTCGAATCCTACCACCCCAGCCATTAGATTTTAAATTATGGATAGACAATTAATTTTTTCGGGGAGCTCAAATATTAAACTTTCCCAAAGTATTTCAAAAAGATTGAATAAAGATCTAGGTGATATTTCTTTGTCAACATTTAGCGATGGTGAGATCTCAGTTGAAATTAATGAAAATGTAAGAGGTAAAGACACTTTTGTAATTCAATCTACGAATTCTCCTGCAGAAAAAAACTTAATGGAATTAATACTAATATCAGATGCTCTGAAGAGAGCCTCTGCAAGATCAATAACTGCCGTAATGCCCTATTTTGGTTACGCACGACAAGATAGAAGGGTAAGGTCAGCAAGAGTTCCAATTAGTGCAAGAGTTATAGCAGAGATGCTGGAAAGCGTTGGCATATCAAGAATAATTACTCTTGATATCCACTCCGAACAAATACAAGGATTCTTTTCCTTTCCAGTTGATAATATTTATACCTCAAATATTATGAGCAAAGTAGTCTCTGAAAAATACAATGTTGACGAGCTCCAAGTAGTTTCGCCAGACACAGGTGGGGTATTAAGAGCAAGATCTGTGGCCAAAACTTTAGGTGTTCAGGATCTTGCAATTATTGATAAACGAAGAGAAAGAGCAAATGAATCAGAAGTTCTCAATATAATCGGTGATGTTGATGGGAAAGTATGCATTGTTCCTGACGATATGATTGATACGGCTGGAACTTTGAGCAATGCAAGTCATGCACTTAAATCCAAAGGGGCCAAAGAAGTTATTGCTTTTATTACACACCCTGTACTGTCTGGAAATGCAATTGAGAATATAAATTCATCAGCCATAGATAAGCTTATAGTATCAAACTCGATAGATATTGGTGACAAATTAAAAAAATGCCCTAAAATAGACGTCTTTGATATATCCGACGTACTATCAGAGGCAATAAAGAGAATTACAACGGGTGATTCAATAAGTGAGTTATTTAGGTAGAATGATGATTAATTTAAAAGTTGAAAAGAGAGAGAGGGTTGGGGGTTTAAGCTCAAAGCAAGCAATCTATAAAGACAAAAAAGTGCCTGCAATCATATATGGAGGCAATAAAGAACCCATGCCAGTCTTGCTTGAAAATAAAGAGCTCATAAGAATTGTTTCAGCTGAAAATGTTTTTGGATCTGTTGTAGAACTAGAAATAGGTGATAGTAAAGAGATGGTTGTATTTAAAGAAGTTCAAAAACACCCATCCAAGAATATTTTTATTCATGTAGATTTACTCAGAGTTGCGCCTGGTAAAAAAGTTAATGTAACTGTCCCAGTGAATTTAATTAATATCGACAAGTGCTATGGCATCAAAATTGAGGGTGGAGTTATAAATCATGTAATTAAGGAAATAGACATTTTAGCAAAAGCAGAAAAGATTCCTGAATCAATAGACATAGATATGGAAGAGGTAAAATCCAAAGAAAAATTACGATTAAGCTCTTTAGAAGATAATGAGGATTTTGATTTCCCAAATGCTTTAAAGGCTGAGGATCCAGTAATAGTTTCAGTGCTTACTGCAAGAGGAGGAGCAATGCTTCTTGACGATGAGCTTGAGGGAGAAGTTGACGCAGAAGATCAAGAGGGAGAAGATGCAGCAGCTGATAATGAGGATGGAAAGCCTACTGAAGAAGATAGCTCAGATAGTTCTGAGGAAAAAGCGTAATAAATTGCAAGATCTTTGCATAATTGGTTTAGGAAATCCTGGAGAAAAATATAGTAAAACTAGGCACAATGCAGGCTGTGACTTCATTGACTTAATAGCATCTGAACTCCAAGCTGAATTTAAACCATCCAAAAAATTTGATGCGGAGATTGCGGATATCTCTTATAAAGAACATCAAATATCACTTGTAAAACCAAAAGAGTTTATAAACAGAAGTGGTAAGACTTTGAAACTTCTGAGAAAATTTCAAGTCGATAGTAATGATAAATTACTAGTGCTGCATGATGACATGGACCTTGAGCCTGGTGAGGTAAAATTAAAAATAGGTGGTGGCCACGCTGGACACAATGGTTTAAGGGATATTTCACAACAAATTGGAAATGACTATGTTCGCCTACGTTTTGGTATAGGTCATCCTCCAAGCAATACTGATACCAATGCATGGGTTATCAAGAAACCAAATCCAGAAGAAAAAATGAAACTAAAGCAATCATTTGAAAAAGCCTTGAACAGTCTGGACCAATTATTGCAAAAAAAATGGATGGTAGCGATGAACGCTCTGCATACAAATGAGCATTAAATGTGGGATCGTAGGTTTGCCAAATGTTGGAAAATCAACACTTTTTAATGCATTAACATCGCAAAAAATTCAAGCTGAAAATTTCCCTTTTTGTACAATTGAACCCAACATTGCAAGGGTAAATATTCCAGATCAAAGACTTATTCAACTAGCTGCCATTAACAATCCTGAAAAAATCATACCTTCCTTTATGGAATTTGTAGATATTGCTGGTCTAGTCAAAGGAGCTCATTCTGGAGAGGGTTTAGGAAATAAATTTCTTTCTCATATTAGAGAAACTCAATGTTTTGCTCATGTTGTCCGCTGCTTTGACGATGAAAATGTAATTCATGTAGAGGGTAAAATCTCACCTATAAATGATCTTGAGACTATTGAAACAGAATTAATGCTAAGTGATCTTGAAATTCTGGAAAAAAGAATTGAAAAGATTGAAAAACAATTACGCAATGGCGATAAGGCCCTCAAAGAAGAATTTGATTGTTTAATGGAAATTAAAAATCAAATTTCAACGAATGGCTTTAAAGCAAATCTGGCCTCTGAAGATTTGCAAAGCCATCTCAAAAATCTACAACTCATAACTGCAAAATCGTTCTTTTATATCGCTAACCTTCATGAAGATGATTCTAAAAACCTTTATATTGACGAGCTTGAAGAACATGCCAAAAAAACTAATACAGAGTTAATAAAGGTCTTTGCGAAAGCAGAATCAGAACTAATTGATCTTGAAAACGAAGAACGTAATGAATACCTCGAGATGTTAGGCATAAAAGAACCAACCTTGGATGTGATCATAAAAAAAGGATATTCACTTCTCAATTTATTTTCCTATTTTACAGCAGGCCCCAAAGAAGTAAGGGCATGGTCTGTTAAAAATGGAGCTAAAGCTCCAGAGGCTGCGGGAAAGATACATAGTGATTTTGAAAAGGGTTTTATTAAGGCAGATGTAGTAAATTTTCAAGACTATATAGATTGCAATGGCCTCCAAAATGCAAAAGAAAAAGGCAAATTAAAAGTTGAAGGAAAAGACTATCTCGTTCAAGATGGTGATGTAATTGAGTTCAAGTTTAATGTTTAGTTTAAGTGTAATCATCCCAACTTTTAACGAATCAAAAAATATTCTAAAAGTTATTAATGAAATAGAGGCAAGCCTGCATGATTTGGATTACGAAATAATAGTCGTTGATGATAATAGTCCAGATGGTACATCTGAAGTAGTTAAAAAATATACCAAAGTAAACCAAAAAGTATCCTGCATACAAAGAACATGGAAAAAAGGTCTTTCATCAGCTGTAGTCGAAGGTATCGCCCTGTCTTCAAAGGAATACATGTGTGTTATGGATGGTGATGGTCAGCACAATGCTAAGGATTTAGACAAATTTATTTCATGTTTTAAAAATCAGGATCTTGATTTAGTTATTGGTTCAAGGTTTATAGGGAAAGAGGATTCAGAAGGGTTATCTTCAAGGAGAAATAAGCTTAGCAGGTTTGGTATTCAAATAACAAATTTTTTTCTAAAAACCTCAGTTTCAGACCCTCTTTCTGGTTTTTTTATGGCAAAAAATAAATCTCTAGAAACTATAAAGGATAATCTGTACAAAGATGGCTTTAAAATTTTATTTGATATATTAATGCTCAATAAATCTTTAAAGTTTGCTGAAGTTGATATCGATTTTAGAAGCCGAATGCAAGGTGAAAGTAAACTCAATGTGTCAACGTTATTCAATCTAGCCGGACAAATATTTGAAAATCTATCAAGAGGTCTGATTCCAGCAAATTTTGTTGTTTTTGCATTTGTAGGAACGCTAGGAGTTGTAGTTCATTTAATTACTCTTAATATCCTGCTTGCTCTTCAAATTGAATTCATCATTGGAAATCTAATCAGCACATTACTTGCTATGTGTTCAAATTATTTTTTTAATAATTTCTT
>CENJ01173227.1_pt1 | contig 65218 bp, 54 predicted proteins | sample 356161 | NCBI WGS metagenome assembly CENJ01 (sample SAMEA2619531, study PRJEB7988) | marine metagenome | biome: marine biome (ENVO:00000447); feature: surface water layer (ENVO:00002042); material: "saline water (ENVO:00002010), including plankton (ENVO:xxxxxxxx)" | depth 5 m
ATTTTTCTTTAAGCGCCATGTGCCAATAGTGCCTTTTAGAATTCTTGGTTTCATTTAGGAATTTGACCCAAGCAAGCACTTGAGAACAGTTAATGAAATAGAATTCTTGTTTGCCTTCAAGCCCTAAAGCCAAACCGCCACCATTCTGCTCCCAAACCGCTTTCCATTTGCATTGAATAGAATACCAAAATTGTTGATCGGATCGAGTATACCGCTTGGAGGTAAGAAAGTAATACATTTTCCCCCTTTTGGTTACATATTGGGCTTTAGATCTGCTAGATACTCTCTGTAACTTGCCAAGTTCTTTAGACACGTTATTAATCATCGTGCCCCTAATTCTCACTCTCCAGTCCTCCCCATCGATGATTGTGTCTGACGGAATTTTTTGGGCTATCGTTTCCGATAAATCGAGGGACGTTTGTTGAATTTCGTTGATGACGTTGGTAATCAAAGCTGTCAAAACGTCCAGCCGTGTATAATCTTTAGGTAGTAAAACTCGACTAAGGCTTCCTGTACCAGGGCCGCCAGAGAGAGAAGCGGCAACTTCTGCAAGATCAAGCAGGCTCTCGACACCAATAATGCTAATTCGATCGTCAGCCCGACTTCCTCTGATTTGAGATTCTAAATCACCAGTATCAATCCGCCCCACAACCAAGAGAACCGGGGGTTCGAGTCTTAAGCCCTTTTGCTTCTTTATTTTTTCAGAGTATTTAAGCAATACCTCGGTCGAAATGCGAAATGCATCTGAAGTTTTGCATTCTATTACAATTTTAAGATCGCCAAGCGACCATAAACCGTCGTGACCTATCGCGTCTGCCCTGCCTTGGTAAAGACCATGTTCAACTTCAAAGCTGAGCTTTTTGCCAAGTGTATTAACGATATCTTGGAAGATCTTTCCATCAGAGCTATCACTCAGTAATTCGCTTGCGTAGGTCCTGAGTTGACTAATTTCGCAATTATTGAGAAAGTCCCGAAACGCCCAGGCTGCCGAACCTTTGTCAGTCAACTGTCCATTTCCAAAAAATCCCACAATTTGCTTAATTGATTTTTCTGCGACTTTCGATGGATCTTGGATTAACGACCGCTCAAGATTAGTCAACTGGCTTTTTCTCCGATTTGAGACGTGCTTAAAAGTAAAGTTTTGAAGGACACGTTTCTATTTTTGCTCAGTTAAAATTGCACCGATTTTATTGAACACAATTTTTTGGCTTTATTCAATACGCTCAGGTTAATCGGAGATGACCCCCGATCTCAAAGCGATACGGTGTGATAACGTAAATCTTAAAATTGAGGGTTGGGCCGGCAAGTTTGAAAATTGCGAGAAAATATTGCGAGACTGCAGTTAAGGCTTGTAAAAGACTCGATAGACAATTATTAGAGTTGGCGCAAGGCGGGCTTGTCATTGAGCTCTGATCCAGTTTATAAATGGTGAGCCCCCGAATGATTCAGCTTGTTCGGCAAAATATTTTAGAAATCAATGCGCACGTTTTTAAAAATTATAAATTCGTTCGACCTAAAAAGTATTACTACCTGAGATCAGGAGTCCCATCTGGTGAAGTGGGGGTACCCCAGGGAGGGGTCGGTAAATCTGAGATTAGTAGTAAAGTATGAGCGTAATCGGATGGTGACAAATAGATTTGACGGTACTTTTGACGGTACTTTATTTCTCATAAATATTAATTACTATATATATCAATAATATAATACATTTATTTAGGAGACGCCGCCCCACCAAATGATGATTTATAATGCTCTGTAAAGGTTGATAAAGCTATATAAGTCAATAATATACAAAAAATTTATTGTTGTTTAAAAAAACCGTATTCTGTTGCAAAAACCCTGTTTTTATGTAACAAAAGTGGTTGCAGGACGATTTTTGTTACATGCCTAAAACTGTCAAACCTCTCACATATACGTGAATAAGAAACGCGACATCTCGGCTTAAGGAATATAGTCACTCCGATGGGAAAGGCTTGGCGCTGAGAATTAGCCCGAGGGGGATAAGTATTGGCTATTCAATTATCAAGGGCCCAAAACAAAAGTCAGGGCTAATCTTAGTGTGGGGGTTTTCCCCGATATTTCATTATCGAGGGCAAGAAAAAAAGAGATGAATATCGTAAGCTACTAACTCGAGATATTGATCCTGGGACGCTTCGAATGCCACAAAAGTTAAAAGTGGAAAATACTTCGGTAAATTCGCTTGAACAAGTAGCAGTCGATTGGATGAGAGTAAAGAGATCTAAAGTGTCACAAGACATTCAGATGATATTTGGCGATCATTTGAGCTTCATGTTTTTCCGCACTTAGTAAAAAATCAATTGTCGAAATTAGTGCGCCTTAAGTAATCGATATTCTGAAGGTAATAGAAGCCAAGGGAAGTCGTGAAACGGTCAAGAGACTTTGTCAATCTTTAATTGGTATGCGCAAAATCATAAGAAATATTTTTTGACGAAGACCTCTAGACTATATTCTAATATATCGAATAATTTATTTACTTCTTCATTTGAGATAATTAGTGGCGGGCATATCGCAATTGTATCTTGAATTGCACGAACTAAAAGCCCATGGCGTTGACAAAGCTTCATGACTTTTATTCCCGCCCCAAATTTTGGGTCAAAAAGCTGCTTTAGTTCACGATTTTCATAAATTTCAATTGCACCAATTAAACCGACCCCTCTTGTTTCACCAATTATGTGATTAGATCTCATGTCGTGTAAGCGTCTTTGAAAGGTTTTGGATACAGTTTCTACATGATCAATTAATTTTGTTTTTTCATATATTTCTATTGTTTTCAGCGCAACTGCACATGCAACGGGATGACCTGAGTAAGTATATCCATGACCAAAAATCCCTTGCTGATTACTTGCGCGAGCAATTGGCTCATAGATATGGTTAGGAATGATTACCGCGCTTATTGGCACATATCCAGAGGACAGCGCTTTAGCAATTGTAATTGAGGCCGGCTTCATGCCGAAGGTCTCGTATCCCCAGTAATTTCCAGTTCTGCCAAAACCACAAATTACTTCATCATCAATCAGGGAAATGTCATACTCATCTAAAACTTCATGCAATTTTGGGAAATAATGCTCTGGAGGCAGTATCACGCCACCTGCACCCATCAGAGGCTCTGCAATGAGCGCAGCAAATGAGTCCGGCCCAACCATATTAATTTTTTCTTCTACTGAAGAAATCAGTCGGTCAGTATAACTATCCTCAGTTTCACCAATATAGCTTTCTTTAAAATAATGGGGACATTCTGTGTGATAGAATCCCTTTAGAGGGAGATCAAATAACTGATGCTGGGTTGGTAGTCCCGTCATGCTAGCGCTGGCGACCGTTATTCCATGATAGGCTTTTTTTCTTGCTAAGAAATTTTTTTTATTTTTTTTACCTGTTGCATTATTAAGGTAAGTGAAGATCTTAATCTGTGTATCATTAGCGTCAGATCCCGAGCTACCAAAAAATACTTTACCCTCATCAAATGGTGATAATTCTATTAATTTCTCTGCCAGGAGAATTGCGGGCTCGTGACTTTTTGACGCGAATAGGGTTCCGTAGCTGAGTTTGCGCATTTGGACTGAAGCCGCTTCGATAAGTTCTTCATTTCCGAATCCAAGCGCGTTACACCAAAGTCCGGATAGACCTTCAATATATCGATTACCATCGATATCATAAACATAAATTCCCTCACCTCTGTCAAGCACAAGAGTCTCTTGTTCCGTGTGGGTGTAAAGATTTGTAGATGGATGAAACAACGCATGAACATCTTTTGTCGCTAATGAATTCTGTAGAGATTTAATCATCATTCAACCAAGGGTCCCAATTTCGAGAGAAAATTTTTATCATAACGATTGGCATAAAGTTCAAGATAATTTGAGTGATCTCTGAAACTTTTCAAAGGTTGTCCCAAACCAAAAGTGCCGAGCTGTCTCGTCTTTCGAACGAGATCGAAGTCTAATGTTAGTGTAAAAATATCCTCATGCTTGTCACTTTGGTGAATAACACTGCCATTTGGGTCACACACTATTGATTTCCCTATTGCTTGTTTACCACCACCATTGATATCCACATAATACAGTTGTTGCTGTGCCGCAGTAGCTCTCGCCATGATTGTTTCTATCTCACGATCTTTTGTAGGTGTCAAAGTTGGATTAACAATCATTTCCGCTCCCTTTAACGCTAAAATTCGACTTGTCTCAGGAAACCAAAGATCGTAGCAAATGTGCAGACCAACTGTGCCTACATTTGGTATAGTAAAGAGGGTGCTTTGATCTGTGCTATCAACATTTTTTTCGTACGGTAACCAAGGGAAGTTCTTTGGGCATTTCGCCACTAACTCACCCTCTGGATTAAATACCGGAGCGATATTAAATATTTTTCCATTTACATTTTGATAAAACGTCCCGGGTATTAGCCAAGATTTTGTATGTTTGGCTAAATCACGTAGTTCATCTATGTAGTGCTCCAGATAAAAGTGCTTTTTGTCCGAGCCAGGTCCGAAGAAACAAAGTTCGCTTAGCACGATAAGTTGAACTCCCCGGGTGTTGTTTACTTGTTGTTTTATGCTTCGTACCACATAATTTTTGTTATCGCCGTTCTCTAATGCCAGTTGCATCCCAATTAATTTAATCTCCGTCATATTATTCTTCCCTCAACATCATTGCCGAGTAGGAAAACGAGAACTAATGAGATTGACAGGGCTGTGGCACCCAAAAAAATGATACCTGTAAATCCCAGTGTGTTAATTACCACCGCACCAACTAGAGGTCCTGTTGCGAGTCCCATTTTTGACACAAAACCTGCGGCGGCAGCATTTTGACCCGATTTCTCAAAAGATGAACATAACCCCAGAAGATACGGGATTACGAATCCCCATGCGATACCAGTCATTGCATTCGCTAAAAAATAGAGTTTGATGTAATCTGAAAAAATTAAGATGAAAGAAAACAGGATAGATATTCCGAAACCGATAATGAGAGGAATTCGTCTACCATATCTGAGGCCAATCAAGTAAACTAATCCGCCGCCTGATATTGAAATTATGTTTGCAACAGTCAGGATGTTGCTTGTTTCACTTATACTTAATCCTTTTTCCTTGCCCAGCTCGAAGACGTAGTCAGCGATTCCCATATTGGCAGCCTGGAACAAAAATAAAGCGGTCAAACCAAGTATAAGTGGTTTATTTATACTAAGTTTAAAAGATGATTTCTCAGGAGCATTTTCGGACGTGACATCTGGTATAAAGGGCAAAAGACATAAGGTCATCAAGGTAAACAAACTCAGAATAGCAAACACGGCGTTGTGTCCATACACTTCAACTAATCTTGGTACGAAAAAGATTCCCAAGCTTCCGAAACTGTACTGAATAACCAGCAGCATCCCAAAAACTTTATCAGGAGCCCTCGACCTTGCAATTACTGAAAGTCCCAAACCTACCGAGATTCCTCCGATTACTCCATGGAAAAATCTGATTACGATCAGACTATTAGGAGCGCTAATGTGTGATGAAATTAAGTCAACCGAGATCATGGATACAAGAAGAAAAAGGCTAGTTATCCGCCAGTTGACCTTTTTTACAATAAAAATTGCTACTAATGCACCAGTAGCAGCACCATATTTGTTTGCACTCACAATAAATCCAGCTATGTCCCTGCCAATACCCAAACCATCAACAAAAGCGGATAAAAAAGCGCCACCAAGATTTACATAAAATAGTCCTGCCGTGGCAAGTATTGACATTGCGCAGGCAGAGGCGATGGATTCTTCATTTAATTTCGGAATATTTTTCATTTTTACTCAGCAAAGAGGTCTTACTTGATGGATTGCAAATATCGCCTCTTTAAAGGAGTGCGTGTGCCCATCACTAAAGAAATAATAAGTCATTTTGTTCGGGAGCAGCACAAACGTTATGCCACCCCAGCCGGACATAAACGGCACCCACACATCTTCGGTACAGTTGAATTTGCTTTTGTTGAGTTTTATAGAAAAAAATCCGTTATTGTAAAAGATATCTTTATAGAAGCTATTGTTGGTGGATATCGCAACAAGGCTATTGTCTTGTGTTGGGTTCAGTGCATCTCGAAGAAAATGTAATTCGAGTGCTGATGCCTCTCTCGCCTCGTGCAGAAGAATAGATAGGAGAAATAAATCTTCCCTTAAAAAATACATCCCCCATCCGGTAAACGCTTGCTGAGCTGTGTCTTTAGTCCTCAAAGAATATTGAAGGGCGTCACTGAAACCACGTTTTGTTAAATAGGGAATAAGAACATCTGAGTAGTAATCGTTCATTTTTGAATTTTTTTTGAGAAATGCATTCATAGCCGCGCCTAAAAGATAGGTATCCGAGGTGTGGTATACAAATCGTTTTCCCGGTGTTGTTCTGTATTGAAATAACGAACATGCAGTCTCTATTTTGTCTAAACTAGTTTTTTGGTCGTAAATGAATTGAACATGTTTTGGAGAGTCTTCATCTACATAATGCTTCTTACTCTGATAAATCCCGGTTGCCATATCTGAAAGATTTTCAAAGGTAACGTTTTGCCACTTATCTTTACGGCATACATCGAGATAATCAATCAAAAAGCTTTCTCTGGCATATGGAAACTGAGTTTCAATAAGCGAGAGAGAAAGGGCCCCTGCGATTGATTTGGCGAGAGAGAAACTTGGTAAAAGCAATTGATTGCACATTGGATATTGTCCCGCTCTCGTGTCACATTGGCTGGTATAGTGGATCTGCTCATCAATTAATCCAAAAAGAGTGACTTTGTCTTCCTCAAAAATTGGAGAAGAAGCAAGAGCACCTAGCAAACTAGGATATTTGTCATAGAGCATCTCAATAGGTGCAGAAGTTTGCTCCGTCGCATCCTTAGATCTGATTCTATTGGAGATTCTTGGTGAGGTAGGTTGCGACTCATAATTTGTTTGAAAAACTCCAGTGTAATTAAACTGTAGGCTTGCACAGGTTTCACTTGCAACTTGAACTAATGCATCTGAGGTATTCTGTTTTTCAATAAAAAAAATCAACACGCCATTATGGACACAATTAGCATTCTTGTGCATGAGCGCAATTGGCATGACAACTGAACGCATGTTAGTGCCCTTGATTTCTGAGGAAACGCCGGTGCCGAAAAATATGTTGAAGAATTGAGAGGGTTGCTCGACAAATTTCGATCCAACTGAGGTGACATGTCCAGAGTCAGATGTTAAGCGTACCTTTTCGACTAAGCTCGACTCCAACAGCAGCTTTGATTCAAGATTCCTAGTATCTCGAATCATATTGTATCCAACACCGACAGGTTGGGGTAATAATGATAAAATTCCAGAAAAATTCTCACCATCATTTTTCAATACATATTTTTCCAGCTCCTCAAATTGAATACTTCTGGAGATCGGTTTTTTACCCCACAAAACATCTTCAAGTGAGTTCTCAGCGAAGCCTTGCTGAGCCTTATACAGCAAGACTAGCAAAAGAATTTTTGTTAAGAAAGATCTCAAAATCCAATATTAATGGCGATTCCAAGGGTCCTAGGCAAAGCAAAAAATTCACGATCATCACTGCCATAAAAACCTTGTGAAGGGTCGGGACCAAATGCAGCATTTGTAAAGGCGCCGGTCGTGCCACGTTCATTGAAAAGATTTTTTATAAAAATTGTTGCATATCGATCATCTTGAAAAAGAGTGGAGGAAACATTAAGGATTTCAAACCCACCAAACTCAGCATATTGGGTGGAGCTATCAGATAGGACATTGGTTGTTTTAGATTGAGAGTATAGATCTGCGCGATTCACGATTCCCCAACCCGAATTAAAGTAGTGGGTGTGTGCGATATTGGCATTTAGCATATGTTTTGGGCTTCCCGGAAGTACCGAGCCCGCTTCTGCGAGCATAACTGGACTATTAGCGGGAGATAACAAATCTTTCGATAAATCGGTTTCGTTGTACGCGTAGCCGAGGCTAAAGTCGAAGACACCAAATGATCCTGAAAGTTCAAAATCAAACCCAGATGTTTCAGCCTCTTCTCCATTTATTATGGAATAATATGAATAGGTTGGAGTGGGACTATAAAGTTGAGGGTCATCCCATTTCACCGAGTAGAGGCTCATGTTGTAAAAAAGATCACTTGAGGTCTTACCCTTCACCCCAATCTCTAAGTTTGTGCTGGAATCCGATTGGAAAGGAACCCATCCTGGTTCTTCTGGAAACGTTCCTGATGTTGGAACAGCATTAACACCACCCCTTCTGTATCCCTCAGACCAAGTAAAAAAGAAATGTTGATCACGATTTTCGGGCTGATAAGATAAATTTAGTTTGGCTAGACCACCATCATCTTCATTTGAGGTATTTGCGAGCGCAGGTCCAACATCGTAAAGTTTAAAAGCCATATTCATTGATGCATCTGCCTCAACGTCAAATCGCCTGTAACCGACAACCACATCAAACTCGTCAGTGAGGTGAAAGGCCATTTCACCATAAATTGCGGAATTCTCCACAGATTCTTTTACGGCATAATCAAAATCCTGCTCATTGGGATCAACAACATAATCTACGCCCCAATAAAAAAATTTCCATTGATTCACACCCTTTATGAAGGTCTGTTGCCCGCGATATTGATCTTCGTCTTGTGAAAAATAACCTAATATATAGTCAAATTTATCCCCCGGCTCTGAGATTAGCCGAATTTCTACCGAACTGCCTTCATTTGTGTACTGACGTTGGGCAGGAGCGTAAGGTCTGGATGGTTGTGACCAAATTCCTCCCACGGTTTGATTATAATAACCAGCAATCGGAGAAGTGTAAGTCCCTAGTTTTGCGAAAAAACCTGTGTTGTCGGTGGTGCTAGACCCCCTTCTATCATATTGGGAGCCAGTAAACTCAATATCAAAAAGATCGCCATCATAACTTAATTCAAAGGCTGACATAGAAACTTGTCGCTCCGAGGGTTCTAACATTACGGCGCCATTTTCGTAATCTCCATAAGTCGATTGGGTGAAACAATCTGGATCGAGAAGCGCAGTGCAGCTTGTGTTAAGAACATACCTCGGCCCCACGGATGACTGTCTTCTACCCCCGACACCATCATCTTGCGACGCATACTTGAAAGACATCTGAAACTTATCTGTGGGCGATAATAATAGTTCTGTTCTAAGAAATTCGACTTTAACACTATCTGCGTCGTTTACGCTTTTTATAATTGGCGGCGAAGTAATGAATGAGGGATAACCATATCCGTCTCTCGGCACTGGAACGCCAGTAGAACCGTCAACTCCTACCCCGTCTGGTATGTCTCCTGTCTCATAAATATTTACATAATCGGTGAGCCCTGGGTAGTCAAGACCTGCCCCTACAAAGCGCAATGCAGCTTTTTCTCCAAAAGGAATATTAAACACAACATCCAAAGCTTTGCCGATACCGTCAGACTCATTAACCGATGAACCTGTAAAAGTTACCGATCCAGAAAGTTCCTCAAGTTGAGGTTTATTGGTGATGAAGCGTATGGTGCCACCCAACGCTCCGGACCCGTAGAGTGTTCCTTGAGGGCCTCTGAGAACCTCAACTCGACTCAGATCTCTCAATAAAAAATTGGCAAAAACTGGAGTATTGTCCATGTATGTCGATACGGACGCAACGGCACTTACCGGGAAGTCTTGAAGTGCTGCGGAGTCTAAGTTTAGACCTCTCATCCTGATATTGCTGGTTGTACCGGCATTTCGATAGCCCCTATCGACAGTCGATACTCCGGCGAAGTTTCGTAAAAGCTCGCTATCATCTAGAATCGCACGCTCTTCAATTTCGTCTCCCGACACCGTCGAAATATTGTATGGCACATCGATTAACTTTGTTTCTCTAGAAGTCGCAGTGACAATTATCTCCTCTACTGATGTTTGATCTGAGACATTTTGAGAAACTGCGTTTTGAGACCAATTTAAGCAGACTAAAAATATCACAAAAATTTTAAAGCGACTCATATTTAACTCCATGAATTAGGTGATTCGGTGAGAGGAATGTACTGCGTGTTACTTTTTTGGCAAGGAACTTGATCATACGCCAATAATTTCTAAAACTTAGCACACTTTTAAAAAGATGTGGATGTTTTCGTTTAATTTTTTTTTGTGATGGCAAAGCTCGGGTTAAGGCGAATTCTAACAATATGAGTAAAAAGGTGTACGAGCCGATTTGTCTCCAAAACTCACGACACACTATCTAGTTGAGTCACCTTTAAAGCTTTTGAAATTCGAGAAGCTTCTTATTGACTATTTTACCCATTGTCTTCCACATGACACCTATCAATATTTTTCTCGATGGCGTCTTAGACCAGAAAATTTTTTTACTTTCTTTGGGTACTCGTATTTCAATGTTACAAATTATAAACATGTTTAAACGTTAATTTATGAAATAAAGCTATAAATATGGGAATGGTTCAATTCCAAAAAATATCTGCAGAATTCAATCTTTATTTTTTTTAAAAATAAAAAACAATATAATCAATGTTTTATATTCATTTTATCACGGCTGATCAAATTTATTTAACTAGATTATTGTTGGTACTTCTTTATAATATAAAAAATACCAACAAATGTGCCAGATGAAATTATGCAGCGGCTAACGGAGTTTGTAGTCGAAAAGACAATAGCTCGGGGAAAGCCATACAAATTGTCTGATGGAGGCGGATTGCACCTTCTTGTGAAAGGAGGTGGAAGGTATTGGCGCTACAGCTACCGCTTTCAAGGAAGGCAGAAAACTCTGGCGCTGGGCGTTTATCCGGAGGTTAGTGTGGCCAGTGCTCGTAGCGCACACCAGTCTGCACGAGTGCAGCTGGCAGCTGGCACAGATCCGTCCGAGGCAAAAAAGTCCGTGAAAACTAAGCAAAAGTGTGGTGCCTTAAAATCTTTTGAGCATATTGCTCGTGAATGGTTCGATAGTAGGATGCGTGACAAGTCATTTAGCTATCAGAAGCGGATACTCAGCCTACTCGAAAGGGACTTGTTCCCTAAGATAGGGCATTACCATATCTCAGCAATAGCCGCTTCAGATTTAATTTTAGTTTTGAGGGGTATCGAGTCGCGGTCGGTGGAGATGGCTCACCGTGCAAGACAGCTCACGGCGCGGGTGTTTCGTTTCGCTATGGTAACACGGCGAGCCGATAGGAATATCACAGACGGCATTATCAGGGCTCTAAAGGATATAAACTCTAATCGTCATTCTGCTGTTGTGGATCCCTCAGAGTTCGGCAAATTTTTGGTGGCGATCAATGGCTATATTGGCACACGTGTCGTCAAGGCAGCGCTAAAATTTTCGGCTCTAGTATTTCAAAAGCCTGGAGAGATTCGTCATATGGAGTGGCAGGAGATGAGCTGGGATACGTGTAGTTGGGTTATCCCAGCTCTTAAGATGAGGACCCGGCAGGAGCATATTGTGCCACTAAGCAGACAGGCTAAAGCACTGCTTTTAGAGCAGTTTAAGATGACAGGGTCTGGTAAATACGTCTTTCCTAATGCCAGAGGAAAGAGTCGACCTTTGAGTGAAAATGGTGTTAGAACTGCAATGAGGGCAATGGGCTATGATAACGACGCGATGACTCCTAATGGATTTCGTGCTACGGCACGCACCATCTTGGGTGAGGTTCTGAATTTCAGGCGAGAGTGGATAGAGCACCAGTTAGCATGTCAAGTGGAAGTTCCAAACGTGCAAGCTTATAAACACACAAACCATTTGAGTGGTCGTAGGCATATGATGCAGGCTTGGGCCGACTATCTTGACTATCTTGTTGAGTCTTCTGGGGGCACTGCAAGCTTCAGAGTTCGGCCAAAGTATCGAGACACAAATTGAGTGCTCTTGCGTTGCTGAGGTATCGGGTATTCTTTTACTCAAAGTGTTAAACTCCAACAGTACTTAAAATTTTGAGTGATCATGTAGAGCTGCTTTAGGAGTTTATCAAAAAGTCACGGTAGTGAAATTGGAGGCACAAAGAGTAGCAGGTTTGTCAATTCTTGTTTAGCGAACTGAATGGAGAGGGCAGTTTAATGATCGATTTAGAGAAAAAAAATGATATTTTTATCCTCACACTTACTGGTGAGGAGAACCGGTGGAATACTGAATTCGTTCGCGTTATTGCCCAAGCAGTTGATGAGATTGAGGCCTCTCAAGGAGCAGCAGCGCTCGTCACAACGGCTAGTAGTCGGAAATTTTTCTCCAATGGCTTAGATCTTGACTGGCTGGAGACAGCAGAGGAGCAAGATAGAGCTGCGTTCCTGCCAGAATTTATGGCGTTAATGGGGCGGCTCATTACCTTGCCCGTTCCCTCTGTCTGCGCCATCAACGGACACGCTTTTGGCGCAGGTTTTATGATGGCCCTATGCCATGATGTGCGGTTGATGCGAGAGGATAGGGGTTTTGCCTGTGCAAATGAAATTGAAATTGGCATGGTGATTCCTGATCCTGAGTTGGCGCTGTTTAAACACAAGTTGCCTGCAAACGTATTCTTTGAGACTGTGCAATTAGCAAGGAGATGGACCGGCAAAGATGCCGCTGATGTGGGGATCGTTTCTGCAGCCTACCCATTGTCTTGTTTGATGTCAGAGGCGATCTTAAAAGCCGAGTCATTAAAATACCTGGGGGCTAATCGCAAGGTTTATCAAACGATGAAGGAGCGCTTGTTCGGTCAAACCGCCTCGATTAACAATGTGCATGGTGCCGCACATCTACTTAAAAACGGGGTCATGACCAGTTAATTTAATCTGAAACATAATTGGACTGTAGTTTTGAAAAAATGACAAAGACACTTAAGATCTTTGGTATTTCTTTGCTTATCGGGGTTGGCATCATGTTCGTTTGGTGGTCTTACCTACAGAATAAATATAGCCAATACCTTCCGGAATTTACTGTAACTGTTGGTAGTGATCAACGCCGGTATCACCTATATGTGCCCGAAACATATGATGCGAAGCCTCAAGATATCTTGGTTTTCTTTCAGGGTGGCAATGCTGGGAGCGACGGGGCCTGGCTTGTGCCTCAGCAACAACGCTGGGAAGAGCTGGCGGCCGAGCGTGGGATCATTCTTGCGATACCTCAGGGTAAAGTCTATTTTCACAATGAGGGAGCTTGGCAGCTGAATACCCATTCGGGTGCAATGCATGATGTAAAGTACATTGATGCGATGCTTGATGACATTTTGGCGAAGTATGAACTTGAGTTTGGGAGAGTGTATGGGGTGGGCTATTCTCTTGGGTCGATGTTCGCATATGATATGGCATGCCACATGAGTACCCATTTTGCAGCGTTAGCCTCCTTTTCAGGCACCATGCCTCTGGGCCCAAGAGATTGTAATCCTGAAAGTAACGTTCCGATAATGCACGTCCATGGGGTGGATGATCCCAGTTATTCAGTACAGCAAGAAGTGGAATTGGAAGGCTTGGGATTCCGTAGGAACCATGCAAGACATCCCAAGCTCAATGCAGTACTGGGTTAAAAAGTTTAATTGCAAGGGCAAGTCTCAAACAAGCACCACCTCTTTCCTACATGCCGAGTATTTTGATTGTGATCAAAGTTCGAAGATTGAACACTATGCTTTGCTGGACTGGGGTCATGATTGGACTACCACTATAGATGACACGTCCACACACTTAAAGGTTTGGCAGTTTTTAAATAAATTTTAAAAGCTTTTGAACGACGATTGGGTTGTGTCTTGCTTGACCCTAAATACACAGCGCTGCGCAGAGGCTTCCTGTTATCAATCTCGCAATTTTTTGAGCTATTACTTTTTTACCGGTTTGTGAACCAATGCTTTATCAGTTTCTCTAAGCTTTTTTTTCGCCCATAAAATTGAAGACAAAAGGTACTCGTCCTCGTTAAGGTTACCCCATCCAACGCAAGTGTCTATGGGGCTGCGACCGCAAGAACATGAATTCATAAACTTTACTCCTCTATATACAATACGGAGCGAGTAGAGTGTTTCGATCATAATGCTGTAACTTTTTGATTTACATCTATCTTATAGACAGGGTCGGCTTTAAATTACCGCATCAGCTTACGATTTATAACGGCAAAATGTTCAAAATTTGTACTGCAAGAATTACTTTCAGATTGTAGGTATCTCGATACCAACAATTATTCTATTAATCGACGTCGCGTTTGGATTTTAAAGCTCATCAAATGCGGTAATAAATCCAACTGGGGTGCTTTTAAAAAAATCCATTACATTTTCTCAATACGAAAGACGCCATCTCCCTACAAGTCGCTGCTAAATTTGTACTTCATTTTCTTTGGCTTGCAAATAGTCGCCCTCTGCAAGTTCACCAATACCCATTTTTCCAAGTTGCTGAAGTTGTAATTGTTTGATTGTAAAATCAATGGAAGATAAAGCGGCCAACATCTCAGCCGATCGCGCCTGACTTATACGGATCAACAGCGTGTTTTTACTTTGCTTTTGTATGTCAAAGGTCTCTGGCATCTTATTTTTTGGGAACGCTAGCCATGTTTCACGTAAATTTTTAATGTGGTCCTTGTTAATGTCGTTTGCCAATGTGATGTTATAAATGCAGCTTTTCTTTTGTAATCGGAGATTTAATCGGCTCGTCCAACGAATGTCGTTACTGAGAAGCACCAACCCCGTTTCCAGAGGTCCCAAGGTATTTGCGAAATAATAAGTTCGATCGGTCGCTTGATCCTTTATTAGATTTAAAACCGAGGGATATTCTTTGTCTTCAGTTATGCAGGCATAATGTGGAGGTTTGTTTAGCACAATATACTGATGTTCCTTTATTGCGATATGTTTGCCGTCATAGAAAACCCTGCTACCATCTAAAAGCTCGAAATCTGGATCAATTGTCACCTTTCCGTCGACTGAGACACGTCCTTTTCTAATAAAAAATTTGCCCTGATTACGGCTCATAGCAACACAAAGAGTTAAGAATTTAACCAAGCGCATAATTTTGGATTTTCCTAAATGAACTAAACCTGCTCTGTTAGAGATCCCAGTATCAGGACAGACCTTCTACAACTGAGTTATTTGATTGCTGTTAATTTCATAAGACGTCCCCCACCGTGTTGCCAAGGTTTTCCTTTTGCAGGTGGTCTACCATCCTCCAGCAACCATATGACTCCGTCGGCACTTTCTCTAACTGCCCTGATTCGTGTCCCAATCTCAAACCTTTCTATTTCAGTTGCCCTGTCTCCGTTGATTTCAACCCGGACAAACCCTTTTGAAGATAAGCCTCCGATCAAGGCGTTTCCTTTCCAACCTGCGAACTTTTCACCCTCATAAAAAATCATAGATGAGGGCGAAATCACTGGCGTCCACGTGACCTCCGGCGGATTAAACTCATGCCGGGTATCATGATCGGGTATAGGAATAAAGCTGTAATGATCACCATTTGAAACGATCGGGTAACCATAATTTGCGCCACGACGAACTAAATTAAGTTCATCACCACCCCTGGGTCCCATTTCAACTACCCAAAGCCGTCCAGTTTTATCAAATGATAGACCTAGAGGGTTACGATGTCCTAAAGACCAAACCTGAGATGTAACTGAGTTCGACGATGGGAAGGGGTTATCGGTCGGTGTTGAGCCATCATCATTTAGCCTGATAATTTTGCCTAGATTTGACTGCATGTCTTGAGCTGGATCAAATTTTTGCCTTTCACCAGAGCTGATCCAGAGGTAGCCCTCCGGTCCAAATGTAATCCTATGCCCGTAATGACCATGTCCTTTAACCTTGACTTGTCTCCAAATCACCTCCAGTTGCTCTAGGTACCCAATGTTATTTTCAATAACCAACTTTGCTCTTGCTACGGCCGCACCAACGAGATTTCCATCCCCGAGTTCAGCATAACTAAAATAAAGCAACCGGTTCTGCGCAAAGAGTGGGTGTAATTTAATGTCTCCGAAGCCGCCTTGACCCTTAAATACTACCTCGGGAACACCAGCAATATCACTCAAAATTAATCCATTCTCGTCCAGTAGCTTAAGTTTTCCAGCCATCTCACTGACTAATATTTTGCCCGATGGCAAAAACTCCAAGGCCCACGGCGAACTTAAAGTAGCTGTTGTTGTAACAAGAAACGGGTTTTCATCATTGTTTGCAAGAGACGATTCTATAAAAAATAAAAAGCCAAAAAGAGTAAAAAGTCGAAAGAGCATAATTTCGAAAAACCTTTAAAGTGGAGTGATCCCTATTCAGTTCCATGTTACGCGAAGAATATAAAGTTATAAATTATCAAATCAACACTATAGCTTTAATAATTAACTTTATTAACGATAATTTTACACTAATTTATCATACTGAAGGTTTCTTTACGTATTCCCAAGGGTTAAATCTAATCTAATCTGATTATCTCTGCGTTAACTGGTAACTTAACTGAGTATGCGTCCTGCTCGATTACAATGCAGTGAATTTCAAGTGGCTCATACGAGGGATTGATAGATGAATACTTTGATTAAACTGTTCCCATTACTGGCGCTGATTACCGTCGGTTGCTTGTCTCAAGGCACAGCATTTTTGAGCTCTGCCCCTGACATGAGTTATAAACTCAATGTTGAGCTTGGTAGTTTTTTTCGCTGCTTACACAATTGGAGTGATCACGCTGACCTCAAAACCACCGAAAAAAAGTTGAATTGGTATCTATATGCTCCTCAACGATCCCTCTCAGACCCTGTAGCCGTTGTCTTTGTAGAGGATACGGAAGTGAGCGTTTGGCTTAAAGCTGTTTTGCCCCAAACCTCAGATTCTTTCCATGACATGGTTCAAGCATGCTCTGTCGACGCGACTTCAGAACCCTCTGAAGATTGGGCTTTACAATTTGAAGATATGAATCGGCCAAGGATAATGGGCGATCGGACAACGGGCTTAAGATAAGTCGACTCCTAAATAACGCAAGAATTTGCACTTAATTCTGCAGAGCTTAGTCGGGGCGATTCAATCGAAAGGCCTTGTACTTTTAAAACAATGTTGCTATTCAAATCTGACAAAAAATGATGATTAATTGTTGCTGAACTTATTCAAGGTTGTAGCTTAGACTATAACGTATATTTGTGCGGTCTTTAAGCAGTTTTAACATAGCCGTGCACGGGACCTCAAGGCCTGCAAGAAAGGAAGGCCGGAGTAGTACCTAATTTGGTTCAAAAAATAGCTTAGGGACCTGAGTTTGGTTTTCAATAAAGGCAACCATGAAATAATTTTTTTAAAAAAGTGATTTCGAAAGATTTGTTAACATTATTTCATTTATACTACCTTGTATAAACCGACATATGAACTCTTTTGGATGGGAACACAAAATAATATATGTACGAGTTCGGCCTTTTAAATTGGATAATCCTCAGTAGTTACGCTGTTGGATCGATCATCTTAGGATTCTATTTAAACCGACGAGTTCAGACAGCGGAGCATTATTATTTGGGCGATCGAACCACGCCATGGTGGGCGATCGGTCTTTCCGTTATGGCCACTTATACCAGTGCTTTTACTTTTCTCGGCGCTCCTGCTTGGGCTTACACTGAAGGTTTTTCGGTAATATTTATACACATCAATTATCCCATAGCAGTGTTTATAGTTATATCTGTATTTATTCCATTTTTTTATAACAGTGGCGTTGCCAGTATTTTTGAGTACTTAGAACGACGGTTCGGCAGAAGTTCACGCCTTGTGATGTCTTCAATTTTTTTACTCGGAAATATCATTTACTCTGGAATCATACTTTACACAACTGCATTGGTAATAGAGTTTATTACAGGAACAGATGTCGTCACCGCAATCACAGTTGTTTCGGTGATCGCTATGACTTATACCCTTTTGGGTGGCATATCCGCTGTGATATGGACAGATGTCGCTCAAACAGTGATTCTTCTGAGTGGGGCAGCGATTGTGTTGTTTTTACTCATAGTTGATTTACCTCTACCGCTATCGGAGACACTACTGAGCCTAAAGTCGGAAGGCCGGTTGAACCCTTTCGAGTTTTCCCTTTCTCCAGACAAAGTAGCAACTGTTTGGACGGGGGTAATTGCCATGTCTATTTATCATGTCGTTGTTTATGGAGTGAATCAAATGATGATCCAAAGAACGCTCGTGGCAAAGACGATTGGTGATGCCAAAAAAGCCTATACCATGATGGGTTATGCCGCATTTTTTATTTTTACTTTGTTGTTTTCACTTGGTATTTTTCTGTATGCCTTTTTCGAGGGCGCTTCGTTTGATAACACCAACACTATCATGCTCGAGTTCGTTAAACTTGCAAGCGTCCCCGGTTTGATGGGATTAATTGCCGTTGCAATTGTAGCCGCGGCGATGTCAAGTTTAGACTCAAGTCTTAACTCTATGGCAACGGTAACTAACATTGATTTTTATCAGCAATATTTCAAAAAAGATGGGTCACCGCAACACTATTTGCGAGCTGCGCGCATTTTCACCGTCGTGTGGGGTTTGTTTGTAATAGGCCCTGCGATATTATTTACATCCAGTGACGGATCTGTTTTAGAGACGCTGAGTAAAATCGGATCATTTTTTGTCGGTTCTAAATTATCAATGTATTTTCTTGGCTTTTATTCAAAGCACACCACGGAGCGCGGGTTGCTCTTGGGAGTGGCTGCAGGCTTTTTAACACTTCTATACGTGGAGTACTTCATGAATATCGCTTGGCCCTGGTATTGTGCGATTGGTGGTTTTGTAAGCGTTACCGTCGGTTGGATTTCCAGTATCGCAATCGATGGATATCAAAGCCAGTATCATGTTTGTACTGTCAGAGGACAGAGAAGACTTTTTGAAGAAAACGGTTTACCTTTAAAAGAAAATGGATGGTATATCTTACCAGGCAAAGTGGATTCAAAAAGTTATGGACTAATTATATTTTTCTTCCTATGTATTTTGTGTCTCTACATTTTTTATAAGCTTATTTGAGAAAAACTTATCTAAATCTGATTCAGTCATTCTGTGAGCTGAACAAATTAAAAGTATTCGTTATCGAAAACAGGTAGAAAAACCAATGGGATTGATAGATTGGAGCATTTTAGCGATATACCTGTTTGTAAATCTCTTGGTGGGATTTCGACAGAGCAAATCGGTAACGACTTCTAATGAGTTCTTTTTAGGGAACCGATCGTCTCCTTGGTGGGCACTCGGAGTATCCGTGATGGCTACCTATGTGAGTGCACTCTCTTTCCTCGGCGGGCCAGCTTGGGCATATAACGACGGCTTGGCGACTCTCGCAATACATCTCAACTACCCGATAGTGGTATTTGTTTGTATTGTTTTTTTCATTCCTGTTTTTTACAGAAGTAACTCAATATCTATTTATGAGTATCTAGAAAAAAGATTTGGTTTGGGGTCTCGGTTATTAATGTCCGCCTTATTCATGGCGACGATGGTGTTGGGCGCATCATCAATTCTTACGGCTACATCAATTGCAGTAAGTCTAATTACGGGCTTAAGTGAACAAGTATGCATCATTATTCTAACTACATTTGTCGTGTTTTACACCATGCTAGGTGGGATGAACGCTGTAATCTGGACAGATGTAATTCAAGGTATCGTTCTTGTATTTGGCGCTACAATTATTCTTGGCCTTTTATTGTCGGGTTCAGATCAAGTATCCAGTGTGCTGAGCTATCTCAACCAAAATAACAAACTCACCACGATAAACCTAGACTTTAATTTTTCTGAAGTCACTACAATTTGGGCTGGAGTAATAGCTATGTCCATGTACCACACGACGGTATATGGAACCAACCAGTTTATGATGCAAAGGGCTATGGCTGCGAAGACTATCGGAGATGCCAAAAAAGCGTATTTAATGATGGGTTATTCAGCTTTTTTTCTGTACTTCTTTTTTTTCTTCATTGGTGTTCTGTTGTTCGCCCATTTTGAGGGGGAGCCCTTTGACCAACAAAATTCTATTGTCCTTGTGTATATTCAACAACTCGCTCTTCCTGGTCTCATGGGATTAGTGATTGCGGCAATTCTGTCAGCATCGCTTTCCAGCACCTCATCGGCATTGAATTCACTATCTACTGTCTTGATTGTTGACTTCTATAAGAAATTTTTTGTCATTTCGGCAACTGATTCTCATTATCTGCGTGCATCTAGGATTTTTACCATCGTTTGGGGAATAGTATTGATACCCTTTGCATTCTCTTTTCAGGGGGAGTCAGGTTCGATTTTGGAGGTTCTTTCTAGAGTAAGCTCTTACTTAGTAGGAGCAAAACTTTCGATTTTTTTACTGGCGTTCTTTTCGAAAAATATCTTAGAAAACGACATTTTTTTAGGCGTTTTTGCAAGTCTTGTTGCGCTCGTGATGATTGCGCCATTTCAATTTTTAGAGCCATTAATCGATTCGCTTTGGGCGGGGTTAGGCCTCAGTAGACCCGAAATCGCTTGGCCTTGGTACGTTGTAATCGCAACTTCAACAAATGTTTTAGTATCTTGGCTGTCGAGTTTATTCCGAAAAAAGCCAGTTAAAACCTGGCATCCACTTTCAATCAAAGGCATCAGATCAAAGTCAATAGTGCGGGGTACTAAATCAGAAAATGATTGGAGTGACATTCCGGGAGAGGTGGATCGAAGCGTTTGGCTACTCCTGATTTTTTTTATGGCTTCAATCGGCGTGCTTTACGTATTCGACGCATTTTTCGCAATACCTTGATGCGATGATGAGGATACCTCACCGGTTGACAACTTTCTTCATGCGAGCAAAGATATCAAGACCTTGTTGATGTAACCAGTGCGGAAAGTCAATAAATACCCAGTTTTCTGCTAACTTCTCTCCAGATCGACGAAAAACATCTACCACACGCATTTCGGCTTGGATTCCACTGGTCGGTAATCCAAGAAATCCTCCCTTCGGACGATTAAATAAATTAGGCCAGCCGAAGAAACATGCATAGTTTCCCTCAGCAAACCGACAGACGTGCGCATTAAAAGTTTTGTCTGTTAGCCCTTGCCTAAATGGATACTGATGCTGTTGTTGATATGAGTTGATAGTATAGCTTCCTCCGATACCCTCGGGGCCAAACCAAACCATGTCGTTATGCCAAGTTTTAGCAAGATAACTGGGAGGACAGTTATCGTTCCCACTCTGATTTAACACCTCTAAATCCTGCACCATACGGTTAACTAGGTCTAACGTTTTCTTGCTTTCAACCTCTGGAACGTCAGCCAAAATAATTCCATCATTTGTTTTTGGTCCTGGACAGATAAAAGATGCACCTGTTTGAGGGGGCAAAGGATCGTAGCCTGCTTGCTTCATTACTCCTATGAGGTCACAAAAAAAGGCTATTGAAGATATCTTCCCGTCCAGTATTTGATAGAACTCAGAATATCTCAGGAAGCACATTCTGTTTGTCGGTTGAATGTCGAGCCAAGGATTTTTAAAGAGCCCCATGTAGTGACCCATGCTCATTACCCAGCAGCTTCCATCTAACTCATTTTCGCCTGCAATAAATATGTCTTGGCGCCGTTGAATAGGTTCCCATGCTGAGCGCAGCGGGGAGTAAACCGCTTCGGAGATCTGATCCGGTCCCAAAAGATCATTGAACGGATGCACTCCATAGAATTTGCAATCATAAGCAAGAAACTTCCTCATGACCGCGTTTGTGTTCATAATTTTTGTATCGTCCATCTCCTTATGATATTGAGCGACTAATTTTTTGGCCTCACGAATCATTTAAGCCTCGATGTACTCTTTTTCAAGAAAACAGAAAAATAATTGCGTCTCGATCATTGGTATCCTTTTTAAATTTGAATCCGGGATGTTGGCTCATTTACGTTTGGACCGAAAAATATCAGCCAAGACAGATAACTCATCGAAAATAGTCCACTCTTCTACAACTTTTCCATTCAGCACACAAAACTGGCTTTCGCCTATCAAGAAAACCTGCGAATTAGTTGGCTGTCCGTATAGAGCTGGACCAGAGTGGATCCCGCAAAGCGACCATCTTACAGCAACGAGAGACGCCCCTCCATCAAGATTTGAGCTACACACATAGTCTACAGAAAACCTCAGTTCTGAAATTGTTCCTAGCAGCTTCATGTAAAATCCAGCAATTTCGTTTGGACCGGCGAAGTTGCGTCCAGCAACGCCATGATATTTAGCGTCATTGGAGTAAAACAAGTTGACGTCACCTATCATCCTAGCATTCCAAATGTTCTGCAGAGCGGACCTCACAAATATTTCTGGATCATCGTTGTAGGACGCTCGTTGCCCGTTGACGCTTTGAGTGATACGTTTAATTTCCGAATTTCGCCATTCGATGAAGGATTCACTTCTATCAATTTGTGCCCACGTGTGTGCAACGTGAAGGGGGTCGTATCCAAGTTGTGCGACCAGACTGTAGTTGTCTCTGACAAGCCATTCTTTTATTACCTTGTTGTCTTTGACTATACAATGCGCGATAACCAGTATCGTTGCATCCTTTCCTGTCACCGTACCAAAGACAGAGTCTGCCAAGTTTGTCATATGGGAACGGATCAAATGAGATGTGTGAAGGCCTCCCGATGGCTCTTTACCCGAGACAACATTGATTGCTTCAAGTGTTCGGTCAGGAAATGATGCAAGTGTAGCGAGTGTACTTTGTACTACATCCTCTGCGCTCATACTGACTCCAGTCATGGTGTAAACAGGACAGTGGTCGGCGTAGTAGTCGTAGATCAATCCTACCTGCTTACCTTCCCATATGCGTGCCGTTGTTCGGTAAATATAGTCAGTAATGCTTATAAATTCATCGTCAAAATTTACGATTGGTGGCTCATTTATAGCGGGGCGTTCGATTGTGGGACTGGGAGCTTTGTCAAAGTGACCCTTGAGACGATTCATTTAAACTTTCCTCTATCTTCGTGAAATGTGGGTAGCTCTTTATATGTGAATTGCCGTTGCGATCAAAACCACGTCTTTTTTGGAGCAGCAGTGAGTGGTCCCTCACTGTCATTTAGCAGGACACCCTATTCTATAATTTAAATGTTGATTTCATCAAACCTAAACTACTTTATGTACGTAGGGAAGAGCTAACGGATTTGTTTTATGGCAAGATCCCTACTTACTTGGGCATAAGCTCCTCATTCCGAGCCGTCAGGGGAGTTTGCTCCAGTCATCATAGCTTTAATGTACCTCGAGGAGGGCTAAATGTATTGTTCGTTTATCAAAAACCTTTTTCTTACGTTTTGTATAGTCATACCATTTGCGGCAAATGCTGCCATTGAAGAGATAATCGTTACTGCTGAAAAAAAAGAGGAAAATCTTCAAGATGTTGGAATATCTGTAACAGGTCTCTCGTCGGATGCCTTGGAAGCTGGTGGAGTTCAGGACGTCACCAGAATTGAGTTATTAGTCCCAGGCGTAAATTTCGGTTATGCCGGGAATGATGCAAAGTTTAACGTGAGGGGTTCCAACTCCAACGATACTTACGGCGGTGCAACTTCCACCGTTGGCATGTTTGTTGACGGCATTTACAAACCGAGAGCAGCACAACAGTCTCGACAGTTTTTTGACGTTGCAAGAATAGAGTTTTTGAGAGGTCCTCAAGGTACTTTGTACGGAAGGAACACGCTTGCTGGCGCACTCAATTTGTACTCCAACGAACCCACGCCAGACGGGTTTGAAGCGTCCCTTGATTCCTCATTCGCAAGGTTCAACAAGGTCCGAAATGAAGCAGCGGTTAACATTCCAATTTCTGATAAAACAGCTTTAAGAGTGGCTGCATTAAAGCAAACAAGCGACGGTTTCATAGAAAATTCGGTGGGACCAAATCTTGGGGCAGACGACAAGGGGGCAATTAGATTGTCTGTATCCTCGCAGCTCTCAAACGGGATCGATATCCTTGCCCGAGTTGGCCATGTCGATGAAGGTGGTACATCCCCGGGAACTTTTGGATATACAGGGCTGTGTAGACCAACAAATGCGAGTGGGCTTACTGATCCAGCGGGCACATCTTTTGATTGTGTGAATGTTCAGCGAGGCTCCGGTGGCGCAGCAGGATCGTTAAGATGGGATCAGTTAGGGCCTTACCACGTACAACACGATTTTGTCAACGAAAATACACTGGACGAGACCACCTTAAGTTTACACCTTGGTGGGGATCTGGGAGACATTTCGGTAACGTCGATAACGTCATATTCTGACTTCCAAAGCTTGACGGGGATTGACGGAGATTTCGGACCAAATCCTTACTCACGATACTGGTATGAGGACAACGCAGAATCGTTTTCCCAGGAGGTTCAATTTTCTGCAGGCGCAGGGTCATCTATCGAATGGACAGCGGGAGCATATTTTTCACAAGATAAAACTTTTTACAGCTTTAGTACTGTCCGAACAACCGTTGATGTAGCTAACCCGGCCGCTGTGGAAGTCACTCTCAGCGATGGAACATCAGCAAGTGAATCATTGCGACAGTCAACTACTTTGGCGTCTATGGACACCAACTTAAATCGGCATTACGCCGACTTTCAAGAAGTCGAGAGTGATTACCTAGGCATTTTTTTCCAAAGCGACTTTAAAATGTCAGATGAACTCTCAGTGATCGCAGGTGTCAGGTACAATGATGAAGACATCAATACTGCGGGAGGATCTAATTTTTCAGATCCCGCGCCGGTTGTATCCAGTCTCGGATACGCAGCCGGAGATTCTCCGGCAACGATCCCGGTATCTCCCCAGCAAGCATACACCTACAACTTTGGTATGACACATCCAGACAATAACAGCGACTCGTTTGACAATGTCACATGGAAACTTGGAGTGGAGTTTGATCTTCAAGAGGACATCATGCTGTATGCCACCGCTTCTACAGGTTTTCTTTCAGGAATTGTAAATAGAAGTTCTGTGACTGATGAACAAGAATCAGAGGTAATAGAGTTCGGGCTGAAAAGTGTGCTCTTTGAAAACACACTGCAGCTAAATATATCTGCTCACGCTACTACCTATTCGAATCTTGTCGCTCAATTGCAGACGGTAGATCCAAACTCCGGCGATATCATAACGACATCTAGAAACGGTGGTGAGGTAGAATCTAGGGGAGTGGAAGTTGAATGGGCATTCGCTCCAGATGACGCGCTTCGGGTATCAGGAAATTTTGCTTTACTTGATTCGGAGTACGGAGAATATGGATTTTCAAACCCATATTCTGCATATTCTGGACAGCTACCAGTGATAGGTGGAACCAGTGTTTCTGTTAGCGGACAAGACATGATTTTGGGAGGCGTTATTCAGTTTGAGGGTGAGCCGACGCCGTGGTCCCCTGACTTCACCTTCAACATGAGTGCGAGCTACCGCTTCGACCTTGCAAACGGAGGCAACATAACGCCAGCACTGCAGGTTAGTTACAGTGACGACTACAACGCCTCAGGACGTCTACCTAACGATCCTGCGGGACATCAAGATGCATACACCAAATCAGATGTTCGCGTAAGGTGGACTTCTGCAAGTGCGAAGTATTCTGTTCAGGCTTTCATCGAAAATATTTCAGATGAGGCAGTGAATGCAAGGGCAAACGTTGGCGGAGGCAGTTTCCCTCAAACTTCTTTTCTCTATCCAAGAAACTATGGGTTGACAGTGTCTGCTCGACTGTAATGACCTTTGATTACATTTACCGATATTTGCTTCCGTTTAGCGGCGGGAGCAAAGTCACTTTTAATATAATGAAAGGCATACCAGCTAAATACGACCCGGGACTTTGTACTTAAACCTATGCCTTCTGTCTCAGAACACTTTTCATGTGTGTCGAAGTTAAAAACAACGTCCAAGATATCGTTCCATAAAGATGTTGTCGCCAGCATTTGTTATCCATTTGGAACAACAAATTCGGCGGAAGAACTCAATTGCCGATGCCTCGCACCCTTATATCGTGCAATTCCGGATATGGAGCGGAGAGATTTGATAATAGTTGGAACAGAGTCCACGCTCGATCCATTTTGGATGGGTTGCATGGGCAACTACTTTGGAACATTTACCGCACCTTTACTCAACATTCCTCCTACAAATCGGCTGATACACATGAGATACCATGAGTTTTTCAAGGTCGCAAGCGGTAGAGTGATCGAAGTTCAAGCAATTTGGGATATCCCAGAACTTATGATGCAAGCGAACTCTTGGCCAATGGCGCCCCAGCTCGGCTCTTTTATATGTACGCCCGGGCCGATGACGTGCGATGGAACGAGCCTTTTCGGCCCGGGCAGTCAAGCTCTAAATCATGTTCAAGCAATGCTCGAGGACATGAGTAAGCATCCCTCTAACCCTGACCCCACCATAATGCAGCTTGACAAGTATTGGCATCCCAACTTCAACTGGTATGGACCCTGTGGGATAGGTACGAGTCGAGGAATTAAAGGATTTCGCAACATTCATCAAATCCCTTTTTTGCGGGCAATGCCAGATAGGAGATTGGACATGGATGCAGGGTTGAAGTCGAACTGGATTTCACAAGGAAATTATGTGTGTGAAACTGGGTGGCCAAACATGCGTCTTACATTGTCAAATGATGGATGGATGGGTCTCAATCCTTCGGGAGTTGAAATCAAAATGAGGAGCCTCGATTTTTGGCGATTAGAGAACGGTCTAATCAGAGAAAACTGGGTTCTGATTGATCTTCTAGATATATATAAGCAACTTGGTGTGGACGTCTTTGATCGAATGAGTGCACTCCCGACCAGGATGTAGTTGGAAAACCTTAGTTCTCCCGAAATAGCCCCCAGTTATTTTTCTGTACTGCAAATTTAACCAAAGTCGCCAGCGAGTCCATCTCAGCATAGGTGAAAGTAACAAAAACATCTTTTTTAGTAATCACCGATTTCAGGGTACTTTATAACCAAGCGCTATCCACATCTTTTTTGGCATTTGAGCAGGGTGGAATGGCGAATTAGGGCACGGCCCAGACATCAGTGGTCACCAACATCTGATTTAAAATGTAAAAAAGATCCATCTGTTGCTAATCTTCGGACACAGTGCGGCGAATCTCGTCCGCAGTGTTTTTAATGGTCACGGATTTCTAGCTATAACGGCACTGGCAAGTCTCGGCTCAATCGGCACCATACTTATCATGAGGGCGGTTATTATCGAAGGTTTTCCAATTAGGGGATTGGTGGAATATTGTGCGGGTGGTGTTTTTTTATTACGGTCTGTAAAGATTGTTGCTAAAGCATACGGTGATGAGTGTCCTCGATATATCCTAAAAATCCACTGACAAAAAGAAGGGACCTTGTGAGGTCCCTTAAAATTATCCCATAGGCGGGATAAGAGGGGTATAAAAATCTGTTGATGACCCTTGGCCACTAAGAGGACATAAAATCTTGCGTCGCGATGGCTGCGAGTAAAACACAGAAGACAACTTTTGCGCGGTATAATATTTCCACTGTCTTCCACCTCCTCATACAACCTTTAACGTTAAGATTCAGGATATAGGCAAGTTTAACATAACTCAAATGCATACTTTTTATAAAGTTTATTACAAAATAGTATGACTACTAATATCATAGTATGGCGTTAAAAAACTGATGTGTGCGAGACCAGTAACTCGTAATTAATTTGGATTAGACACGAACAATATCTAAGTCTTAAGAGTCTTAATTTAGTTTAGTTTAAACGTTAACGGCTAAATTGACTATTTTACCAACAGTTTCCATTCAATTGATGAATCTGGTTTGAATCAAGTCCCTATTATTGTTCTGTAAGATATCGATAAGTGATCCCAGCGAGAGTCGCTAATATCACTCCACAAAGTATTTTGATCAAATCGTTGCATCAAGTTATGCTCTTTGGTCTTGTTATTGATTATAGAACCCAGACTGATGTGGACTTGTATTTAAAATTTGTGACTCTGACGAATCATTACTAGTGTTTTTTGTTGTTGATTAAATATCTACTATACTCCGTACTTATTGTCAGCTTATAGGTGGACAGTTCTACCCAATATCAATCGAAATCTGATGGAAGCTTGAAGCGTTATATAGTGTTATCCTCAGGTTACGATAAATCTACCATGTTGACGATTACTGAATGCATTAAAACCGAGGAACGATTGTATTGAGGAAATTAGAGGGCCGTACAGCACTTGTTACTGGAGCGAGTCGTGGAATTGGACGCGCCGTGGCTGAAAGGTTTGCCTCTGAGGGAGCTAACCTTGCAATAAATTATGCAAAGAATTCGGACGCCGCAGCTGAGGTTGTTGATATTGCCTCAAAATTTGGTGTTGAGGCTCGTGCCTATCAAGCAAACGTTGGGTGCGAGGAGGAATGTACTCAATTAGCGTTAGCGGTAATCGAGGATTTCAACAAAATAGATATTCTTGTGAATAATGCCGGCGTTGGGGCGACTGCTATTCACAGGCCGAATGTTGTAGAGGCAACGAATGAGCAGTGGAACAGACTCATGGCTGTAAATTTCTGGGGGCCAGTATGGCTTTGCAGAATCTTAGTACCACACATGCGTCAAGTGCCTCGGAGTGATGTGATCATGATGTCAACGATTGCGGTACAAGCGTTGTCACCGCGTTTTGGTGTCTACGCTGTAAGCAAATCTGCTTTAGAGGCAATGGCCCATACATTGGCTCGTGAGGAAAAGCGTAATGGGATGAGAGTCAATATTATCGCGCCGGGTCTTGTAGATACTGACATGGGTAGAAATGTTGTCAACGCGACCGGCTTTGGTAGCAATATTCGTGAGGTAGATTCTAAATCGCCATTTGGTTTTGTCTGCACTCCGGCGGACATAGCGGCGACAGCTGTGCACCTTTGCTCCGATGATGGTCGTTACATCACCAACCAGCGGATTACTGTGGCTGGAGACTGATGGATCAGTACACTTATAAACTCGATGGAGCTATTGCATGTTATTATCGCTCAGCTCGTGAATGATTGAGTTGGGTATACAATACTAAGTCACTTTTGATAAGCCTTGGTAACTATGTTCAAGTTCGTTAATTGAAGATTCTCATGAGCGCAACAAATGAGCGGGAGCACTAAATGCAAGAGAATTTAACATGAGGCAATGTAAAAAAGCTGCTCTTCTCTTGACGACATTAATTTCTGTTTCCCTAAATAGCTACGGTAAGCAGCTTAATTTCCTACACATAATCATTGACGATTTGCGCGCCCAAGGGCTATCTGTCTACGGTGAAAAAACTATGGAGACTCCTAATATTGAGGCATTTGCTTCGACGGGTATTGTATTTAAAAAGGCCTATATAAATATACCGACATGTGGTGCCTCGAGAGCGAGTATGCTCACAGGTCTTTATGGCCGTCAGAATCGCTTCAGAGAATATACTTCCCGATTGGACAAAGACGCGCCTGAAACGGTCTCATTACCGGCATATTTGAAAGAACATGGTTACCGGACACTATCCTTCGGAAAGGTCATTCATACAAAGACCGATTCTCTGAATGTTTGGAGTGATGATCCATGGAGATCAAGCTTCTCGGACTACAGGAATGCTAAAAATATCGAGGCTAGGTCCCATAAATCCTGTAAGACTACTGGTATATGTGCTCCGTCCGGTGTGGGTAAGGCCCCCGCTTTCGAAATGGAGGATGAGGCCGATAATACCTATCCGGATGGTGACGTTGCGGAGGCTGCAGGCGAGATGTTGAGGTCTCTAGAGAAAATGATGCAAAAGAAGCCATTTTACATGGCAGTTGGTTTTGTTAAGCCGCATCTTCCTTTTGCTGTGCCTAAAAAGTATTGGGATTTATACGATAGTGAGTCCGTCAAAGTTTCTGCGGCACAATTTAAACCCAAGGGAGTTCCGTCAGAGGCTTGGATGAAGTCAGGAGAACTACGTAATGGATATACCGGGATTCCAGCCGCAGGAGACCCTTGGGAGAACAATCTTTCGGAGGAGTTGATAAAAATACTCACACATGGATACTATGCATCGACAAGCTTTTCCGACGCCCAGATAGGATATCTAATCGGCGTTCTGGACAGTCTTGAGTTAGCTTCTAATACAGTTGTAATTCTATCGAGTGATCATGGTTTTAGCCTCGCTGATCATACGCTATGGAACAAACACTCGCTTTTTAACGTCGCGACCCGAGTTCCTTTAATAATTCGACTTCCTGAACAAAAAGCTTCGGGGAGTGTGGAGGGTGTCGTTGAGTACGTAGATATCTACCCTACTGTGGTTGATCTGGCAAATCTGCGTATGCCGGAACATCTTGCTGGGATATCGTTAAAGAAAAATCTTTATTACCCTGAGTTACCTACTAAGGAAGCAGTATTTCCAAGATATCAGCAGGGAGATAATGTAACGACGAAGCGTTACTCATATTCTGCCTACTTCGGTAGAGGTGATAAATCTAGAAAAATGATGGGACACATGTTGTATGATCATCTAGAAGATCCTTTAGAAACCGTCAATCTGGTAGATAATCCAGAGTACGCTGATACCGTTTTGAATTTGCAAATGCTGTTGCTTGAACATATTACTCAAAATGATCCCGAAAGAGTACTGGAAAGCTCTGATTTTTTAAAACCTAAACTTTGATAGATTTTGAAAGAAGATTGTCGTTTTTAAGAAACAGATGACGCAATGAAATTTTCTAAGATTCGTTATTCTGTGCTTTTATCTGTATTAGTCTGATAAGTCACAAATTCCAATTTTATAGCGCGTGTCGAGTTAGCAGAAATTTACATTGGTTAGTTTTGCAGAAAATATAGTTAGGAAAACCAAGAATTTTTTCCAAACTGATTTGGGACCACCTTTTGTCGATTTATGGCAAAATATTCCAGTCCTTCTAATACACACTTAAGATAAGATTCCAGCTTCTTACGCATATATAGCTTTACGAGGGGTTGTAAAGGAAAGGTGCTAAACGGCGAAAAACTCGGAACTATCGTGATTCTGACTGAGCAGAATTCGTTTTCTCTTAGTATACGCCAGCTCACCTCTGCCATTGGTTTTTCTCCAATGAAAAATAGATCGTACCCAGCATCTTCAAACCACGCGTGAAACTCTCGTTTGAAAACTCGCCCATTTAGATAGGTGAGCTTATCAACCGAGCCCTCACCGCACCAAAGAATAGGTATATTACTTTTACAGAATGGGTGAAAATTTTCAAGATTTCCTGGCTCCGAAATTATTTTCCACATCTTAGATTTTTCTAGTGCGTACGGTTTTGAAACGGTAATTGCTGTTGCCATCTAAAAATCTCGCCCTTCCGCAAATCGATGATTAACCTCGCTGTGATGTTGCTCATCAGCGCGCACATGTTGAATTAAGTCTATCAGTCGAGCCTCTGGCTTCATTCCATAATAATCAATCGCCAATTTTGGCGCAGCAACGTTTTCTGTAACACCACTTTCCACCAAGGCAAGGTACTCTGTATAGCTTTGAACCGCCTCCTCTTCAAAGAATGCAATCATTCTGTGAGCCGTCTTATAGTCTATAAGATACAGAATCAGATAGAAGAGTCCGAAACTTATTTGTGCGATCACTACTAACATTCGCTCAAAGAAATTTGGCTGAGCGATTTCGATAAAAAACATCAGATGCATTCTCTCGTTCTCTGCCTCAGAGAGAAGCTCTCGTATTGTGGCGCCGTACCCCGTTTTCATTTTCCTCAAGCTAGTAAAATGCAGGAGCATCCCTGCAACCATACCTGGGACGCCCGCGACGGTCTCCAAAACCACTGCCCTGTGTCCGTAACGCTTAGCGAAAAAAGTGTCAGCGACAAACCGAAAGAATCTAGTCATAGATCTTGCAAATATTTTTCTCATTGGTGCATGCCTAACTTAGGTTAGTCTCGAAAAAAAGATCCAGAAGAAGCGCATCGAAAGCAGATTTGCGGCAACTCCTGCGACGTAAGTCAAAGCTGCAGCAAGCAAAATGGAGCGACAGGCGCTGTGATAGTCAGCAGGGATTTTTTCCCTAATGATTGGCATTGCTCGGTTGAAGCTGGCATCAAGTTCAACCCCGATGGTCATGACATGAATAACTAAACCGACTGCAATCATAGTGGCCAAGACGGTCGCTCCGAGTTTTAGGAATGACACGCCGCTCGTCGATAAAAAAAGTGGCATTGCAACTAGAGAGATACCTCCAAGGATTTTTCCGCAAAACCCAACTAGCTCGATTACCTTTGTACGATATTCCAACGGCTTGTAGCGTTCATGATGCTGCATAGCATGTCCGATTTCATGGCAAACGATTGTCAGCGACGTGAGACTTCGCCTTGTAAGACGACGTTGTAGAACACTCACTTTTTTTTCCCTAACGTTATAATGATCGAAGACGGGAGTATCTATAATCTCAACATCCCGAATGCCTGCTTCGTTTAGAATTAGTTCCCCAAATTCTCGACCATTGAAGGGCATATTTTCCATTACCTTATCATGCTTATGGAAGATATAACGTAGCCAGAGCATTGGTGCGAATGCAATAATAAGTAATATCAGAAGCAGAGTCATCTAATTGTTCAAAAGCCTATTAGTCGTCACAGTGATAATCGGTAGTGTGTTTATACGATTACAAACTTAGTTTTGTGCACATCTTTTTGGCCGAGCAGAGTACAAATAATCAACTAATCACTTTGCAGTTCTCAATCATCTTTGTTTTTAGACACAAGAATTCTGGAATAAATAACTCTTTTGGATGAGTCAACAACACACCGTAAGTTAAAGGGTTAAAAAACATCACCAATATCGGACTTCACATTGACCATCCGTACCAGATTCAAATTATCAACCTCTTTAAGCTCTCCTTTTGGATGGATCAGAGTTTCTATATGATGTTTGGTCGCTAGAAATTCCGGTGTTATGAATTGACTCGGGTTTCTGGGTTGAGGTACTGGAACCTCTATAATCTCCTGAATTTCGCCGGGATTTGCTTTTAACACCACAACCCGATCCGCAAGGTAAACAGCCTCATTAAGGTCATGAGTAATAAAAAGTATCGTGATATCGATATTTTTCCAGATCTCCATTAAATACACCTGCATTTTTGCTCGGGTTTGAGCATCTAGGGCACCAAAAGGCTCATCCATTAGAAGAATTTTTGGCTGATTGGCAAGCGCTCTTGCAATAGCCACACGTTGTTTCATACCACCTGATAGTTGACTCGGGTAATGATTTTCAAACTTCTCAAGTCCAACTAGACTAACCCACTGACGGGCTTCTGACTCTGCATTACTTCTAGTCGCTCCACTCTCAAGTAGTCCAAACATGATATTCTTTTTCACGGTTAACCAGGGGAAGAGTGTGTATTCTTGATAGACCATACCCCTCTCTGGACCGGGCTTGGTTACAACTTTGTCATCAAGTAAGATTTCCCCCGAAGTGGCCTCCTCTAAACCTGCGAGAGTGCGTATTAAAGTAGATTTCCCACATCCTGACGGACCAATTACACACACGAATTCGCGTTTATGCACTTTTAAATTAATGTTTTTGAGCGCTGTTACGGGTCCATCAATACCCTGAAATTTTTTAGTGAGATTCCTAACCTCCATCGTTATACTCCGACGCTTAAGCCGTGAGAAACGCTCTTTTACCTTTTCGGTTTGGTATTTATAGTCTGGTAACTTCAATCTAATCAAAAATAAAACTCCGTTAAGTAGTTTTCCAAGGAAAAAAGCGGCGTCCGAAATAGGCCAGTAGAAAATCTATGAAAAGTCCAAGAACGCCGATAATTATTATTGCTGCGTACACGTTATCGAAATTCTTATAACGGGCTTGTTGTGTTATAAACCACGTAATACCCGAGCTAGTTCCGATAAGTTCGGCAACAATAAGGTAAGTCCAGGCCCACCCCAAAAGGATTCGTGTGTCTCGGTATAGATCTGGTAGAATTCCAGGGATAACTACCTTCAGCAATAAAGACCGATTGTTCGCACCAAGCGTTTGCCCGGCCTCAAGCAAAGCAGGGTCAAGTTTACGCGTAGTATTAGCTACAACGAGGACCTGTTGAAAGAATGTACCAATAAAAATGATAGCGATCTTTGGTGCCTGATATATACCCAAAATTGCTACAGCGAGGGCGCCGAATGCCGGTGCCGGAAGATACCTGAAAAACTCAATAAAAGGCTCAAATAATTTTGAGAAAAAATCAAAGGTGCCTGCAAGAATGCCGATCGGAATGCCTAGCATTGAGGACAAAATGAATCCCCAGAATATTACCTGAATACTGCTCCATAAGCTTTCATGAAGCCACTTCTCACTTTGTCTTCTGGGTTCGGTGGCAAATGCGGTATACAGCGCTTTTCCAACTTCATGCGGTGCGGGTAGGTACAGAGGATTTGCAGGTAGTCCCGAGGGCGGGTCAAGGCCCGCACTGACCGACTTTTCAGCTTCGAATTCGAACGTTTCTCGGGGGACTAACATATTTGCTTTAAAATAGTCCACAGAACCAGCATCCGTTACCTTGATAAGTGGGTGCCATACAAAGGGCAGGTAACTGACCGCACTCCAGATCATTAGTGGGATAGCAAAACTCAAGATTGCCACCAATGATCTTTTTTCCTTGCTGAGTGGCTTACGAACTGCTAGAAAAGGCATTTGTAACCTTACTAAAATATTTATCCTTGCTTAATAATAGGCTGATGCTCCATCTTAGTTGCAAATATAAGGAAATGTACAACTTCCAGAAGTAAAATATTTATGGCGAGCTTTTCAATTTTATTGCATCAACGATAGATCGATATAGGAGTCAATCGGTTGCGCTTCATTATATACTTCGTTTGCGACATTAAAATCATCAGCGATCTTGGTAGATCCATAGATTGATGTGAAGCCGTCGCCTCTTTCCGCAAACACTGATGCTTCACTTACGCTCATTATTTTTGTGCCTTCAATAAAACCCTTGTACTCTTCTGAAGACAACCCCACTCGGGCCGCCATAATGGAGATTGCCTCCTCGCGAGTTTCTGGATTATTAAGAAAGGCAACGGCCATATCCCACACTTCAATTACCTTTGCCCAGCTCTTTCGATTCTGCGCAAAGCTTGTTGGTGATACCGCTAGGACATCATAGATAAGCCCTGGCTCGTCTGCAGACGTGTAAATCGCAGTTGAGCCTGGTACAAGATTGAGACTTTGTCCCGAATTAGGTTGCCATGCGACGATAGCATCAACTTCGCCAGAGGCTAAAACTTGAGGGGTTTCGTTTGTTGGTACGTTTACCAGTTCAACGTCGCTTTCTGAAAGTCCACTTTTTTCCAACGCGTTGAGCAATAACAGATGCCCTACAAACCCTATTTCAACACCTACTTTCTTACCTTTCAGTTCGTCAATTGTTGAAATGCCTGGGGCCGCTACGATCATGTCGTTTCCATTAGAATAATCGTTGATGAGAATCATTACATTCTGTGCACCGGTTGCCCCCGTAACGAGCGCATCACCATTTGTCATGGCCACAGCATCAAGCTGCCCTGCGGCAAAAGCATCCATGCTGGCCACGTAATCAAACCACTCAAACTCAACATTTACCCCGACCTTTGCAAACATGTTTTTTTCGATTGCAATTTCCCAAGTTACCCAACCCGGCCAGTCACTGTAGCCTACCTTAAGGGGTTCCTCTTTAGCGCAGGACACCAGGGTTAATAGGGCGATGAGAGTGATAGCCAATCTTCTATTCATATTTAACTCCAAAAGAACTCTACTTGAGTAAATTACGTGGGTTTTATTGTCTGTGACAATTGGTTGCAAGCATTTAGCATGCCAATACGCTTGGTATTGAAAGTAGGCCATTAGAGAAACCTTACTATCTAAAATAGCTACGCACCGAGGAGTTCTATTTTCAAAATGAAACAAGTTCTGACCGACTTTTAAAAAATTTCGCGCCTTTTTAGTCCAATGAAGTGAGGGAAAAGCATTTATTTGGTGCAAATTGACTATTTGTCTTTTAACCTCAACCAGTACAAACATCATCTCGAAAGCAAATTTTTTAATCTCGTTTGAAAAGAGGCTTACTCTTTGTTAGATTAAATTCGTTGATCTGGATTAGCCAACGTCACTTATATGCATGTCTTTGCTATGGTGTAAATTAAGTTGAGTTGTCGGAGTTAGCTAAGCCTAAGATTCAAAGCGATACTGTGATTGATTTGTATTTTAGCGAAGCGGTTTTGGCTTACTTTTTACCCCTTGTGTACCCGAGCTGTTTAACTAAGTTACAAAGGATAAAGGCATTAACTTTTTATAATTGGTGTGTCTTTGCCCATTAGTTGGCGGGAGGCGCCTTCTTAGAATTTAGAAAAGAAGCTGGGTATACAGCTGCAAGCGCTGCCCGAAGTATTTACGCTTCATCTCTATGGGGACTTGTAATGATAAGGTCTATCAATTACTCCACGCGAATTCCTGCGGGTGGTCATTGTTCTTTCAGACTAAAGCGGGGCACCGTAATTCGGATGACTGACATAGAGGGAGGTGCCAATATTGGAATGTTATTTTATAACTCAGAGAATTTACTAGAACGATATAACGCGCCAGATACCTTAAAGTGTCAGCATACTTTTAAGATCGGTGAGGGTCACTGTCTCTATTCTGACATGGGTCGCATTTTTGCATCTGTCATTCATGATACTACGGGTTGGCATGACTCGATTTGTGGAAGTTCGCATGCTCAACACTTGGAGCAGCGTTATGGAAAGCGTGACTATCAGAGCGATCGCAATTCCTGGTCCCAGAATGGGACCGATGCATTTTTGGTAGAGCTTGCTAAATATGGTTTGGGAAGAAACGATATCGTGTCTAATTTAAACTGGTTCAGTAAAGTTTATGCAGATAATCTAGGCATTTTAACTTTAGATGATAAAGCATGTAAGCGCGGCTCCCAGGTTACGTTGAGGATTGAGATGGATTCTTTGGTCATTATGCACGCATGCCCACATCCGCTGAACTTTGCAAACGATTATCCTGATAATTCTGTCCAAATTGAAATTGGATTAGCACTTCCGTTGACCACTGATGATAGATGTATGAATTTGTGTGCGGAAAATCGTCGAGGTTTTGCTAATAACGCGCTTTATTACCTCGGTTCAAAGGATCAGTATTTGCCACCCAACATCGCTGATTTAGCAGAACTTAGTCAATAAGGAAGGTTAACGTTTATGGCTTCCTCAAACTTCAAAATAATTGAGAGTAGTTTTTCTCCACAGCAGGCGATCCTGAGGGAGGTGGTAGATTCAGGAGATTATTTCATAACGTTGATAAAAGCGGGTCAAACGGCCCGTATCGTTGATTTGGAGGGAAATCAGGCTGTAGACACTTTATTCTATAGCTCAGACGATCCGAGTGAACGTTACAGTGCTTCGGACACAATTCGCGAGCAAAGAAGTCTTTATCTTACGACTGGTTCTTGTTTGACGTCTAACGCTAATCGTCCGATGCTGCAGATTGTGGCTGACACGTGCGGCCGTCATGATACATTGGGTGGGGCTTGTTCCTCCGAGAGTAACACGGTGCGCTATCACCAAGACAAACGATTCATGCATTCGTGTCGGGATAGCTGGATGCTAGCTGTATCAGAGAATCCAGAGTACGGACTTAATAAGGGAAATATTTCTCACAATATTAATTTTTTCATGAATGTGCCAGTGACTGAGAAGGGTGGATTAACTTTTGAGGATGGGATATCTGCTGCGGGAAAATACGTTGAGTTAGAAGCATTGATGGATGTAGTGATGCTCATTTCAAATTGTCCCCAAATGAATAATCCTTGTAGCGGATTTAATCCAACGCCAATTGAAATTCTCATCTGGAATTAAATTTATCCACACGGAGTCAGATGCATAGGTTTCTGGGAATTCTCTTAGATCAGAATTATCTGATATTGGTAGAGCGATTGATATGACACAGCTTGGAAAAGTATTAATTGCAAACCGAGGTGCCATTGCTACTCGCATCATCAGGACACTCCAAGCTATGGACGTTCCATCGGTTGCCGTCTATGCTGTTTGCGATTCTGGCAGTTTACATGTTCGTATTGCTGATGAATCTGTTTGTTTGAATCCCGAGATTCCTGAACAGAATCAACCGATTCACACTTATATGAATATTAATCGTATTTTGAAAATTGCCCGCGAAACGGGTGCTGTCGCAGTGCATCCGGGATATGGATTTTTGAGTGAAAATGCTGAATTTGTCGATCGCTGCGAAGATCATGGTCTGATATTTATTGGCCCAACATCTGAACATATAGCCATGTTTGGGTTGAAGCATAAAGCGCGTGCTCTCGCCATGGAGTGCAATATACCGCTGTTGCCCGGCTCTCAGCTTCTTCCTAATTTGGAACAAACAAAAATAGAAGCAAAACGCATCGGTTATCCGGTAATGTTGAAATCAACTGCCGGTGGAGGTGGTATCGGTATAACTGTATGTTTTGATGAAATCGAACTTGAAGAGTCGTTTGAAAAAGTCAAAAGTCAAGTCTTAAACAATTTTGGAAACGACGAAGTGTTCGTCGAGAAATTCATTCAACATGCTCGCCATATTGAGGTACAGGCCTTCGGTGATGGAAGGGGGCAGGTGCTTACAATTGGTGAACGTGATTGTTCATGTCAGCGTCGGAATCAAAAGGTGGTTGAAGAGTGTCCTGCACCAAATTTGGATTTTGATTCCAGACAGTCCTTACATGAATGGTCGGAGCGCTTGCTAGCTGGAGTCGGCTATCAAAGTGCGGGAACTGTGGAATACATACTAGATATTGATACCGGAAATTTTTATTTTCTGGAGGTGAATACTCGCTTGCAAGTGGAGCATGGAGTGACTGAAGAGGTTTTTGGGATCGACATAGTAAAATGGATGCTGGTTTTAGCCTTCGAAAGTGCTGATAAACCCTCCTTAGATCTGAACAAGGAGAGAGAGAGATTAAAAGTTAGAGGGCATTCCATTGAGGTGCGAGTATATGCGGAGGATCCTTATCTAAATTTCCGGCCCGCATCAGATCAATTAACCGAGGTTGATTTTTATAGGGGTGGAGATAAAGAGAACGTTCGCGTAGAGACTTGGATTGAGGCTGGTATCCATGTCCCGCCTGATTTTGATCCTTTGCTGGCGAAATTAATCGTGCATACCAAGTTTCGTATGGAATCGTTATCTTTGTTGTTAAAAGTCGTCAAAAACTCAAAAGTTTATGGCTGTGAAAATAATCTTGATTATCTCGAACTTCTTTTGGAGGACAATCTGTTAAAAGCGGGTGAGGTGACAACGAGTTATCTTGATGATTTTGCTTATGAGCCCGCACGTATTGATGTCGTTTCCGGTGGCGCGCAGACAACGGTGCAAAATTTGCCTGGTCGCACTGGGCATTGGTCCGTTGGAGTACCACCTTCCGGACCATTTGACAGTAATTCGTTTAGACTTGCTAATCGACTGTTGGATAATGATTATGATGCGGCAGGGTTAGAGATTGCTCTTTATGGGCCGACTTTATTATTCAGTAAAGCTACAACTATAGTTCTTGCCGGCGCACAGATAGATGCTGATTTGAAAATTTCTCTCGATAACAGAGAAATTATAAAAAAGCTTGCTTGTTGGCATGTCTACAAGATTCCTTCGGGCTCTGAACTAGTTTTGGGGAACGTTTATGAAAGCAGCGGGGCAAGGACCTATCTTGCGATTGCTGGAGGTATTCGGTGTCCAGAATACTTAGGATCCAGAGCAACATTTACTTTAGGTAATTTTGGTGGGCACAACGGGCGTTGTCTCCGTTCCGGCGATGTGGTCCGGTTAAATGAAGACAAATTGCTGCCTGATCTGGAACAGGTGCGGCTACCAAAGTCGCTTATCCCGAATATTTTCAAGTCGAATGACGCTTGCAGCCGCGCACCTCTTGGCATAAGGGTAACTTATGGACCGCACGGGTCACCAGATTTTTTTACCGAAAGAGATATGGAGATTTTTTTTTCCTGTGATTGGGAGGTCCACTATAACTCAAATCGCACCGGGGTAAGACTCATTGGTCCCAAACCTGAGTGGGCGCGGCAGGATGGTGGTGAGGCAGGCTTGCACCCATCTAATCTTCATGACAACGCATATGCATTTGGGACGGTTGATTTTACCGGAGACATGCCCGTAATTCTCGGGCCAGACGGCCCATCCCTCGGCGGATTCGTGTGTCCTGCGACAGTAATCACCGCTGATCTATGGAAACTTGGTCAACTGCGTGCTGGAGATAAAATTCACTTTATTCCAGTCAGTCTCAGTAAGGCGACTGAGCTTGAGGCGGCCGGTCACACCTCTATAAAAGAGTTAAGAGAGATTCAAGTTCAAGTCCAACCGGAGGAGCGATCAACCCCAATAATGCTGACTTTGAGGTCCTGTGAGTACGGGGATGACATATGTTACCGCAAAGCTGGAGACAAATTCTTGCTCATCGAGTATGGTCAGCCAGAGATTAATTTTCGTCTTCGTCTACGTGTTCATGCTCTTATGGAGTGGTTGAAAAGCAAACCTGTGGAGGGTGTCCATGAGATGACGCCAGGGATCCGATCCTTGCAACTTCATTACAATCCACAAATAGTATCCGCTACAAAATTGATAGATCAATTGCTCGTTGCTGAGAGGAGTTTATCAGCGCAGCTTGATAACATGAGTGTTCCCTCCCGCACACTTTTCCTTCCAATGTCCTGGGATGATCATGCCTGCCGCTCCGCGGTTCGTAAGTATGATCAGTCAGTACGAAAGGACGCCCCCTGGTTTCCCGATAATATTGAGTTTATTCGAAGGATTAACGGTCTCAATAATCTGGATGATGTGAAACGGATTATCTTTGATGCCTCTTATCTGGTTTTGGGATTAGGTGACGTGTACCTCGGTGCTCCGGTTGCAGTGCCAATTGATCCGCGTCACCGCCTTGTTACCACTAAGTACAATCCTGCACGAACTTGGACGGCCGAGAATTCTGTTGGTATTGGTGGGTCGTACCTTTGTATTTATGGCATGGAGGGTCCAGGGGGCTATCAACTTGTGGGGCGGACGTTGCAGATGTGGAATCGTTTTCATCAAACAAACGAATTTTCGCGTCCTTATTTGTTACGCTTTTTTGATCAGATTCGATTTTATGAGGTAAGTCATGATGAGTTATGTAAGATTAGGCGTGATTTCCCGGTAGGCCAGTTCTCTCCGATAATTGTAAATGGAACATTCAACATTTCCGATTATCAAAATTTTCTGGATGATAATCGAGAGAGTACCGAACGTTTTATAACGAAAAGAAAAAATGCTTTTGATGAGGAACTCAATCGCTGGCATCATGATGGGCAGTTTCAATTCTCTGTCCAAGAGGCTGACCAGCTAAATCAAGATATAGAAGATTCTGAGGGGGACTTTGTATTACAGAGCCCAGTTTCAGGATTAGTTTGGCGAATAATTGTAAAAAAAGGTGAATTTGTGGAAAAAGGCGCGGTTGTTATGGTTCTTGAATCTATGAAAATGGAAATTGAGGTTCGTGCAACCTTTGCCGGGGTGGTAGCAAAAATTCCTTTGAAAGAAACTAGTCGAGTGAGCTCAGGACAGACCTTGATGGTACTTTCGTACTCCGAGGCAAGCGTATGAGCGCACGTAATCATTACATTCTTGACCTCGGCATGGAAAGGCTCCGTGAGTCATATCGACGTGGTGATCTGATACCACAAAAACTTGTAGAAAGTATAATTTCTGCAGCAGATGCCTTGGAACACTACAATATTTTTATCAAACCGCCGTCGCTTTGCTGGATTCAACCTTTCATAGATTGCCTTAAACAAAAAGATCTTGACACTCATCCTCTTTGGGGTATTCCTTTTTCAATAAAAGATAATATCGACTTAGTTGGGGTTCCAACCACGGGCGGGTGTCCTGATTTTGCGTACTTACCTAAAAAGTCTGCGTTCGCTGTTCAGCTGCTGATTGATGCTGGAGCTATACCAATCGGCAAGACTAATCTTGATCAGTTCGCGACGGGCTTGAATGGAACTCGTTCGCCCTATGGGGTTTGTCATAACAGTTTCGAATTCGATCTTATTAGTGGTGGTTCCAGTTCTGGTTCTGCGGTCGCTGTTGCGATGGGTCTCTCCACGTTTAGTCTTGGCACTGATACCGCAGGTTCAGGACGAATCCCTGCATGTCTTAATAATCTGATTGGGCTAAAACCCAGTTTGGGTCTCATATCCTGCTCGGGTGTGATCGATGCTTGCAGAAGTCTCGATTGCATTAGTGTCTTTACCAATAGTTGTGACGATGCCAATGAGGTATTGGATGTCGCTATACGATTTGATAGCGAGTACAGCAACAGTCGAGAACTTCCATATTTTAACGCGACGCGAAATTACGGTTTGGCCGATACCAAACTTACTATAGGTGTTATTAAAAAAGAGCAGCTTAGGTTTTTTGATAATCGGGAATATTTTAAGGCCTACACTCAAACTTTGGAAGTTATGATTGATCGAGGTTTTACACTCAAAGAAATTGACTTTCGGCCTTTTGAGGAGGTAGGGGATTTACTATATCAAGGACCTTGGATAAGTGAGCGCTACATAACTACCGAACAAATCATTAATCATAACCCTCAAAGCATGTACCCCGTTGTTAGGGAAATTATTGAGCCTGGCGGTGAATTATTGGCTACTGACTTGTTCAAGGCACAATATCGACTACGAGAATTAAAGATTATTTGCGAGAGATTGATGAGTGATCTGGATTGCTTGATGACTCCTACAGTCGGATGTTATTTCACTATTAAAGAGATGCTTGATGAGCCAATTAAAGCGAATACGAAGCTCGGATATTACTCCAACTTCGTGAATTTACTTGATTTCGCCTCTGTGGTGGTGCCCACGCGCTTAATTCAAGGAGCTCGTGACAATTTTCTGCCTTTTTCAATTTCATTAGTCGGTCCATGCATGAGTGATCGATGGCTCCTCTCTATTGCTAATAGAGTTCAGTCTATATTCTCGCTCCCAGCAGGCAACACAGATTATATCCGCAATAATCGCGAAAATAAGCTGGTATCTAACCCTAAAAGTGTAGACATCTTAGTTTGTGGAGCGCACCTGTCTGGACTGCCATTGAACTGGCAGCTGATCGAGCGAGGGGCGACATTAAAGCAGGTCATCGATACTGCACCAATATATCGAATGTATGTTATAGCGGGCGGTCCACCATTACGTCCTGGATTGGTTCGCGACGAGAAAAAAGGTGCTGCCATCGCGGCAGAAGTGTGGTCACTACCGGCTGAAAATTTTGGTTCGTTTGTTGAGAATATTCCCAGTCCTTTGGGAATCGGTAAAGTTGTTCTTTCAAATGGGCTGACTGTCTCGGGTTTTATCTGCGAGCCCATGGGTCTGGAAGGTGCTATTGAGATAACCTCTTTTGGGGGATGGCGAGCTTGGCTTCAGCAGAGTTAAAAAGTAGATAGCTTATGTGAATTTTGCCGAAGTACTTCTTATTTTTAGGAGTGAGAAAACTAATGGATAAGCATTAGAAAAGTGAGTAGATAGTTGGAGGATGTATTAGTTGTGACAAAAAAATGTGAGTAGCTAGGTCAATTACAGTAGATGGTTAACAGGGTAAAAGTAACACACTTTGGTGTTATGTCACTTTATTAAGGGAGAGTAGTTTCTTTGGATGGGTTTCTTTCTTGGGTAGAACGTCGCGGGAATCAATTACCTGATCCAGTATTTTTATTTTTGTGGCTGATAGCATTACTCATTTTTGTGTCCGTTATCGCTGATTTCGCTGCTCTTTCCGCGCTCCATCCGTCCGAAATAGATCCGGTTAGTGGGGCATATCGAGTCTTGATGTCAACAAGTTTACTTTCAGCCGAAAATGTCGCACGAATTTGGGTCGAAATGCCAACTACCTTTATGCACTTTTATCCTCTTGGATATGTTTTGGTCGTAATGCTTGGTGCTGGCGTTGCTGAGCGAGCTGGCCTTTTCAGTTCTGCAATGCGTGCGGGTCTGAGATATGCACCGAAAGCCGCATTAACGCCTTTGATAGTTTTTATAGGTATGATGGGTAATCTTGCCTCAGATGCTGCTTATGTTGTTTTAATCCCTCTATCAGGACATATATTTTATGTTACAGGCCGCCATCCAGTCGTTGGCATTGCAGCTGCTTTCGCTGGAGTATCCGGAGGATTTTCTGCAAACCTTCTTCCAGGTCAGTTTGATGCGTTGCTCTTAGGTATTACGCAGGTAAGTGCCGAAAATGTGTTTGGCGAGGTTACGATAAATATCGCTGGGAACTGGTTTTTTATCGCAGCGATGGTGGTGGTTTATCTACCGGTCATCTGGTTTGTTACCGACCGTATCATTGAACCTCGGCTCAGTGACTTTGATCCTGCACTAGCAAAAATTATCAGTATTGAACAAATTAGTGACCGCCCATTGACGCTTGAAGAGAGACGTGGTCTTGTTTATGGAGGAATTTCAGCGCTCGTCGTCATTGGCCTTTGGGCATTAATGACTTTGGGTCCAGGTACACCGTTAATTGATGAGGGAGCAGAAGCTGAAGCTCAACTGACACCATTTTATAAGAGCCTTGTGGCTGGATCTTTTCTTCTATTCTTATCATCAGGATGGGCCTATGGCAAAGGAGCCGGTACAATAAGATGCCATAGAGATGTGGTTAAAATGATGACAGAGTCGATGGAGGACTTAGCGTATTATCTTGTGCTCTCTTTTGTTGCAGCGCACTTTGTCGCTATGTTTGGCTGGTCAAATTTGGGTCTTATCTTTGCGGTCCATGGCGCTGATTTTCTCGAAAACATAAGTATGCCGTCATGGATTTTACTGACTCTTATTATTTTATTGTCGGCGCTGTTGAATCTTTTTGTAGGCTCAGCGAGCGCAAAGTGGGCTCTAATTTCTCCCGTTTTGGTTCCCATGTTAATGTTGCTGGGCATCTCACCGGAGATGGCTACCGCGGCATATCGGGTTGGTGACAGTGCAACAAATATTATTACTCCACTGATGGTTTATTTTCCCTTAATTCTCATTTTTTGTCAGCGTTGGAAAAGTAATTTTGGCATAGGTAGCTTGGCGGCCATGATGCTTCCATATTCATTAGCATTAATTATCGCGGGATTAGGTATGACAATCTTTTGGGTTGTGCTTGATTTACCGCTGGGACCAGGGACAGGGGTATTTTTTGAAATACCCAGTCCTTAGATCAACGGAAGCTTTAGATGTTTAGCTAGATAAAAATCTGAGTAACCTATTGGAATTCACAGATTTGTAATTATAAGGTAATTTATAATGACTACGGAAACCCGGGTCATGAACCTTCTCTCAGGCTAGTGGTTTCCGAATATACCACTCAAGAGTAGCTGAAAAAATCTTTCTCTAGGAATTATCAGCGATTAATTCCAAAAGTCATCTCTGCAAATGCTTGCGTTGCATCATCTTGTCCAGGGCATGGTACTTTTGAACTTTAAATATTTCTGGAGTCTTTTCCTCGGAGTTTCGTTTTAAAACTGATTACCCATTTGACCATGATCCTCTCTCCGTCGAATGCGGTAAAGAATGGCTTATTGAATTTCCGGAAAGAAACCCATGTTTGGCGGTTTGCTTGCACCTCCGCATCAACGGCAGAAAGTCAGATCAGACTGGGGAGTCACCATACCGTGTTTGGATGCTTACACTAGAAATGGGTCAGCAATTCCTCGTTATTCTTTTTAAAAGCAATCTACTAACTAATGCTTCATCATTTTAACTGAAACAAAATCTTCCTACATCGCCCAATGCCGAATCTAGCACACAAACGGTGGCAGTGTATCGCTGCCGGCTTTTTTGGCTTAACCCTGAAATCCGCGTCTTTCACCGAGTCCTTGCCTGCAGCAGCATTGCAATCGATGGCATTGAGTATCAGCATTTCGGTAAGCTACTGTCGAAGCGGCGCAGCCATTTCTAATCAAATATTGTGGGCATCTGCAAGTCCTATCATAGAGACAAAAACTTGCCCCCCCCCGGTCTTGAATACTTTAATATTTAAGTTACCTATGGTATTACTCATTGATTATGCAGGACTACGTCTAATTCACGACTGTTTTAGTTATTGGTATCAACATGGAAGAAAACCGGTATCAGTGCTCTGTGGTGGTCCACCCCCATATGTGCTCCACCGCTTTATGCTGGTTAGGGAGATAATTACCGTAAGCGAGTTTGCAAAGTTATTTACATTGACACGCTTTAATCACATCACTGCTCCTATTTGCCACGGAACGAACTCTACCTCGCCAAAGCCAAGCTCCTCGCTCTTACTGCGCTTTCCGGATGCGATTTTGATCATCAGTTCGAAAATTTCTTCTCCTTTTTCCTGGATATTTTTGCCTTCTGATACTATATCTCCGCAGTTTAGGTCCATGTCATCCGACATGCGTTCATACATCTCAGAATTAGTTGCAAGTTTGATACACGGTGTAGGTTTGTAGCCTGAAACTGATCCGCGACCTGTTGTGAAAATAATCAGATTTGCTCCTGATGCTACTTGCCCGGTGACGGAGCATGGATCAAACCCAGGACTATCCATAAAAACGAAACCATTTTTTGTAACGATTTCACCGAATTTGTATACATCCCTCAGTGGGGCAGTTCCACTTTTGGCGACTGCCCCCAAAGATTTTTCAAGAATATTCGTTAACCCACCTCGTATGTTGCCACGGCTAGGGTTATTGTTGATCTCTCCACCATTGCGCGCTGCATAATCCTCCCACCAGCGGATTCTCTCGATCAACTTTTCTCCAACTTCAACTGTTTCTGCCCTCCTCGTCAGTAGGTGTTCGGCACCATAAATTTCCGTAGTTTCAGATAAAATTGTCGTCCCTCCATGGCGCACTAGAAGATCTGATGAATAACCAAGAGCCGGATTTGCAGTGATACCAGAAAATCCATCAGACCCGCCGCACTGCATTCCAATGGTAAGTTTAGAAATCGATACTGGCTCTCTTCTCGCTTCATTCGCGGCGTGAGCAATACCTCTGAGTTCCTTAAGGCCTTGCTCGATGGTTTTGCGAGTTCCGCCACTTCCTTGAATGGTCATACATCGTAATTCGCCATCTAAGTCTGTTGCGCGATCTCCAAAAAGATCACTAACTTGCATTACCTCACAGCCAAGACCTACCACCAAAATCCCACCGAAATTCGGATGGCGGGCGTAGCCAGATAGTGTCCTAAACAGGTTAGAATATCCTTCATCACTCCTGGACATGCCGCATCCTGTTCCATGAACTAAAGGGACAATCCCATCGATATTTTGAAAATCCTCAAGCAGGCCACTTTTTTCTGCGGCGTCGGCAATAAAGCGCACGACTGATCCTGAGCAGTTCACAGAAGTGAGAAGTCCAATATAATTTCGAGTACCTACTCTGCCATCTGATCTTACATAGCCTGAGAACGTGCGGTCATGCTCGATTTTTGAAAGCGGTGCATTACTTGTTGCAAAGAGATATTTTTTTTCTTTGTGTCCCATCTCAAGATTGTGTGTGTGTACATGCTCGCCTGGGAGAATGACAGAGCTGGCCTGGCCGATTACTTGACCATAGCGCAGTATATCTTGACCGTTTGAGATAGAAACTGATGCGATTTTATGACCTTTGGCCACTGCCGACAGTGCACGAAATGTTGTTCCATGGCTTGAAATCTGTTCTCCATGCAAGATATCACGGAGCGCAATAACTACGTTGTCGCTAGGATGCAGTCTTAATGTAGTGCCATCTGTTCTTTTCATTTTTTAGGTTTCCGCTTAACGCATTTCTACAGTACTGAACAAATACTTAGTAATTTCGGTATCCACAAAATCTATTAACATGTTATTGAGTTCTCACTCTTCCCTCGGATAGCTTGACTAATTTTGTCCGACAAGTAAACGATAGAAGGCCTGAAGTTTTTATTGGGTAAGATATAAGTGTTAGACGGCCAGTAAAAAAAATCGTATCTGAAAGAATTAGTGTAGCGTAGCTTGACGATTTGACGATTTTTAAGTCGAACCGCTGCGGCATTAGATATAAACTTTATGCTACCCTCTTTTGGCTGATAAATGTACCATTATTAATATGCTTGAATACGATTTTAGTCTGTTGAATCAGTTTATTAATCGGCCCGTCAACCATGATAGGATCGGGTTCGGCGGTTTATCATTGGGCAATGTCTGCACGAGGGTTAGTTAAAAAAATGCACACTATTGATCAAAGATATCTAATTTTCGAAAACAATATTAATAAAGCCCGTAATCAAGAGATAATTTGATGCCATTTTCTAATTCTAATCCAGGGGGAGTTTGGTTAGGCCGCGCTGAATTAGTTGGATTGGGCCCTGTGGTGGTAACAATACGCGACGGGTATCTTCTTGATATCACCAGCCGGAATTCTGCAACAACCCGCGATGTATTAGAAAAAAGTAATGCTACAGAATTTGTAAAGACCTGTAAGGGTACCCCGCTGGCCGCTATTCCTGATATTCCACCGACCATAAAATGGCTTGCTCCATGCGATTTTCAAGCCATAAAGGCCTGTGGAGTAACATTTATCGGATCAATGATAGAGCGAGTGATCGAAGAACAGGCTGCGGGTGATTTTGAAAGAGCGCACGATGTTAGGATTCAGATTACTGATTGCTTGGGGGAAAATCTGAGTGACATTGTGCCGGGGTCCAAAGAAGCAGGAGAAGTTAAACGTATACTTATTGAACAAGGGCTTTGGTCTCAATACCTTGAGGTCGGTATAGGCCCAGACGCCGAAATATTTTCGAAGGCACAAGTTTTATCTGCCGTCGGTTATGGTGAAGATGTAGGTTTGCATCCGTCTTCGATTTGGAATAATCCAGAGCCAGAGGTAGTGCTTGCAGTTTCATCTGGAGGCAATATTATGGGCGCAACCCTAGGTAATGATGTTAATTTGCGTGATATCGAAGGCCGCTCTGCATTACTTTTATCGAAAGCAAAAGATAACAATGCCAGCTGTGCTATTGGGCCTATGATTCGTTTATTTGATGACAAGTTCAAACTTGACGATGTCCGAAATGCTGAACTGGAGTTGCGGATTGTCGGCAAAGATGGTTTTGAGTTGATCGGGTATAGCTCTATGAACCAAATTAGCCGTGATCCAAAGGATCTTGTTAAACAGACCGTAGGACGTCATCATCAGTATCCAGATGGATTAATGCTTTTTCTCGGTACGCTCTTTGCCCCCACGCAGGATCGAGATGCAGTGGGTAGAGGGTTCACTCACAAGCTGGGTGATGTTGTTACAATTTCTTGTTCTGAGCTAGGGAGTTTAAAAAATACGGTTCAGCTTTCCACAGAATGCCCAAAGTGGACAATTGGAGCGACTGCGCTTATGCGAAATCTAGTTGCACGAAACCTCATTTAAGCGCAAACCGGTTTAGTTTAGGAGTTTTTTTTAATCGAAATAACTAAGGCTTTCTGAGCATGGCGAGATTGACCAGTCATTAATAAGACATTTTTTGCTAAAGCTGATGCTTCACGGAGATGGTTAGTCTTTGGGGGAAGTTATAGAGAGCTTTCTTTTGCAGGAGAACTTACTAACGGGGCAGAGATTGCAGAAGTTAAAAGGTATTTTAAATAATTTTTTGTTTTTCTTGCTTGTGAGCTGTGGGGGAGGCTCTGAGCACAATGATGATGCTCGATCACAGCAAAACTCGGTGACTGCTTTGGAGACAAACTCAATAATTACTCCCTTGGCTGAGGGCGCTGAGGATTTGCAGGCTAAAGATAAACTCAATTATCAAGTGGTTTCCTCACGTGAGTTGGTTGCGGATGGAATTTCCGGTATCGACACATATGAATTGATAAGGAATTTTGGAGGACCCAGGTCCTTAGAGACACCGGATCTGTATCCAATAAATCATCCTTTGATGCGGCATATTGTTGAGGACACTGATCAGTCTGTTGGACATCATTTTGTGTTTAAACTACATCGAGATATTGATCGGGACCGAGACAGAGAGGAAATAATGGACCGACAGCGAAACGAGATTAAAACATATGCTCAGTCTGAGGATGCAGTAAAAGGTTTTGAGCATGAAATAGTCATCTTGACCTGGAAGTTTTTCATTCCCGCCGAGTTATCCCTTTCTACTCGATTTACTCATTTTTTTCAGCTAAAAGCAGTCGGGGGAAATGATTCCCAACCAATACTCACTCTTACTGGAAACAACGAGAGTGATGGAGACGGATATGAGATAAGACACAGCCCACATGAGTATGATGTTGAACTCGCAAGAGTGTCGAGGTCTAAGCTGGACGCTCGCTGGATGAGGGCATACGTGCGTGTAAAGTTGTCAAATGAAGGAAATCTTAGGTTGATTGTTAGTGATCTTCTGTCAGAGGAAATAGTTTTCGATATTAAGAGAGAAAATATTGATATGTGGAGGGGAACCTCTGCAGCGCATTTTGTGAGACCAAAGTGGGGAATCTATCGTTCGTTATCGGATAGTTTTAATCTCCGTCCTCAGGAAGAAATTGTTAGATTTGCCGATTTTCAAATATCTAAGGTCAAAACACGTTAAGACTGTAGTGATCGTTCAGAAATAAATAGTAGACTAGGATCAACACACGTAAAATTACTTTCGGACTCTATCTAGAAAATTTAATTCTATTTGGGGACGATTGCATTTTTTAAGGAGGTGTTATTATATGTGATTTGCAAAGCCCCTGATTTCACAAAAGCGAAGACGTTTTATCAGATCACTCAAGGTCATTTGTGCTCTGAACTAAAAGTGTCTCGGCAAAAAAAGGGTGGTATTAACTCGATGCGTTCAGTCAAAATCCGATAATCGCGAGTAACGCTGCTATACTACAAGCATAGAGTGACTTCCCATAGCATCCCCGTAATTCGTTTTTGAGAATTTGGGAGGGTCTAGCGAATAATTCACTTAGAACTTGCATATCCTTGATACCAAGCGACCACAAGTGAGCTGCCAACTTGCGCGATAATAAATTATTTGAATCTTTATCCAACAAGGATTTCCGTCTTCTTTGGATGTCTAGTGTCTGTGCCTCCTTCGCCATGCAGATGCGAAACATTGCGCAGGGATGGCTAGTTTATGATATTACGCAATCACCCATGGCACTCACTTGGGTAATGCTATCATTTATTGTGCCATCTGCCATTTTCTCGTTGATTGGCGGGGTGCTTACTGATCGGATCAGCAAGAAAAACATTATTATTTATACCCAATTGCTAAATGCTACAGCTACTTTTTTTCTCGCTTATCTTACTCATACCGGAGAAATAACCTTTTGGCATTTTATACTTTTTGGAGTTTTTAATGGTGCCATTGGTTCGTTGAGCATGCCTGCAAGTTTTTCAATTGTCCCGGAAATTGTTAGAAGCGAGAATCTTGTGAATGCAAATGCCTTGAAAGTCTCGACATATAATCTGTCTAGTATTCTCGGTCCCGCTATTGCAGGAGTAATGATAGGAATGTTTTCGTCAGGTGGTGAGAACTCTTATGAAAGTGTGGGAATTGTCTTCTTCATAATTTCAGGTATTTTGTTTCTGGCAACTTTTTTGGCCTCGCTGTTGGAACACAAGGGTCAACCCGAGACTGCACCTGTAACATCATCAATGGAGGATCTTCGTGAGGGAATAGACTTTGTTAGGAAAGAGGACTTTATTTTGGGTTTGCTTCTCTTGGGTCTTATTCCATCCTCCTTTGGGAAATCAATAAACTTTCTCCTTCCTGTATTCAACCAAGATGTCATTGGTGGTGGCCCAGAAGAGTTGGGAATTCTCACGGCGGGGATAGGAGTCGGCGCGCTTCTGGGCTCATTACTTCTTGCCAAACTCGGCAATTTCAGGAATAAAGGTCGGGCGATGTTTATGCTTGTTTATTGCTGGTCGATAGCAATTGCTGTATTTGCTTTCGCGGGAAACTTATCTATAGCGATTTTTTTTGGCGCTTTTATTGCTTTTTTTGGCACTTTTTTTGGCTCACTCAATATGAGTATGACACAAATAGTGACACCACAACATATCCGAGGCCGCGTAATGAGCTTGGTTATGGTAATTAATATCATAAATCCATTAGCAGCTATCCCTATCGGAGCCATCGCAGAGTATTCCAACATAAACATCGCACTGTTGTTTGCATCAGTAATGTTATCGATATCTGCTTTTTGTTTGAACAGAGCTTTTCCGAATTTAAAGCTGGTCGATGAAATCTATATTACAAAAAAAAGCTCAGAAATTTAGCTACCGCAGGCTCGCCCTGAGAAAAAATAACCAAGATTTACTTTTGTAGTATTATTACGAGGCTTTTTATGTTCTGTTTCTTTTACCCTGGCGCATTTGCCGGCTGAGTTTGCGATGAAATTGATTCTTTTGATACCCTTTCTCTATTTTATTTCAGAGGGCTTGTGTTTTGCAGACGCCTCTTATCACTTTGAAGAGAAAAAAATACCTAATCGCATTCTATTTATTGGCAACAGTTACTTGTTTTACAACGACGGTGTGTCTAATCATGTAAAGCGAATGGCAGATGAGATGTTCTCTGAAAAAGCACATTTGTTTTCCTACAAATCAGCTACGATCAGTGGAGCTAGGCTTGAGCACCACAATCTAGATTGGCTTTTGGATACAAAAAATTTGGGGGTAAAAGATCAATTCGACTTGGTTATTCTTCAAGGTCACAGCGGAGCTTCTCTGTCTGAGGAGTCTCGTAAGAAATTTTATTATCAAACTGGATTAAAAATTAAAAAAATTAGGGCCTTTGGTGGTGAGGCTGCGCTTTATATGACTCCTGCGTATGTGGAACCTCATGAGCTACATGATGCCAATATGCTCAATATGATAAAAGAAACATACATTAAATCTGGTAATAACTATCAGGTGCCAGTTATTCCTGTTGGTTTAGCGTTCGAAAGAGCATATCAAATGAGGCCGCAATTAACTCTACACAAAAAATTTGATGGGTCGCACCCAGATTTGCTCGGCACATATCTGGCCGCTTGTGTTGTATTCGCTTCAGTCTTCAATATAACGCCAGAAGGGCTTCATTATGATTATTATGGAGCTATCTCAACTACGGATCGAATATTTTTGCAAAAAATTGCTAGAGAAACCGTAGATGCATTTGTTGGCGATGAATATATTGAACCCAGGTAGGTTTCGTAAAGTTTAAGGGTAATTGGAACTTCAAAAGCTACGATCAGGAGTCATTAGACCGATTTCGCTATAAACTTTATGGAAACAGAGTTAAGTTGAAATTACTGTTTCCAGTGCTGACGATGTTCTTGCACTCAAGATTTGTGCTTGCTACCAATTCCGAGCATGCAATCGCCTTGTAATTAAGTATCTGCCTTGGGTACTGGATAATTTTTCCACTGTTCAACTTCGTACTCTCCTTTTTTTTCGTGAGATTTTTTCGCAAATTTTAACCTCGACGTTATCGATGAGGTTGCATCTTGGTTTCTATCCCCCGAAGCTTTGCCAATACTCTTGATGCTCATTCTATGAGCTCCAGGAACTATCTTTTTTTAGGGGATACCCACACGCGCGCCGAACCCAATGAGCCCGCAATTCAGCACCTGCTCTAGTCATAACAGTGTCAGTTGAAAATGGGCTCTACCAAATAGCACCCGTCTTCCAGCCGTCAAACCAATGAATGTCTGATTAAATGTACCAAGCCTAAGTGGAACGGATTCATGGATTGACCAAGGAGATTTTGTTCTTATGACATGGTTGGGGGCAGGAGATTGGTAATGCGATTTTTGCAATTTTTGTGGGGGCAGAAAGTCCCAGTGGCCATTTAACCGCAACTTGGCCACGAGGGTATAATGATTTAAAAGCTGCGCAAAGATTTCCTGGTACGGTTACCTCTGGCATAGCTGAACCTACTTTTGGCGGCACTAATATGACAAAGCCCACCGTCTTAGAATATGAAGCAAGAAATCATATCGATCATAGAGACCTTCTTCCGTCTGGCACAATATCCTCATTCCCCTTCGGATATAGATTGCATTTCACGGATTTTTCTCTTGAGAATCTATCCATTGCTCTTGTCGAAGATATGGTAAATTTGCATGTTTCTGTGGCGAACGTAGGCAATGTTTCCGGGAGAGATGTCGCACAAAGCTGTGTCATAAATCCCACCAGTGATAATTTGAAATATCGTGAGTTGAGGGGTTACGGAAAAACCAGAAAGTTGGAGCCGGGCGAATCACAGGTATTGCTAATAAGAATCCTTTTAGGAAGTTGAGAGTTTTTGACGTCGATTGTGGCTTTTATTTACCGAGTGGCACATCCACCGTGATTTCCGCGAAATCGGTTGAAGAAATCAACATCAAAAGGCAATTAAGCATCAATAAATAGCGGCTCTTCATGCAAAAATAAATAATCGAATTAGATGTTAATGTTGTGGTAATTTGTTTTCAGGAGTTAAGGTCGATTCCCAAAATTTTAATTTAGGCTCTTGGAAATTGAGCAGAAAACTATGAATCGCATAATTTTTACGACCCTGTATTCGGCTTTGGTTGCAGTGAATCCTTTTCTTTTTGCAGATCAACCAGCCGACAGTTCAGATATCGGTGAAATAAAGCACTCGTTTTTTGTGGTGCATGGTATGACTGGCGGTGGCTGGGACTGGCAGATTATAGATCAATTGCTGTCTGAAAAAGGACAATATGTGTATCGAGTCACTCTGACAGGTCTGGGAGAGAGAGTTCACTTAGCGAGCCCCTCAGTCGGCCTAGAAACGCATATCAGTGACGTTGAAAATTCAATTGCTTTTGAGAATAAGCATGCTGTGATTTTGGTAGGGCACAGCTATGGTGGGATGGTGATAGGGGGGGTAATGGACCGGATACCCGAGAAAATATCCCATGGAATTTTCCTTGATGCAATTGTGCCCGAGCATGGCAAATCTGTTGCTGACCTACGCCCTGAATTACTTAAATTTAGGGTCAGTGAAGGTATGATTCACCCAGCTTGGATAAGTTTCGATTCCCTCCCCCCACATGATGTACCGCAATCCTTTAAGACATTAACGGACAAAGTTAGTTTCAGCAATCCCAAAATTGTGGGGATAAAAGCAACTTTTGTAGTATTCTCAAATAATCCATTAGAGAGACAGAAGAGGATGATTAATGATCACTCATGGCGCAGGGCAGAGGCAATGGGTTGGGATATAAGACACCTAATTAGTGACCATAATGCACAGCGTTCCAAACCTGAAGAATTAGTGGATTTGCTGTTGGAAATAGTTAATTGAGGATAACTGCTCTCCAGCACCTTTCGAATTTTTATCAAGGGTCTAAAAAGGGACTAATTAAATGAAATCGTAGGATATTATAAGCATGCCTGAATATTTCTGATTCTTAGTATTTACTACCTTTGTATTATTAATATCCAACTATGTGTGAGCTTAGGAGGTATTATCACCTGATAAACAGTTGTCTATTATTGAGGATGTGAACAACGATATCTTGTTTACTGTCTAACATATAAGCAGTGAGATTATGGATGTTTCAAAGATTGCGATGGATGGTGGGGCTGGTTGGAGCAAGTCTTGAAGCTTATCATGTTTAAAGTGGGTGGTAGAAAGTTTGTGCCAGAAGGTAAGTTTGTAAGTTCCTCACAAAGTCGCCCTCGTCAATTGTGTATCTAACAATTAACATTGGTCTTTAAAAGGGCCGATCGACTGATTTTTAGGGTTGTAATGATGGTTTTTCTGAGCATATAAGAGAAATTTTATTTAAAACAGCCTATTTTTTTCTGCGAGAAGATTTTATGTAGTCTCACAATGAGCGGCTGTATTTAAAGGAACTGTCATAGGAAATATGGAAGGGCACGTTTTGTAGTTTGCCTCTAGGTGTATATCATTTTTGCATGTAATAAATAAATAGAATGCATTTGCTGCATGACACGGGTTGTTTTACCTTAGTGTTTTCGGTTATCGCCAATAGCGCGACGATTAGATCGAAAGTTTCTATCAGGTTGCAACAGTTTTTGGGCAAGGGCGTTTACGCAGTGGCCATCGAGTGTAAAAAAGACGCTCCTACAGTTAATTCAAACCCCTCTAATCCTTTCTATGTAAGGATTGTTTTAAGGGACCAGCCTTGGTCCCTTTTTTTTGCGTAGATATTTTGACATATAAAATGCGCGCATTGTCAAAGGCTAGGTACTGGTCCGGTTTAATTTATGGACTTTTAGCGCAAAATTATTAATTATCATAGTGTTTTGTTAGCCTCACTTTAAGGGTAAGGGATGGGTAATGACACCTTTAGCTAATGGATTTTATAGGTTGTATGCTACACCTCACTCTTTATATTCGGGTCGGGCCCGAGCGTATCTCATAAAAAAAAAGATACCCTTTGAAGAGTTGTCTATTGGGCACAAAAGCTTCTCAGAGGAAGTTATTTCCGAGAGCAAGCTCCGCACAATTCCGGTGTTAGTAACACCAACTGGCGAGGTAATCCGCGATGGTGGAGCCATTATTGATCACTTTGAGCGAACATTTGGAAACCTATGTTCCCCTAGCGGTTATCAACAGCAAATAATCAGTTCTCTTTTTGAGTTGATTGGATCTGAGGGCTTGCGCAGGCCGGCCATGCATTTTCGTTGGAATTTTCTAGACAAAAACGAAGATTATTTGCGTTACCATTTTCTTAACACTTTGCCGGATAGTGATGATCGTGAGCTAAGGACAACAAAGATAATGACCCGTTTAAGCAAAGTCACTGCCCTTCGCGGCGTGACCGAGGAAAATCAAACGACAGTAGAAAATTTATATTATGAGTTTATAGAAGCGCTAGACGATCACTTTAAATACACTCCGTACCTTCTGGGCGGCCGTCCTAGTCGGGGAGACTTTGGTCTGATTTCTCCTTTATTTGGACACTTGGGACGAGACCCCTACCCTGCGAGTCTAATGGTTGCCCGCGCCCCGCGGGTGTCTCGGTGGGTAGAGCGCATGAATCGTCCCCATCAAGACGCTCCTGAATATTTTAGCGTGAAGACAGAATACTTTGACGATGATGATATCCCAGAACCATTGTTGGAAACTCTTAAAATTCTATCGGAGGACTTTATTCCGGAGACACGGGCTTCGACTCAGTTCATGAATAATTGGCTTTTGAAGCACAAGCCCAAAGCAGGAGAACCCGCAAGTAGCGACCTAACTTCGTTACCAGGCTTCATCGACTTTACGGTGAGGAACAAATTATTTAGGGCGGCAGTGGTTCCCTATAGACATTTCCTTTTGCAGAAAATACAACAGATCTATGACAAGCATGAGGAACCCGTAAGAGAAAACATCAAAAGTTTGCTAAAGTCCTGTGGGATGTCAGAGCTTCTTGACCTTCGTCTACGTCGGCGTATGGGTCGTAGAGACAATCTGGAAACATGGCTTGAGTAGTTTTTAGTTACTCATGGTAGTGAACGAAGAAAGCAACAACGTGAAGATTAATCCAATACCTATAAAAAAGGGTCGCGGCAGAGCCTCGACCCTTTATAATACTCAATCAAGCGACATACTTTACACCGCGATATGTGTTTGCTTTGTCTACGTGTTGTTCAGAGGGCACATTAAAATATTGAGAACCTCTGTACATTTTCGGTAGACTAGCGTCGCGATCTAAAGATGATTTACTTTTCTGAGAGTGACATACGCCACGATACATATAGTTATTGTTCATAACACTTCTCCTAAGGGAATATCCCATTTTAGGTGCAAGTGGTCTTTTAACGCATGATCAATGCGAGACAGTAAATGCGTATCTAGGCTCTGATATTATAATTCGGAATTTATCTATGATCAACAGGTTTAAGCTCAAAACAATTTTCAACGAGACACAACTAAAAGCGCTCATAAAAGACTTTAACTTTCTTGAAACAGCCCATGCGTTAGAGGGATCGATCCAAAATGCCTTCAGTGATTATATTATCAATGCTCTATCAGAAATGAGCGGCAGTACGGATGAAAACAAAAGATTGTATGTCGAAGCGGCCTACTATTTACAGAAAGGTCAAAAATTACTAGAGGGACTTCCACACCCGGCGGGCAAAATGGCAAATAGATTGTCGACGATGGTGAGCACATTAAATAAATTATCTTCAGATCAGCAAAATATATCTGCTGAGAGGGCAAACCGATTTATAGAAAAAAATCTTATTCGGCGACTGCGGCATGTCTGGGAGTGTAATACTGAGGTATTGTTTTTTGATTTTTCCTCTGAACAAAGATTCACATCGCGTGAGTATTTAGTGAGGTGTCTCAACGCAGCAGGAAAGCAGTATCCTGAAATTACCTGGCTTAGCCTTGTAGACCACAAATCTGTGGACAGTTTGATTAAAAGTATTAAAAGATAAAATTGCCGGTTTTTTGGAGCTAAAAAAATTTTTATTTAAAGAAAGTTTTAGAGCACGTTTGTCTCCTGTTTCAGGTTTTTTTACTGCTTTTTATAAGTGCTCGACGAAATGATCACCCTTCGATTCAGCAATAAGAATTGTTGCTAAAAACAAAAGCCTATCTTTTGAAACCACAGGATAAATAATTCAATATGAAACTGTGTGTCTAAGCAATTCTATCATTTATGATGTGACTTACCTTTCCAAGTACCACCTCATTTCCCGGAGAGGGATTCGTTGGGATGTTTCGTGCTAATAAAAGGCTCGCGGTAGCAAGAGCTGATCCCATTAAAAATACAAGGGTGGGCGAGATCAGCCAAACTAATCCGAAAAGCACAGGTATAAAAATAGCAGCAATGTGATTTATGGTGAAGGCGACTCCAGCAGTTGAGGCCATATCTGCAGGGTCGGCAATTTTTTGGAAGTAAGTCTTGATTGCGATGGCCAATGAAAAAAACAGATGATCAAGGACATAAAGAATGGCTGCCCATTTAGCATCCGATACAAATGCGTAAGCTGTGAAAACACATATGAGTCCGATGTATTCAAAGGTTAATGCGTTACGTTCCCCAAATTTACCAATCATAACTCCTATCTTTTTGGCAAAAAACCAGTTAAACGCATGATTTATCATATAGAGAGCAGCAACATCAGCCACAGAATAATTGAATTTTTCGACCATGAGAAAACCGGCAAAAACTACAAATATCTGTCTCCTGGCCCCACCCATGAAGGTAAGCGCGTAATATAACCAGTAGCGTTTTCTGACAACGAGATTTTTACGTTGAGGGGTGACGCCCTCAAAATGAGGAAAGGAAAATGCCAAAATTATTGTAAGGACTAAGCAAATCCCACCGGTAAAAGCATAGATTTCGGTAAAACTGAGGTTAAAAAAGTCCTGGGAAAGCCATAAAAATCCATAGATCGCTAAAGAAGTTATAGAACCCACAGCAATAAGTTGGCCTAATACTTTTGGAGCCTCTTCAATACTCAGCCACTGGAGAGATAGGCTTTGTTTTACGGTCTCATAAAAGTGAAAACCTGTTGACATAAGAAGGGTTGCCATCATCAAGCCGAGCATGTTTGGGAAGAACCCAGTGATTGCGACTCCAACACCAAGAAACAGTAGTGATAGGTATGCAAGCGGTTGTTCCTTTAAAATCAGAAGTAACAATATAACCGTGAATGCCAAAAATCCCGGAATTTCTCGGATGCTTTGTAGCATTCCGATGTCAGCTCCGGTGAAGTTTGCCTCCTCAACGACAAAGTTGTTTATAATCCCCATCCAAGTAGCGAAGGCGACTGTCATGGCGATCGTCATAAGCATCAATAAGTTTTGTGGAGTTTGCCATGGGTATCTTCTTAATGTTCGCATATTTGTACCTTTTTGCTTTAGGCTGTTTGAGATAAAACTCGAACCAGCGCAATAGTGTAAGCATTGAGCAGATTATTCATGCTGAGATCCAAAGGAGAGCGGAGTTAGCTTTTGTGATTACTACGTAACGTAACAAATTTAGATTAGAGAGAGCACTCACTATTCCGAAGAAATAAATTCTTAAAAGTTTTGCAAAGCGAAGTGTATCTTTTTTTGCGCAAATCGAGAGCTTTCTGTTTTTTTAAAAAAAGTTCAATGGTTGACGAAATCAACAATCATTATAAACTGATTGTAGCTTTGTTTATTGCCATGTGCGGGTGGCAAGAGAAAAGCAAAAAGGGTTTAAGTTCGCGTATCAAGACAGCTGTTAAAACATCTACTTTTATAAAGAGCACAAACTGCCGTGGGACAAGAATTGCCAGAACTGATAGCCACTGTTGATATCGAAAATGAACTCGGTGAGGGAGTGGTGTGGAACGAGCAGACAGCATCGGTGTGGTGGACGGATATCGAGCGGTCTAAATTGTTTGAGTACCAATACGGGTCGGGAAGGCTCAATAAGTGGGATACCCCGTATCGGGTGGGATGTTTTGGGTTTATTGAAAATGATGATCGACTAATTGTTGCCTTTGACTGTGGGATCGCCTTTTTTGATTTGACCAATGGAAATCTCGATTGGCTTTATGGTCCTACCGTTTTAGCGGATGGATTGAGGTTCAATGATGGTAAAATTGATCCATTCGGGCGTTTTTGGGCCGGAACTATGGTAGAGGACCCGAGTGTAGCTAATAAATCTGGCTCTTTATTTAGCATTTGTCCTCATCAAGCCCCTATAGAGCACATCAGCGATATCACAACCTCCAATGGACTTTGTTGGAGTTTCGATGGATTAGTGATGTATCACGCAGATTCCCCGCGGCAGACGATCTGGAGGTATCGATATGACCCAGTACAAAACTTGCTGTCTGACAAGAAGATATTTGCGAAACTTGGGAAGGGTATGTTTCCGGATGGATCAACAGTGGATAGTGATGGAGGCGTCTGGAATGCTCAGTGGGGTGGCTCCCAGATCGTAAGATATCGTGAGGACGGAGAACAAAGCCTCGTTTTAAAAGTGCCTGTTGATCTGCCGTCCTGCGTGGCATTTGGTGGAGAGGATCTTGATCTACTGTTCGTTACTTCGGCTAGGGTGGCCCTGAGTAAAGAACGTTTGATGAAGCGTCCTAAGTCTGGCAGTTTGTTGATATACAAGACAAATTTTAAGGGCTTACCAGCTAATCGGTTAAAACTTCTGTAAAGTCTTTCACAAACTTAAAACCGGAGCCTTGGACATTTGTGCCGGTTTCTTAAATTCCAATTTTAGTTAAACTGATGTTTCTCGTTCATATCAATCACTTCTACCTTGATAAAGCTACAGTGGAGGCGGAGACTTCTTCTGCACGCACCAACTCTTTTGTCTCGCACAGATATACTACTGAGATAGTTTGAGCGACATTAACCGTTGGTTAGGCGATAATTTTGGCAAGATCTTGGGGGCCAGGATTTTGGCGAAGGTAGTGTATTTAATTCGTTTAAGTCTTAGAAAATTTTCTTTAGACCCATTGCGGTTTTGATATTACTCAATACGTTTCCTGTAAATGGAAATCGATTTTGTGAACATTGTCTGTTAGTGAGCCAAAGCATTTTTTTGGCGATCGGCCAGATTGCGCCCGAGTCGAAGACACTTCTCTATTACTCTATCATCTTACATTTCTATTCGTGCGGTGGTTTAACATAGGAGGAATCTAATTATTCTCCTATTAAGCACTACAAACGCTATTAAAGACTGAAATTGCCAGGTTATATATGGTGGTATTAATATCAGGTGGAGTAATCAAATCAAGCTGTTTATCAAGCTAAAAACTGTTTAAAGAGCTATCCTTCCATGTATTATGTTAGTGTTTTGTATCATTTGTTGTGGTGGTCGTCGGTGTGGAGCCATCGAAAGATAATGTTTAATGGGCTTTGGGAAAGCTCGTGGGTAAGGACTGGATAGAATGATGGTGTTTTTAATTAGAGGCATCGGCACTGCTCTGCGCGGTGTCATGATGGCAAGGATACTTAAGATTATTTTTATCGGTTTTTTGGTTGTCTCATGTGGTTCGGATCCATACAAGCAGTGTATGAAAGAGGAGAAAAGAAAGAATGCCTACCTCGGCGAGGATGACTATTTTAAGGAAAGTTCTAAAATCTGTGCCAGGAAAGCTAGGCAATCAAAGTCATACTGAAAAGTGAACAATAATTCACTTGACTCACTTGGGAGAAATCCTTTATGGCAGAGCCCTACATTCGAGCAATAGTGCACTGTACATATTTCTCTTTGTTGATGTTGCAAGCGCCAGCATTCTTATTTTTTTGCACAAAAGTAATGGCTACGGAAGCCACGACAGTGGCTAGTGCCTTTTCTGACAAAAATACAAATCAATTGATACTAGATGTCGAGTCAGCTCTCGCAAGGACTCAAGCTATGCAGGGTATTATTCCTCAGTGGGCCGCGGATGAGATCACAAAAAAAGCGACCGTTGAATATATGAGTGTCTATGATGTTGAGCGAGAGTATAAAATTGTCGGTCATAGGCTAGTTGCACGGCTAAATGTTTGGAAAAAGTCTCTTGATTATGGTGCCGAAGAGTTTATTCATTTCGGTGCGACTACCGTGGATATACTAGATACAGTTCTCGTGCTTCAATTAAAAAATTCTGTCGATCTTCTCATCCAAGATTTGCTTGAGATTGAGGGCAAGTTTTTAAAAATAGCAAAGGCGAATTTGGGTACTTTTATGGCAGGTAGAACAAGAGGCCAACATGCGTTACCCGTGACTTTTGGGAAAAAGGTAAGTACTTGGCTAGCCGAAAATCGGCGAAACATAGATAGATTAGCACACATTAAAACCAAGTTAAATGCTTCAGGAATTTTGAAGGGAGCGGTCGGTACCTATCTTGGTCTTGGACAAACGGCATTCGAAACCGAGGCTCTCATGATGGCGGAGTTGGGCCTGGACCCGCCATCGGTTGCTGATTGGCATGGCATTAGAGATGTTTTTGCTGAGTACGGACTCACACTGGCACTCATTTCGAAGTCCTTTGGACGATTGGGTGGGGAGCTTATTCTTCTCCAGATGACAGAACTTGGAGAAACGCTTGAGGTTCTTGAGAAGGGAGATGTTGGCAGCAGCACCATGCCGCAAAAGCGAAATCCCAAAGGACCAGCGCGTTTAGTAGAGTACTCGCGGAGTATTCCGAGGTACTCGGAAATTATTTTGGATGATATGGTGAATAGCTTTGAAAGAGATGGTCCTCGAGCTGATCATTACCTGAAAGTCATTTCGATTGAATGTGAGAAAATGTTAGCGGACGCAAATCGATTGCTTGGTCAACTGCGCATTAACAAAGAAACAATGCGGTTGAATTTGGATATTACAAAGGGCTTGATATTGTCACAGAGGCTTACTTTTTTTCTGGCAAATAAAATAGGAAAAGATACCGCGAATCAACTTATGCACGAAGTAGCATTGTTTGCATACAAAAATAATGTTTCATTGGCGGAGGCCGTCCGAGGTCATAAAAAGGCTGCTAGAGAGTTCTCGGAGGGTGACCTTGAGAGTCTGCTAAACCCCGAGACTTATATCGGGCTTGCTATCGAGCAGACTGAAAAGATTATCAAGGAAATTGAACTGCTTAGGGGGAACCTTTAAACATTTCTGGCGGTGATTTGTTCCCACAGTAAGGTAGATGAGGACATTTTCAATCAGTCTCTTGAGCGGGTGAGTTTTGGATATCTTTTGAAATCAGATTTGCGTTTATAAACTTAATCTTAAAATCTTCATCCTTTCGGACAAGGAAAGCACTTTCCATCCAATCAATTGTAACGCGAAGAGTAGTTCCATGCTGGAATGTGCCCCTATTCTTGTAGCTTACATGAGCAGAGTGTTCATCCAAGGATAACCTGTGGTCGGAAAGTTGCCAGCTTGTGTGAACCAGGGGCTCTGCATTGGGATCTTTCTGCGTGAGGAATGAATGGAAGGCGTCTATATCCATGCTACGTGCGGCTTCAAAAACTAAAAAATCATCCGTGACGATTTTTCGTAATTTTTCTTTGTCATAGTTTTTTACATCCAGCACGGTATAGAAATTTTTGAGTACATCATAGACAGTGTCTTCGAGTATTTCATGAGGGTTTTTGCTTTGCACGACGTTTGCGAAAAATAATAGGTTGATTAAAATTACTGCTAAATACTTCAATGACCGCTCCTCCAGTAAATACACAGGTCCAAGATGGTGAAAGACTACGTAATAACTTTACATTAGTAAAGGTACCAGTCTTTTAATTAACTTGTATTTGGGGTAACTCTATGAACTCTTTAAAATATTTAGTGGCATTTATATTCTCATTTCTTGTCTTTTCTGGATCTGTTTTTGCTGGACACTGCGGCGGATCTCATTCTGCTGCACCCGCTGTAAAATCTGGAGCAACTGCTTCAACTCCTGATACTTCGGCAGATGACGCAGTAATCGAAGCGGCCGATGGTGTTGACCTCAAAGAGGAGAAAAAGTCGGAAGTGTCCCAGGCTAAAGAAGCTTAAACTCGTCCAGTTACTCTGGGGGAAAAAAGTGTACCCGGGCTGCATGATTTTAAGTAAATGATGCAGCCTCTGACGGTGGCAGTAATACTACTTCGCGACACGCGTATTCGTTGTTGCCCAGCCCAATTCTTCAATAAAATGCAATGATTTAGAGTACGGTCAAGTCACAAAAACAGTCTAAAGGCATTTTTGTGCAACGGAAAAACTTTACACCATCGGACACCGGATTCTCGGGAGCTAATTTAACCGTATACGTCAACGCTTTCTGGCACATTTCCTTACTCATATTTGCACGTATTTCTGATACGGATCTGATCGGTAGGCCGCATCGCACTCTGAGACTTGTACATAGACTTTGATCCCCTGAGAGTCCAGCCTTCGATCGTGATTCGGTGCATTAGCCTGTAGTGACCATGATAATTGTTTTCAACTTTGTGCCACGTAGCCCTGCTATGCCAGACTCCTACATCGCCAGTTTCAACTTGATTCGCCAATGCAAATTTGGGGATTGGCAATGCCTATATAGGGCCCCCAGTATTGTCTCGGACTCCTTTGAAGATACACCGGTAATAGACTCGGTAAATGTCGGATTTACATATATTCGTCGCGGCCTGACAGAGGGTGCGTGATTACCACGGGATGCAGCGCGTCTTGAATGGCAAGTTCCTCATTACCGAATCTACCGCTGTAGTCTTGGTATTTGGACTGTCTTTGTTTGCCGAAGACATGTTTAGAGCTGTGAATTGCTGAAAGACCCTTCAAAAATAGTTGTTTTTCGTCAGTTAGCGCCTAAAAGGCGGAGGCCATAGAGACGAAAAGCGTGTCCCCTCCATAAGGAAGTAGTGCTATTACATGCATGATGGAGCCCATGGCGGGTGCGGCATCATATGAGTGGTCCGTGTGCCAATCCTGTCCGATCGCCCTTCTTTGATTTGCTAGCTTCTCAACGACCGATATTTCGGGCTGGTTCTCTAGCGGCT